>Ga0315288_10008913_pt1 | contig 12650 bp, 10 predicted proteins | sample YL17G11_20_MG_FD_203454 | JGI IMG/M metagenome (GOLD analysis project Ga0315288, IMG submission 203454) | Sediment microbial communities from Yellowstone Lake, YNP, Wyoming, USA - YL17G11_20 | ecosystem: Environmental > Aquatic > Freshwater > Lake > Sediment | place: USA: Wyoming | collected...
CTTACACACCCCCTGTCGATTTCGCTGGCGAAGACAGCTTCACCTACACAGTCAGTGATGGATACGGCGGCACCGCCGAAGGCACGGTGGCGGTGACGATTACGCCCATCAATGCGCCCACATTAAATCAGGTCTCGATTAAAGTGGAGGGGCACAGACGGCTGGTCAGGTTTGCGGGTATTCCGGGCCAAATCTACATCATCCAGTGGACGGCCGATCTGTGTTCCCCTGCATGGACGGATGTTTCTCCGCCCATTGCCGCCGGAGCCACTGGGCTTGTGCAGTATCAAGACCTCACCGACCCCCCACCGGGGCAGCGGTTTTACCGAACAAAGGTCGCACCGTAACTCCAACCCCACGAATCCAAGAATATGAACGCAACGAAGATTCTCGCGGGGTTGTTCGCAAGCGCGGCTGTGACGGTCGGCCTCCCGACGTTCGCCGCGATGATCACTGACACCGCCTCTTTCCAAATGGACGTCGGCATACGCGACAACGACCTCAACGGTGTCGCAGATACTGGCACGTTTCATTCGCGGATCAGCGCCATCACTGACGTCCAGGTGACCTTGAACGTCGCGGGCGGATACAACGGCGATCTCTACGTTTACTTGACCCACGGTTCTGGCTTCGCAGTGCTGCTTAATCGGGTGGGAAGTTCGAGCAGCAATCCATTTGGGTATTCCGATAGCGGGTTTGACGTGATATTTATGGCTGGAGCTGTGAACGGCGACATCCACAACTACCAGTCCTCGCTGGACCCACTCGGTGGAAGCCTAACGGGCATCTGGCAGCCAGATGGTCGCAACGCTTTCCCCGCCGACGCACTAGGAATCGCGACACGCAGTGCACTTCTGGATTCCTTCAACGGTCTGGACGCGAGCGGAGACTGGACACTGTACCTGGCTGACGCGTCCCCAGTGGGCACTTCTACGCTCAGGGGCTGGGGGCTGAGTGTGACGGGGACTCCTGTCCCCGAACCCAGCACCATCCTCGCCGGTGCTCTTCTTCTGCTGCCCTTCGGTGCTGGCGTCGTGCGCACCATGCGACGGCGAGGCGTTCGGCCCTGAAGTGCTTCGGTTGCGCTGGCATATCTGGCAGGTGATCGCGGCGCGGGCCATGAGATTGGCATTTATGGTTCCGTCGCCGCTGTCACCCTGAGGAACATGACGCAGGGATGTCCCCATGGCCCTCAAATGATCTAGCCCATCTATGGCCACCGCCTCAAGTGGCAATATCAAGGCGCGTTTATCCGTTTACTGAAACTCGTGCGGTGCTCTGGACTCTACTTCGTGCTCTGATCGGTCCACCAAGCCTTCCATTTCTCAGCGTCATAACCCAGATCCTGCCCAGTTATCTCCCGGAGCCTGGTCAGCGCTAGCTCGGAAAAGGGATATGAAGGGGCCGAAGCCGACTTCCCTAGGGCGGCCGTCGTCTTGTTTGTCAGCTGCGTGATTAGGCCCGGGACGAGTTCCTTCGCTGGCGGCTTCATGTTGCCGATTCCCACGGCATGCTCGTTCGCCCATCCCGACAAGATGCAAAACGCCGCCCCCAAGCTGCCGCGGTCTTCCGGAAGGCACAAAAGGAAGCTGTTCACTGCTGCCAAGGCATCGGGTCGTCTTTCAGGGAACTTGCCTGCAACTTCGATCACATCCAAGGCGGCACTCACGCGAAGCTCATCGGGGCAGCGAGTATTCCCCAAATTACTGACCAAGTCGGCCAGTTGGCGTTCCGTCGGCGGCGGCGGTGTCCCAGACTTCCACAACGGAAAGGCGAATGGTAGCGTCCCAGTTGCCAAGCCTCCCATAATCTCCGCCTGCGTATATGCGTGTGGCCGGTCGGACAAGTCGTTCATCTTACATCCCCAAATCGGCAAGAGCAGCAGAAGGATGAACAACCGGCAGTTCGAACTGACAGGACACTGGATTCTTGCGCGCCCCCGTGGACTCAGCGCTGCGCGGGTGATGGAGAATTGCCTTTGGCTTCCACCATGCATGGGACGATAGAGGCAGAACGAGGCCGGGAGGTCAAACCGGAAGTTTTGCCCGCGTTCGACCACAGTAGGAGCGTGTACCCGCCGAAAAACTCGATTCCTGAGATCAAGGCTTACTTCCAGGGGGTCGCGGCTCGGGTCGCACAGGCTGTTGGGGGCGCGCTTCAGTAGGCGTCTCGTCGTCGAACCGCAGGGACGAAACCCCGGACTTGTGATACGACTTCGCCGGCTTCCGAGTTGTCCTCGCCCCAGGTCAGCCGTGAGCAGAACGGTGAGCGGCGTTGAAGTGTCCGAGGGCTGACGGGCTCGCTTTTCTCCTTCCAACGGGCCGCGGAATCTGCTCTCCTGCCTCAGTTCCATCGAAGCGCCGCCAGTGCCTCAGCTCGGACGCCGGATTCGCTGCCGGCGGCTTGGGCGGTACGGGCGGCGGTCGGTGACTTCGAGCGTTAAGGCAACAAGACGTGTCTGCGAACAGGGCACTACGGAACACAATTCAAGAGATAGGAGATCGCTGTGGCGAAAGACGTTTATGAGCAATTGGTCAAGCACCTGGACAGCCTTCCTGCGGGGTTCCCAAGAACCGAAAGCGGCGTGGAAATGCGCATTCTGCGCCGTCTCTTCACTCCGGAGGATGCCGAACTCGCGGTGCACCTCACCCTCATTCCCGAAGAGCCCCGCGTGATTGCCCGGCGCGCGGGAATTCCAGTAGCAGAGGTTGCCTGTCGGCTGGAGGAAATGGACCGAAGGGGACTCATCATTCGCACGCGGCGGGAAGACAAACCGTCCCTCTATGAGGCCGCGCAGTATGCCGTGGGTTTCTGGGAAGGACAAGTGAACAGACTCAGTCCTGAACTCGTGCAGGACGCTCAGGAGTACGAGCCGACCTTCGTCAACCTTGACCTGTGGCGCAAGGCCCCTCAGTTCCGCACGATCCCCGTGAACAGAAGTATCGGTGTTCAGAACGAGATCATGCCATACGAAATGGCCGAGGAGTTGATGCGTGCCCATAAGAGCTTCGCCGTCTCCAACTGCATCTGTCGGCAGGGCATGCGGCTGCTGGGAAAGGGTTGCGACAAGCCCGAGGAAAGCTGTCTCGCCCTTGGTATGGCTGCGGACTATATTTCCCAGAGTGGCCGGGGCAGGCGAATAAGTTTGGAAGAGACCTTGGCGATTCTCCAACGGGCCGATGAGGCCGGGCTGGTCCTTCAGCCTGGAAACGCAAAGGAACCTCTCTTCATGTGCACGTGTTGCGGCTGCTGCTGCGCGGTACTCCGTGCCCTCAAGCGCGACCCGCAGCCCGGTAGAATCGTGTCGAGCCCTTTCACTGCGAACCTTGATGCCGGGTCATGCAAAGGCTGCGGTCTCTGTACTAAGCGGTGTCAGATGCAGGCGATTCATGTTGCGGACAAGAAGGCAGTGCTCGACGTGGATCGGTGCATCGGGTGCGGACTATGTGTGAGCACCTGCCCCACTCACTCCCTCGCGCTTGTCCGCAAGCCTCAGGCAGAACAATCGGACATACCCAAAGACTACATCAAATCGGCCATCAAAGTTGCTCGGGCCCGGGGAAGGCTAGGGATAGGTGAAATGATCACCATGCAGGTGAGATCGAAGCTTGATCGGATACTTGCGCCAAAATAAAACCTTTCCCTGAGATGCACCGGAACACGGTGGGAATGAGGTCACCCTTGATAGAAGAGAAAGGTAAGAATACAAACCATTACCCAGTCGGCTCGCCGGGGGGATTGCTCCCGCCCGCTCCCACACCACCGGACCTGCGGGTCGGTGTCCGGCGGTTCCTGATCGTCCCGAAGGATAACGCAGCACTCCGTCTCTGCCCTGTTGGCTCTGGACCCGGTTCAGTCCTTCGGCGTCATCGCCCGCCCAGTCCATCCAGGGTCGCTACTGCCTGCCAGATTCGGCCCTTGCTGCGCCAGCCTTGGCTTGACCTAATCGCCCGCATGATCTACCCAGAAGCCATGTCGATGACCCACCTAACGGCTCAGCAACTTCATCGGGCGGCGGAAATCCGGGAGAAGATCGAGAACCTGGAGAAGGACTTCGTCGCTCTTCTGGCGGTCACGGGCGATGCTCCGGTGACCGTTCGCCGGCGGGGGCGGCCCGCGAAGAGCGTGGTTGCGCCCGCAACGCCAACCTCGAAACCCAAGCGCAAGGTCAGCAAGGCAGGGCGGGCCAGGCTGTCGGCGGCAGCGAAGAAGCGGTGGGCGAAGGTTAAGGCGGCAGGCAAGACCCGGCTGTAGTCCTCGCCGGTTTGCCCAGCGGGGGCTCGCTGCGGCCCCCGGCTCCCGCCTGCTCGCTCTCGGAACTGTTGGGGCTCTGCTTGAGTTCACGGACCCGATGGCTGCTGCTGCCTCGGGGTGCCGCACTATTGGACCGCCACCCGCCGCATTTATCAACCGGCGTTTCCAGGCGGTGTTCCGAGTACGCAATAATGGGTCAGGGAAGGTCCGGCGCTGGTCGGCCTGCGCCCTCCAGGTACGGGTGGACCGTATGGGTGGACCGTGCAGACGGTTCGTGTCTGTCCTGGAAACCTCTGAGAACTGGCGCGACCCCGGCGTAACCGATCCGGTGGGTGGGTCACCGGACGATCCGATCTTTGGCTTTGCGCACAGCGGATACCGTTTCCTTGAGTTCAGCTTCGAAATCCCTGATGATGTTCCGGGCATACCCGGCCAGTTCCTTCTGTGCGTCTCCACTGGCCGCCGCCAACCGCATTCCGAGGTCGTCGAGTTCGTAGGCAATGCTCACCCACAGGACGAGCGACCCGGAGGAGGCTCTGGCTTTCATAAGTTCAAGGTTGTTTACCGTTTCGCCGATCGCCAGTCGAACCCAAAACCGTCACGCTCGCTGCCGCCACCGAAGGAATGACGCCGCGGAAGCGCGTTTGGGAGGAAATCAGCGAGCCGCCCTACGTGGTCGGCGCCGACTGGTTCCAGTATTACGATGAGCCGACGCATGGCCGCGCGGACGGCGAGAACTACAACTTCGGACTGGTAGATAAGGATCTGAACACACGATGTGTCGCCGCCATGGCGCTTCCGGCCTCGCTGTTCGGTCGCAGCCGGTTCCACCCAGGTGACCGTGTCGGGTTAGCCTCGACGTTCCACACGCATTGCCGGGCTTACCGCGTCGCCTGGCGAGGCAACTTCACCCTGGAAGCGGGACGCTGAGCCTCACGCTTTTCGGCGAGAACAACACAGAACGCGCCTCGCTGGCGACGCCAAGAGCGGCCGCGTCTCCGTCATCTGCTTGGTGCGTTGCCCGCCGCCTCCGTCGCCCGCGTGGGAAGCCTCGGGCAGCAGCTTGCAGCACATTCGGTTGCGGATCTGTCGGCGCAGGTTGCGTCGCACGAACGTGGAATTGGAAGCCAGGAAAGCCGCTTTGCTCGCCCGGCGCGCTGGTGTAGGATCCTCCGCATGAATCCACGAGCGATGACGGGTCAACGTGACGGCTGGCTCGCCGACACCGCGCGAGTTCGCCCACGGCGGGGCGTTTCCGTTGGAACTGCCCTTCGGCTTCATGGGCCTGCACTACGCGCGGCTGTGGTTGGGAAGACGTCGAGCTGATGACCAGTTTGCGCAGTTCTTTGCCCGATGCCAAGGTGAATCAAGAAAACAAGAAGGCTGTCCAACCCAATTATGAACATTACCCGTCGCCGTTTTCTGGAAGACTCGATGCTCGCTGCCGCGGCGGCGGCGTCGGCCGCTGCTTTCCCTCCGCCGGTCTGCGCCGAGGAGAAGAAGCTGGCCAGCCCAGGTAACCGCATCCGCGTAGCGGTGCTCGGGTGCCGGATTCGCGGCAAGCAGCACGCCCAGGAATTGGGCCGCCTCCGAGACTGCGAAATCGCCTATGTCTGCGACCCCGACCGGGATCTGGCCGCTGAATTGGCGGTCGCGGTGGAGAAGCAACAAGGCAGCGCGCCGAAGGCCGTCCAGGACATGCGCCGTGTCTTCGACGACCGCGCTGTGGATGCGGTGTTCGTGGCCACGCCCAACCATTGGCATGCGCTGGCAGCGATCTGGGCCATGCAGGCGGGCAAGGATGTGTATGTCGAGAAGCCGGTCAGCCACAACGTCAGTGAAGGTCGCCGTATCGTCCAGGTGGCGCGCAAGACTGGGCGTATCTGTCAGGGCGGAACCCAGAACCGGTCCAATGCCGCACTGGCGGCGGCGGTGGATTACATCAAGCAGGGCAAACTCGGCGAAGTGAAACTGGCCCGCAGCATCGTCTATGGCGGACGCGCGTCGATTGGCGGGTCGGGCCGTTTCGAGGTTCCCGCCGCCGTGGACTACCACCTCTGGGCCGGTCCGGCGCCGATGAGTCCGCTCACTCGTCCCCAGTTTCACTACGACTGGCATTGGTTCTGGGAGACCGGCAACGGCGAACTGGGCAACAACAACGTGCATTCGCTGGACATCTGCCGCTGGGGGCTGGGGCTGACCGGCCTGGGCCGCGCCGTGTTGAGTTACGGAGGACGGCTGGGCTACCGCGACGCCGGCCAGACGCCCAACACCCAGGTCGTCGTGTTCGATTTCGGCGACAAGACCATCGTCTCGGAAACGCGCGGCCTGAAGACGGCGCCGGTCCGGCCCGACTTCACGGGCGGCTGGATCTTCGAAGGGACCGACGGGTCCATTGCCGGCACGTCGCTGTTTGACCGGGACGGCAAACTCGTCCGCACCTTTGCTGGAGAGACCGAGAGCCACTTTGCGAACTTCCTCAAGGCCGTTCGCAGCCGCAACCGCTCCGACCTCAACGCCGACATCCTCGAAGGCCATCAGTCCAGTGCCCTGTGCCATCTCGGCAACATTTCCTGGCGACTCGGCCAGGCCGCGCCTCTGGCGCAAATCGGCGAAGACCTGGGCCAACTCAAGGTGCATGACAACGTTCGGGAAACCTTCGAGCGCACCGTCGAGCACCTGCGCGAGAACCAAGTGGATCTGGAGCAAACGAAACTGACCCTCGGGGCGCTGCTCCATCTGGACCCGGAGCGCGAAGCCTTCGTGGGCCAGCCTCGGGCGGATGCGTTCCTGACCCGCGAATACCGCAAGCCGTTCGTCGTGCCAGTCGAATCAGAGATTTGAGTTACATGCAATCCCGACTTTCCTTCCGTCTGGGTCCTGCTGGGCTGCTGGCAGCCACGCTGGGCTTAACCGCGCACGTTGCCGGCGCCGACTTGCAGGTGTGGACCGTCACCGAAACCAGACATGTGCTGCGCAGCGAACTGCCGGGGAGGCAGCGTGAGGTGAGACTGGCCGCCGCACGCAGCGAATGGAGGAGCTTCCAGATCTTCGTGCGAACCGATGCGCCGGTGCCCGTCTCGGGCGTTGAGGCGGGCGAGCTGCGCGGACTGGATGGCAGAGGCGCGGGTGCGATTCGCTGGCGCTTCTACCGCCAACACCAGCTCCACTTGGACACCGGCACCTATCGGAATACCGACTTCAAACCGGACTGGTATCCGGATCCGCTGATACCCTTCGAGCATCCGCTGGCGGGCGAGAAGCTGAAAGACGCCCGGTTCCAGGCCGTTCCCTTCGATTTGCCCGCGGGCGAAACGCACGGGTTCTGGGTGGACGTTTATGTCTCGAGCAACGCGGTGGCCGGTGAGTATCGCGGCGCCTGTCGTATCACAGCCGAGCAAAGCCAGGCGATCGAGATTCCTATTTCTCTGACGGTGTGGAACTTCACCTTGCCCCAAACCCCCACGTTGGTGACGGAGTTCGGCTCGCCCCGCTTGCGCGACTACTATCGCCAGCGAGCCAAAGCGGGCAACGAGCCGGAGCCGTCGGATTGGACTGCCGTCGAAGCACAGTGTGCCCAGTTGTTGAGCGAACACCGCTTCAATGCCATGCCGCCGGGTGAAACGCTTACGCCGAAACCGCAGCCAGACGGTTCGTTTCAGATTCCTTCCCCGCAGGTCCAGGCCCTGCGGGAGTTCGTGGACCGCTATCACGTCAACGCGGTTCAGACTCCGCATCCATCCAGCGCCGTCAATGATCCCGAAACCCAGCGTGATACGTTGCGCGCGTGGGTCGCGGCCTTCGACCGGGCGGCGAAGGAACTCGACCGGCCCGACGTCCTTTTCTACACCTACCTGAAGGACGAGCCGAACACGTTGGAGGATTACCGCTACGTGCAAAGGTGGGGCCGCGCCGTCCGCGAGGCGAAGTCGGTGGTCAAAGTGCTTGTCGTCGAGCAGACCTGGACTGAACCGGGTCAAGGAGGCGCTGACAGCGCGTGGGGCGACCTCTATGGCGCGGTGGATATCTGGTGTCCGCTGTTCTCGCTGCATCGCCAGGACAGCGCCGCCAAGAGGCAAGCCCTGGGCGAAACCATCTGGACCTACACGGCGCTCTGTCAGGGTCCGCCCACGCCTTGGTGGCACATTGATTTCCCGTTGCTGAACTATCGCGTGCCGGCCTGGATGGCCTGGCGCGACGGCATGAAGGGCCTGCTCTATTGGGGCGGCATGTCCTACTGGCGTCAGAGCGATGATCCGTGGACGCAGGCACCCTTTTACACGGGCAATGGCCTTCCACAGCAAGGCAACAAAGGCATCGTCTTCCAGGGCGAAGGCTCGCTGGTCTATCCGGCGCGACCCGTCGGCTACGACGGCATTGTTCCCACGATTCGCCTGAAAGCCCTGCGCGACGCAACCGAGGACTACGAGTATCTGGCGATCCTGCAGCGGCTGGGCAAAGCCGCGGAAGCGCAAGAAGTTGTGCGTTCGCTGACTGAGACGTTTTTTCAATGGGAGAAGGATCCCGCGGCCTACGACGAGGTGCGAGCCCGGCTGGCGGCGATGATCGTGGCTGCTGCGGAAAGCTCGGCCAAGAAGTAGCCGCCGATTGCACCGCTAACGCCAAAACGAGGAAGATGAAGAGAAATGGGAAGGCGTTTTTCGGCTGTCTGGCGGTCGCGCTTGGCCTTGCCCGCAGCGTGATTGCAGGGGAAGCCCCCGTTTCCGGGCTATCAGACGTCCACAGTTGGCAGCGCTGGGAAGTCTCGCTGACCAGTTCCAACAACTACGCGAACGCTTACGCTGCAGTGGACCTGCACGCGGAATTCTTCGGACCGGCGGGCCAAACGCTGTCCGCGCGTGGCTTCTGGGACGGCGGACGCACGTTCGGGATTCGCTGTGCCTTTCCCGAAGCCGGAACCTGGAGGTGGCGGACGGCTTGTTCTGACGCGGCCAATGCGGGGTTGCACGACCAGAGCGGTGTCGTCGAAATCCGCGCCTACACGGGCGCCAACGCGCTTTATCGACACGGCCTCCTTAAGGTGAGCGAGAACGCGCGCTATCTTACTCACCGCGACGGGACGCCATTCCTCTGGGTGGGGGACACGCCCTGGGCGGCGTTTATCGCGGCGACGCAGTCGGAGTGGGAAAGCTATGTTCAGGACCGAAAGGCGAAGAAGTTCACGGTTCTCCAACTGCACTGCGGCGACGGCTTCTTGCCCAGGGACAGGGATCGGAACGGGAACCTTCCCTTCAACGGTTCGGGAACTGCCCTTCAGTGGGATCCCGCGTACTGGCAAGGCGCGGAACAGAAGATCCAATACGCCAACGAGCAGGGGATCCTCTGCTTCGTGTGTGCCGTAAGGCAGCCGGCCAAGTCCGGCATCTTTCCTTGGGACGATGCCGGTCAGGTGCGGCTCTTCGCCCGGAACCTGGCCGCGCGGCTCATGGGTAACATGGTGGTGTATTCGCCCGTGGCGGACGATCTCTGGACCAGTCAGGCGGACGAGTGTGGAGAAGCGCTCCGGGCGGCGACGAGTAGGCACCTGGTGACGGCGCACCCGCGGTTCTTCCTGGACTCGGCGAAGGCGTTTCTCGGAAAGGGCTACACCGACTTCGCGGGAACGCAGACCGGAGCAGGCTGGATTGGCGATCCGTACAAGGGAGAGAAGTGCTTCCCGTGGGATGGGCGACTGGTCTGCCGGAACGCGATCGAGTGGCCGCAGATGCTGCGCGGGATGATGCCGCGCAAGCCGGTGCTCAACCTGGAGGCCGCCCACGATGCCCGGACCCTCCAGGAGGAAGACCCGAAATACTTCAGCCCGCCGTACCCACCGCGGTTGTCCCGCAGTTCAGCATGGCTGAGCTTTCTCTCCGGTGCGATGGGTTATACCTACGGATGCTTCGGCGTGTGGAACTGGGGCCAGCCCATCACGTGGTCGGGGCCGATATGGGATTTCCCGACCGCCGTATCGCAACCTTCCTCGACGCAGATGAAGTACCTGGCGGAGTTTTTTTCAGGGATCGAGTGGTGGCGGTTGGAGCCGTGCCACGACCTGATCCGCAACCAGTCCTCCGGCTGGCTCGAGAAAATGGTTCTGTCCAAGTCGGCGAGCGGCGACCTGGCGGTGGCGTATCTCCCGGACAACCCGAACATCACTCTGGATATGAGTTCCTTCGCCGGATCCATGACTGCCCGGTGGTTCAATCCCGTCACGAACAACTCGCAGATCGAGTTGGCATCCGTGGCCAATGTTGGGTCCCAGACCTTTGTGAAACCTGCGGGATGGACCGATGCAGTCTTAGTCCTGTCGGGAAGAAACTAGAGAATCACCGCACCGCCAATGATCAACCCGCAAATCCAACCATCCCGCTAACTCACCGGAGAACCCGCCATGAAGATCAGCATCAGACACTTGGCATTCGCCCTCGTGGCTGTGGTCATTGGCCACGGCGGGATTACGGATCGAGCCAATTCGGCCAGCGTGGCGGACGCCAGCGGCAAGACCAGCGACCTTCGCCCGGCGGCGGCGAAACCAACACCCATCCTCAAACGCTCGCACGTGGCGGCGTGGTTTGACGGGCCGGGCGATCACCTGAAATACGATGCCGATTTCATCATCCAGGACATGGATATCGTGGACGAGCTTGACGTGGGGAAATGGAAGGCGCTCGTCGCCCGGTTGCATGCGCAAGGGAAAGTCTTTTTTGCGGAGATGCGACCGTTGACGCATCTGGGGAAGATGTTCGAATACGTCATGAACGATCCGGGGTTGCAAGACGCGCTGTGCGTCGATTTCAACCTCAATCCCATCAGAGTCGATTGGATGGCCGACCGCGCCTACAAGGACCGTCCGGTGTACTTCTACTGCTCGAACCACCCTCGCTATCGGGCCTTCCTCCGGCATCAGATCTTCATGTTCGCCGAAGTCGGCGCCGACGGGATCATGGTGGATGACGGCGGCGGGACGCCCTTCGCGGCCAGCTCTGGCGGCTGCTGTTGTCGGTATTGCCTGGCCGGCTTTCGTGAGTACTTGCGCGGCAAATACACGACCGACCAGTTGAGGGCGCACGGGATCGACGACCTCGAAACGTTTGATTACCGCCAGATGCTTTTGAAACACGCCGATGACCGGGCCTCGTTCGCAGCTGCCAGACGACTGGGCGAGATCCCTTTGGCCGACGACTTCCGGGAGTTTCTTCAGCGATCGGACGAAAACCTGTTCCAGAGTCTGCAAGAGATGGCCTCCAAGTTGAGCGGCAAGCACGTGCCGATGGCTTGGGACAATGTGAACTTCTCGGGCAGGTACGCGCCGTACTACCGCTTCCTGGATGTCTGCGCCCCTGAACTCGACTATCAACACTTCGCGGTTCAGGGCCGCGGCGACGACGGCAAGCTCCCACCGGGGATTGTCATGCTGGATAAGCTCGCGGACGCATTGGGAAAGTGGCACGCGTTCACGCCGGCGCCGGGAGCGTGGAGCGCCATCAAGAGAAAGAATCTGACCGGTCTGCTGCGATTGTGGGTGGCCGCCTCGTATGCCAACGGCGGTCTGCCGCGCTACCCACGCAAGGGATGGTGCTTCGGCGAGACGTCGCGCTGGTACTATCCTCCCAAGGAATCGTTCGAGCCGCTCTACGACTTTGTTAGGACCCACCGCGAGTTGTTGGACGGGTACGAGAATGTCGCGCAGGTGGGAGTGGTGTATGCCGATCCTTCCAGTGGGCCGACGAGCCTCCAGAAGCACGTCTGCGAAAGCCTGGTGGGTCTCAACGTACCGTTCGGAATCGTCGTGGCCGGTAACCAGTGGGTACCGAATCGGCTGAGTCCGGAGGATGCCCAGCGGTTCGAGTTGGTACTGATCCCTGAGCCGGCAGGGCTTGACGCCGCACAACGACAGGTCGTCGAAGGTTGGAAGAAGCAGAAGGCGGCCATTACCGTCTCGGAGAAGGAGGACGTTCATCAATTGCTTGCAGGGCGGGTTGATCCGCTGACCTCGCTGGAGGGCAACCACTCAGTCTGGCTCTTCCCGCGAGCAATTCCCGGAAGCAAAGGCTCGTCACTGGTCTGTCATCTGGTGAATTGGAGCTACGACAGCCAGAAGAATGAGGCGCTACCCCAAACGGATGTGAAGATACGACTGCGTAGCGCGCGCACAGGCGATTCCCGGGTAACGAGGGTGACCTTTCACACGATCGGGAAGGCAGCACAATCGCTTCCGTTCGCCGTCCTGGAGGATGCCATTCATGTGGCGATTCCCGAGGTTGAACTGTGGGGGATCTTGCAGCTTGAATAGCGAAAAATGAAGCCTCAGACTTCCTGATCTCGCGGAATCTGGCTTGAACCCAGATTCCGCTCCGACATCAGGAATTGGCCAAAAGTGGTAAAGGCCGGTT
>Ga0315288_10008914_pt1 | contig 12649 bp, 16 predicted proteins | sample YL17G11_20_MG_FD_203454 | JGI IMG/M metagenome (GOLD analysis project Ga0315288, IMG submission 203454) | Sediment microbial communities from Yellowstone Lake, YNP, Wyoming, USA - YL17G11_20 | ecosystem: Environmental > Aquatic > Freshwater > Lake > Sediment | place: USA: Wyoming | collected...
TGCTGCTGCGGCGAGCCGACCCCACTCGGACTGTCGCCCGGCCCGACGAGGATGAGCCGGCCCTGATCGTCCGCCTCGACCTTCAGGTCCTCGGGGTTCTTCGCGTCCTTGTTCCCGCGCCGCACCTGCGGCGGTCGCTTGGGCGGAGGGGGAGTGCCAGACGAATCGGCGTACTCCTCGAAGCGCACGATGAGCCGCACCCGAGCGGCCGGGTAGTACGACTGGAGCGGCTGGAGCAGCGTCATCAGTACGTGATACGCGGGTTGATGCCGGCCTGGTTGATCGGGGAGGGACGCAGCCGCTGCAACGCCTCACGCGTCGGAATCACCAGGACACGGAGCTTGGGCTTCACGGTGTCGCCCTTGAGGTTGTTCGCCAGGCACAGCTCGTAGGCGAGGTCCGGCGTCGAGTAGAACTTCACGCTGATGGTGACCATCGTGTCGTTCGCACGCGGCGTGTAGAGCTGGAGCACGCCCTCGCCCGCCGCGTTGGTCTTACGCCCAGAGCCACCGCGTGTGCGCGGACTGATGTCGCGCCGTGCCGCCGAGTTCGCCAGCAACTGCGCCTGCCCGCTCGCCACGTCCGCCTGCGTCTGCGAATCCGAGTAGAACTTCCCGGCTGCCGCGAGCGCCGACAGCTTGTTCCTCGTCTCCATCGTCTCCGGCCCCTCGCGGCTGATGGCATCAACGAAGCGGTTGCAGGCGCCCACCGCGCCGCGCGCCACGTCGACCGTCTGCCCGAGCAGGGATGCCGGCACGTCGCGAATCTTGATGAGCAGCCGGCCGAGTCGGTCGAGCCGGTTGACGATGGAGTTGGCCGCACGCGCGAACGAAGCGAGGATGGCCTTGGGACCGTTCGCCAGGCTCTCGAGGTCGCCGAGCCCAAAGAAGTGCGGCGAGCCGCCCTGTAGCCGCTTCTGGTACGAGGCGAGCACGGTGAGCGAAGCGAGCGCAGCGCGCCCAGCGGCGATGACGTCATTGCCGAGGAAGTCGTTGGCGGTGCGCGGCGTCTCGTTCGCCCGGCCCATCCACTCGAATTGCGTGGTCCACTTGATGTCGTCTGCCCGCGTGTGCTGGAACTTCCAGCTCTTGGCCCGCCCGATGCGCGCGACGCGCCGCCGGTTGGCCTGCGGAATCCACGTGACGGTGAGCACCCGCCCGTCGCGGTAGATGGCTTCGAGCACGTCGCGGAGGTCATCCGCGCGGAGGATGGAGACGGGTGACGCCCCGTTCGCGGCAAGGTCCGGGGGGGCCGCAAAGAACAGCGTGCTGTGCCAGAACCCCTCCCACTCGCTCGGCATCTCCTGCGGCCCGAGCACCTGCTGCGTGCCCACCGGGTTGCCCGGGTTCCACTGCGTCACCAGCTCCATCTCGCCGCCCCACTCGGCACCCTGGAATGGTAGCGCGCCACCGCGGAGCGTCACCTTGCGCCGCTTGCCGTCGCGCTCCTCGATGATGAGGACGGAGCTGCCCGCGGCTTCTTGGACGGTCGCCATCGTCCGGGCATCCTACCCGAACGGGGAGCGAGCGGTCAGGTGCGCGACGCCCACGCCTTCATGGCTTTGGCCTCGGGGGGAGCTTCGCCCTCACCTTCAGCCGCGGCAGCCTCACCGGCAGCGGCTTCGACCGCCGCGTTGTACTCGTCGAAGGCGGCCTGCGCATCGGCCAGGGCCTGCGTCGCCTCGTCGGCGGCAGCGGCAGCGGCCTGCACGTCCTCCTTCTTGACCGCCTTCTCGGCGTCCTTCTGCGCGGACGCCACCGCCTTGGTCGCGTCCTTGATGGCCTTGGCAACGTCCTTGTCGCCGTCCACGTCGAGGTCGCGCTCCTTGGCATCGTCGACCGCGGCGTCCAGCTGGTCCTGCATCGCCTCCAGCTCGCTCGCCACCGACTCGATGGTGGTGACGAAGGCCTCGGCGTCGTGCTGCTCGGTGCCCGCCGCGTCCTCCTGCGCCTGCTCCTCCGGCGTTTCAGCCGCCTCATCGGCCGGTGACTCAGCGGCCTCCTCGGACGCGGCAGCGTCGGGCTCAGCACCGGCATCGGGCAGGTACCCTTCGAGGTCGCCGGCCTCCTTGGCCTTGTCGGCGTCCGCGACCAGAGCGGTCAGCTCGTCGGGCGGCAGCGCCTTGAGCAGCTCCGCGAGCGAGCCGCCCCCCTCGTCGCCGGCGGGTGCTCCCGCGGCAGCAGCACCCTGTCCCATGAGCCCCGGCATCAGCGGCATCGTCATGGGACGCGAGGGTAGCACCATGGATGCTCGCGCATCCATAGCCGAGGTCAGCCGCCGACGAACGGCAGGCGCTGCGGCGACGAGCCAGGGGCCACCGCGAGCCGGGCGATGTCGCGCTTGAACACCACCGCGACCCGGTCGGGGTCCTGGTCGCGGAAGTCCTGCTTCACGTTGAAGGTCTGACCGCCGCTCATGTGGACGCCGGAGGAAGCGGGCACCGCCGCGGGTTTAGCACCCGGAGCTGGCTTCTCGCCGCCCTTGGCCTTGAGGTCGGCCTTGAAATCCTCCGCCTGCTTGCCGACCAAATCAGCAAGGGCATTAAATCCTTCCGCCGTCAGGTCACCGGACGCGAGGAACGCCGCCTGCAAATCCTTGCTCCGGGCGAGCAGGTTCGCGATGTACTGCATCGCCCCGGTGTTACCGGCACTCATCGCCCCGGTGAAGCCCTGCGCGATGACGCCAACCGCGCGTTGCTGAGCCTGCGCCGCGTCGCCGATCTGCGCGTCGAGCACCGACGGGTCGATGGCCTGCGCCGAGCGGGCGGATAGCTCCTGCATCGCGCGCGACGCCTTTTCCACCTCGCTCGCTGCATCGTCGAGAGGCTCAGCGAACTTCCGGGCGTCCTGATGCATGCGCCACACCGACTCCGCGAACTCGTTGGCGGCATCGGCCGTCAGGCCCAGCTCGTCCGCCCCCTTCACGAAGCCCTCCTTGGCCTTGGCGAAGTGCGTGAGCATGTCCGCGTTCCACTTCGCGTACTTCGCAGGCCCTTCCTCGTGCTGGATGCGTTCGAGCGCACCCTGCTGCGCCGCCGCCGCACCACCCTTGCCCGTCGAGCGCGTCTCGTCGAACAGCTTCTTCGCCTGCCACGCGGCCAGCCCGACGCCGACCAGCGCCGCCGACACCGCCGCAATCGCCGCCGCGCCGCCCGCGCCCGCCGCCATGCCGAGTCCGCCCTCGGCTCCGAGCGCGGAGATACCCTTACCGGCACTCATCGCGAGCCCGACGCCGCCCTTCACCAAACCTGCTCCCTCGCGGAGCGCCGGTGCGGCCATCTTTGCCCCGAAGGCGATGGCGATCTCCTCCTTGTGGGCGAGGATGAACTCGACCACCGCCTTCGCCTTCTCGACGCCGTCGCTGACGGCCTTCCGAATCTCGTCCTCGTGGGTTTTGATCCACATGAAGCCGTCCTCGATGGACTTGGCCGCCTCGCCCACCCACCGCGCGACGTCCTTGCTCATGAGCTTCGCGAAGCGTTCGATCTCGGGAATCGCCGACTGAAACTTCTGGGAGAGCTCCAGCAGCTTCGGCGTGAGCGCCTGCACCAGAGGGTCGCCGAGCCGTTCCTTGATGACGTCGCCGATGGTCTTGATCGAGGCAGCGGCATCGCGGAACGTCATCGGTGCCTTCGCCAAGTTGCCCGCCACCTCGCCGAGCCCCTTCGCGAGCGCCTTGGTTCGCTGCTCGTTGGTCAGCTCACCCCAGTACTTCGCGGCGTCCTTCACGTGTCCGCCGAACGTGTCGGTCGTCTTGAGAATCTGGAATAGCTGCCCGCGCGTGCGCAGGATGCCCTCGCCCATGAAGGCGAACTCCGACGCCACCGTCGAGGTGTCCTTCCCGAGCACGCGCGCGAGCTGAGCCATCTGCCCGATCTGCTCCTTCGCCTCACCGATATCCGTCGACCCCGCGCCACCCAGCTCGACGAGCCGGTGAAATGCCTGCTCCACGTCCTTGCCGGCGACGCCCGCACTGATCGCCACCCCGTCCAGCTCGTCGCCGAGCCCGGCCGCCTGCTCGATGGCCTCGTTCATGTCGATGCCCTGCGCCGTCGAGATCATCGCCCCGAGCGCCGTGTCCATCTGCTGCCCCTCGGCCGCCAGCTCGACGAAGGATTCGACGAACTCCTTCATCTTCTCGATGCCCTCGCCCACCACCGTTCCGATGAACGTCCCGAGCGCCACCCCGAAGGTGCCGATGCCCTCCTGCGCCTCGTGCTCGCCGTGGCTCAGCTCCGCAAAGCCCTCCTTGAGCCGGTGCAGCACCGACGACGCCGCGTCCTCCAGCGTGAGCTTGGTTTTGACTTCGAGCGTCATGGTTCAAGTGTAGTCGGTTTCGGATGGGTCCTGCGGCGAACCGACCCCGCGCTCCGCTCGGATGTAGCCCGAGAGCACGTCGGCCCAGTGCCGGAGCCGCGACAACGGCTGCTGCTCCAGGTACTCGATGTCCTGCCGCAAGTAGCGCGCAAGGTAGACCAGCTCGTCCTCGAGCGCGTCCATCATCGCGTGGGGGTCGAACGCCGTCATCAGCGCGATGGTCACCCCCATGTCGCGCCGGTCGCCGTGAAACTTCCCGAGCACCAGGAGCCAGCGCTCGACCTCGGCCGGGTCGAGCGCCAACCCCTCGCTGTCGTACGTCAGCCCGGAAGCCTCACAGCGATGCAGTGCTCGAAAAAACTCTGCTGCTCCTCCCGCTTGAGCGTGTGCAGCTGCATCCACACCCGCGAGAGCAGGTTGCGCACCCGTTCGCCCACCTCGTTCCACCAGATGTCGATGGAGCCCGGCGACGGCATCCCGCTCCAGTCGCAGCGGTAGCCGTCCACCGACCGGATCATCTGCTTGCTCAGCTCGTCACCCACCCGGTTGGTGTCGCCCGATGCCCGCAAGAGGGCATGCTTCTTGTCCTCCACCGTCAGCGGGATCACGATGCACTGACGCCAGAGCGCCCCCGCCCCAGCCACCTGCACCGCCTCCTCGTCCGGCATCTCGTGGCCCTTCTGAGGCGTGTCCGTCCACGCCGCCGGGAAGCGCAAGAACAGCACCGCACGCCCCCGGGGGAACACGAGCCCCTCGGGCAGCTTCACCCAGGACGGCGCACCACCAGCGCGCGCCTCGGGTACAAGGGGCACCGCCGGCAGCGGCGCCTCACCGTCGTCCTTGACGGCGTCGGGCGGAGCCGGAGCCGCCTCCTCGAAGCTCAGCGGTTGTTCAACGGTATCCGGATTCTTCTTCACGGGGTCGGCCATCGGGTCCTCCTTCGATGGTTAAGACCCCCCGCCGTAAGCGGGGGAGGAACCCCGTGTGCCGTCACCAGAGCACGGAAGTACCCACCCACGACGGGGAGTCAGCTCTACGGCAGCGCGTTCACCTTGAAGGGAAGCTCGGAGCACTTGAAGCTCAGCTTCACCTTCACGAAGTCGCCGCGCGCGGAAACGGTGGTCGGCATCGCGCCCCACTTCACGTCCGTGTACGTCCACGTGATCGAGTCGCCGTTGTCGAACAAGTCGACCCGCACGACGTTGAACACCGTCCCGAGCACCGAGCGAGTTGCCCGGTCGATCATCGCCTGTCGGAGCGTCGTCCAGTTGGACGCCGTCAGCTGGATCTCCATGTCCCCGCCAAACCCGTTCAGGATGTCGTCGAAGCGGTTCACGAACTCGCCGAGGAACCCCTGCTCGAGAATCGCCAGCTCCGTGCTGTCGTTGAACGACCCGATGGAGTCGATCTGCGTCGCCGCCTGCGCGTCCTGCAGGATGCGGATGCTGACGTCTTGGCCCTTGAGCCTCGGATTCGCTGCCATGGATCAATACCTCGGGGGGAAGGAAACCTACGCCGCTGCCGGCAGCTCGGAGACGTCGACCGACTCACCCGCCGTCACCTCCAGCACGATGTCGTCGAGGCTGGAGAGGGTGCGGACCTTGATCTTGATGCGGAAGATGCCCGCCGCGAGCGTGAGCGGCGTGTTGCCGCTCTTGGCGTCGATGCTGTAGCCGTCGATGCGCTGGCTCGACGGGCTGTTGGGCGAGAGCAAGCTGTTGAGGAAGCCGTCGATCTCTCCGACGATCTCCCCGCGCCGCGCCCGCGTCGCCAGGCGCTTGTTGAACGCCTGCAGCCGGAGCGCGAGCGAGTCCTCGATGAAGTCGGCCATCCGACGCCGGTTGATGTTCTTCAGGTTCGGCGTGATGGACGGGTCCACCGACGTCACCCCCGACTGGATGATCGGCGTCCCGTTGTCGATGCGCGGGGCCGCGATGCCCGCCGCCTTGAAGGCGATGTAGTCGGCCATCGTCAACGTCTGCACGTCGGCGTTGCCCTTCTCGAGCGAGAGCACCCCGAGCAGGAAGTCCGTCTGCTGCGCCGGGTTCTCCTCGGGCGGCAGCTGCGAGCACACCGACACCACGAACACGTCGAACCCGACGTCGATGATTCCGTCAACCGTGAAGCCCGCGCCCCCCGAGACGCCGCGTCGGGCGATCTGCGGCAGGAACGTCGCCACGCCCGGGTAGGCGTAGATGACCCGCTGGTCGCGGTACGCGCCGACACCAGGCTGCATCGAGCCCGACTTGGCCACGGAGCGCTTCGTGTTCAGCGGAGGGCGAATGGCGCCCATGCGGCCACGCACCTCGGCGCTCGCGCTGTCCGCGTTCGAGCGCACCGCGTTGCGCACGACGTTGCTCTGGCGCGCGCAGACGATGAGGTTGGTCTGCGACGCCACGCTCGCCGCGTTCTTCGTCGTGTCGAGCGCATCGCTGTACGCCGCGTCGATGGCCGCCTCGGTCAGCGCCGCCGTCAGCGCGAGCGGGTTGGTCACCGTGAAGCTGGCGAGCTGCACAGGTTCGGGGAGCACCGTGGCCGTCAGCGGCGCCGTGCCCGCGAGCGTCCCGTCGTCGAGCCCGGGTCGCACCCGCACGCTGTAGGGGCCGGCGTTGCCCGCCGTCACCTCGATGCTCTTGGCCGTCACCCATTCGAGCGCGGCGCCGTTGCGCACGCGCGTCCCCGCGGGAAGGGTGCCATCCACGTTCGCCACCGCCGTGATCGTCTCGAGCGCGAGCCCGAGCGTAACGAGCACCGCCGGTGCGCTCGCCGACAGCACCGTCACGGAGCCACCGTTCACACGCCCGGCGATCTCGATGAACGTCGCAGCCGGCGTCGTCGCGCCCGTGTAGCCGAGCGCGGTGTTGATGCGAGCGCACACCTGCGCCTCGGTCTGGTCGAGCACCGTGAACGTCACGAGCACCGGCGCTCCACCATCGACCTGCAGCTGAATCTGCTCGCCGCCGACGAATACCGTCGGGTAGACGCCGGCCACCGAACGCATGATCGCGATGCCGTCCGGCTGCGTGTTCTGCTGGTTCTCGACGAACCCGAGTGCGTCGGCCGTGCTCGCCGGGGCGTACCGGATGCGCGACGTCGCCGTGCTCGTGAAGCGGAGATTGCCGTTCAAGTCCTGCTCGACCAGCGTCCCAGCGATGGCCGCTTCCACGACCACCTTCACTTCGAGGAAGGTGACGGCGTCGATGTTGCCGACGTTGCCCGTGCCCGCCGCCGACGCACCCGCCAAGTAGCCGATGGCCACCACCGCCGCCGCGCTGATGCTCACGACCTTCACGTTGCCGCTCGTGCCACGCACGCGGCCCGACAGGCGCGTCACGCCGCCGCCGAGGATGCTTGCGCACGTGTAGCCCATGGCCGCGTTGATGCGGGCCACCACCTGAGCCTGCGTCTGGTCCGACGCCAGGAACGTCACCGTCACCGGGCCGACCGGCTGGGTCGTGCCTTGGTCGACCGAGATGACCATCTGCTCGCCGCCCACGAACAGCGTCGGGTAGACGCCAGCCGCGGAGTCCAGGCGCGCTTCTTGAGCGGTGAACGTCGCCGTCACGTTGCCTGCGCCGAGGTCGAGCACGACGGTCTGCGCCGGCTCCAGGTTGTACGACGCGCCACCACCACCGGTCAGCGACGGGTGACGCGTGAACTCGACGGCGCCGACCGTCGTGTCGACCCGCGTCACGATGAGCCGGGCGAACTTCTTGTTGGCGAGCGCGACGAAGCCGTTGCCGTTCCAGAACTCGGGGTTGAGGGCCGCGTCGGCCTTGCGCGAGCGCGCGCACGGGTTGTTCGCCGTCACGCCGTCGTAGCTGAAGCCGAACCCGCCGAACGTCGCGAGCAGGTCGGACGCGCTGGCGACCTCCGTGGGCACGCCGAAGTCGCCGTCCTCGAACTCGCCGACGATGCACACCGTCCCCGAGCCCACGCCGGTGATCGAAGCGGGCGGTTCCCGGTCGATGATGACGATGCCTTCGATCTCGGAAATGACCTCCAAGCCCGGGTCGAACGTGAATCGCCTTGCGAACGCCATTGCTGAGTACCTCGGAGGGGGAGCCTATCAGGGTCGCCAGTGCCGTTCCACAAGCTCGGTCTGGGCGATGACCTGACCGTCGCACACTTCGACCTCGGCCGTCGCCTGATTGCGCCGGTACGGCACGAGCTGCAGCTCCGGCACGCGCATCCAGCAGTGGAGCTGCGCCGGGCGCCGGTTGCGCACGACGTCGTCCACGTCGATGTACTGCGACTCCTCGAGCCACACCTCGCCGACCTCGCCGTAGTAGCCGGGGAGCTTGAGCCGGAGGGCGTAGCTGTCGGCGTCGAGCCGGAGGGCGGTCTTGAGCCCGGCGACCAGGGAACGCAGCTCAGCGTGCTTGGCCGCCCGGACCTCGATGGCGAACTTCTCCGTGTACTCACCGAGACGCACGAGCACCATGCCCGGGCCGAACAGGTCGGCCGTCTCGTCGAGCACCGCCGGAGGGCCGAGCCCGTACGGCTCGTGGACACCCAGTGCGGGAATGATGCCGAGCGAGGGCATGCCGAGCCCACGGACGTCGTCGGGCTGGTAGATCCAGACGTTTTCCGGCTTGAGCTGGAAGGGGTGGGGCGGAGCGTTCTCCTCCATGGTGCGCCGGAACACGAGCAGCCCGATGAACTTGGCGAGCTGCTCCAGCACGAACTCGCGCGCGTCCTTGTCGGGAAGCGGGGGCTGCGGCGCCGGCGGGTAGACGGTCCCGAACAGCGTGCCGCTGATGAGGTCGGCGAGCGTCGTCATGGCAGCACCCTTCGGATCTCCCGCTCCACTTCCTGCTGGATGTACGTCCGCAGGTTACGGTCGATGAGCTGCTGGAGCACGCCCAACCCAGTCTGCTTGAAGAACCCACGCCGTTCGGCCGCCTTGGCGATGCCCCACGCCACCTGCTGGGCTTCCACGATGTCCGCCGCCAGGCCCTTGCGCAGCACCCACTCGGTCAGCGCCCGAAGCATCGCGGCGCCCACCTTCACGTTGGCCGCGCGCACCCCGTACTCGATGAAAGCGGCATGCGGCTCCCGGTTCTCGATGCTCACGCTGCCATCGGCGTCGGGCACCACCTTCCAGCCGGCTCTGTAGACGCCCCGGTCGACCGGCTGCGGCGTGCGCGAGGGGATGATGACCGTCTGAATCTCGCGGACACCCCGGAGCGCCGCCGAGAGCAGCCCGCGCTTGGCGGCCTCGGGGAACTGCTTGCCCAGCTTCTCGAACGCCGCCGCCGCGCCGTCGAGACGCACGGAGGTCACGCTAGGACTCCAGCGCTTCGTCGAGGTCGATCTGCGGGATGCCGAGCCGGTCGCGCTCCTCGCTCGCGCGCTCCAGCCCCACCACCCACTGCAGGCGCCCCTCCTGCCGCGTCGGGCCATTCAGCAGCCGGTAGCGCTGCCGGAACGCCGGGTTGTCGCCCCGGCCGTCCTCGACCACCTCGTACCAGAAGTCGATGCGCGGGTTGCTGTTGCGGTTGAGCCCGACTGGGTTCACCGGAGCGCCGATGGTTCCGTTGGGGGCCATCGGGGAGATACCCGGGATGGTGAGCCCGCGGAGCTGGTCCTCGGTGAAGGCGCCGGCGCTGATCTGCTCGACCCGGATGGAGCCGGTGGGCACGGTGCCCTGCGCCATGACGTTCCGGCTGATGGCCGTCAGGTCGCTCACCTTCGGGGTGGGCAGCAGCTCGACGACATTGATGACCTTCTCGTTGCCCTCGCCCCTCACCGCGCCGGTCCACTTGGTCCACACGAGGAACACCCGCCGGCTGCGCAAGCCGAAGCGGGTGTTGAGCTGGCGCACCCGGTCGGCCAGGCGCGTGAAGCGGTTGGCGAGGGTGTGCTTGGCGGCCTGCGGCGACGGAAGGGGAGCGGGGCGCGGCATGGGCTCAGAACGCCATGGTCACGTTGCCGACGCCGTAGCCCGCGCCGTTCACGAGCCGCTGGTCGAAGGGGTTGCGCGAGACGCCCATCAGGTTGCACATCGAGTTGACCCAGTAGTCGTAGCGCTGGGTGAGCTGCTTCTGCTCGTCCTTGTTGATGCTGATCTCGCCCAGCGTGGTGACGGCCAGCAGCTCGAAGTCGGCGACCATCTGGTTCTCGATCTGATCGAGGATGGAGAGGTGACGCCGGAACTCGGGGAGCGCGGCTTCGAGCACCCGGTCCATCGCCCCCTCGATGATGAACTGCGTCTCGACCGCGGCCGGCGTCCCGAGCACGAATGTCTGCGCCTCGGCCACGGCCAAGTAGCCGGCGTGGTGCCTCACTTTGACCTTTTCGTCGGGCGTCAGCACTACTCGCTCGCTTCCGCATCACCGACGCCGACCACCACGCCCGCGTCGAGCGCCGCGCCAGCGTGCTCAGCGGCAGCCACCCACGGAGCGATGGCGTCGCGGGTGTTGCAGAACTTCTGGAACGCCTCCTCCTTCGGGATCTTCAACTCGACGGCGCGCGCCTCGGCCACCGCGTTGCAGGCGATGCGCGCGGCGTCGAGCGCGGTGCCGATGGCCTTGGGGGCGGCGCTGCATCCAGCCGCGAACAGCCACGCACCGGCAATCGGGCCGGGCCACTCCCAGATCCTCACGGCTGCCCCGCGTTCGGGTCGGTGGGAGGCACGTCGGCCGCCGCCAGGTCGTCCGCGTACCACCGCGCGACCATCGCCGGCGTGATGCCGTGGGCCTCGCGCAGCGACGCGGCGACCACTGCCTGCTTCGGCGTGCGGGTCGCCAGCCAGTGGAACACCACCCCGAGCCGCTGCTGCCCGCGCCCGTCGAGCCAGTTGCCGATGGCGTGCATGAGCGACGAGAACGCCGGGATCACCACCCCGACGAGCAGCGCTGCGGCGAGTTCCGGGTTGTCGGCGATCCACTTCATGGAGCGAGTCTAGCCCCGAGCGGGGCCGCCCGTCACCCGAAGCTGGACAGCGGAGCACCCGAGCGGTCGGCCGCCTGAATCTCCTCCACCCGGATGCCCTGCTGTTGCAGGCGCCGGATGTCGTAGTTCAGCGAGTCGAGTTCCTTGCCCTCGGTCATCCGGGTGCGGAAGCCGTTCTCGAGCACCATCCCGCCCTTCACGACGCGGTAGTACTTCGGGGGAGGCACCGACGCCTCGCGGTCCGGGTCGTTGTTCGCGGTGGCGTCAGCGACGACAGCCGCGTCGTTCGGCGACACCGGCGGCAGGCGCCGCTCGGCAGGCTCGCCGGCGGCGAGAACAGTGACGTGTTCCTTCTGGTCAGACTTGGCTGCTCGCATGGTTCGATTCCTCCACCGGCAGGCTACCGCATGGATGCGCGCGCATCCATAGGCCCGGGGTCAGCGGGGTGGCTGGCGCTTGTTCGCCCACGTCCGCATGGCGTCGTGCTTCGGGGGCGGCAGCGGATCGAACACCGCGTCGGGGTCAAACACCGGCACGAACCCCTCGCCCGGTGCGAAGTTCTTCTCGTGCGCGCCGGCCTTGTGCGCCTCGTGCACGTCAAGTTCGGCGTCCAGGTCCGCCTGATGCTCACGGCCCAGCTGCGCGACGAACGCCTCGTAGTCGAGGGGTGAAGCACCGCGGAGAGGCTTGGCCGCCTCAGTTGGCTTCTTGGGTTCGGGCATGACGCCCTCAGTCTATGCCGCGGTGGGCTCGCTACAAGGTGGCGCGGAAGGGGCGTTCAGCCCGGCTCCGTACTCCTCGGTGAACTTGCTCACGAAGGCGGCGAAGGCGGCCTCAGCGGCAGCCTCGGCAGCCGTTTTCGCGACGGTCTCGGTGGTGTTGGGTTTCTTGGCTTCGTTGGGCATGGCGCCCTCCGCTTTCAATTTAAGCAGCGGAGTACGCTGGGCAATGGGCTAGCGCGCGAGGTGCGCGAGTTTCACGTGACCCGGCCCGCGCGACGCCGCCGACGAGAACTGCCCGACCCACGCCGACTCATGGGGCTGCTCGGCCTTGCCGGGCGAGCGGCTCCACACCAGGCGAGCGCCGCCCTTGTCCTTGTCCCGGTTGTTGTCGCGCACGTCGAAGCTGTCGACGTTGTCTTTGATCTGCATGAAGCTGTGGGGCACCCGTTCGTGCAGCGCGTCGAAGTCGGCTTTGTCGACCAAGCGCCCTGTCGTCTCCGCGCGTCCCAGCGCGCGAGGGTGCGCGACGTCCGGGTCGGTGTGCGTCATCTGGAGGTGCACGCGGTAGCCGTTGTCGTGCAGGCGCTGGATGAGCTTGTTCATCTTCTCCGGGTTCGCGCCGGTGCCATCGACGAGCACGTGGTGACCGCCTTCGATGGCCCGGCTCGTCAGCTCCTTGGCGGCGTGCGACGACTCCTCGTGCACCGCCGACGC
>Ga0315288_10008917_pt1 | contig 12647 bp, 13 predicted proteins | sample YL17G11_20_MG_FD_203454 | JGI IMG/M metagenome (GOLD analysis project Ga0315288, IMG submission 203454) | Sediment microbial communities from Yellowstone Lake, YNP, Wyoming, USA - YL17G11_20 | ecosystem: Environmental > Aquatic > Freshwater > Lake > Sediment | place: USA: Wyoming | collected...
CCTTGTCGACGGCCACGATGGCCTCTTCGTACTTCTTCAGTACGAATAGGGCCACGCTCTTGTTCAGCCAGCCCAGGTGTGAGTTCGGGTTGATGACGATGGCGTTCTCGTAGCACTTGAGGGCGCCCTCGTGATTGCCGGACTGACGCATGATGAGGCCGCGGGCTATCCAGCCGGCCTCCGACGCGGGCTGGCCCTTGAGCATCTGGATGATCACATCGTTGGCCTCCTCCTTGCGGCCCAGGAGCGTCAGGACGACGCTTTTGTTGTAGAGGGCGGGGCCGAATTTGGGATCCAGCTCAAGGGTGTCGTTGTAGTATTCGAGGGCCTTTTCGAGATGCTCCTTGACCTGCTCCTTGTCCAAGGTGGTGGTTGCGATGACGCCGATGGGGGACTTGACCTTCCCCTCGGCCACGGCCTCCCATGTGAGCCCAAGATAGAACAGGGTCTGCGGGTCCTTCCGGTCCCTGGCCACGGCGTTCTCCAGCGCCTCCCTGGCATCCACGGGCTTGCCCTCTGACAGGAGGGCCACGCCCAGGTTCTTCAGGGCCACCGGCGTCTCCTGGACCTTGATGGACCGGCGGTAGAGGTCCTGGGCCACGGAAAGCTCGTTCTTACAATAGGCTAAATTGCCCAGCTTGATGAGGCTGGCCGCGTCGAGGACGTCCTTGTCGAAGACCGCCTTTGCCTCCTCGGCCCTCTTCAGGACGTGCTCGAGAACGTCCAGGTCCCTGGGAAGGATCTCCGAACTAGAGAGCTCGAACAGGGAAAGAGGTACGACGGCCCGCCTGATGTACTTGGCCAGGTCGGCCCTGACATCCGCCTCGGCCCTTCCCTGGATGATGATGCCGTCTATCTCGTTCAGGATGTCCATGCTCCTGCCCCCTGGTCAATCATGGTGTCGATATAGTTAAAATTTTCCGTGAATGGAGGCGATAAGAAATGAGGAATAAAAATTGGAGAAAAGGCGAAATAAATAGAAAAGGGAGGTCGCCCAGTGCCTATATGACCTTGATGACCTTCACCGGGTGGATCTCGTTGTAGAGCGGGCCAAGGTCCAGCACATGGGGGCCCTGGACCTCTAGGTGCTGCCCGACATGGAGCCTCGGCAGGATGCCCTGGTTCTCCAGGTTGATTTCTATCATGAGGGCACCGCCAAGCTTCTGGTTGTTGCCGTCATTGAGCATACTGGAGAACTGCGTGTCGGGTCGAAGCAGGAAGTGATACAGGTTGTTCTCGCCCTCGATGTACATCTCGATCAGCACGACCCTGCCCGTCAGCTTGCCGCAGGCGGCGAGGAGGGTGTGGTCGGCCACGGGCGCGCCGTGGTTAGGCTCGCTGTCCCAGGCGCAAGGCTGGGTGGGGCTCGTGTCCAGAATGACCGGGTCCTCGGTCGTGGTGTTGTTGATATTGACCTTCGGCGGGACCGTCTTTATGGTCACGAAGTAGCCGAAGCCCATCCCAACAAGTATGCATGCGAGTGCAATCGCGAATATCTTCCCTGAGGTGCCAATCCCTGCCATCTTATCACCAATACGTCTATTATACTGCCTACCTTATTTATTTTGCTGTGTGATGCCTTTAGTTGGAAAACGGCCCCTTTTCGACCAATCCCGGGCCAGTTCCTTGACGGAAAATTCCCGGCCAGTTAACTTAAAATAGTATATTACCAATTGGGACAGGCCGAACCGGCAGGACGCGGTCCAGATGCCCAATGATAGGTACCAGAAGCCCCCGGGGGGGCAAGTCGTGAGACCCCTCAACGTGCTCAACCAGAGCCTCAACAACCGCGTCATCGTGGAGCTCAAGGCCGGACGCGAGTACCGGGGCATACTGGAGGGCTTCGACCCTCACATGAACCTCGTCATCAAGAACGCCGAGGAGATACAGAACGGGGAGGTCAAGAGGACCCTCCCGCTGACAATAGTCCGGGGCGACAACGTCATCTACATCTCGCCCTGATGTCGCGATAGAACAACAACGAAGGGAACAACATGACCAAGGGAACCGCAGCGCACGGCAAGATGAACAAGCAGAAGACCCACATCCAATGCAGGCGGTGTGGCAGGCACGCCTACCACAAGACGAAGAAGATCTGCGCCTCGTGCGGCTTTGGGCGCAGCCCGAAGCTGAGGCACTACACCTTCTACAAGCGGAAGGACATGTCCTAGGTACCCTTCGTCCCGCTCAAGGGCTTTTTGACCGTCCATGGTCTTTCTGACCCAGCTTCAGCTTCCATCTCTGTTGATTCCCCCATCGTGCCCAGGCACAACCCTTCTTTTCCTCGGTCAGTACGAAACCAGCACCCTGGTAGAATTTTCGTGCGTCGTTAAAGTCGTCGACGGTCTATATTATATCATGCCAACGCCGAAGCTCAGGGATTACCCGTTTCCAAGCGGAAGCAGGAGGTCTGATGGGCCGGTCGATTATAATTATCAGGCGATATTTCCCTTCGGAAATAGGAATATCAATTGAACCTTTAAATCCTGGTCTAGAACGATGGTCTGATGACGTGATTCACCGAGGGAACCCTGAAAGAAATATGCCTCAATATCTACGATTATTGCATCCTCGATTGTAAGGTTTATAGAAGTGACCTCTCCTTTCGGAAATTGATGGATAACATATGTCCCGTTAGTCGGCATTGCATAGATCAATTCCGTTTCATATAAAAAGAGGATGTGCCCAGTAGGCTCTTTTGCATAGAACCTACTTATTGTTGTTGCGTTCGAATACATTGTCAGTTGCATGGAACCATTCACGGTTACGGTGTCCACTAAATAGTCGAACCATACATGTTCACTGAACGGATGATCCCGATAATATTCGGCTCGTGAAGACCGGTCCTCTACAAAGCTCTCATTGATGTAGCACGACCGGAAACCGAGGTCGGTGACATTCTGGAACACCTGGTCATATCTGAACTTCTCTGCAATCTCTATCGCATTCTTCTCGTTCTCAGAATTGTATTCTCTCTTGATCTCAAGCGCATGTGCCCTTGATTCTATATCACCATAAACCCAAAAGACAACCTGGGGAATGACCAACAAGAGACAAATGGCCGCAATAACGATGCTGGGCCGAACTAGTTTTCGTCTGTGGGATCTGGCAAGTGCATAGTAGATAGGTAAAATGATCAATACGATTAAGGGAATTAAAAAAATTGGCGATAGATAGAAAGGTCCCACTGTCGACATTTTATTCCTCGATATCTGAATGAGTCAGGTGGATATAACTTTATAAGAATATCGATAATGTTGTGTGAACTGGGTCTCATTATAAATGATAAATCATAAAGAAAAAAATAGACTATAACGGAGGCCAATTTGATAAAAAGGAATCTTTACTTGATCTTCGCGTCGAAGTTCCCCTTGCTGACCTCTCGCTGGAGGTCATGGGCGTCCATGCCGTCGACGGTCACGCCCATTGAGACGCAGGACCCTAAAACCTCCTTGACCTTGAACTTCAGCGTGTCGCCCAGCAGGTCCTTGTCCTTCATCTTCGCGATCTTCACGACCTGCTCGAACTTCAGGTTCCCGGTCTTGGTGTCTCTCGACGCGCCCGTGGCCTTCTCGACCTTGAGCTCGGCCATAATAAGCGCGGACGTCGGGGGCGTCCCGACGGTAATCTTCCACGTCTTATCCTTCTCGATGATGATCTTTACCGGGACCTTCATGCCCGCGAAGGCCTTCGTCTTCTCGTTTATATCGGCCACGACCTTGACGATGTTCACCCCAAGGGGGCCCAGCGCTGGGCCCAGGGGCGGTCCGGGGGTCGCCTTGCCTCCGTCGACCATAACCTCAACCTTATCTGGCATTACTTCTCCTCCTCCTTCTCTTTCTCGAGGATCCTCACGGCCTCACCTTTCACTGTGACAGGTATCTTGACGATGGCCTCGATGAGGGCCACCGTGATCTCTTCCTTGCTCTTGTCGATCTGCTCCACGCGGGCCTTCTCGCCCTTGAACGGCCCTGATATGAGCTCGACGATGTCGCCCTCGTTTATGCCCTCCACCGTGGAGCTCGGCTCGAGCTGGCTCACGATGTCGTCGAGTGCGATGCCCTTGCGCGGCTCTGCCTTTTGACCAGCCCGCGGCTTATGTTCTTCGCTATGGACGACGCCTCTGACCTTGGGCAGGCCCTTGAGCAGCGTCCTGAGCTGCTCGATGCCCTTGCCCTCGACGAGTACGTAGCCTCTTAACTTCTGGGGCGAGAGGATGGCGTAGACCTGGGCATCTCGCTTCTTGGCCCTGGCGGCTATCATGTCGGCCACGATCTTTTCGTGGCCAATGGATGTCTTGACAGCGAATATCTCTCTGGGCTCGTCAGGTTCGGGCAAGGGGTCCTGGCCCCGGTGCTTGGACTGCTTGACGGGCTCGGGACCCTCCTCTTTGGGCGGCACCTTCTTGGCCTCGGCTAGCTTGGCAGGCTCGGGCGCCTCCCCCTTCTTCTCCTCGGGCTTTATTTCCTTGTTATCCTCTGGTGACACAAAAAGACCCCACTGTTATTCTTGATGCGATGACAATCTCCTTGGCGAGTCCCTTCCTCTCCGTCGTTCCTAAAGGTTCAACAGGTCCTTGAAGAAGGGCGGTATGTAGGTGAAGCCCAGGTAGATCATGAACCCGATGCCGCCGATGAGGAACATGCCGGCGAGGGTGATGAGTATCGTCTTTTTGTACTCCTCCATGTCTGGCTTCTTGGACATCCTCAAGATCCTGGCAAGCTTGCCGTGGGTTATCACTTGCGCCTTGCTCTCGATCTTGTTTTGGATATTCAGCGTCTCTTCGGCTATGTCCATGCTCTCTCACCCTGCTTCCGTCGGCGGACCTCACTTGATGATGTCCAAGGCATCGCGCGTGCCCACTGGCCTCGGGCCCATCCTGCCCGTTATCTGCTTGGACTTCACGCCCGTGATCACGACCATGACGCTTATCTGCTTTTCGAGCTCCGGGTCCACGGAGGCGCCCCAGATTATCCTCGCGTTGGGGTTGATCCTTTCGTGGATGACCTCGACGACCTTCTCGGCCTCGGTCACCGTCATGTCGGGGCCGCCCGTGACGTTTATCAGGGCCCCCGAGGCGTTGGTGATGTCGCACTCGAGCAGCGGCGAGTTCACTGCCGTGGTGACGGCCGTCATGGCCCTGTCGTCGTCGTCGGGGCCAGAGTGGCCGATGCCTATCATGGCGACACCGCCGCTCTTCATGATGGTCCGAAGGTCGTTGAAGTCCAGGTTCACTAGGCCGGGCTTCGTGATTATCTCGGTGATGCCCCTGATGGCGTTCATGAGGACGTCGTCGGCCACCTTGAACGCTGCGTTGAGTGACAGCTTGGGAACGATCTCCAGCAGCTTGTCGTTGGGGATGACAATGACCGTGTCGGCCACGGCCGCCAGGTGGTCCAGGCCGTACTCGGCGTTTTGCATTCTGATGCTGCCTTCGGCCTTGAACGGCATTGTGACCACGGCTATTGTCAGAGCGCCCTGGTCCCTGGCAATCTTGGCTATGACCGGTGCGCTGCCTGTGCCCGTGCCACCGCCCAGGCCGCAGGTCACGAAGACGATGTCGGAGCCTTGCAGGGCAGCTTTGATACTGTCCTCGGACTCCCTGGCCGCTTCCTCGCCGACCTGGGGTAAGGCCCCGGCCCCGAGGCCGCGCGTGACGCGCCGGCCCATGAGTATCTTCCTCGGGGAGTGTATCGTCAGCAAGTGCTGGGCGTCGGTGTTCAGGGCGTAGATGTCCGCGCCGATTATTCCCTCCTCGACGAGCCTGTTGATCGTGTTGCAGCCTGCGCCGCCGCAGCCGAAGATCTTGATGCTCACCTTGAGGCCCATAAGGACCTTCTCGAGCTCGTCATCGTCGGTGCTGGGCGAGGGCGGAGGAACTATTGGCCTCTCTTCCTTCCTCTCCAGCGGCGCTTTTGAAAGGGCATCCAATACTATCGACTTCATGGCCATACCTTCTTCTTGGTCTAGGTCTCGGATCCCCCGTATGTATCGGCGCCGACATAGACGCTAGGTACTATACAGAAAATCCTAGAAGGGAATATAGCAAACCAATATAAAATTCTATTGCTGGCCTCCCATGGCGTTCGTCAGGGGCCATCGATAGGGCACGGGAGGCCCACCAGGGCCTCCCGCGAACAGTTCGGAACCTGCTATACCGGAACGGCTTAACGGACCATGTCCAGATGCGTGTCACTGGCGCCAGCCATGGTGCCCCTGAGCACGTTGGGCCCTTCCTTCAGGCCGGTCACGACCAGCATGACCCTCACGGTCTTCTCCATGTCGGGCTCGACGCGGCAGCCCCAGATTATCCTCGCGTTCGGGTTTATCTTCTGGCCCACGATCTCGGCCACCTTCTCGGCCTCGGCCACCGTCATGTCTGGCCCGCCGGTGACGTTCACGAGCGCCCCCATGGCCCCGTCGATCTTGACGTCCAGCAGGGGCGATGACAGGGCTTCGTTCGTCGCTATGGCGGCCCTGTCGTCGTCCTCGGATTCGCCGATGCCTATCATGGCAAGGCCCGAGCCCTTCATGATGGTCTTCAGGTCCGAGTAGTCCAGGTTGACCAGCCCGGGCCTCGTGATGATCTCGCTGATGCCCTTGATGGCGTGCATCAGGACCTCGTCGGCAATCTTGAACGCCTGGTTCAGCGGTAGCTTCGGGACGAGCGTAAGCAGCTTGTCGTTGGGGACGACTATGACCGTGTCCGAGGCGATCCGGATCCTCTCGAGGCCGTGGATCGCGTTGAGCATCCTGAGGTTCCCCTCGGACTTGAACGGGACCGTCACGACCGATATGACCATGGCGCCCGCGTCCCTGGCGAGCTTGGCGATATAAGGCGCGGCTCCTGTGCCCGTGCCGCCGCCTAGGCCGCAGGTTATGAACACGATGTCTGTTTCAGCGACGTTCTTCTTCAGGTCGTCCTCGTTCTCCTTGGCCGCCTGCTCCCCTACCTCGGGGAGCGCCCCGGCGCCCAGGCCCTTGGTGCACCGTCGGCCGATGAGCAGCTTCCTCGGCGCATGGATGGCCAGCAGGTGGGCCGCGTCCGTGTTGACCGCGTACATCTCGGCCCCCACTACGCCCTCCTCGGAGAGGCGGCTGATGGTATTGGAGCCGCCGCCACCGCAACCGAATATCTTGATCTTGACCTTAAGCGTCTGGAGTATCTGCTCCAGTTCTATGTCGTCGGCCCCTGGCATCGGCGGCACGCTCGAATCGCCGGTGTTGACCGCTGGGGTCGCGGGGTTCTTCTTCATAGCCTCGTCGATAAATGACTTTCCCATAACTCCACATCTCCTCGCTGGTTCTCCCTCTCCGAGGGGCTAGACCTTAGGCCCTTAAACGATTTATAAAATTAAAAAGGTATCGGTTATATAGATTTCGCAAATCATATAACAGGAAACGCACCTCGCAAACCACTTTTTCAGGTATAGGGCGCGCTAGGGCAGAATATGCTTTTATGGTCGGGAACGGCTACTTGCTCAACAGGGCCCCGGACCCGCCGACCTTCTTCTTGGGGTCCTTTCCGTTCTTGGCGGTGCCCTTCGAGGCCTTCTTCAAGGCCGGGTCCTGCTCCGCGACCGTCAGGCCGTTGATGAGGCTGGTCCTGTTCGACAGGGTCCCATGGACCTTGCCGGACCTTTTTACGAAGCCTTTGCCTGCCGGGTCATCTTCCACATGCTCGTCGGTGACGAGCCCTTCGGAGCCATTTTTATTATTATTTCTAGATATAAATAGCATTTAGTTATCCCTGCCGGTTGGACACTATCAACTCGTTTATAGCAAATGCTTCATGCTTAAAATAAATTTCGGTCCACTTTTCTTTACCAATAAACTCAAAAAAATGGAATGGACAGTCATCCCCGTCTATGTGACGCCGGGCATGCCTATCCAATATAGTATTTCCTGGCGTTCACCGCGCCTTTCGAATGCAGGACCTCGCCCCTTCTCAGGGTTTGCAGGTGGAAGTCCAACACCTGCCGGCCGACCCCAAGACGCTCGGCAAGCTCCTTGGCCGTGATGCCGGGGTTGGCCTCGACCTCGGATACGAGCCTCCTCTGGAAGTCGGTCAGGTACCTGACCTTCCGCTCCTTCACGGCCCCCTCCTCCATCTCGTACACATCGATCATGACGGGCAGCTGCTCCTTCGGGTAGAACCTTCTCACTGTCCCGTCTATCCTGGCCTCCACCGTGCCCATCTTGACGAGCTTGGCCAGGATGGCCTTGGCCTCGCCCTCCCCGATGGTCAGCGCGTCCACGATGCTCGTCAGGGTCGCCCCGGGCTCGTAGGCGATGTGGGACAGGACGCGCTTTTCGGTGTCGCCCATGAGAAGTTCCATGCTGACGCCGCGGGGCCGTTCATCGAGCATGTTCATTGCGGAGGGCCCGGCCTTGGCCGTGCCTTTAGCGGTCACCTTCAGCAGCCGGTCCTCGCGGGACCTTTTGCCCTCGAGCAGGTTCGAGGCCGTCCTGAACGCGTAGTCCGCCTCCAGGAAGTCCCCGGTGTTCGTGTAGGCGACGGCGAGGTTGTACCACGCGCCGCTGTAGGTCGGGTCGAGCTGTATGGCCTTCTTGTAGCAATAGATGGCGGTTTTCAGCTCGTCGAGGAAGAAAAAGGCGTTGCCCTTGTTGTTCCATGCGACCTTGGAATCCGGGTCGATGTTCAGGGCCCGCTGCAGGTATATGATGCTCTTCGCCAGCGCGCCTTTCTGCCTAAGGGTCGACCCCTTGCCGCTTATGGCCGGGATGTATTCCTTGTCGTCCTTGAGGACGCCATCGTAGGCCTTGATGGCCTCGTCGTACCTCTTCAGCTGCGCCAGGGCGTCGGCCCTGCTCGTGCGGGCGATCTTGCTCCAGGGCCTTATGGCCAGGGCCCGGTCGTAGCCCTCGATGGCCTTTTCGTATTCCGCGTCCTGGTAGGCCTCGTGGCCCTCGGCCAGGGCTCGGCGGATCCTCGAGTCCATGGTCCTTTTCTGGGCGAGGACCGTCGCCCCAAGGAACCCGAAGATGGCCCCCGAGGCCGCCATGACCCAGTCCAGGCTCGAGTAGGCGCTGCCGGAGTCCCCGGCGGCCACCCTCGAGGTGGCCAGCCAGACCATCAGGAGGGCAAAAGCGCTCGAAGAATAGCCGAGCCTCTCCGATGCCGGTCTGCAATCGTCCAGGACCCGGAACAGGCCCAGGACAACGACGAAGGCGCCGGCGAGGGCGATGATGACGAGCAGGCCCAGGAGGTTTTGCGATGGGACGATGCCGAGGCCCACGGCGGCCGAGACCACCATGACGGCCCACATCCCACCGGCAAGCAACGGGGCCCCGACGGCCCCCCTCGCGAAGGCCAGGACCGTGAGGTAGGCCAGGGCCAGGAATCCGACGGCAAGGCATAGCCAGTCGGCCGCGGGCGGAAGGTGGAACATGGCCAGCAGATAGGAGGCGGCCCCGGCGGTCAGGGCCGAGGCCAGGTAAGGCCCGACGGCCCGAAGCGACAGGACTCGGTCCGACCTGCTCAGGAACAGGGCCAGGACGATAACGGACAGCAGGCTCGAGACCAGCAGATTGACGCCGTTCTGGGCTTGGAACTGGATTGCGCTGCCAGCCGGCTCACCTAGCCTGATCAGGAAAATGAACGCGAAGACGAACCCCAAGACAACGACGCTCACCTCGATAGCGTCGCCGAGGTCATATTTGGACCTGCTTTCCTTGGGACTCAATGATCCGCCTCCGGGCTCTCTCCTTCCTAGATTCATTCTGTCATTCAAGATATTAAAGGTTTTTGACAATGGACCTTGCGGGGTCCTTGCGATAGGTCCTCCCTCGGAATTCCCCGGCCATCTTGATATATTGTTCTATCCAATTTCTTGGATTACAGACCCGGCGATGATCGAATGTTAGATATGGACCTCGGGTCCAGCAGGAATCCAGGATGGCTCAACCACAGTGGTTCCACGGGGAAATCGGAAATTACCTGTCGTCCTTGCAGCGAAAGACACGTCTCGAGGCCAGGATTGCGACCGCCGCATTGATCACGGTCCTGGTAGTATCCTCAGTGCTTGGTTATTTTATCATTAAACAGGAACCGGCAGAGGACCAGAGGATCACGAGCCATTTCTATCTTCTCACTTATGTATCTTCTTCCGAATTCTTCATAATCTTCTTTGGGCTGCTCTGGGCTTGGTTGATCGGTGGCCAGGCGAAGTTGGAACGCAGGACATCCCTTATCCATAACTTCTCGAAGGAAAATCCGAGTTATAACTATTATCATTCGGAACTTGGGTTCTTCCAATGGACCATGTTCTTCTCCAAAAGCCCGACGGACATCTCGGATTCCTTCGTGATAATGCATCACCATCAGCTTATCTACCTGGGCGTGCCAATGAAGGAATATCCCAAGGAGTTACTGAAGGTCATCTCGCCTTACCTCCATATGGTACTTGAGAAATACAATTTCGAGGAGAGAACGCAGCTCAAGTTCTGGATCTGCAAGGTGGACCATCCCAACATAAAAGGAAAGAAGGTCATGCTCAAGGGATATGGCTTCATTGTCAGGAATATAGAGGATGCAGACATCATGATTGATGTCGACTTCCCAATGGTCACCCACCTGCAGGACATCTTCCTGGCGTTGCGGGCCAATGCTCAGGCACATCGTACCGGCGTCAGGGCCTGAAACGATTCTTCCTTTCGGTCTACTGGCCCTGATCCGTCCTCTTATCCAACCCGGCAATTTTCTCGCTCACGTTCCACAGCTTCATGGCCAGGTCCTTGTCCTGTGCCGTCCTCGAGGCCTCCAGGGCCTTCTTGTTCGAGAAGTACTTGCCATTGACGCCCTCAACCTCGGGCGATGTCGCGAGATACACGAGGGTCGCCGCCCCCTTCTCAGGCCTACCTCCGAAGAGCCCCATGCCGAAGCGCAGAACGGACGACAAGTGCCGTCCGATGCCCGTCGCGCGGAACCCAGGGGTGTAGCAGTTCGCCGTTACGTTGGTCCCCTTAAGCCTCCGGGCCAGCTCGAAGGTGAACAGCATGTTCAAAAGCTTGGTCCTGCCGTAGACCTCCATGGGCTTGTACCTCCCGTTCTCCGTCTGGAGGTCGTTCATGTCCAGCACGGCCCTGCCATGGGTCCCCGAGGCCGTGTTGACGATCCTCGCGGGCGCGCTGGCCTTGACCACATCGAGCAGCAGGTTGGTCAGCAGGAAATAGGCCATGTGGTTCACTGCGAACTGCATCTCGAGATTGTCGTGAGTTACCGTTCTCTCCGCCGGGACGATGGCCGCGTTGTTGATGATGACATGAAGGTGCTTGTATCTCTTTCGGAAGTCCCTGGCCAGTATCCGGATCTCCTCCATGGACGAGAGGTCCGCGACAATGAGCTCGACCTTATCGTTGCCGCTGGCCTTGGTTATCTCCTCCCAGGCGGCCATGCCCCGGGGCTGGTCCCTGACGACCATGACCAGCCTAGAACCAAGCTTCGCGATCTCCTTGGCGGCGGCCTTTCCAATGCCCGAGGTGGCGCCCGTGATAAGGATGATCCTGTTCTTCCAGTCCGACATCTTCATGCCCCGTCGGCCTACTTGATGACCCCTTCCTTGCCGCAGCTTTCGCACTTGATCCTCATGGGCCTATCGAGCGAGTACAACGGTATGAGGGCCTTGCAGCCCGGGCACCGGGCCTTGGCCAGGACCTTCCTCGTCTCGACCGGCTTCTTTGGCTCCTCGGGGGCCTCCTCCTCTTCCTCGACCAACTCTTCCTTCGGAGGCACCGCTATCGGGGGCTCCACCTTCGGCGGCTCTGGCCTAGGAGTTTCCTTGACCGGCTCCTCCTTCGGCGGGGGCGTCATTGTCACAGACTGCGCCGCGCCCATCATGTCGGGCAGCCCCTTCGGGGCCATGGGCTTGGGCGGGGGCGTCGGTTCCTTGGGCATGATGCCCGTGCTCTCGGCCGGGGCGAATATCGGCTTCGAGGTCTCGGCAAAGATGGGGTTGGGCCCGGGCCATGAGGGCTGCGGGGGCATTGTCGTGGTCGGCGCGGCCCTGGGCTCCTCCTTCGGCACCGGGGCGGCCTTGGGCCCCTCGCTCTCGATGGCCTCCAATGTCCCCAGGTCCTCCTCGTCCTCTTGCTGGGACCCCTTGGTGGCTAGGACCGGCGCTGCCAACGTGACCCTGTCCTCCTCGGCGGCCTCGCCGCTAAGCTCCTTTTGCAGTGCCCTCAAGGTCTCGTCCCTTTTCACGAGCAGGTCTCGCTGGCGGACGATGATGCTCCTTTGGTGCAGGATGTAGTAGATGACGATGCAGCCCAATGCCAGGGCGATGACGCCGAACACCAAGGCGAAGCCCAGGCTCTCGTTCGCCGGTGGTGGCGTGACCTTGACGATCACCGTTTGGAACGAGGCCTTGCCGTCGTCGTCGATGACCTTCAGGGAGGCATGGTAGGTCCCCACCTTCGGGTACTTGTATGTCGCGTTCCCGGTGGTGCTGTTGGTCCACTTGTAGTCCCCCGTGCCCTCGAAGTCCCACATGTACTTGCTGATAATCCCGTCCGGGTCCTTGGCCGAGACCGTGAATTCAATCTTCTGGTCCATCGAGGCGGTGCCGGGCGCGTTGACCGCTATGATAATGGGGCCGACGTTGTTTATCTTGACCGAGGTTCTCGCC
>Ga0315288_10008918_pt1 | contig 12646 bp, 7 predicted proteins | sample YL17G11_20_MG_FD_203454 | JGI IMG/M metagenome (GOLD analysis project Ga0315288, IMG submission 203454) | Sediment microbial communities from Yellowstone Lake, YNP, Wyoming, USA - YL17G11_20 | ecosystem: Environmental > Aquatic > Freshwater > Lake > Sediment | place: USA: Wyoming | collected...
TTGGGAGTTCTACCCGCATGCCCTGAGGCTCGGGAAATTGGACCGTTTCGTCCTCATGGTGCGCGAGATCGTCGGTCGTCTCAATCCGGAGGAACTGCCGATCGCGTTCGACGACGCGGACGATCCCATGGTGAGTATCGCCCGCATGCCCGACCGCAGCTATCAAGAGTTGCTGGCGCGTTGCGCCGAGATTTTCGATCCGACCGAGCTGGACACCGTGAGCAAGTTCCTCCGCGACAACCGCGACGAAGACGGGCTGCTGGCCCTGCGTGTGCGCCGCGAATTGAGAGCTTCCGACTAGCGAGGCGGGGGCTCGTTCCGCCGGCGCACGCGGATCGCTCCCCGCTGCGCCTGGCCCGAACGCCTGGGCTGATTCCTTTGCGCCTCGAATCAGTGTAGCTTGACTGACCGGGAGCCATCTAATACAGCCAGCTACGTTCCATGTCGTGCGCCCTAGATGCCGTTGTCGTCCCCGCCCATTTACGTCGTATCCGGCCGCAAATACGCGTGCCCCTCGAGCGCGCCTTGGACAGCGCCCGCATCGATGAAGCTGACGCGCAGGTCCTGATCGATACTGAAGCACCCGACGAAGTCGGCGCCCTGATCGCTGTTGCCGGACACCTGCGCACGCGGTTGCACGGCACCGTGATCACCTTTTCCCCGAAAGTCTTCTTGCCTGTCACCAATGTCTGCCGCAATCGTTGCTCGTACTGCACGTTCCGTAGCGATCCCGACGACGCGCACGCCTGGACGATGGCCCCTGATGAAATCCGCACCGGCTCGCGCAACGGCCGCGCCCTTGGCTGCATCGAGGCGCTGATGTGCCTCGGCGACAAGCCGGAGCTGGCCTTCGACTCGTACCGGGCAACACTGCGGCAGCTTGCCCACACCAGCACACTCGCTTACGTGCATCAGGCCTGCGAGATCGCGCTTGAGGAGGGCTTGCTGCCACACACCAACGCGGGTTTGATGAGCCGTGAAGAGCTGGCGTCGCTGAAAGCCGTCAATGTCAGCATGGGGTTGATGCTGGAGAACGTCAGCCCGCGACTACGACGCAAAGGCGAAGCTCATTACTATTCGCCCGACAAGGATCCGGAGCGGCGCCTCGCAATGATGCGGCACGCCGGCGAGTTGCGCATCCCGTTCACCACCGGCATCCTTATCGGAATCGGCGAGACCCGTGCCGAGCGTGTCGCCAGCCTCGGCGCCATCCGCGACCTGCACCGCGATTACGGCCATATCCAGGAGGTCATCATCCAAAATTTCCGCGCCAAACCGACCACCGCGATGGTGGGGCGCCACGAACCGGACAGCCTCGACATCGCCCGCACCATCGCCGTCGCCCGATTGATGCTCGGCGGCATGAATATCCAAGCTCCACCTAACCTCAGCCCATACGATCACCGCCTGCTCCTCGCCGCCGGGATCAATGATTGGGGCGGCATCTCGCCGCTCACTCCGGATTACGTCAACCCGGAGGCGCCCTGGCCACATATCGCGGCGCTCGCCGAGACCTGCCGCGCGCAGGGCTTCATCTTACAGCGCCGCTTGCCAATCTATTCCGAGTTCATCGACCGGCCAGGCTTTCTCGAATCGAGCTTGCACCGGCTGATCGCTGAACGCGCGGCGGAATCAGGAGCACAATTATGCTGATGAACCACCTGCGCGAGTTGGTGGGCGATACACGGCCCTTGGAGACCGCCATTGCCGCGGCACAACCGAAACTCGCCAACGCCCTGGAACGCTCTCTCGTTGGGCGAGAACTGGACTTCGAAGACGGCCTGCTACTTCTGCAGGCGGAAGGTGCGGATTTGCTCGCCTTGCTGCGCGCCGCCGATTGTGCGCGCTCCATCGACGTCGGACCCGTGGTGACCTACGTCGTCAATAGGAACATCAACTTCACCAACGTGTGTTTCGTTGGTTGTCAGTTCTGCGCCTTCGCGCGTCATCGCGAAGACGACGACGCGCGCACGGATGCTACGGCACAAGTGCTCGCCAAAGTCCAAGAAGCCGTCGACTGCGGCGCCACCGAGGTTTGCATGCAAGGCGGCATCAATCCGGAGATGGATGCCTTCGCCTACCGCGATCTCTTACTCGCCATTAAAGCCCGGTTCCCTGCGATCCATATGCATGCCTTCTCGCCGATGGAGATTATGTACGGCGCGCGTCGGACCGGCATGAACTACCGCGATTACATCACCATGCTGAAGGACGCCGGCCTCGGCACAATCCCGGGGACCGCCGCCGAGATCCTCGACGACGAGGTGCGCCAGGTTCTCAGCCATAAGAAGATCGACGTCCGCACCTGGGTGGAGATCATCAGCACGGCACACCGTGTCGGTGTGCCCACCACAGCCACAATCATGTATGGGCACATCGAGCGGCCCGAACACATCGTCCGCCACCTCGAATTAATACGCTCAATTCAAAAGGAAACGGGTGGCTTTACCGAGTTCGTACCGCTCCGCTTTATTCATACCTACACACAACTGTATCAGAAAGGTCTGGTAGATCCGCCACCGAAAGGGGCGGTCGATTTGCGCATGTACGCTTTCTCGCGGCTGATGCTGCGCGGGAGGGTCAACAATATCCAGACTTCATGGGTGAAGCTGGGCACCGAGCTGGCGCAGCTGAGCCTGAAGGCCGGCTGCAACGATTTCGGCGGCACACTGATGGAGGAGCAGATCTCGAAGTCCGCTGGGGCGGACGCCGGCGAGTACTTGCCGGCCCAGCGTATCCGCGAGCTCATCGCCGGCGTAGGGCGCACGCCGCAAGAACGCACGACGACGTATGGCAGAGTCTCTGCAAACCGAGCGCACGGAACGCGTGACGGTGCTGGCTGGAGGAGTGGGCGCGGCGCGCTTCTTACGGGGCCTCAGCCCGCTTCTTGATCCACGCCGCCTTACCGTTATCGTCAATACCGGGGACGACGAGACCTTCTTCGGCCTCCATGTCTCGCCGGACCTCGACACCGTGATTTACACGCTTGCCGGCGCGGTCGATCCGCTATCCGGTTGGGGCATCTACAAGGACACCACCGCCTGCCTCGGCGCGCTCGGCCGCTTCTATGACGAGACCTGGTTCCGGTTGGGAGATCGTGACCTGGCCACTCACATTTTTCGTACCGACGCGCTGCGGCGGGGCGCGACCTTGACTGAGGTCACGCGCGCGCTTGCCGCCGCCTTCGGTGTGTCCATCGATGTCCTACCCATGAGTGACGCGCCGGTGCGCACCGTCATAGAAGTCGCCGGCCGCGGTCCTCTGCCCTTCCAGCGCTATCTCGTCCGTGGCGGCGGCCGGGGACGAGTGACGGCCATCAAGCTGCGCGGCGCCCGGCGGGCGCGCCCCGCGCCGGGCACGCTGACTGCCGTTCGGCAATCGCAGTTCGTCATCCTCCCGCCCAGTAATCCGCTCGTGAGCATCGGCCCCATCCTGGCACTGCCGGGCATGCGCCGGGCGCTGCGAACGACGCGCGCCCGCGTGGCCGCCGTCAGCCCCATCGTCGGCGGCGCCCCGGTCAAAGGGCCGCTGCATCACATGCTCGAGGGACTCGGCCATGAGGTCTCTCCCGTGGGAGTAGCGCGGCTGTACCGCGACTGCGTCGACGTGTTCGTAGTCGACGTTCGCGATGCCTCCCTGGCCTCGCGCGTCGAGGCCCTCGGCATGCGCCCAGTCGTTACCGACACCCTGATGACCAGCCCCGCGAAATCGCGCCACTTGGCAGCCACCGTCTTGCGCGAGTTGCAGCGATGAGCATCAGCATCACAGGAATCACCGGCATCCCGGCAGTCCAGCCCGGCGACGACCTCGCCGGCCTTCTGCTGTCGGCCCTGGAACGCGCCAGGCTGCGCCTCCTCACCCGCGACGTTGTGGTGATCTGCCAGAAGGTGGTCTCCAAGGCGGAGGGCCGGATCGCCCGTCTCACCGAGGTCACTCCATCGCCGTTCGCGCGCAAGCTGGCGGCTGACATGACCGATAAGGACCCTCGCGTCATCGAGGTGGTGCTGCGCGAAACCAAGCGCATCATCAAGATGGATCGCGGCCACCTCATCACTGAGGCCGGGCCGGGTTGGGTCTGTGCCAACGCCGGTGTTGACGAGTCGAACAGCCCCGGCCCGGATACGGTCGTGCTGCTGCCATTGGACCCAGACGCCTCTGCACGCCGTCTACGGCAGGCAGTGCGCGAGCGCGCCGGCGCGGACGTCGCGGTCCTGATTACCGATACCTTCGGACGGCCTTGGCGCGAGGGGCTCGTCGACTTCGCGCTCGGCGTCTCGGGTATGGATGCCCTGCTCGACCTGCGCGGCCAGCGCGATATCACCGGTCGTGAGCTGCATCACACAGTGATGGCCCAAGCGGATGCGCTGGCGGCGGCGGCCGGCCTGGTGATGCGCAAAGGCGATGGTGTTCCGGCCGCTCTGGTGCGGGGCTACCAATTCACGCCGGCGGAGGGCGGCGGCAAGCGCCTCATCCGCGCTCGGGAGTTTGATCTCTTCCGCTAAATGCGCGCGCTCGGAGGTTGCAATGACAGTCCCCTGCCCTGTTCTCCTCGACACCGACATCGGGACTGACGTCGATGACGCCATTGCGATCGGGCTGATTCTGGCGTCGCCTGAGATCAACCTGCGCGCCGTCACCATCGTCTCAGGCGACACCCAGCTTCGTGGGCGCATCGCCAGGAAGCTGTTGCTGCTCGGCGGCCGCCCCGATGTGCCGGTGGCCGCCGGCGTCCGCGAGCCGGTCTTGCGCCAGCGAAGCTTCCTCTGGCTCGGGCACGAAGGGCGACGCATCGTCGAGCCTGATGAGGAGCTGTGTCTGGCCGACGCCCACGCGGTGGACCTCTTGATCGACACGGTGCTGCGCGACCGGCCACACGTTGTCGCCATCGGTCCGCTGTCGAATCTTGCCGTGGCGATCATGAAGGAACCGGCGGCGATCACGTCGATCCCGCACCTCACCGTCATGGGCGGCTTGCTGCAGCGCCATCCCGACATGCCGCTGCTGGACTACAATCTCGGTAGCGATGCCGAGGCCGCCGTGGTCGTCTTGAATGCGGGGATTCCGACGACCCTGGTGCCGGTCGATACCACGTGCAAGGTGTTCTTCACCGGCGCCGAGTTGGCGCGCTTGCGCGCCACCCGTTCACAGCTGGTGCAGACACTCTGTGCTGCGATCGAGGTGTGGGCGCCGATACAGCGTGGGCTCTCGAGCTTTCAGCCGGACGCGGTCGCTTTTCTGCATGATCCGCTCACTATGGCTGTGCTCATCGACCGCTCCTTCCTCACCTTCGAGCGCCTGCGGCTGCGGCCGGCGATCGTCGATGGCAATTTTCAGCTCATCCCCGAGCCCGGTGCGCCCGAGTTCGAGGTAGCGGTCGCGGTGGACGCTCCGCGGTTCGTCGGGTTCTTGCTCGAGCGTCTATCGCGCTTGGCGTAAGATCGGGAGGCCGCCCGCTGTTCCGTTTCACCCGCTCAGTCAAACCCTGGCGCGTACATCGCGAGCGGTGCTTGCGGGTCGGTGATCCCTTCGCGCTGGAAGTACTCGTCTGTTTGCGCGAGCAACTGCCTCCCCGTCTCACCGCCGATCAGCTCCCCGGTGCGCCGCCGCGTCAGTGCGAGGAGGAGTTGCATCCCCGCGGCTTCAAAGCGCCTCGCAGCTTCTGTGAGCTGTCTGATGGCTTTCTGCCGATCGCCACGCAGCGCGGCGGTTCCGGCCCGTATGAGCAACGCGTGCGCGTTCATGTCCGGTCGACTCTCACGTGCGAACCGTGCAGCATCGCGCTCGGCGCAAGCGGACATTGCACTACGATCGGCGCTGTCGCGACAGGCGACGGCCAGTGCGGTACGCGCGCGCAACAGCTGACTATCGTTGCGAAGCAGCGCGTGGCGTAAGAGGTTCGAGCGCTGCAGTTTCGGCCACGTGTTCTGAATGCGTCGCCACGCCTCAGACGGCCGCCCCTCGCATATGTCACAGTATGCCTCGAGGCGGAAAACGTAAAAGTGCTGTATGTTAAAACCGGCTGGCGTCCAGGATGCAAGGATGCGCCTTGCCAACCCGCGAACGCCAACGGGGTCACGCTTGAGGAGCCGATACAATGCTTGGTTCAGCAATGCCGTGACGACGCCGTACAGGTCACCTCTTTGCTCCGCCTGACGTAACAATTCATCAGCACGTCGCCCCATCGCCTTGATCTCGCCGATCTCTTCGAGCGCGCGAAAGGACCCGGCGTACGCGCCGTCCACTTCCCAAGTAACTCCCCGGCAGTGCTCTCGCAGAGCATCTCTACCAGCATCGCAGAGGGCCAACATCTCTCGCCAGCGGCCTTCTAGCATTCGGACCTGAGCCATGCTGATCACAGTGAAATCGCGCAAATAGTGGTTGGTTGTTGTGGCGGCGATTTCACGTGCACTGTTGATCAGGCGCGCCGCCAAACGGCCGAGCGCTCCGCCAATAGGCAGCAATGCGATGCCGGCCGAGGCAAAGGCGAGCGCAACCCGCTCCCTGTCGCCCGACCGCAATGCGAGCCAGAGGCTCAGCACGGCAAAGTACAGCCCGCGTATCGGATCCACGAGAGCTAGGCCCTTCGCCGCCGAGTGACAGGCCTCCATACGCACCGCGGCCTCTGCTGCTGTGTCGTCGGCCGCACGGTTCGGGATCCGCGCGCCCCGCAACCACAGCGGTATCAGGTGGGCACTGAGCCCGACGGCAAGGGCACTAAAAGTTTGGGGATACCTAAGTCCTATGTCCCCCAGCACGCCGCGGATGACCGCGGTCCCTTCGTCTATGTGGCCAGTGAGCAGGTACTGCTCCGCCGCCCGTCGGCGCAGATCGAGCTGCTCGCCTGACGGCACGTGGGCGGCCGCCGACAGGAAGACTGCTGCCGCCTCCGCGCCACGCCCCGCATTGACCAGCGCCTCGGCCCGTCCGATCTTGAGTGCCGCCACTCGCGCCTCATCCCACTCCTTGAGCTCGAGAGCGCGGCCATACAACTCCGCCGCGCTCGCGAACGCCAGCGTCTCAGCCGCGCGCTCGGCCGCCTGCACCGCCCACTCGGCGGCGCGCCCGCGCCGGCCAGCACCGAGATTATGCCGGAACAACGCCTCCGCATCGAGCACCGGCTGCTTCCCCAGGACATCGGCGAGGCCGCCGTGCCGCGCTTGCCGCACGTCGGTTGCCAGCGAGGCCACCAGCGCCTCGCGGATACGGTCGTGGTAGACCTCGACCGCTACTTGATCCTTCAGCGTGATCGTCCGCAACAGGGAGCGTTGCTCCAGCGCGGCGACCAGTCGGCGGCCGCGCTCTCCGACCGCTGCAGCGGCTAGCGCGATGCTTCGTTGCACCGGACCGCCGGCGATGGAGACCACCTCCAGGAGCTGGCGCGCCGGCGCCGAGAGCTGCTGCGTCCGTTCTGCCATGACGTCCGCCAGACGCAGCGAACCAGTTGCCGGCGCGTCCCCGGCCAAATGGGAGCGCGCACCGACGGACCGGGCCAGCTCACCGATGAAGAACGGGTTCCCGGCAGACTCGGCAACGATCTCAGTGAGACAGCGGTCCGACTCGATCTGCGCCGCACAGAGTCGTGCGGCCAACTCGTGAGCCTCGCTTGCGTCCAGCGGCCCGAGCACGATTTCCTCATCCGGCATGAGCGCGGTTTCGTCGGCACGCGCCTCTGCCTTCCGCAGCAATCGGATGTGATCGCGATCTTCACTGCGGTAGGAAAGCAGCACCAGCATCGCGGGAGCGTCCGGCGGCCGCAGCAACTCGCGCAACAGCGCCGCGCTGTCCGCGTCGCTCCACTGCAAGTCGTCGATCCACAGGATCAGCGGCTGCCGATCGACCAGGCGCCCCAAAAGCGCGCGCAACGCGCTGACGCCGCGGCGCCGCATCTCGCGCGGCTCGGCCGCTCCTTCCTGCGGTGCCGATCTCTCTAATGCCACCACGCGCCCGAGCACCGGAAACAGCCGGGTGAGCGCGTCGGCATGCTGCGGGATGAGAGGCTGCACCTCGGCTTGCGGCAGAGAGACGAGCCAGCGGCTCAACGCATCGATCACCGCGTCAACCGCGTTGTAGGATAGAGATTCCTGGGGCTGGCAACGGCCGCGCAGGATCAGCGCGTGCCGCCCCTGTTCGATTGCAGCGAGAAAGCGACGGACCAGCTCACTCTTGCCGATGCCGGAAGGACCGAGGATGTGCACGACTGCTGCCTGCCCGCCTCGCACGCGCTCGAACGCCGTCTGCAGTTTGGCCAGCTCAGGGGCGCGGCCGACGAACGGGATATCACTGGCGTTCGACGCTCGCGCAGCCGACCCTTCGACAAGCGCACGGTGAGCGGAAGGTTCTCCTGGAAACGAAATACCAACCGCTCGTGCTGAGTGTGTCGAAGCATCCGCCGCGCATTCACCGGTACTCTCGCTTGAGAGGTGCAACGTGCAGGAAGATCCGTCCAAAGCTGCAAGAGTCTCTCTTGCACTCGGCCGACAGCTGGGGTCGGGGCTCAACAGTGCGGTGATCAACGCGTCGAGGCGCTCGGGGAGCGCCGGCACGAGCGTGCGCACGCCCGGCGGTGCGCTGCGGGCTTTGCTCATCAGCAAACGGGCTGGGGATCCTCCGAACGGCAGCCGGCCGGCCAGCGCCTCGTAGAACACAACGCCGACACTGTACCAATCGGCGGCCGGATGTGGGGGCTTACCCCACGCCTGCTCCGGCGCCATGTAAGCGAGCGTGCCGTTGAAGCCGTTTACATCCGCGTCGGCGGGCCCCGTGCGGTGCAACGCCGTCGCCAGCCCGAAGTCGAGCAGCACGACGCGGCCCTCTTGCGTGATCAAGATGTTAGGGGGCTTCACATCTCGGTGGAGCTTGCCGGCGCTGTGCACCGCCGCAAGCCCTTGTACGAGCTGGCGCGCCGCATCGAGAAAGGGGCGGAGCCCATCCCCGATGAGCGGGCCGCCGGACAGCCGCCCGGCTTCTCTGCGCACATGCGCGACGAACTCCACACCATCCACCAGCTCCATGGTGAAGAAGCATTCCCGATCCGTCACCACGAGCTCGCACAACTCGACGAGGTTCGGATGCACGATACCGGCGAGCGCACGGAATTCCTGTTTCAGGTGATAGAGTTGCTCGGGCGCGGGCGCCCCCAGGGTTTTCAGCGCAACTTCGGAGTCCGTTTCCCTGTCGTAGACCCGGTACACCGCGCCGATGCTGCCGCGGCCCAGACATGCCACGGTCCGGAACCGCACCGTCCCACTGAACGTGATGGCGTCTGCAGCCGCGCCGAGTCGCTGATCAGGACCGGTCATTCGTGCTCGCGTTTGCGGCGGCGCGACTGTTCCCCCAAGCACCCACCTCAGCCACGCTGGCGTTCGAGTCCAAAACCACGAATCAATTTGTACATGTACGAGCGCGTGACATCGAGCCGGCGCGCGGCTTCGGCGACGTTCCAATCCGTCTCCGTAAGCGTACGTTCGAGCAGCTGCGTGTGGAAACGCCGGGTCGCTTGCTGGAAGGTCAGCACCCCGTTCGCTTCGCTGTCGGGAGCGTCGCTGTCGGCGAAGAGGTGATGCCGTTCGACTTGGGTGGCCTCCTCGCCAGCGCCGCGGATGGCAGCGGCCTCCACCGCGTGTGCGAGCTGCCGCACGTTGCCGGGCCAGTCGGCCGACTCCGCTGCGCGCAGCGCATTACGGGAGAATTGCAGGTGCGGCAGTCCGTGCCGCTCAACCGCGCGGGCACAAAAGTGGGCAACCAGCTCCGCAATATCCTCGCGCCGCTCCGCCAGCGATGGAAGGCGGATGCTGATGACCTGCAAACGGTAGAAGAGATCCTCGCGGAAGCGCCGCTCCGCCATGGCGCGCTTGAGATCGGTGTTGGTGGCGGCAATGACGCGCACGTCGGCCGTCACCGGCTGTGCGCCGCCGAGCGGATAGTACTCCTTCGACTGCAGCAGCTGCAGCAGCTTCGCCTGCGCCGCCGGCGAGAGGTCGCTGATTTCGTCGAACAACAACGTGCCGTGCTCCGCCGCCGCCACCTTGCCCTCGACACGGCGCACGGCAGTGGAGTGCGCGCCCGGCAAGGCGCCGAACAGCTCGCTTTCGATGAGCGTATCGGGCAGGGCGCCGCAGTTGACCACGACAAATGGCCCTCCCACCCGCGGACTGTTGTCGTGCAGCACGCGGGCCACGTGCGTCTTGCCCGTGCCGGAATCACCGGTGAGCAACACGCTGATCTCGAGGGCCGCCACCTGCGCCGTCTGCTTGAGCACCGCCGCCAGTGCGGGGCTGTGCCCGATGACGGTCTCGGCACGCAACGCGCGCCGCATGGGCTGGGTCACATCAGCAGCCAGGCGCCGCCGCTCCTGATCGAGCAGGCGGTCGACCAGTGGCGCCAAGTGACGTGTGACCAGCTCGGCGCGTGCCCGCCCCTCATCCGAAAACACGCTCGAGGAGGGTGCCCCTTGCAAGTACAGCACGCCACGCGGGGGATCATCGCCGATGGGCGCGCACAGCACGGCCTCAATGCGGTTCCCCTGAACGCTGGCCCGCGCGCTGAAGCGCGGGTCGAGCACAGCGGACGGCGTCACGATGGTCTGGCCGGTGGCGAGCGCCTCGGCGATGATGCCGCGCGAAATCACCGCCCTGACATCGTGCACCTCTTCTTGTGACAGCGCGTGTGCCACCCACCAGCGTGCCTCTCCACCTGGCGCCTCGTTGTCGTAAACCTCGATGTAGCCCTGACGCGCCGCGCTCAGCTCGACGAGCACTGCCAACGCCTCTTTCAGAAGTGGCGCAATTGCCTGCTGCGGACTGAGATGCAGCAGGCGCAGGTACAGGTCACGTTCTCGGGCTAGGACATCAAGCGTCGGCGCGTCCATACAGGCGACCTTCTTTAACCCTAATCCGACTGAAAATGAAACCCTCGGCTGTCACACGCTGCCTCCAGGACACAGGCCGTCCACCGTGGCAGCCACCGTCCGCCGCCGCTGTCGGCCGACCGCGGCGCCCAGGCAGCAGCCGGCCGGTGGCACCGGTCATGCACCGAGGCCGCAGTGCCAGGGGGGCGGTATGCCCGCCGATCACGACGAGCTATTCTCCGCGGCCGCGCGGGGGACGGTTTTGCTCGGCGAGGTCGGCGGCATGCCGTTGGCGTTGCGGGCACGCGTCCTGCGTCTGCTACACCCCTGTTGGCGGGAAGCTGAAGCGTTACCAGCGTCCGCGAGCGACCATGCAAAGAGGCGTGTGGGCCAACCGAAACACCGGCATACGTCCCCGCCCCTGCCAAGGCCAAAACGGTTGCAAACTATTCGTCACGTAAACTATCAGCTATGATATTGACATACGTCATGCTAAACTCTCGTATGCTGGCTTCTTCGGCGTCGTTTGCAACTGGAAATCCAGCAGGTTCGCGCGCGGCGCACCGAACGCGGAGCCGGCTCTGTCTTCGACACCAGCGATTGTTTTTGCCGAGCGCTTCGTGGACAACGGTGACGGCACAGTCACCGACCATCAGACAGGCCTGACGTGGGAGAAGAAGGACAGCTTGGGCAGTGGTAGCCAATTCCAGCGACCCGCACGACGCGGACAACGGTCCGGGGTCCGAAGGCGATAGCCTCTGGATTTCCGAATTTGTGACGAACTATGCTCGGGTCAAGGATGATACGCAAGCTAGCCAGCGGCTTCGCTGAGCCCAAGGATGCCAAGGTTGCCAATGGCACGCCAGAGATCTGGGGCGCGATCCTGATAGCGGCGTTTGTCTTGACGTGCGCGGGGTTCTCGATCCTGCCGCTGGTCAACGCGGTGCGGAAGCCGCTGGACAACAAGGACTACTCCCGCTGGTACGAGGCCGGCCGCCACGTGATCGAGGGCCGACCGCTGTACGAAGCCCAGGATGGTCGGGGACCGTTTGACTTCGTGTATCCGCCCTTCGCCGCCGTGGGGCTGTTTGCCCCGCCGAGCCTTCTCGGGCCGACGGGCGTGGTCGTCGCCATGACCGCCCTGACGTCGCTAGCGTGGCTGGGCTCGCTGTTCCTGGCCGTGCGCCTCTACACCGGCCGGTGGGTTCATCAGGAACTGTTGCTCTATCTCGTGCCCGGCTTGATCGCGTTGCCCTACACGTGGGACATCTTTTTCCTGGGCCAGCCCAACCTGATCCTGCTGGGACTGCTGATGCTCGCCTTTCTGGCGCTGGAGCAAGGCCGACGCTGGCTGATAGGGCTGGCGCTGGCGACAGCGGCGGCACTCAAGGCGTTTCCCATCGTGCTCCTGGGTTACCTCGTCTGGCGGCGACAATGCCTGGCGGCGCTCTGGACAGTGGTGTTCCTGGCGGGGCTCCTCTGGCTCCTGCCAGGGGCGGTGCGGGGCTTCCAACGCAACAACGCCGAACTGGTCTCGTGGTTCGACGCCATGATTATGAAACAATCTAGCCAAAATATCGCCCAGCGGCCGCAGATTGCGTTCCAGTGGCGCAATCAATCTCTGCTTTCGACGGTGCATCGTCTAACCCGTCACGTCGCCGTCGGCAGCCGAGGCGGTGACGGCGCCGAGCAATTTTACGTGAACCTCGTGGACCTAGGCCCCAAAGGGTCGAACCTGGTCTTCTACGCGCTTATGGGCCTAATGGGTTTGACCTTCGCAGCCGTGACCTGGGGCCAGCG
>Ga0315288_10008920_pt1 | contig 12645 bp, 12 predicted proteins | sample YL17G11_20_MG_FD_203454 | JGI IMG/M metagenome (GOLD analysis project Ga0315288, IMG submission 203454) | Sediment microbial communities from Yellowstone Lake, YNP, Wyoming, USA - YL17G11_20 | ecosystem: Environmental > Aquatic > Freshwater > Lake > Sediment | place: USA: Wyoming | collected...
ACCCACAAGGCCAGCATGCCCTTCCAAAATATATGACCCCTCATCATCATCTAAAGACCCTAATGACCAAAAAAATAAATTGTCTTCGGGAGCTTTTGATGCCATTACTAAGCATGTCTCATTACTATTAAAAACAACCTGCGTAACTTTTACACCTTTATCTAAAAGCTTTATTTGCTTTTTAGATAAAGGTGTATTATTGCAACTCAACAAAACAACCTCATCATCATCAGAAACACCTATCCCAGAGACATAATAATTTCCGTTGCAACTCATTGCCCCTAAAACAACATTACGATAACCATCAAAAAAAACGTCTCCTTGATAATGAACAATCTCTAAGGGAATATAAAAACAAGAACCATTTTTATCTGAACACAAACCACAATCACTTACGGTAATACTGATGGGATCGGTAGCTTCTCGCTTTTTTACTATCTCCTTTATCATATATTCTTGCACATCATGAGTAATCATTTTTGACCCAATATATGAGGCAATGTCAGGAATAAAAAGATAATCTACAACCTGAGATAACTGGTGTTGTGCTCCTAAAACGTATGCCGCGCGAGCACAGTCAATCTGCTTGCGGTATGACAAACCATTCATATACCGCACAAATCTATCACCTTGGTTATCAAGCAAGCAACGCAAAGCACGCACATCTTTAGTAAGAATAGTATCAATCTCTCTACAAGCATTAGGAATAGAAATCATTTTCGGGTTTTTTTTCTTCTGATGAGCATATAAAACACTCAACACTAAGGATTGATTAATTTTAGATGTTTCAAACAATGTAACGTTTGTGCCCTTAGTTTTTACTAACACAAAACCACCTTCATCCATACCACAACAAAACGAGTGCGCTGCAATAAGAAAAACGATCATTCGTTTATATAATATACGCATGAGCGAGCCTCCTTTTTTTGCTTTCGCATAGTGACATTCACCTCAATAGTAACTATAGTATGAAGATAAAATATAGAATATTAAAAAAGGCAATCATCATACAAAGGCTTTAACTATGCATCATGATCTTCTTTCTGCCATTGGAAACACTCCGTTAGTTCGCGTACCTTTCAACACCCCTGCAACGCTGTATGCAAAACTTGAATACCTTAATCCGGGTGGCAGCATAAAGGACCGCTCAGCGCTCTATATGGTTGAACAAGCTGAAAAAACAGGACTTCTCAAACCTGGTGGCACTATTATTGAACCATCATCAGGCAACCAAGGCATTGCGCTTGCTATGATTGGTGCTGCAAAAGGATACAAGGTTATCATCACCAGCAATGCAAAATTCAGCCAAGAAAAAATAGCAACAATCAAAGCTTATGGTGCAGACGTTGTCATGTGCCCTCCAACAGAATTTATTGAAAACCCCGACAGTTATCACTCAACCGCATGCAGATTACACCAAGAAATACCCAACTCATTTATGCCTAACCAATACTTTAATCCACTTAATGCACAAGCACATTACACGCTTACCGGACCAGAAATTTGGAAACAAACTAATGGTACCATAACTCACTTTTTTGCTGCAGCCGGTACCGGTGGCACTACGTACGGCACAGGAAAATATCTCAAGGAACAAAACCCAAATATTAAACTTATTGCAATCGATTCTATTAATTCATTTTACTCAACAAAGGGACATCCAAAACCATATAAACTTGAAGGTGTTGGCATTGATTTTGAATCAACGGTTGTTGATTATAACTTGATGGATGAAGTACTCCCGGTAGCTGATGAAGATGCATTTGCAATGCTTAAAAATTTAGCTCGCAATTATGGATTTTTAGTAGGACTAAGCAGCGGTGCTGTTGCATGGGGAGCTCACCACTATTTGCCACGGTTAAAAGAAGGTGATGTTGCCGTTATGATCCTTGGTGACTCCGGACGAGCATATTTAAGTAAGAATGTATATTAAAGAATCAGGAGTAGTGGTATGTGTTTTTCAGCAAATGCAAGTTTTGCCGCCGCAGCAGGATTATCAATTATAAGCCTATTGTCATTACAAAAAGCACGTACAAAAAAAATGCTGCCTCTTGCGGCAAGCCCATTATTTTTTGCACTACAACAAGGCTGCGAAGGTATTGTTTGGATAACACTTAATGCTGGCGACTCAACAAGCATACTGCACATGATTGGCATGTACAGCTTTCTTTTTTTTGCTGCTTTCTGGTGGCCAATCTGGATACCACTCTCATTCTATATCCCGGAGACAGTTACAAGACGTAAAAAACTACTGCTTGCCACAACATGTATTGGGGCTCTGAGTGGCATTGTACTTTTTATAAGTTGGGTTTTTTATACAACCGGCGCACAGATCATTAACCATCACATTGATTACCCTGTTATCAATTATCCGTTTGGCATAACAAACAAATGGGTTGCGCAATTCATCTCATGGATGATATATGTAAGTTATTGCCTAGCAACCATCGCACCATTTTTTATCTCCAGCATTCACTATGCATGGATTCTTGGCATTGCCATTGGCTCAGGGTTATTTATCACGTATCTCTTTTATGCTATGGCATTGCCATCAGTGTGGTGTTTTTTTGCCGCAATAAGCAGCGTACTGCTCTATTTCATAATAAAATATCATAATAAACAGTATGATTAGCGTATAAATTTATCAATTATGGTGATATCAACAGGCTGCGGATGAACATCTGAGCACCCATCAGCGCTATCAGAATTCAATACTTTTTTAACTGCTGGCGCTGCTGCAGGAGCTGATGCTGTTACTACTGACTCATACCCCATACGTTTAAGCACAGAACTTACTTGTTCAATATGGGACCCACCAGCAAGAACAAAAATAATAGGCTCGCTACCACAGGCAGCGATTGAATGCATAATATTCATATCAATAAGTGCACTATCAAAAATACAGAGCTTTTCTAGCTCTTGGCGATACTCTTTACGTTGCAATGGTACGCAATATTGCGCAACAGTCGCTTTGCCTTTAAAGCCTATTTTTGATAACGCTGCACTTACCCCAGAAGCGGTATGCTTATAAAGATCATTCAACAACTTTCCATCATCATATTTTTTTATTTTCTCTATTTCGTCTGCCACCTCTTTATGCAAAGACGACGTAGCAATAGTAGCACTTGAACGGAATGATTGCGGATTTGCTTTAATATTACTGAGTAATGGCCCAACTCCTGCTACACGACAATAACGATATTCAACGTTATCAACCGCAACTCCCAGGGAGCGAGCTTTGTCTGCTAGCTTTCCAAGCACCCCTTCGGAGCAATTAATGCCAAAATTACAACATCCCATCCGTCCATCATTACTAACCGAGCTTAAATCTTCAACAATAAGTTTACCTTTTATTCCCGCACATCGCTTTAAAAGAGATTCAACATAAACACGCTGACTTTTATTCGCCGGATGGCTCTTGAGATGATAATCACCCAAACAAACAACAAGCTGATGAGTATTAGCTTGCTTGTTCATTGCCTTGCGCATCACACACACATGGTAAAAATAACCAAAACCACTATTACAGGCCAATAATAAGATCATTATAAAACTATTCCTTATAATGTTCTTCATACCTACCCCCTTTTTAATACAGACATTATCATTGATGTATTACTATAAATATATTACAAACTGAATCAGTTAAGCAATGTTTTCTGATAATATTGCTTTTTATATGAACGGAACAGTACAATTAAAGTGAAAGGAGAAAGTGAAGTATGGAACCAACAAAGCACAATGCCAAAGAAAAAAAACTTTTATATGGCATCGCAGGACTAGCAGGGATAAGTCTTATTATTCTTATTCATGAGATGGGACATTTTCTTTTTGCACAACTTTTTGGCGTGCCAACTCCCTCGTTTTCTCTTGGCTTTGGACCACCATTATTTGCAATACCAATCGGACAAACAATCTTTAAGGTGGCGCTATTACCCTTTGGTGGCTATGTTGAAATGGACCAAGAAGCTCTCGCAAAACTATCGTATTTGCCTAAAATGCTTATTGTTTTTGCTGGTATATTTTTCAACCTTATCTTTGCGTACGCCATTCTGCTGTATTACGCCATTCGCAACAAAACAACGCTCATCTCTACCATTACCAGTACCATTAAACCACATCAAACTACTGATCAAGAAACAGCGCAACCAGAAAATACTATCATCGGCCCCGTCGGTATCATCAGCATGATAGGAAAAAGCATTGCAATAGATCCACACCTGTATTGGTTTATCCTCGCAATACTAAGCTTAAATATGGGATTGTTTAATATTATACCACTGCCATTCTTTGATGGTGGAAAAGCCCTCATTTATAGCATTGAGGCGCTCACTGGTACAATCATTCCTCCAACAATCCTATGGCTTATCTCTACACTGTTTCTCGCATTTTTTATGCTCTTTATCGCGCGTGTCACCATGAATGATATAAAGCGATTGATAGGCAAAAAATAATCCCCTACCTAAGACAAAAATGTCAAAAATAGGGGTCTATAAACTATCTCAAGCAATTAATAACATCAAACTTTTTCAGCGAGTTGAGCCCGCAAAATCTTTTTATCAATTTTACCCGTTGCCGTTGCAGGAAGCTCTTGTGTATCACAAAAAAACTGTCGTGGAATTTTATACGCGGCCAAATGTTGTGCACATAATTTTTTTATATTCCGCTCAGCATTATCTTCTGCTGACCGCAGCTGAACAAATGCTATAGGAACCTCACCATCTTCATCAACCCTCCCAATAACACCAACTCGAATGGCATTAGGGTACGATAATATAACATTCTCAATTTCTTGAGGATAAATATTAAAACCTTTGTGAATAATAAGATCTTTTTCACGACCAGTAATAACAATTCTTCCATGTGAATCAATATAGGCAAGATCACCCGTATTCAACCAACCATCTTTTATTATCTGATCAGTTGCTTCTGGTGCGTGATAATAGCCAAGCATAACATTATCACCTTTAACCCACAAAACCCCTATGGCTCCTTGTGCCACATCAACACCATGTTCATCTCTAATGGCACAGGCAATGCCAACCAATGGACGACCAACATTACTTGCAGGTACCGTCTCGTCATCTAAATTAACCGAAATAACGGGTGAAGTTTCAGTCAGGCCATAACCATTTACTAACTTTCTGCGATAAATTAATCCAAATGCTGCACGAATTTTATCAGGCAATGCATCTCCACCAGAAACAAAAAGACGCACCGAATTTACCGGTGCGGTTTTCATTAAGCAGATAAGACCATACAATGCAGGAACGCCCAAAAAGATAGTTGGCTTATGCTGCAAACCTTCAAGGATATAGCGGCGATCAATTTTAGGAACTAAAATAATAGTAATGCCATAAAAAATGCTCGCCCATACACACGTATTTTGCGCAAAACTATGAAACAAAGGCAGCACACCCAAAATACGTTCATCCGACGGCTTTCCAAGTATAGAAGCAATTTGCAACACATTCGTCATGATATTTTTTGAACTCAGCATTACACCTTTAGGTAATCCAGTTGTACCTGACGTATACAATAATGCTGTTAATTCTTCCGGCTCTAAATCTACAATAGTATCAACCACTTCTACTGACTCATCAACATCATCCATATCAAGCTCAGTAACAATAGGCGGTAATGCAACACCAATTTTTTGGAATAATTCTATACGATCCGATGAAGTCATAATAATTGCTGGTTGAGCATCAGCGATGATATGCCCCAGTTCTTTTTCTTTTAAAAAAGTATTAACCGGCGCTACAATTGCTCCCGCCTGCCACAATGCAAAATAGGCGATATAAAACTCAGGAGAATTTTCAAAACAGATGATTGCTCTGTCTCGTGGTTGCAAACCATGATTTTTAATAATTTTTGCACTGAGCGCTGAGGCTAGTGCGTATAATTTTTTATACGTTATATGCTTATCATTATAGATAAGAGCAGTAGTCTCACCATGAAATTGTACGGCTCGCTGTAACAATCTACCGGCGAACATCAGTTTACCATCACGCAGTACCGTTTTATACAAAGTATCAAACGCAATCAATTCTTTTTCTTTTTCTCTCTGCTTCATTATCATAATTTACTCTTCTATTTTAATAACCTGCACAGGACACTTACGCGCAGCATCTCTAATGCAGTTTCCAAATTTTTTAAAATCTACCGGATATTTTACGTGTGACGTATCAGTCACTTCAAACACTTCTGGAGCTATAAACTGACATGAACCACAACTAATACATCCGGGTTCTACTATTACATTTTTCATACACAACCTAAAGACATTGTTATCGTATCACGCTATACTTTTCTGATTCTATCACCATAATAATGTAGCCTATTTTAAATAAAAAGGTAATCCATGCCACAACTGACACGCGGAATTTTGATCACCATTGAAGGAATTGACGGATCAGGAAAATCAACCCTTGCCCATAATGCATTCACTGCATTACAAGAACAAGGATTTGATATAACGCTAACAAAAGAACCAGGAGCTTCTGAGCTAGGCAAGGAAGTTCGCACGCTCATACAAGCCCAAATTATTCCACTTTCTCCACGCGCCGAATATCTGCTTTTTGCAGCCGACCGGGCACAACATTTTGCTGAACTCATTATCCCCGCTCTTGAAAAAAACAAGTTAATAATCTCTGATCGCATGGCTGATTCATCGCTAGCGTACCAAGGATATGGCAACGGACTTGACCTTGCAATGCTGCGCACCATCAACAACTGGACTATGAACAACATCACTCCCGATATTACCATTTTTGTTCGTATTCCTGTTGCTATTGCCCTTGAACGCGCCAAAAACCGCGGACCATTGTCTGCCTATGAAAAGCGCGAAAACTTTTTACACAAAGTTGCAGATGGCTTTGAAGAGCTTTATAAAAATCGCAGTGATGTTATAATAGTCAATGGAAACCAGACACAAGAAATTCTTACGCAACAAGTTTGCGAGGCAATTGAACAATGGATACACACAAAAAAATATCTTACTTAAGTAATTTTTCACTTTTCATCCTTTTTGCTATGATGCAGACATGCTTTGCAATGGAATTAACAACTAATCCAACAGACAGTAGTTCTGCTCGTCTTTTTATACAGCACTTTCCCCACATGACATTTAAAAGAGCAAAAACAGTTTTTAGCAATCTAAAAAAACCTGTACAAACTGCGGTATGGAATAAACTTGAACACGACAAAGAAAACAAAGAACTATCTAGTTCCCTTGGCTTAGCTCTCTTACCACCAGAGCATCAATGCCTGATTCTTACAGGGACTGATAAACCATCAAAAGAATTACAAACAAAACTAAACCAAGAGACCATTCTTGCATTATTCATAAGAAAAGCTGAAGTTGATCAGGAATGTGGATATAAAAACTATCAAAAAATTATATTTAATGACCTTGATTCTCATGATGGCTTCTATGACAGTCCAAAAATAAAATTTCATATCACGAAACAAGAACTAATGAGCATGACAAGTAACCACATAGACGTAATTAAAAAAGTACAACGAACGATATTAACAAAAAAAGAACTAACTCTTTTAAATGAACTATCCCGCGACTTACTCAACAAACTAAAACCACATTACAATTTTGATACAGATGGAAGAATTTTATTTTGGCACGGTCCTGAATGCACGGTTAACAATAAAAATCGCGAAATAAAATTTTACTATCGTGAAGGTAGATTAACAATAAACAATAAAATGATTAAAATGGCAAAAGATGGCTTCAATTGCTGCAAAAAGATTCTACCATACATAATACCACCCCTTTTATACATTCACTTTATTATAGGACCAACCTGGAGCTCCTTGACATTGATACAAGACCCTAATCTTCTGCAACAAAACAGAGATTTCGAAGTAACAAATAAACTCATAGACAGTTTACAAAAATCAAATATTGATGGCAGTAAACACCTTTCTAAATATATCATCCAAGAAGTACCATTTAAATACTCTTATGATTCTCTAGATACAATATCGAACACACTCATCCCTATATCTTTAATTCCTTCCGTAACACAAATCTATTCTTCCCTGACCAACAGAGATTCTTTAAAAAAGTCTTTTTTGACTAATGTTCCTCTTTTTCTTGCGAGCTTCAGCGCACTAATTATATCAGTAGGGGGAATAAGTAATTATATCATAGAGCTTAAAGATATAGGTATTTTATCTAAATCTATTTTTTCAGCAGGACTCCCAACAACATTAGCTTTAATCTCAGGTTCTGTGGCCTTAGCTGGAATAATCAAAGGAAGAATTGATTCATATAAATGGAAAAAACATTCAATTGATTTTACAAAAGGCGAATCAGTAGAACAATTTTTGAATGATTCTAGCATTGAAATAAACGAAACTATACATGAATAAAAACCAAACGCTATCTTTTACAACCTACACACCGCAAACCCTACCACCAGCACAATTGTGGATCGGGAGGCATGAAAATGCACTTCAAGACGTTGAGCCTTTTTTGCAAAAACTATTATGCAAAAATAATGGTTGCAATACCTGCACAAGCTGTATGCAAATAAGAGAAAAGCAACATCATGCTCTTATGTGGCTTCATCCAGAGAAAAATTACACCATTGATCAACTTGATGATCTTTTTGCAACACTCGCATTCCAACTACAACCGGATGAACTTTTTTTCTTTATTATTCAAAAAGCAGATTTTTTAACACCAGCCTGCGCTAATAAATTGCTAAAACCAATGGAAGAGCCTCCTCGTGGCTACCATTTTATTTTACTTGCTGAACGAGCAGAGCAAATACTACCAACCATCCGCTCACGATGTGTTATCTACTCATTGAACACCCCAACAGATGTGCGCACAAGTAATCCTCTTTTTGAAAGCTTTACAACAAAAATAGCTACGTGCAGTGAATTTTCTAAAATTCTTGACGCAGCAACCATCAATGAACGGGAAAGTATTGAACTTCTTGATCAGATACTCCACTATTGGCTCATGACATATCAACACAATAAAAATGCCACAGAGAATAACCCTGCAGCATTTAATCTCATTACCACATTACAACACGCTCAGTTGCGCCCTCCTATGCCCGGAAGCTGCACAATCTTCTGGCGCAATCTTTATTTGCAACTACACGATAGCATCAACTGTATTTTCGGTAATCGCTAAAGCTTGGAGAACAACTCTGCTCCATAAAAGAACCACTTGAACTAAATGTTGCCATAGGCGATTCAAACGATTGCGATTTCGACTGTTGGCTCAATCGGCTGTTTGTTAATAACAAATTCACCTGAGTTGCTTATTGGTATAGGTTGGCTTCTGTTTAATACTATAACCCTTGAAACACTTTCTCTCTTTTTGCCTTGATCATCTTTACTGGTTGCTCCAGTATCCATCCCAATAATCATTGCTGGTTGCAGACTCAAAAAACAAACCACCACATATTTTTTCACGCATTTTCCTTATAATAAAGAACTTTAATAAAAAACAATTCCTGTTAATAATACATTGAAAATAAGAAGATAGACAAAAATTGTAAGCTCATTATCTTTAAAGTTATCCTCTTTCTATCATTCAAACTATTTGCACCAAGGGATGTTACTGTGGCTGTTTACTTAAAAGAACTTTTGCATGCATTAATCAATCCAGAGAAAAACTGGAAGACAGACCTATTGTATAGATGGAATGATATTATTGGGTCCTTAAATAGCAAAGTACGCATTGAAAAAATTTATGACGACACGCTTGTCCTTGGCGTTTTTCATTCTTGTTGGATGCAAGAGTTGTATCTTTTATCACCACTCCTTATTAAAACAATCAATGAAAAACTAGACCAACCGTACATCAAACAGCTACGCTTTAAACACGTTGGTTTGAAAAGTCTTAAAAAAGATTCCTTAAAACCAACTACTATAAAAAAAAAGGAAGAGATTATATTAACCCAAAAAGATGAGCGTACCCTTGCAAAAGTTGCTGATCCTGCATTACGTGACGCACTCAAAGCATTTCGCATTCGGTGCTATCAGGAGTAGTACACAATGAAGAAAAATAACTTTTTCCGCATCATACTATCATACAACATTCTCTTATTGTTTGCGTGCACTCTTTCAGCTGATGACACAACAACGTTTCATCGCTATTTTTTGGCAAATTATAATCACTTTTCAGGAAACATTCCCCGCGCGCAAGATTGGTACACAAAACTTTTTTCTTCAAACAATTCTATTTATACCTATAAGGGCTATCTTAGCTTTCTTGCTGATACAAAACAGTTCAAGCACATTGTAGAACTCATGCCCACGTTGGAGAAAAAATTTGCACTTGACCCCGACATTCAACTGATTTTTGCCAACGCCCTTGAAAAAACCAATCAGATTAAGCAAGCTGACAATCATATTATTATGCTCAGCCAAACATTTAAAACACATTCAGAAATTGTATTGCGTGCCACTCAAACATATATGCGCCGAAAAGAACCAGAAAATGCACTGTTAACAATTAATGCATTTCTTAACAATACGCCACGACGACCAAACAATTTTGTTTTTTATTTTTTAAAAACACAGATATATATGCAACTTAATCAATACAACAGCGCATTAGAAAGTATCCATAAATGCCTAGAGATGCATCCTCACTTTGATAAAGGCTGGCTCTTATGCGCATCTTTATGTGAAAAAGAAGGCAAAATTAAAGAAGCGCTTTCAGGATACGCTACATTTTTGGAACTTTCAGGTGGAAACAAAGAAATAGAAAAACATCTTGTTACCCTTATGCTTAAATACAAAGCAATTGAAGACAACAAACAAATTCTTTTATCCCATACAATCAGTATTGATAATGCACTAATCCTCATGCAGCAACAACGATACCCTCAAGCATTAACTCATATTAATAGCTGTATAAAACAACAACCTGCCAACAATGAATGCAAACTCCTTAAATTACAGATATTGTCTGCCATGAAAGATTTTAATCAAGCAGCGGACACAATAAGCTCATGGATTAATGCAAACCCCGACAATGATTTGTGGCCAAAATCACTCTGTCTTCTTGCGCATAGCGGCATGTCACGAACACACATTATTGAACAGTTCTCTACCATACTTAAAAAAAATCCTGACAATCTCTGGTGCAATCTCTACTGCGCAGACATGTGCATGCGTAATGCACAAAACAATAACGCAATGAAATATCTTACCAATGCTTTATCATGCAGCATGACCGATTCTATTCGCACAAAAACATTATACCAACTTGCATTACTACAATCTGAACAAGGTAATCATGACGCAATGCATACGCATCTTAAAAATGCTTACGCGCTCAACCCACAAAACCCTCATATTAATAATGCACTCGCGTACTACTGGGCAACAAAAGGAAAAGATACAACTAAAGCACATACTTTTATTGAAAAAGCTCTTGCCACTGATACTGCAAACCCTTACTTTTTAGATACACATGCATTAATTTTGTATAAAGAAAAACAGTACGCCAAAGCACAAACCATTCTTGAGCAGATTGCCAATAACAACAATGGAACAATGCTATTACATCTTGCAAAAGTTCATTACGCCTTGAATGATACGCACAATGCTGATATCTTTACCCAAAAAGCTCTGCCGTTAGTTAAAAATAGCCACGAAAAAAAAGCCCTCAACAAAATGCAACTGCTGCTAGCCAAAATATGAACACACAAATAATCTGTTGTGTTGCCGGAAAATCTGGTGGACATATTATCCCCTGCTTGACCATTGCGCACAACAACACCAATGACAAAACTGCAAAAACACTCTTTTTTTCTGCAAACACGCCGCTTGATAAAACTATTTTGGCAAACAACAAAGCGGTATCCTGGCATATCATGCTGCCACTGAGCAGCCGTGCAGGATCATATATACAACTTGGGTGGCATGCTTTTTCATCATTCATCGTCAGTTTTTTTTATTTGTGCAAACATAGACCATCACACATAATTACTACCGGTGGCATTGTTGCAATCCCAACCTGCATCGCCGGATTCATGTTACGCATACCAATAACGCTTTACTCACTTGATGCAGTACCAGGCAAAGCAATACAAGCACTCACGCCACTTGCTACGTCTATCATCACCCCATTTGCAACGTCACAGCATTATTTCCCTGCACATAAATGCTCCGTTGCACCATATCCCATTAAATACAAAAGTACTGACAATTGCGTTGACCAGAGTCATGCTCGCAAAAACTTACATTTATCTCCACAAAAAAAAACAGTATTATTACTCGGTGGATCTCAAGGGTCACTCTTTCTGAACCAATGCATGCAGCAATGGATTAATGATCAATCATTCAACCCAGAAAACATTCAAATTATTCACCAAACCGGCTCAGTTGATGATACTGATTGGCAAACGCTTTACGCATCTAAAAATATCACCGCGCATGTGTTTAGCTATTACCCCGATCTTGCATTAATGTACTCAGCTGCCGATCTTATTATATGCCGCGCGGGAGCCGGCACGTTGTTTGAAATTAAATTCTTTAATAAACAATGCATCATCATCCCACTTAAAACCAACACTACAACGCATCAAGTTGATAATGCACATGCAATGGCATCTGAATATCCGGAAATGTTTCATTCTATTGCCCAAAATGATG
>Ga0315288_10008921_pt1 | contig 12644 bp, 14 predicted proteins | sample YL17G11_20_MG_FD_203454 | JGI IMG/M metagenome (GOLD analysis project Ga0315288, IMG submission 203454) | Sediment microbial communities from Yellowstone Lake, YNP, Wyoming, USA - YL17G11_20 | ecosystem: Environmental > Aquatic > Freshwater > Lake > Sediment | place: USA: Wyoming | collected...
AGTAAAGCTTCTCATATTGGAATAGTTGAAAATGTTAAAATAGTTGTGAATAATAATGGTTATATTAAATTAACTAATATTTTTTATAAAGATAAAAATGTTTCAATTTATTATAGTGATGATGATGGGATCGAATCTATGATTTTAACAAATGGTGTTCCATTTTCTAATCTTAGAAATACAATGTTAACAACAATGAATATTGAGCCAAAAAATTGGATTTGGAATATCAACAGTAATGGAATTACAATTAATATAGAAAAAGATATTTATAAACCAGTTCAATCTAGAAAGAAATTAATAATGTCAGACGAAGCCGAACTATATTTAAAAGGTGTGATGATTTTAGCATGTGTGGGTTATTCATTTTACGATTTTATTGAAAATAATTCGGGGCAAGATATTCCAGGACTTTTTTATACTGGAGCTGCAGACCAAGTGAGACCAAATTTTTCACATTATTTTAATGATTTCGTTAATCCTTCCCCTGGTAATAATCCACTGGATGCAATATTCGGAAAAATGTTGACAGTTGAACCGGTAGCAAAAATAATAAATGAAATTATTACAAAAACAGTAGATATTTATAAAAAAGATGAAAATATGGAATATATGGATGAAGTTAAAAAATTATTGAATAAATATGTTAATATGTCTAAAATAGAAAAAGATTTTATAATAAAATGGTTTAATTATAAAAGTGGACCTTCATTGGTGGTAAATAAAAATATGAAAGATATGAATAAAATATTAAAAGATATGGAAGATGTTACGGATGGAAGAAAAAATACGGAATTAATTTCTGGAAAAAATGTAATAAAAGTTATAATGTTTGAAGGTGCTTTTCATTACTTAATAAACGAAATTATAAAAATTGGTTGGGATTATATGAAAAATAATATTTTAGTTACTAATAAAAAAATAAACGTTAATTCACCAAATATAATTTTCTTAAATATGTTAGATTTTAAAGGAGTGGGTGGATATTATTCTCCAGCTAAACACGAAATTTTTATTAAATTTCAAGAAAATATCATGGATGAATTAGACAAAGAAGCATATGAAATATTAAAAATTAAAGGAATAGAGAATTTAAAAGATTCCGAACAACTTTTGCAAATTTCAAAATTACAAAATGCACTACTTAATGATGGTATAATTTCCAAATTTATTGGAGAATCACTTATTTCTAAAACCATTCCACATGAATTTGCTCATGCTATTTTAAATCAAGGACATAAATCGTTAAATTCTCACGGAAAAATTAAAATTACAGAAAAAAATCAAAATTACGAGTATGATTTCGATTTTGGAGCAAACTACATTTGGATAAATTTTTGCGTTAATATTTTTATTAAAAATATGTCAGAAGGAAAAGGTCCAAATTATGATAAAGAACCAAAGAAAAAAGGTAAAGATAAAGGTAAAGGTAAAAAATAAATATATTTATTTAATAAAGAAAATTATGTTGGTTGATTTTCAAATTCAATTACTATTTTTAAAAAATAGTAATACGTGTTTTATTATAAATTTAATAATTATTTATTTGTATAAAGTATAAATAAAAATTGACATGAAAGAAAATGATCCAATAATCAATGAATTTGGAACTAAATTGTGGCATCAAAATAATAAATTACATAGAAATGATTTACCTGCATTAATAATGACCGATGGATCACAAGAATGGTATCAGAATGGTCAATTACATCGTAATAACGATCTACCTGCCATAATATACATTGGACTATCACAACAATGGTATCAAAATGGTCAATTACATCGAGATAATGATCTACCTGCAGTAATATGGATTAATAAATCACAATTTTGGTATCAAAATGATCAATTACATCGTGATAATGATCAACCTGCCGTAATATTGAGTAATGGAACGCAAAAATGGTATCAAAATGGTCAATTACATCGAGATAATAATTTACCAGCTATTATAAATGATGATGGGGAAATGAAATGGTATAAAAATGGAATTAAACAAGAAGAAGGAGAAATTGATGCAGGCCATATAAAAGGATAAATTAAAAAATATAATCAATTAATTTTTGTTAATTTTTCGAATTCAACAATATCGTTATAAATTAAATTTTTTTTAAAATTTAGTAACGGTTTAATCCAAATTTCGGAATTATTTTTATTTTTTAATGAAGTCAAAGAGGAGTCATAAATTAGTGGAAATGATTCATATACTATAAAAATTTCACCAGTTTCAGAATGTCTCGCTAAAGATTTTATTACGTATTTAAAATTTTTTTGATGACAATAAAAACTTCTAATAAACATATTTTATAATACAATTTATTATAATAATGAATTTAATATATTTAAAGTTACTTTAAATATTTTTATTGGATTATTTTCTTTCATTTTAATTTTTATTTATCTTTATAGACAAAAAAATATAATCAATTTTTTAATTTATTATATATTAATTTAGCCTTTTATATTACACGCATCAATTTCACCTTCTTCTTGTCTAATTCCATTTATATACCATTCCATTTTTCCATCACTTTTTATTATGGGAGCAGACGTAATTCTGCGTGTTCCGAATGAACCCGTAGATTATTATTTTGATGTAATATATTATATATTAATTTAGCCTTTTATATTACTTCCATCAATTTCACCTTCTTGTTGTTTTATTCCATTTTTATACCAAAAATGTCTTCCATCTATAATTGGATTATTTTCTTTCATCTTAATTTTTATTTATCTTCATATAAAAAAAATATAATCAATTAAAATATTTAAATTAAGTTTAAATATTATTTTATCCTTTATATAATCAATGTAAAGTTTCGTCATCCTTTTTGATTAATACCATCTTCTTTTATCCTTTTATATGATCAATGTCTAATTCTCCATCTTGTTGTTTAATACCATTTATATACCATTCTAAAATTCCGTCTTCTTTTATCAAAGCGGGTCTATTATTTTCACGATGTAATTTACCATTTTTATACCATTTGTTTACTCCATCAATAGAAGATATTGATGCAGGTTGATCATTATCACGATGTAATCTACCATTTTGAAACCATTCTTGACTTCCATTACTATCTATTAATGCAGGTAGATCATTATCACGATGTCTTTTATCATTTTTATACCATTCTTGTGTTCCATTTATTTCTATTATTGCAGGTTGATCATTATCACGATGTCTTTCACCATTTTTAAACCACATTTGTGTTCCATCAATGTTTATTGAGGCAGGTTGATCATTATCTCGATGTAATTCGTCATTTTGGTACCATTTTAGTGTTCCATCATCATATATTATGGCAGGTTGATCATTATCTCGATGTAATTTACCATTTTGATACCATTTTCTTGTTCCATTATTATATATTACTGCGGGAAGATCATTATTTCGATGTAATTTACCATTTTGATACCATTCTTTATTTTCATTATTTTCATTATTATAAATTAATGCAGGTAGATCATTATCACGATGTAATTTACCATTTTGATACCAATATAGTGATTTATAACCTCCTATTACAGCAGGTTGATCATTATCTCGATGTAAAAACCCATTTTGATAATATTTCATTGTTCCATCACCATGTATTACAGCAGGTTGATCATTATCACGATGTATATTACCATTTTGATACCATTTTAGTGTTCCATTAGTATATATTATAGCAGGTCGATTATCATTTCTATGTATATTACCATTCTGATACCATTTTTTCGTTTTTTTATTATCTATTACGGCAGGTAGATCATTATCTCGATGTAATTGACAATTTTTATACCATTTTTTTGTTCCATTATTATATATTACAGCAGGTAGATCATTATTACGATGTATATTGCCATTTTTATACCAATATTGTGTTCCATCTTCTTTTATTACGGCAGGTAGATCATTATCGCGATGTAATTGATCATTTTTATACCATTTTTTTGAACCATCAATTTTTATTTGAGGCAAATTATTTTGATTCATTAATTTTTTTAATTTATTATAGATTTTTTTAAAATTAATTATCTTGCAAGAAGAATAAAATTAAAGTAAGTTTATTAATAAAATTTATTAAGTCAAATTATCCTTTTATATTACTTCCATCAAGTTCTCCATTTTCTTGTTTAACACCATTTATATACCATTCTAAAGTTTTATCACTTTTTATTACAGCTGGTTTATAATTATCACGATGTAATTTGTTATTTCTATACCATTCTAAAGTACCATTATTATATATTAATGCAGGTTGATCGTAATCTCGATGTATTTTACCATTTTGATACCAATATTGTGTTCCATTACCAAATATTACAGCGGGTAGATCATTATCTCGGTGTGCTGCGCCATTTTTATACCAACATTGTGTTCCATCACTAAGTATTATGGCAGGAAGATCGTTATCACGATGTGTTACATTATTTAAATGCCAAAATTGTGTTTTATTGCAGCGTATTACTGTAGGTAAATCATTATCACGATTTAATTTACCATTTTTATAATATTCTTGTGTTCCATCACTCCGTATTACAGCAGGTTGATCATTTTCTCGATGTTTTTTACCATTTTGATACCATTTTTGTGTTCCATTACTATCTATTACAGCAGGTAAATCATTATCACGATGAAATTTACCATTTTTAAACCATTTTTGTGTTTGATTTTCATCAATTACTGCAGAATGACCCATTAATTTTTTTGTTTATTGTAAAATTTATTTTTAAATCAATTGTTGGAAGTTGATCCAAATAATTGATTTAAAAATAAATTTTATATTAATTATAAAAATAAATTTTAAATTTATTTTTAATTGAACTCAAATATGGATTTTATCAACAGTTAATCCCATCTATCCTTTCTTTGATATGTCTTAAGTCGGATTCCCATCCTTCAATTTTTTGCTCATATTCAGAGAGAGAATATCCAAGAACAACATCGAGTCTCCAATGTTTGTATAATTTTTCACGTTCTTCTTCAGTTAGGTCCTCTGCGAATAGTTTCTCCAATTCAGGAATTTTCCGGGGTTTTTTTGGAGTCTTTTCTTCTTTTGAAGTCATTTTTGATTAGTCTATTTTATTTATTCATACGTAAATTTTTAAATTTATTTTAAAAATTTTTCACTCCTTTTTATGAAATTATCCTTTTATATTATCAGCATCAAGTTCACCTTTTTTTTGTTTAATACCATTTATATACCATTTAAAACGATTTTTACAATCTATAATTGCAGGTTTATTGTCATCTCGATGTAATTTACCATTTTTATACCATCTTTTTTCTCCATCATTAAATATTATAGAAGGTTGATCATTATTATTATGTAATTCATTATTTTGATAATAATATCGTGTTTCATTATAAATTGGGTTTACCAATTTATGGTCCTCGCGGCTACATTGTATTATGGCAGGTAAATTATTATCGCGATGTAATTTATTATTTTTATACCAACGTTTTGTTCCAGTAATAAATATTATAGCAGGTAAATCATTACCTCGATGTAATTCACCATTTTTATACCAATATTGTGTTCCACTGCTATATATTATAGCAGGTCGATCATTATCTCGATGCTTTTTATCATTTTGATACCATTCTTGTGTTCCATCAAGATATATTACAGCAGGCAAATCGTTATCACGATTTAATTGACCATTTTGATACCATCTTTTTGTACCTTTTTCATTAATTATTGGTTGTATTTCATCCATTGACTATTTAATTTTTATTTATAAGTAATTTTTTAAATTTATTTTAAAAAATTTTCATCTTTTATTAATATTAACCTTTTATATTACTTGCATCAAGTTCACCGTTTTTTTGTTTTATACCATATATATACCATTCTAAATTTCCGTTATTTTTTATTACGGCTGGTTTATTGTTATCTCTGTGTAATTTATTTTGGAACCAATATTGAATAATATCGCGTTTTATTACAGCAGGTTGATCATTATCACGATGTTTTTTATCATATTGATACCATTCTTTATTTTTATTTTTCCATATTATGGCAGGTTTATCATTATCACGATGTAATTGTCTATTTTTATACCATTTTTTAGTTCCATCATTATCTATTATAGCAGGTTGATCATTATCTCGATGTAATTTACCATTTTGATACCATTCTTGACCTCCTTTTTTCCATATTATGGCAGGTTTATCATCATCACGATGTTTTTTACCATTTTGATACCAACTTAATTTTCCATCAGCATATATTATGGCAGGTTGGTCATTATCGCGATGTAATCTATTATATTGATACCATTCTTTTCTTCCATTACTATATATTCTTGCAGGTAAATCATTATCACGATGTCTTTGATCATTTTTATACCAATGTTGATCTCCATTTTGTTTTATTATAGCTGGTTGATCATTATCACGATGTATTTTATTATTTTTATACCAATGTTGATCTCCATTTTCTTCTATTAAATGTCCATTTCTATACCATACTTGATATATTGAATTAATTTCTATTGAATCAATTTTTTCCATTAGTTAATTTTATTTTCATTTATATGAAGTTTATTATAATCAATTTTAAAATTTATTATATTTATTTTATCCTTTTATATAATTAGCATCAAGTTCACCTTCTTTTTGATTAATACCATTTATATACCATTCTAAAGCACCGAAATTCCATATTATGGCAGGTAAATTATTATCTCGATGTCTTTTACCATTTTTATACCATTCTTTTTTTCCAAAATTCCATATTATTGCAGGTTGATCATTATCGCGATGTCTTTGATTATTTTTATACCATTCTTGTGTTCCATCACTTCTAATTATTGCAGGTTGATCATTATCGCGATGTAATTTGTTATTTTGATACCAACATTGTCTTCCATCATCATATACTAAGGCAGGTTGATTATTATCACGATGTATTTTACCATTTTTATACCATGTTTGTTTTCCATCACTATTTATTATGACAGGTTTATCATCATCTCGATGTAATTTACCATTTTGATACCAATATTGTGTTCCATCATTCAATATTATGACAGGTTTATCATCATCTCGATGTAATTTACCATTTTGATACCAATATTGTGTTCCATCATTCAATATTACAGCAGGTTGATCATTATCTCGATGTAATTTACCATTTTGATACCAATATTGTGTTCCATCATTCAATATTACAGCAGGTTGATCATTATCTCGATGTAATTTACCATTTTTATACCAATATCGAAATCCATTATTTTTTATTAAAGCTGGTTCATCATTATCCCGATGTAATTGTCCATTTTGGTACCATTTTTTTTTTCCATTACTATATATTATGGCAGGTAAATCATTATCGCGATGTTTTTTACCATTTAAATACCATTTTTTTGTTCCAAACTCATTGATTATTGGATTATTTTCTTCCATATTAATTTAATTTCTTTTATACAAAAAAAATATAATCAATTTAAAATTGATTATAATCTAATATTATTTTTTCATAAAATTTATAATTTTATTAATTAGAACTAAATTATCCTTTTATATTACTCGCATCAATTTCACCTTCTTGTTGTTTTATTCCATTTTTATACCATTTCATTTTTCCATCACTTTTTATTACGGCTGGCAGGTTATGAAGTTATTTTTATTGTTATAAAAATTTGTAATAAAATAAATAATTATTAAAACATTAAAAATAATTACATAATTTTTTGTAAAAAAATAAATATATTTGTACAAAAATGGATAATAAACAAACAAAAGATATCGAATTAAAAAATGAAATCGAAGAATTATCTAAAAATGATTACAATATATTATGCGATATTTTTACACAAACTTCTCCGGAACATCTTTTTGAATTAAAGACATATTTAGATAATTTATACTACAACACAGGAGAACCTTCTGGTTTCACTGATTCACAATATGATATATTAAAAGATATATTGGAACAAAAAGATGAATTAAATTCAACAGTCGGAGCAGAAGTATTTGAAGAAAATAGAGTAAAATTGCCTTATTTTCTTGGTTCTATGGATAAAATTAAAAATATAGAACCCAAAAAATTAACATTGTGGGTTAAAAATAATCCATCAGATGAATATATATTAGAAGATAAATTAGATGGTGTTTCATGTTTACTAGTTTCCAAAGATAATGAAATTAAATTATATAAAAGAGGAGATGGTAGTATTGGTCCAAATATATCATACTTTGCAAAATTTTTTAATAGTATACCAAAAAGTCTTCCAGATATTGCTATAAGAGGCGAGTTGGTCATGAAAACTAAAACTTTTTTAGAAAAGTATCCTGAAAATTCCAATCCTAGAAATTTTGTAAACGGGCGCACTAATGGGAAAACAGCTCGCGATGGATTAAATGATATCGATTTTGTCGCTTATGAAATTATGAATGATGATATATCATTTGAACCTCTTGAACAAATTAAGAAATTGCAAAATTTAGGATTTTTAACTGTAAATTATAATATTGTGCAAAAATTAGATGTAGATGACTTATTTAACAGATTAAAAGATTTTGAAAAAAAATCAGAATATGAATTAGACGGATTAGTAATGATTTCAAATCTCAAATACAAACACAACGATGATAGGTATCCTAGATATTCAAGAGCTTTTAAAGTTAATTTTTCAGAAAATATCAAAGAAACTACAGTAATTAAAGTTGAATGGAAAGTTAGCAGATTTAAAACATTAACTCCAGTCGTTTATATAGAACCAATAATGATATCTGGTGCATTAATAAGTCGAGCCACTGCACATAATGCAAAATATATATTAGATAACAATATAGGACCTGGTAGTGTCTTAAAAGTGACACGTTCGGGTTGTGTAATACCTCTTATTGTAAGTGTTGTTAAACCAACTATAGCACAAATGCCTGATATTTCATATAAATGGGGAATAACAGAAATTGATATTTACACAGAAGAAGAATCTGAAAAAGTTATGGTAAAAATGATAACTACATTTTTTTTTCAATTGGGTATTAAACATGTAGGAGAGTCTGCAGTTTCTAAACTATGTGAAAATGGATTTGATTCTTTGTTTAAGATTTTAGATGCTAGTAAATCAGATTTTAAAAATATACCTAGATTTGGTGAGAAAACTATTGATAGATTATACACCAATATTCATGAAGGACTTCAAAATGTATCTTTGGCTGCTGTTATTGGAGCATCTGGCGTTTTTGATTCTGGAATTGGAATTAAAAGGATGAATAGTCTATTAAAAGAGATACCAGATTTATTTGATATTTACAAGAAAATATCAAGAGAAGAATTAATAGATAAAATAATAAAAATAGAAGGATTTTCTCACAAGATGGGAAATCAAATTGCAGAAAATATTCAAACAGCTGATGAATTTATAAAAAAATTATCAAAATATGCTACTTTTAAAGAAATTAAAATAAAAGAAATTAAAATAAAAGAAGATTTTATTGAAAGTAAATTAACAAATAAAATATTTGTTTTTTCTGGATTTAGGGATAATTCTTTTCAAGATAAAATAATATCTCAAGGAGGTTTTGTTAAAAATGCAATTTCAAAAAATACAAATTTTTTAATAGTAAAAGATAAAACAGAAAATACAACAAAAACAACAAAGGCTAACGAATTAAATATTCCTATTTATACTTTGGAAGAATTTTTGGAAAATTTTTTGGAAGAATAAATAAAAATGTCAATTATAATTTAAAATTATAATTAAAGTCTATTTATATATTATTATATAATATCATCTATATTTATCACATAAATAACAAATTAAATCTTTTTTTCAAAAAAATTTGAATTATATCTACTAATGTTGTTTAAGTTTTTTATAATTTTTATACATTTTAAACATCTTCTTTCTACTTTATCATGAATGCAAATTTTATTTTCTTTTTCCAAAAAATTACAATATGATTGGCACCTAATTTTTTCGCAACAACCAGAGTGAATAATATTTATAACATTTAAATACATATTATTTTGATCTTGCATTTTCGATGTTATATTGTAATTTTTTCAATCATTTTTATTTTATAATTTTCAATTGACATAAATTCTGTTACAATATAATTTGAAAAAAATAGTTATTATTTCAAAAGTGATTTATCATTTATTTTTTCGTAAATTTCGTAAAAAATAAATTACTCGCTTTCATTATTTTATAAAAAAGTTGAAATATTGTTATTGTTATTCACTAAAATATAAAACCCTATTATAATCAACCCTATTCCAAAAATTAACCATAAATAATTTAAAGCTTTACATCCTACGTATGCTTCCAGTTTACTTGTACAATTTTCAACATTTATTTCAATAAAAATCAATAACATACCCATTATTATTGATATTACTCCATTGAAAACAGCGTTATTCATATTTTACATACAATCATATTTTATAAAAATTTTTTATTTATATTATTTAAGATATAAATTAATAAAAAAGATAAAAATCCTAATACTAAATAATAGAAAAATTGTGCAATCGGACCATTTCCTATCCAATTACCAATAATTGACAAAATTCCCCATATTGAGATCCATAATATTATAATTAACAAAATCATCAAAAAATAATATGTATTACTGCTCATTTTGTTTTTATTATAGAAGATGATTATTTTCACCAAAGAATTTGTCTTATTTTAAGACAAATTATTTTTAAAATTTATTTTTGAATAAATTATGAAAGTAAAATATCAAATTAATTTAAATTTAAATATTTTAGTTTAACTATTTTAATAATTTTAAATATTAAAAAATATTTAAAATGGATAATGATAAAATTAAATGTACTTGTTGTAAAGAAAATAAAGTATAATGATGAAACTGGATTTTTAATAAAATCTTGCTGGAAAATGACTAAACAGGGTGTTATGATTATATTTAAAGTAAAAGAATGGGAAGAAAGAATAGAAATATTAAAAGAAGAAATTCAATATTGGATGAAAAATGAAACAGAAAAAATGATCGAAATAATTGAATTATTTTATTAAAAATAATTCAATTAGCTTTCATTGATGCTTATGGTAATGAGGTATCAAATATTTTTCAACTATACGGAAAGACAATTAAAATTATGAAAATATTTTTTTTGATTTATATTCATTAAATGATCCTTTAAATCTTTTTATTTTAAAATTTTTAAAAATCCATAATTCTTGAACAAGAGATTCGATCACATATTGATTATGCGAAATTAATATAATAGCTCCTTTATAATTAATTAATCCTTTTAAAAGTGAGTCAATACTTTCTATATCTAAATGGTTAGTTGGTTCATCTAATAAAAGAATATGAGGATTATTATAAATAATATCAGCTAATGCAATCAAACTTTTCTGTCCACCAGAAAATGTTGATATAGGTTGAAGTGGTTGTTTATCTTTTATACCAAATCTTGCTAAATAACATCTAGTTTCGTATTCGGAACTTATTTTATGTGATTTCATCAAAAATTCTATTGGTGTTTGTTCCATATTGTTAAATTTATCAAAATGATGTTGGTTAAAATATGAAACTCTTAAATTTTGATTTCTCCATATGTGACCATTTTTTTCTTTCAATTCTCCTTTTATTAATTTTATAATTGTACTTTTACCTGTACCATTTGAACCCATAAATCCAATTTTACTATCCATATAGATTCCAAAATCCAAATTTTGGAACATTGTGTTATTTTGTCCCTCACAAAAGTTCAGTCCCTCAATAAAGTTCGGATATGAAAAATCTACATTTTCAAATTTTACAATTGCAGTTTCTGAAAGTTTTTCGGGAATTAATAAATTTATATTAATAGATTTTTCTTTTGGAGGACTTTTTTCTTTTTTACTTTTTAATTTATTTTTTCTTTTATCTTTTTCTAAAATTTTTCTTTCTTCTTCTGTTGCTCTTAAAAAAGAGTAATAATTTCCTTTGTAATATTTTAATTCTTTATTAGAAAAATGAATAATATGATTACAAATATTATTTAAAAAATTAGTATCGTGTGATACGATTAATAAACTTTTTTCATATTCTTCTAAATAATTTTCTAACCAAATAACCGCATTTATATCCAAATGATTAGTTGGTTCGTCTAGTATTAGTAAATCAGGTTTATTAAACAAACCACATGCCAATGAAATTCTCATTTTCCAACCTCCACTAAATTCATCATATTTTTTAGTTTTAATTTCATCCTCATTAAATCCTAAACCTATTAATATATCAACAACATCATTTTCTGACTTATTAGCGTTTATTTCTCTCAATCTATATTCTAAATTTTCCAATAAATCTTCATATTTATCTAAATAATTTTCATATTCTTCACTTTCATATCTACCAAGTGCAATTTTTTCTGCTTTAATTAACCAATTTAATTCTTTATTTGAATCCAAAACAAATTGAAAAGGAGTTCTATCATCTTTTTCCAATTCTTGTTTTAAAATAAAAGTAGAAATATAAGGAGGTATGTTGGAAAACACAGCATCCCTTTTATGAATACTTTCCATCAAGAGAGTTTTTCCAACACCATTTTTTCCCAAGAGACCGTATTTTTCTTTATTTTTTAAATCTAATTTTGAAGGATTCAGTAAAGTCTTGTTTGGTATATCTAATTTTACATCAATTAAAATATTTAAATTTTTTTTACCAAAATTTTTTAATC
>Ga0315288_10008922_pt1 | contig 12644 bp, 9 predicted proteins | sample YL17G11_20_MG_FD_203454 | JGI IMG/M metagenome (GOLD analysis project Ga0315288, IMG submission 203454) | Sediment microbial communities from Yellowstone Lake, YNP, Wyoming, USA - YL17G11_20 | ecosystem: Environmental > Aquatic > Freshwater > Lake > Sediment | place: USA: Wyoming | collected...
TGCGGAAAAAGAACAACACGACGAGGGACGCGAAGATGCCACCCATCACCAGATCGGATAGGGAATCCTGCACCGATTTCTTGATAAAGTCCGATTGATCGTTCGAAATGATGATGTCGAGGTTGCTATAATCGCGTTTGATTTTCGCGATTTCGGCTTTGGCGATTTCGGCAACTCCAACAGTGTTCGCGCCAGATTGTCTGCGAACTTGCACGGCAACGCTCTCTTTGGCATTGAGGCGGCTGTACGAGGTCGGTTGGGCAGTGGTGTCCTTGATGGTCGCGATGTCCTTGATGCGCAGAGCAGTGCCGCGCGCGGACGCGATGGTCAAGTTGCCGATGTCATCCAGCGAAGTGAATTCACCCGGCGTCCGCAAGAGCAGATCTGTGCCGTCCTGGGTGATTTTCCCGCTGGGCACGCTCAGGTTCTCGCCGCGAATCGCGGCGGAAACCTGGGAGAGCGAAAGGCGGTGGAGACGCAGATCGTCGAGATTCAAGTCTACGGCGATCTGGCGTTGCTGCCCGCCGGAAACACTCGCGTCGGCGACACCGTCCACGCGTTCGATGCGCGGCAAGATTTCGTTCTCCACCAGATTGCGTAACTCCCACGATTTCATCTTGCCAGACGCGTCCGCCACCGTGAACGTCAGAATGGATTGTGAGCCAGAATCGAAGCGCTGAACGGTTGGCTGGTCCGCTCCGGCGGGTAGCCCGCGCGCCGCGCTCGCCATGCGTTCGCGGACGGCGTCGAAGGAGGCTTTCGGGTCGGTTTCAAGTGTGAACTCGACGTTGATGTTCGAAGAGTTTTCGCGCGAGGTCGAGCGCAGATTCACCACGCCGTTCAGCGTAGCCAGCGCATCTTCGAGCGGCTGGGTGATCTGGCGCTGCACTTCGGCGGGACCTGCTCCGGGGTACGACGTTGACACGGAAACCGATGGATTCGAAGTGTCGGGGAAGAGGTCCACGGATAGGCGAGTATAACCCATATAGCCGATGACGACGAGCACCGCCATTATCATTGAGACGAAGACGGGCTGTTTGATCGAAATATTCGCGAGGTTCATAGGACTCTCCGTTCAGGCGCAAATGCTCCAAAGGCGCCAAATGTGCCAAGCAAGCCAAGTGTGCCAAAGGCTTGGTTTGGCAAATTTGGCGATTTGGGCAAGTTTGCCATGTTTGCCTCGTTATGGTTTGACCGTGATCTCCACCGTCGCGGTCAAACCCGGATAAAGTGGTATGTCATTTTTGTCAATGTCAATCCAGATCGGCACGCTGACGATGTTGGTCGTCGTCGTGCCAACCAGACCGATTTTCTTGACACGTCCGGTCAGTTGCTTGTCCGGGAACGCGTCCACTGAAATTGTCGCCGTTTGAGCGATCTGAATACTGCCGAGGGTCACTTCGTCTACATTGATCAAGACTTGCATTTGCGACAAATCGGCAAAGATGAGCGCAGGCGTATTTGCGATCGCCGATTCGCCGATCTTAGGAACGATGGAAACGACGGTACCGTCGAACGGCGCGATGAGGCGCGCGTTGTTGAGGTTTTGTTTGGCGAGTTCGTATGCCGCTTCTGCCTGGGCGAGAGTTGCCGCGCCGGTTTCCCGTTCCGCTTGCGTAGGCCGACTGACCACGATGTTGTACTGTGCGATCGCGCCCTGATAGGAGGCAATCGCCTGCTGCAGGTTGAGCGCTTGCGCGGTTGTGCCGATAGTCGGATTGCTCCTGCCGCCGATGCGATCGTACGCGCTTTGCGCTTGATCCATCGTGCTCTTCGCGCGCTCGAGGTTTGATTTCGCGATGACAACGTCGTCCACTGTTGGACCTTGCAGAGTACGCGCCCAAGTTGCGCTCGCGAGATCAAGCGCGGCTTTGGCTTGCGTCAGTTGGAATTCCAACGTGCCGGTGTCCAACGCGGCGAGGAGTGTGCCGGCTTTCACGCGCGTGCCTTCTGGGGCGGGCAATTCTTTCACGCGCCCGGTCGTAGAGAAGGAGAGCCCGGCTTGATTCGCCGCGACCAAGTTGCCGACGACTTTGATTCTGAACGGAGCCGCGCGTGCGGCGGGCGTCGCCGTGGGCAACGGTGTCAGTGCGGGAGGGCGAGTGGAGGTGGGCGTCGGCGTGGCGAGAAAACTGAGGAGACCACTCGCGCCGCAGCCGGTCGTCAGCGCGATGCCGAGTACTAGCATGATCAGCATAATGGGAATGGATGTCTTGTTCAACATGGCAACGGTTCTTCTCCTGTGGGGTTATCAGGTTTCGGCGTCTTCGATGGATGATGACTAGGACAGATCTGCCAGCACGGCAACCGTCTTTTGCAGCAGTGCCACCAGGTCTTTGCGTTCTTGTTGCGAGAAATGGTGCAGGGCTGCTGCGACGCGCTGTTTGGCAAAGTCGTGGATCGTTTTGTAGAGTGTTTTCCCCGTGGTCGTCAATACAATGCGAACGACGCGTCGGTCGGCGGGGTCGGTGGATCGTTCGACGTAGCCGCCTGCGGCAAGGCGATCCACGATCCGCGTCGCGGTGCTGAGCGGCACGCCGAGTGCGTCGCTCAGTTCGCCCATCGTCGCGGAACCCTTTTGCCGCGCGATGATCACGCAGACGCGATAAAAGAAAAAGGGTTGATCGGCGAAACGCCGCCCGCCCTTGGAGGACAGTTTAGCGAGGCGCTTCTTCGCGCGGATCAGGTCGGCGGGAATCAGCGATTTTTGGTATGTATGGAGACAAACCGCATCTTCCCAGAGGGATACAATTTCAAGCGATTGAGATCCAAGCGTAGGATCGGACATAGCCCAAGTCAAGATATTTCCAAGTTGGAAATAGTATATGGAAATGGGGCAGATTGTCAAATTTGTGGTCGCCTAACACCGATGACGCAAAACTTTCGCCGAATGTCTTGCCCCCACCCTACGCGCGTCGCGCGTTTGTCGTCACCCCCTTGTAGTGCTACAATGGCGCAGGTTACTTCCATTGGCAATGTCAAATTAGCCACAGAGGACACAGATTTTTTCTCTGTATCCTCTGTGGCTAGGGCTGAACGGTTAAGAGGGAGAAAGCGATGTCAAGTGAATTGGTGATTACAGTGAACGGAAAACAACATCAAGTGGAAGCAACACCCGAGACGCCTCTGCTTTACGTTCTGCGCAACGAACTCGGATTGAATAGCCCTCAATACGGCTGCGGATCGGAGAACTGCGGCGCGTGCACGGTGCTGTTGGGCGCGCAGGTGGTCAAGTCGTGCAAAGTCAAGGTCTCCGAAGCAGCCGCGGGCGCCATCACTACGTTGGAAGGTTTAGGCACGGCGGAAGAACCGCATCCGATCCAGCGCGCGTTTATCGAAGAGCAAGCCGCGCAGTGCGGCTACTGCGGCAACGGCATGATCATGGCGACTGCCGCGCTGTTGTGGAAGAACCCGCGCCCAACCGACGAGCAGATTCGCGTGGCGCTCGACGGTAACTTGTGTCGCTGCGGTGTGCATCTGCGAATCATCCGCGCGGTCAAGCGCGCCGCGGAATTGTTAGCCGCGGAAGGAGCATAAAGACGATGACAGCCAAACAATCCGGAGAGAAGGAAGTCTGGAGCGGCGCGTCGGAATGGGACGAAGGGGGCGCGCTCAAGAAGGCGAACCAAGTGGACGATTGGCTGGCGATTGAACCCGATGGCATGGTCACGGTGTTCAGCGGCAAGGTCGAGTTGGGCACCGGCGTCAGAACCGCGCTCGCGCAGATCGTCGCGGAAGAACTCGACGTACCGTTCGAACGCATCCGTATGGTGATGGGCGATACCGCGCGCACGCCGGACGAAGGTTTCACCGCAGGGAGCACGACGATTCGATTGGGGGGATTCGCGCTGCGGCACGCGAGCGCTGAAGCCCGGCGCGCGCTGCTCGAACTGGCATCGGATCGGCTTGATGCCGCGCCCGATGAATTGGTTGTGCGCGATGGCGTGATTTCCGTCAGCCATCGTCCCGCGCGGACGATCACATACGCCGAGTTGATGGGCGGCAAGCGCTTCAGGCGCAAAATCACCGGCAAAGCGCCGCTCAAGCGACCGGAGGAGTATCGCGTCGTCGGCAAGCCGGTGCCGCGCGTGGATATTCCGCACAAAGTCATGGGCGCGTCCAATTTCATACAAGATGTGCGAGTGCCGGGAATGCTGCACGCGCGCGTCGTGCGCCCGCCCAGTCCTGGCGCGCAACTCGAATCCATTGCCGAAAGTTCGGTGCACGAGGCGCAGGTGGTGCGTCTCGGCAATTTCGTCGGCGTGGTCGCGGAGCGCGAAGAGCAAGCCGTCTGCGCGGCGAAACAACTAAGAACAAAGTGGCGCGAAACCGCACGCTTGCCTGCGATGGAGGATTTCCCGGCGTACATCCGCCGTCAGCCAACGGAAGATGAAGTCGTCGTCGAAGAAGGCAACGTCGAGTCGGCATTTCGGCGCGCCGCGACGCGCGTCGAGGCGACTTACTATCAGCCGTTTCAGGCGCACGCCTCGATCGGTCCATCCTGCGCGGTCGCGGACGTGCAAGCCGATCGGGCGGTGATCTGGAGCAACACGCAGGGTGTTTATCCGTTGCGCGGCGCGCTCGCCGACCTCTTGGAGATGCCGCCCGACAAGGTGCAGGTCATTCACGTCGAAGGGACTGGCTCGTACGGGCACAACGGCTCGGACGATGTCGCCGCCGATGCGGTCGTTTTATCGCGCGCGGTCGGCAAGCCTGTGCGCGTGCAGTGGACGCGCGAAGATGAATTTGCGTGGGAGCCGTACGCGCCCGCGATGGTGATGCAAGTGCGCGGCGGTTTGGACAAGCAGGGCAAGGTGATCGCGTGGGCGTACGATGTGTGGACGCCGTCCCACGTCGTCCGCGCGCGCGTGAAGAGTGGAGTCCTGGCGGGGCAACTCATCTTTGGAGAGCCGCCGCCGCGCCCGCAGTGGTTCGGCGGAGGTGATCGGAATGCGCCGACGAATTACGCGTTTCGGAATCAACGGGTGACGGCGCATTGGCTGGCGGGCTTGCCGCTGCGCGCATCGGCGATGCGCAGTCTTGGCGGCGCGGCGAACACCTTTGCGAACGAATCGTTCATGGACGAACTCGCGGCAGCCGCGCAGATCGATCCGCTGGAATTTCGTCTGCGTCACCTGACCGATCCGCGCGCACACGAAGTTATGAAGACCGCCGCGCAGCGCGCGGGTTGGGGGATGCCGCTTTCATCAGACGAAGGGCGCGGGATTGCCTTCACGCAGTACGAAAACGAGGAGGCGTATGTCGCGACGGTCGCACAGGTTCACGTGGATCGAAGGAGCGGAGAGGTGCGCGTCAAGCGCGTGGTGGTCGCGCACGACTGCGGACTGATCATCAATCCGGATGGACTGCGCAATCAAATCGAAGGAAACGTCATTCAATCCGCGAGCCGCGCGCTCAAAGAACAGGTGACCTGGGATGAATCGCGCATCACGAGTGTGGACTGGGAATCGTACCCGATTCTGAAATTCAGCGAGGTGCCTGACGTGGAGATCGTGCTGATCAATCGTCCCGGTGAACCCGCCGCGGGCGCGGGCGAGCCGTCCACCGTTACGACGGCGGCGGCAATCGCCAACGCGATCTTTGCCGCGACGGGCGCGCGCGTGCGCGAGATTCCGTTTACGCCGGGGCGCGTAAAGGCGGCGATGGGGTAGTTTCGGAGCAACGTAACCCGCAGAGCGGGTTTTCCGCCCAGAAGACGCCATCGAACACCTACACTTGCGTAACCGCAGGTGCAAGTGTGGAATTCGGCGTCTACCAGGCGCAAAACCTGCTTCGCAGGTTGGGCGCGCCCAAAACAGAACAAAATTACTATTGACAGCTACTAATGATATGTTATAATATGAGCGGTCATATGAACGGTCATATGAACGATCAATATGAACGATAATTCGCTAATTTCATTTGATTGAAAGAAACAGAGTGAGAACAGGCAAGAGAATGAGAAAAAAGCCAGTTACGATGAATGATGTTGCCAGCGATATCGGAGTCTCCAAACAGACGGTATCTGCAGTGATTAATGGAAAACCTGGCATTTCTCCAGAAACCACTGCCCGTGTCAGGACGGCGATCAAAGAACTTGGCTATCATCCAAACCAGTCTGCGCGAAGCCTCGTTACTGGTCGGACAAATAGCATCGCACTCTTTATTATCGATGTCTCCCTTCGAAACCTGGGTAAAATGGCGAGCGTGGCAGAAGAATATGCATTCAATCATCAATACAACTTAATAATATACAACACACATAATGACAATGATCGTGAGTCGGCATACATTGATGCAGCGCTAAAGCGTTCCGTTGACGGCGTTCTCTTCATGTCCGCCAATGATTTGAGCGTCGGTCCACAAATGTTGCAAGATGCCAACGTGCCCGTTGTCGCTATCGCGCGCCGGCCACGCTCTTACAAAGGACCATTTGTTGCACTTAATTATGTTCATGCAGGAAATTTGGCAGCCGAGTACTTGGTTAGGCTTGGTCATCGTCAGTTGGCTCATATTGCAGGTCCGTCAGATATTCACACTTCGAACGAGCGGGCGCAAGGATTTCGCGATACCCTATCTCGCCATGACTCTGGGATACTTGTCGAGATTGAAGTCGCACGCGACTGGACACCCCAATCTGGTTATACAGCAATGATGGCACTCCTTGCACGAGACACTAAGGTGACTGCTGTTTTTGCTGCTGGGGATGGGCATGCTTTGGGTGCGATGCATGCTATCACGGAAGCCGGCTTGCGTATTCCCGAAGATATCTCTGTTGTCGGAGGTGACGACATTGATCTATCATCTTTTCTCAACCCTCCATTAACGACAATCGATATGGATATACCTCAAACTGCCAACGCCGCCATGCAGATGCTAATCAATATTATTGATGGTAAATCATCTGCTGAGAGCGATCTACATGTTTTGATTGAACCGAAGTTGATTGTTCGTCAATCCGCCGGGATTCCCAAAGTAACCTAGTGTCTGGCTTGATTGCCTGATGAGAGTCTCATAATCTTTCGCTGATTGAAACGTCTTTTCTTTTCAATAGGTTGATGTAATAGATTACTCGCTACATGGAACATAGTCTGCTAAACAAGAAATTACGCCTATCGGACTTTCCCTGTAGGCTTCACGAAGAAAGGAGGTTAGCGGAACAAATCATAATCCATGAAATACCTTGTTGGTGGCAAGTGACAAGATAAAACTTGCCAGCGAACATTCAGGAGATGAAACTTTCCACAATACCCGACCATTTCCTGGCTCATGAAAAATGGCGCCATGCTCACTTTTTCATGTGTTCGATCTAGTCCGGGTGTGATCAAAAAGAAAAGCAACTCTACCGAAGGAGGTATTAAGATGAAGTTCGCAAAGTACATGATGCCAGTGCTTGTCATCGTGGCTATGCCCGAGTCTAATTCCAAAGGAGGAAAAAGAATGAGCACCGTTTGGACGAATCGCGTCCTCGTTTTCTTGAGCCTCGTCGTAAGCTTAGCAATCCTCGCCGCGTGCGCGGCGCCACCCCCCGCGGCGCCTGTCGTGCAGACCAAAGTTGTTGAGCAGACCAAGGTCGTTGAGGTCCAAAAAGTAGTGACTGCCACCCCTGCACAGGTGTCAACTAAAGCTCCGCAACCTATCAGTCTGCGCTTCACCATCTGGAGCAGCAATGAAAAGCACCTGGCGATGCTGAACGGCTTCGCACAGGCTTACAAGGCAACGCACCCCAATGTCAGCGTGCAGTTCGATACGATTCCGTTTGCCGACTACTCGACCAAGCTTGCAGTCCAACTTGCGGGGAGTAACCCACCCGACGTCGGTTGGATGCCGGAGAGTTTAGCGGTGCCTTTCCTGGAAGCTGGCGCGTTCGCCGACCTTGGAACTAGGGTCAAGAATGATGCCCAGTACGACATCGCGGATTTGTCCAAGCCAGCGATGAGTCTCTATCTGAAGGGTGATTCTATATTTGGGATCCCATTCTCAACTTCACCTCACTTCATAATCTACAACATTGACCTCTTCGCCAAGGCGGGCATTGACACTCCCGACAAACTGTACGCGCGCGACGAGTGGACCTGGGACAACCTAGCCAAGTCTGCCAAGACCATCAAGGACAAGACCGGCGTCTACGGATTTCAGTCAGTTTCGGCAGGCATCTACAAGGAGTACCTGACCCAGTCGTTGGCGGAGTTCACCCGAGCCTGGGGTGGTGATATCTGGGATGCTGACGGCAAAACCTGCTTGCTTAACAAGCCGGAATCGGTAGCATCTCTACAATGGTATCACAACATGGTTTTCAAGGACAAGAGTGCTGTGCCGCCGGGCGAAGAAGTTGACTTTTTCTCCGGGGGCGCCGCCATCCGCCCAGGTTATCTCAGCGAGATCTCTCGTCTCGAAAAGGCAACTTTTAAGTGGGGAGTGATCCGATTACCTAAAGGACCCGGCGGGTGGGCATCGGTGATTGGGCAATCCTCCATCGTAGCCTTCAGAGCTGGCCGCAACGTCGAAGCCGCTACCGATTTCGTCGCGTTTGTGACGAATAAGGAAAACTCCAAGACAATGGCTGAGTTTTTCCCCTCGATCCGCAAATCGGTCCTTGAAGCTCCCGAGTTTTTGAAGGCGAATCCTCTGGTGCCGACAGACATGATGAAAGACCATGTCGTTCCCAGCATTGCGAATGGACGGCTTCTGCCTACACACTCGAACTTTGAGAAGATTCGACTGGCGATTACACCAGTCTTTGACACAATGTGGGTAGCCAACGCCAACGTCCAGGCTAGCATGGACAAAGCCTGCGATGCAATGAAACCCCTATTGAACAAGTGAAATAGCGCATTTTCGCCGGTGACTATGATATATTCGTAGTCACCGGCACTGCTAGTTGATGAAAAATGACACTTCCGAATAGCTTTGCACAAATCTTTGGCAAGACCCAATTGGCAAGAAAGGAGACACTTTTTGGCTATCTCTTCATCATGCCAGAAATATTGGGTTTCCTAGTGTTGGTATTAGGACCGCTGGTCAGCGTGTTCATTTTTAGTACTCAGAACCGGAGCTTGTTGACGCAAAAAGTAGAATTCGTTGGTTTCGCTAATTATGAACGCCTCTTCACTCAGGATCCGCTTTTTTGGCAGGTGTTGGGTAATACGCTAGTCTTTGCAGCCGGACTTGTGCCGCTAAATGTGATTTTGGCATTGGCGCTCGCTCTGATAGTGAGTCAGCGATTGCGGGGCATCGTTATTTTCCGCACACTTTATTTCGCTCCTGTCGTCACCTCGGCGGTCGCCTGGTCAATTGTTTGGGGTTTCTTGTTACAAGGAGAGCGCGGCACGATCAATCAATTGTTGACGCTTGCAGGCATCCAAGGTCCCAACTGGTTGCGTGAGCCGGAGTGGGCTATGTTCTGGGTCATTTTCACGCGCACGCTCAAAGGTGTTGGCATCAACATGATCATCTTCCTGGCGGCGATTATGGATCTGCCTAGCGAATTGTACGATGCCGCGTGCGTAGATGGAGCCAACGGTTGGCAACGTCTGCGCTACATCACCCTGCCGTTGCTTGCACCTACTACGCTACTTGTGACACTTTTGGTAATGATCGGATCATTGAAAGTGTTCGATACGATATTTCTTTTGACTGCTGGCGGACCTGCCAATGCTACCCTTGTGCTCGTCAATTATATTTACAAAGTTGGCTTCCAGTTTTTCGAATCAGGATATGCGAGCGCACTTTCAGTCATCCTATTCCTCATTACTTTGATACTGACTCTGCTCCAATGGGGGTTACGCAGGAGGTTTATCTATAATGAGTAACCTATCCACGGATGCAATTGGGTCGCAAAGCAAAAGTTGGGTTTATCGTGCTCTCCATGTGGGAGAACGGATGGTGAACTATCTTCTGATGGTACTCATGGCTATACCATTCGTGGGACCACTGTGGTGGATGATATCGAGTTCCTTCAAAAACACCAGCGAGATTTTTGCTTTCCCGCCGACCCTTTTTCCAAGTATTTGGCTCTGGCAAAATTACATAGAGGTTTTCAAATTCCAACCCTTTGCAATCCAGTTTTTCAACAGCACCTATATTGCACTGTTGGTCACCACGGGCACGGTAATTTTCTCATCGCTGGCAGGCTACGGATTCGCGCGTATTCGTTTTCCCGGTAACAACCTGCTCTTCCTGATTCTGCTGAGCTCACTCATGATGCCCTCTGAGGTCACAATCGTGCCTATTTTCCAGTTTATGCAATTCCTGAAGCTCACTGACAGCCACCTCCCGCTCATCTTGATTCCGATCTTTAGTGGTAACGGCGTTATGGCGACATTCATGATGCGTCAGTATTTCTTGAATCTGCCGCGTGAGGTGGAAGAATCGGCGATGCTGGATGGCTTAAACCGATTGGGCATTTTGTGGTACATCGCCATGCCAATGTCGAGAGCGGCCATGGCAGCAGTAGCGATTCTTTCCTTTCTCTACAGTTGGAATCTCTTCCTGGAACCCCTAATCTTTATCGACACCCTAGAAAAATTCACAGTGCCAGTTGCACTGCGGGGATTTACCGATTCCTACGGATATCCGATGTGGAATCTGCAGCTTGCCGCCACCACCTTGTCTATATTACCGGTTTTGATTTTCTTCATCCTGGCTCAGCGGCAAGTAGTGGAAAGTCTTTCGTTATCAGGAATAAAGGGGTGAGGTTCGCAGCAAGGAGTCAAGCAGTTAAGATGACACTTAAAGTGGGGATCATGGGAGCAGGCATGATGGGTATAGCACATGCTCAAGCTTACCATGCTGCCGGAGTAGAACTTGTCGGAGTCACTGATGTTGATAATAAGCGAGCAATAGATTTAGCCAATCGCTTCGGTGGCAGGGCTTATCCATCATTGGAGGAATTGGTCGCGGCTGATCTGGATGCAGTGAGTGTATGCTTGCCTCATGACTTACACCTTAGAGCCGCGAGCTTGGCGGCGGAACGTGGCGTACATGTGTTAATGGAGAAACCCCTCGCAAATACACTCGATGAAGCGTGTCAGATTATCGATCTCTGCCAAGAGGCCAAGATCAAGTTAATGTTGGGTTTTATCCAACGATTCTTGACACAAGTGCAACATCTCCACGCCCAGGTTAGAGAGGGAGTCTTTGGTCGCGTTGGACTTGCCGTCGAGTACCTGGCTGCCGGGGGGGCATGGCCGATCGTGCCAACCTGGTATAAGCAACGGGCTAAAGCGGGCGGAGGAATCATGATGATTGGTAACATCCACACCGTGGATCGGCTACGTTGGCTATTGGGTTCTGAAGCGGACACAGTATATGGTAGCATCCAACAGATCAATTCCGAAGGTGATGTAGAAGACATCGGGAGTGCAATCATCCGCTATGCATCAGGTGCTCAGGCAACTATCATCGGTGTGCGATCGCCCCTTTCCACTCATCGACGTCGTTGGACACTAGAATTGTACGGGGAGCGTGCCGAGTCCTCGTTTATGCTCGAACACACAAACGCGCAAACCCTTGAATTGACCACGGCAAGTGGAGTTCAGACATTCACTGTACCCGCCGAGGATCCATTTCGCGCAGAGATAAACGAGTTTGTAGAAGCGATTAAACAGGATCGAGATCCCCGACCCTCTGGACATGATGGTTTGGTTTCGCTAGCTACGGTCCTTGCCATTTACGAATCTGCACGTACTGGCTTGCCAGTTAACGTGCCCGACTATATGCAATCTATGAGGAGGATTTAACAATGACAAATATCAGTGATCTACGCTTGGCATTGATTCAAGCGGACCCGCGGCTCAGCAAGTTCAACCCGCTTTCGCGTATTCTCGTCTATGATGATTTTGATGATGGGATAAATGGCTGGTCAGAACTGATTGGCAATCATGACGGTAACCTTGACAACGTCCGTCCCATCATGGCAGATTTACGGCCTCCCCAACTCAGCAATTGCACTTTTTTTGACATCGGCACCCACGGATCAGTGCAAGGTTCCTATGCTCTAAAGCTAGCAACTCGAGCGAAAGCCAACCATATGGCGCAACTGATCAAACGGCTTACCTTTGTGCGCGAAGGATTGGTGCAGTTCGAAACCTATTTTACTTACAAGGCAGAACAGATCTTTAAACGGAGCAGAGAGGAAGCAACCACCTGGGATGGCAACTTTGATCCATCAGAGCTTGATTTTGGTGATTTGACCTTTAGCAATGATGTCTGCGAAGGTCACGAAGGGACTCGCTACCACTGTGCCTTGCGTTATTTGAATACTGATGAACACGGCAAGTTGGTCCAAAAGTGGATGTACAAAACCTCAGTTCAGACTTCAACTAAGATGCATCGTGCCGGTATTGCACCACCTGCTGTGGATTATCACGTGCAACACCCCGATGACTGGGGGGAAGTTCCTGGCGGCTATCAGCCACTTTGTTACAATGAGGTACCCACCAAGATCAACTGGCACTATCTACGCTGGTGCTTTGACACAAAGACACGACGCAACACCGAGTTGCAAGTGAACGACCAAGTGATGAACTTGCGCGACATTCCGGTGCCAGTGTATGAGATAACCTACAAGGGATTGAGTCATCTGCTCAACTTTTGCATTGATGTGCGGACGCATCGAAATGTTCGCAATTTCCTGTACCTTG
>Ga0315288_10008924_pt1 | contig 12643 bp, 8 predicted proteins | sample YL17G11_20_MG_FD_203454 | JGI IMG/M metagenome (GOLD analysis project Ga0315288, IMG submission 203454) | Sediment microbial communities from Yellowstone Lake, YNP, Wyoming, USA - YL17G11_20 | ecosystem: Environmental > Aquatic > Freshwater > Lake > Sediment | place: USA: Wyoming | collected...
TGTCTCGCAGCAGGGCAATCTGCTTTCCATTCAGCGGTTTAACGTGTTCGAGCACCGTGGTTTTAATCCCTCCGCCGCAAATATCCACATCGGTCACGCCATCTAAATACTGCCCGCTAATCGCCACCTGGAACGTGGTGCCCTGCCGTCCGCCTGCAGGATAGACATAGCCGATGTCCGGGTTCCGTTGCGCACGTGCTGTGGGCGCAATTGCCAGGACCGCTGCCACACACAGAATCATCTGACATTGGTATTGTCTCATCGCATTCTCCATTCCTGTGTGGCACGGCCATCTTGGCCGTGTTTTCTCGGGCTGGAAGCCCGTGCCACTCATCAGGAGCTTACATAATTTCTTTTAAACGTCCGCCACTGCTGACGCCATCGTCGGCGGAGGGTGTTATGCGGACCACCCGGCCCTGCGGGTGCGGCAGCTTCCCATCGGAGTCAATGCCGAGCAGCTCATACATACTGGCGATGAGGTCAACCGGATACACGGGCCGCTCCTTCACCTCTTCTCCTTTTGCGTCCGAAGACCCCACCACGCGGCCGCCTTTGAACCCGCCGCCGGCGACCACCGCACAGAAGACCTTGCCATAATGGTTGCGTCCGCCATTCCAGGGGGCTTCCGTCTGGACCTTGGGAGTTCTGCTGAATTCGCCTCCCCACCATACAATTGTGCTGTCCAGCAGTCCCCGGTCAGACAAATCCTGCAGCAGGGTCGCCATACCTTTGTCCATTTCCGGCAGTTTCCTTCGCATCGCCTGGAAATGTTCTTTGTGAGTATCCCAGCCCTTGTAATTGATGGTGACGTAGGGGACGCCGCGTTCGACCAGCCGACGCGCCGCAAGGCATGATTGGCCAAAAGTGCTGATGCCGTATTGCTCTCTAAGCTCCTTTTTCTCTTCTGAAAGGTCGAACACCTTGCCTGCATCGCCCAGAATCAGGTCATACGCCTGTTTTTCACACTGCTCCAACGACGTTAACTCTGGGTCGTCCTTCATAGCTTGTCCCAGCGTGTTCAACTTGTGGAGAAACTCTCGCCGGCCTTTTTGCCGCTGTTCGGTAATCCCCTGGGCAACAACCCCTTCCACAACAAACGGGGTCTTCGCCGGGTCGCCGCCCGTGGCGAACGGCTTGTAGCGCGAACCGAGAAATCCCGCTTCGGAAAACCGCCCCTGTGGCTCGGTCAGCACAATATAGGGCGGAATCAGCCCGCTGTATCCGGCGTCGTAACCCTTGAACAGCGAGACCACGGCGCCGACGCACGGATAGACCTGTCCATCGCCGGGCTTTCGACCCGTCTGCACAATGTAGGATGCCGTCTCATGGGAGTTAACACCGTGAGTCATAGAACGGATGATTGAATACTTATCCGCCTGCTTAGCTAACAGGGGAAGCAATTCACCGATGATAATCCCATCGACATTGGTGGGGATAGGCTTATTCAGCGGACCGCAATAGTCATTGCCCGCATCGGGCTTGGGGTCGAAAGTGTCAAGGTGCGCCGGACCTCCCCACATCCATATCTGGATGACCGCCTTTGCTTTGGCCTGTGGTGCCGCCGCCAATGTTGTAGAACCCAGACGGTCAGCCAGCAGAAGCCCTGCAGCACCAAATAGACCTCGCCGCATCACCTCACGTCGAGATATTGGCGTTCCGCCCAGCCCGGCTATCGGATGCAATGTTCGAGATTTCATATCGAGTTTCCTTTTCAAAACAATATTCATATCTGCGAAAATCGTAGTAAAAGTTGGCAGCGGCAGGTTGAGTGCCTATTTCTCCCGAAACAACATCTGCGAGAATATACAAAGGTCTTTTTTCCAGACCGGCCATTCATGCCCGCCGGAATCTACTTGCCACACGTGAGGAACCTTCATCCCCTCGAGAGCATCGTGGAACGATTTACTGATATTCATCAACCCGTCTCTGTCGCCGCAGGAAAGCCACAGCAGTCGGAGCTGTTTTGCGGCATTGGCCGGGTCGGTGATGAGGGACTCAGCCTGTTGGGTGTTGGGCGCGCTGGAGAAGCCGCCAACCCACGCAAACGTTCCCAAATACTTGAGACCAAAGTTCAGCGACTGGCCGCCGCCCATCGACAGACCCGCCAGTGCCCGATGCTCGCGGTCGGCCTGCACGGCGTAGTGCGACTCGATATATGGTATCACGTCCTTGAGGAGTTCGTCCCCGAACGCAGCGTAGGCCTCGAACGGATTGCCCTCGAACGGGTTGGCCGGGGGCGGGTCTGCACTGGCCCGACCATTGGGCATCACCACTATCATCGGAACCAGCTTTTTGTCAGTGTAGAGGTTATCGAGGATGACGTCGGCTGAGCCTTTTATCTTCCAGCCCGTCTCGTTGTCGCCGATACCGTGGAGCAGGTAGAGAACGGGGTAATTTACGTCTTTGGAATAGCCTGGCGGCGTGTATATCGTCATCTTCCGCTTCACGCCGACGGTCTTTGAATCGTACTCGGCGGCCTCGACTTTGCCTCGCTCTATGCCGTCTCGGCGGGCGTCAAATCCCGGCGGCACCTGTAGGATTGTGGTAAAGAGTTGCGGCAAGAGTGCGTTCAGGTAACGACGCCAGTTGATCCAGGTGTGGCCGCCGCTGATGTGCAGTTGGTTTCTGATTCCGTGACTGTCCAGTACTTCCGAGAAGGCCTTGGACCCCTTGAGGGTGAAGTCCTTGTCCCCGACGCTGATAGAGAACAGCTTAACCCACTTATTGAGCTGGTCGGCCTTGCTTAGAAACTGCTCATTCTGCTTCTCCCAGTCCGTGGCGTTCTGCCAGATGCCCGCGCTCCACACCGCGACATACGCAAACTGTTCGGGATTGGCGGTTACGACTTGGAGCGTCTGGCCTCCTCCCATGGATAGTCCCGCGATGGCCCGGTGTTCTCTGTTGGCCACTACGCGGAAGTTCTTCTCTATGTATGGTATGATCTCTTTCATCAACTCGTTTGTGAATCGTTCCTGTAGGGCGGCCATCACTTCGGGCGAAGGTGGGGTGCCGGGCGTGAACGCTGGCATGTTCGCCGGGCGAGGAAGGCTGCCATTTGGCATGACAACTATCATCCGTTTGGCCTTGCCCGCCGCTATCAGGTTGTCTATGATGAAGCCAGCCCGCCCAATCGTGCTCCACCCTGAGTCCTCATCGCCGCCCCCGTGGAGCAAATAAAGCACAGGATACTTATCGCCGCCGTCATCGTATCCGGGCGGTGTGTAGATGTGCATTCGCCTCTGCGCGTCGAGTGTGCCCGAGTGATACCAGACCTGGCGAATCTGGCCATGCGGGACGGGCTTGTTGTCCTGGAACGCGGATTCCTCGCCGGCGAGGAAAAACATGTTGTCCAGGCTCCTGACGCCCTGTTTGACCACGGCATTCAGCGGATCGAGAGTCTTCACGCCGTCAACGGTGAACGAGTAGCTGTAAAAGTCGGGCATGAGCGGACCGACAGTTACCGACCAGACGCCCTGGTCGTCTTTGGACAGCTTCTCGGACGCAATTCCCTCCATCCAGTCGCCTCGGAGGGTGACTTCGGATGCCTTGGGGGCCTGGATGCGGAACGTTACGCGGTGGTCGGGCAGGACCTCCGGTGAGACGATTCCTGGCCCGCGCTCTCGCATCGGACCGGACGGCGCGCGCTCCGGGGCCTGTGCCATCGCCGCCGTCCAGGTTAAGCACCAAAGGAAAACCGTCGCTACCAACTGAAGTGTCAAGGAGTACCTCATGTACATTCTCCTCTAACCACTCACTACTCACTACTCACTACTCACTATTGATTGGTTAATTGGTTATTTTTCACCTTGTCTTTTATGTTTATTTGGTTGTGCCATCAATGCCGGTATAGAAACTCCGCACTGTTGACCAATGCCCAGGTGAGGTCCACTGCGGCCTCTCTCCCCTTGACAGTGCCGGACCGAGAATAGGCCGCCACAGTCTTCAATTCTTCATCCGTCGGGAAACGCGAAAGAATCATCAGATAGAGACCTATCGCGAACTCTCGTGGATTACTCTTGGATTGTATCAGGGTTCGAAGCTTGGAGCTCTGTTCAATCTTGCGCTGGATATGACTCGAGTTCAGCAGGTGCAGCCGTTGGGCCGCAGACGGACGGTTGTTGCGTTCCGATTCCAGGCCGGTGTCTCGCGGCGAACGCCCGAACATTTCAAGAAAGGAGCTGGTGATGCTGCCGTCCGCCAGCGAAATTGAGCGCTGTTCTTCCGGAATGAAGGTAAATGGCTCCGGAATCGCGCTGGAATACTTCTCAGTTGTCCCGGTAATCTGGTTCAGGGCGTCAATCAACACCTCCGCCTCCAGCCGGCGCAAGGGATAGTGCGAGAAATTGGCCTCGCCCTCCGGTTTGTCGGTCCTGGGAATGGAGGAAAGCTGGTAGGTATTTGAGTTCAGAATCAACCGGTAGAGGTGCTTGAGGTCGTAGTGGGCTGCGATTAACTGCTGCTCCAGGAAGGCCAGCAGTTCGGGATTGCTCGGCGGATTGTCCGGCCGGATGTCATCCGGCTCATGAATAATGCCGCGCCCCAGCAGCCAGGACCAGATGCGGTTGACGATGTTGCGGGTGAACCAGGGATTCTTCGGAGCAATCAGCCAATTGGCAAAAACCTCACGTGGGTCTTGGTCCGGGGACAGCCGGGCTGGCGTTCCATCCGGAAAAATCGCCGCGAGCGCAACGCCGCCGGTAGCTGGCGCGGTTGCCCCTTCGGCTTTGCTCAGGGCAAGCTTGTTTGGGTCGAAGCAAACGATTTCCTCCTTCCATTCCGCGGTCTGCTTGTACTTGACCTGTGAGAAGAAGGCCGCCATGCCTGACAACCGGTCTTTTTTCCAGTTCTCCGCCTGCACCCCCATAAACGTCAGCGCCACGGCTTGGGCGATGGCCTGCGGTTCCTTGCTCTGGATGGCGCGGTAGAAGTTAACCTGCGGCACACGGAAATTACTGCCGCTGGCCGTGAGCATCTCCCGGACGAACCGGTCATACGGCATGTTCTCCTTAATACAATCCCGAATCCAGCGGTGATACGTCTGCACCGCATTAGGCCACAGATTGATGGGGAACTCCGCTTTGACCCGCAGCAGGTCGCTCCACTTCATCGCCCAGTAATCTGCAAACTCCTCGCGATTTAACAGATGGTCTATCAGGGTGCCTCGTTTGTTCGGGTCCTCGTCCAATATGAACGTTCTCGCCTCCTGCGCGGTGGGTAGTGTGCCAATCACGTCCAGATAGACGCGGCGGACAAACACGGCATCCGAGCAGATATTGGCGGGCTGAATGCCTAACTGTTCCAACCTGCCGAGAACCAGTTTGTCGATTTGGCTCCGGGGCGTCAGAACGGCACGGCTTTCAAAAGGGCTCAGCACCATACTTGGCGCCGCGGTGCCGACCAGCGCTGCCAGAAGAACAACCGCCGAAATCAACGATATCTTCATCACAGACTTCACTCTTATTAAGACGGTCAGCAGGGTTCCCAGATTGCTTTAAAACCTGGGCGAGACCCTGCTCTAAAGGATACCAAAAATTTCTTTGGATTTCAACAGCCCAGAGCGACAGAATTTGCAGCAGACTTTCACGTTCAGACTTCGGTCACGCGTCGGTTGCGCTTTGGCCGGCATCCTAAAGTCTTTAATAGACAAATATAAAGACTTTATCCGAAAACACTTACAAACTCCGGTTTCGGTTTCCTAACCGGAGGTCGCAGGTTCGAATCCTGCTGGGTGTATTCAAAAGTATGTTCTTGCCATCGCACAATTCGATATGCCATTTTTGGCCTGCACACCCCCCATCCCGATTCAGACTGAAATTGAGTTGACATAAGCTCTAAATAGTCATATAGAGATGAGAGCGAAGTTTGAGCTGAAGAAAACGAAAAGCTCCGGCACGCCGGGATTGGAAAAGTGATCTCCGGATATGTCGGGGTAGCGTTTAAAGTAAACACCAATCATTAGGAGAACCTGTTATGAGCGAAATCACGAAAAAAGGCACATCACGTCGCGAGTTTTTGAAGAATACCGGCCGAATCGCTGCAACCTCGGCTCTGGCGGCAGGGATTATTCCGCGTATCTATGCGGCGGAAAACAATACAATCAAGGTGGCCTTGATTGGATGCGGCGGCAGAGGCACCGGCGCAGCGTCAGAGGCGCTGTCTGTCAAGAATGGCCCCACCAAGCTTGTCGCGATGGCCGATGTCTTCGAGAACCGTCTTGCCGGCAGTTACAAAGGTTTGAAGGAGCAGCATGCCGAACAGGTGGATGTGCCTGAGGACCGCAGGTTCGTCGGCTTCGACGGTTACAAAAAGGCGATGGATTGTCTGAACGCCGGCGATGTGGCAATTTTTGCGACGCCTCCGGCATTCCGCTGGGTGCATTTCACGTACGCTATCCAGAAGGGCATCAACGTCTTTATGGAAAAGCCCATCACGGTGGACGGCCCCAGCACCCGCAAGTTCCTGAAGCTTGCCGAAGAGTCTATAAAGAAAAACCTCAAGGTGGGTGTGGGCCTGATGGTCCGCCACTGCAGGGGCCGACAACAGCTTTATGACCGAATTAAGTCAGGCGAAATCGGCGACATCGTTATGCTTAGGGCCTACCGAATGGGCGGCAGGGCGGCCACGACAGGTCCCAAGCCCGGCAATAGGAGCGAGCTGCTCTACCAGGTTCAGCGTTTCCACAGCTTCCTGTGGGCCAGCGGCGGTATGTACAGCGACTATTACATTCACCAGATTGATGAGTGCTCCTGGATGAAAGGCGTCTGGCCTACCGAGGCACACGCCATCGGCGGCCGGCACTACCGCGGTGATTCCGTTGACCAGAATTTCGATAACTACTCAGTCGAATATACCTATCCGGATGGGACCAAGCTTTTCTACTATGGCCGGAATATGGAAGGTTGTCAGGGTGGGTTCTCCAGCTATGCCCACGGGACAAAAGGGGCGGCTGTTATCTCAACCTCGGCGCATACACCGGGCAAAGTCCGAACCTACAAAGGGCACAAGATGGAAAAAGCCGACTTGATATGGGCATTCCCGCAGCCGGAGCAAAGTCCTTATCAGCTCGAATGGGATGACCTGATTGACGCCATTCGTCAGAATAAGCCCTACAACGAAGCCGAGCGCGGCGCCATAGCCAGTCTGGTTAGCTCTATGGGTCGTATGGCTGCTCATACCGGCCAGATTATCACCTACGACCAGGTGCTAAACTGCGAGCAGGAGTTTGCTCCCGATGTAGATAAGCTGACGATGAGTTCGCCGGCGCCCCTGCAGGCCGGGCCCGATGGCAAGTATCCTCTCCCGCAGCCGGGTATCCTTAAGAGCAGGGAATACTGAGCAAAAAAGTGCAAAACTAAAAGCGAATCCCGGCTTGTCGGGATTGAAGTTTTAATCAGTCAGGAGATTTGTTGTGTTATTACCGAATCGGTTTAGATATTCCGTAAAGCAGGTCTGTAACAAGCAAGGCCTGAACTTGCCTGATGGCAGTCAAGGATTGAATCGTGTGTTCAAATATGTGGCTCTGTTTGCTATTGGTGTTTCATCCTTCGTAGTACTACGGAGAATGGACGTGGCCTGTAGAGGCAGTTCGCGAACTGCCCCTACTCCGAAAGGATATACCGAGATAGTTACGTCCAAAAACGGCGAGAAATTCTCATTCGAAATGGTAGCTGTTCCGGGTGGAACGTTTGTGATGGGAAGCCCGCAGAACGAACCATGCCGCAAAGGCGATGAAGGGCCGCAGCACGAGGTGCGTGTTGCTCCTTTTTATATCTGCACGACAGAAACCACCCTTGAGCTTTTTCTGGCTTACTACGAAGAGACCATGAGTGCAAAGAAAGAGTTCACTGCAGCGGAAGAGGCAAGGAAAGAGGCTGAGCAAAGCAGAAACGACGTCGACGCAATCACGGGTCCTACGCCCGTTTACGGAGACCTGACAATGGGGTATGGGAAAAAGAGTCCTGCTATCGGGATGACCTGGCATAATGCGATGACCTTCTGCAGATGGCTTTCAGGAAAGACCGGCAGGAAATATCGTCTGCCGACAGAGGCCGAATGGGAATATACCTGCCGTGCAGGCAGTACGGGCGGTTCGCGAACCGCCCCTACCTGTTTTGGAAACGACCCGAACCAGCTTAAGGATTATGTCTGGTATAAAGCCGATTCTGATGGCGGGCCCCACGAAGTAGCCAGGAAAAAACCTAACGGCTGGGGTCTTTACGATATGTTGGGCAATGTTCGGGAATGGGTTTACGATTTTTACAGTCCTACCACATATACAGAAATCGCCAAGCAAAGTCCGGCGGTAAACCCAACAGGACCAAAGAGCGGCGAAGTGCATGTAGCTCGTGGCGGTGCCTATGATAGCTCTATTGAGGAACTACGCTGCGCGGCCAGGGCCTTCGAAGAAAAGTGGTGGCGTATGAACGACCCGCAGATACCCAAAAGTAAGTGGTGGTTCCCCCAAATGGACTTTATTGGCTTTCGGGTAGCCACATCCATCGACCCAAATGATAAGAGCATAGGGAATCAGAACAATAGAAAGGATTAGTTCGATGAAAGAGGCAAAAACGACGACGCGGCGTGACTTTTTGAAATCTTCAACCGCAGTGGCTTCGGTGGCCGTGTCAGGCATGTTGGATGTCAATCACAGCGTGTTTGCGGCCGGCAGTGATATCATCCGCGTTGGTATGGTTGGTTGCGGCGGACGTAACGCTGGCGCTGCCGCCCAGGCGCTAACGGCGGACTCGGGTGCTCGGCTTGTTGCGATGTGTGACATCTTTATGGACCGTGTCAAAGAAAAGCGTGATATCCTGAAAAAAGAGAAATCAGACCAGGTCACGGTGGACGACGAGCACTGTTTTACCGGATTCGACGGCTATAAGCATGTGATTGAGTCGTCGGACGTGGTGCTGGTTGCCAACGCTGCCAAGTTCCACCCGCTGCACGCTATGACTGCGATTCAGGCCGGAAAGCATGTGTTCGTAGAGAAACCGCACGGCATCGACCCGGCCGGCGTCAAGCTGATACAGCAGGCGGCCGATTTGGCAAAGCAGAAGGGGCTATGCCTTGTTTCTGGTCTGCACAGCCGCTATCACGAGGGGTACACCGAAACGGTCAAGCGGATACACGATAGTGCAATCGGTGATGTCGTGGCCATCGAGGAAAACTTCCTCCGCGAGCCATACGCTGTCATCGCACGCAAGCCGGGACTCTCGGAACTCCAGTGGCAATGCAGCACCCAATACCATTTCCGATGGCTTTCTGGGGATGATGTTGTCCAGTCGCTGGTGCACAACCTCGACCGCGCCAGTTGGGTTATGGGAAACAAGGTCCCCGTGAAGTGTCACGGTCTGGGCGGACGTTCTTCGATGGTAGAGCCGATATATGGCGATGTGTTCGACCACCATTCGGTCGTCTATGAATTTGAGAACGGCGTGCCCATCTATGCCTTCTGCCGCACCACGAACGGATGCCACAACAATTATTCCAGCATCGTGCTCGGCAGCAAAGGCAAGGCCGATATTATGGGGTGCCGGATATGGGGACAGACAACCTGGCGATGGGACGGAAAATGTGACCCGTATCAGAGAGAGCACGATATACTCTTTAAGGCAGTTCGCGAAGGCAAGCCCGTCAATAATGGCGACTATATGGCCCGCAGCACGATGGTCAGCATAATGGGACAGATTTCCTGTTATACCGGCAGGGAGGTTACCTGGGAGCAGATAAATAAGTCCGATTTTTATTACCCGCCTAAGCCCCAGGATTGCCGCGATGATATGGAACCGCCGGCTAATCCCGGCGCCGACGGTAGTTATCCTGTGCCCAAACCGGGTTTTACAAATATGATTTAAGCCGGCCAAAAATACCTTTTTCTTTTTGCCGCCACGGCACTAAGACACGAAGTTTTTTAACTCATAAATTCTTTGTGACTTTGTCCGTCCTCCGTGGAAGTTCTACTTCGGAGGATGGATGTCTTCGTGGCTGATTATCCGATATTAAAGGAGCTGTCCTATGAAAAAGCCGACCGAACTGTCACGACGTGATTTCGTGCGGACTGCATTGAGCGCAGGTGCTGCCTTGAGCGCCCCAACCATTCTCGGAGCAACCGCTAAGGGACAAGGCAAGACCTTTAAGGTGGGGCTCCTCGGCTGCGGTGGCCGCGGTCGCGGCGCCGCTGACGATGCACTCGAAGCCGGCAAGATTCTTGGCTTCAACGTTCAGATTGTTGCTACTGCCGACTACTTCAAGGAGCGGGCGCTTCAAGCAGGAAAACAGTTGAACGTCCCGCCCGAACGCTGCTTCGGCGGTCCCACCTGCTATCAGGCCCTTCTGGAGACCGACGCCCAGATTGTTCTGATGGCTACGGCTCCGCTCTTTAGGCCGCTGCATCTTGAGGCCGCCGTCAAGGCCGGTAAGCACGTCTTCATTGAAAAGCCCGTCGCCGTTGACCCGCCTGGCTGCCGGCGTGTTATCGCCGCCGGAGAGGAGGCGGAAAAAAAGGGCTTGGTGATTACCGCCGGTACCGAGATGCGCCACGACTGGAACTTCATCAAAACCCACCAGGCCGTTGTCGTCGAGAAAGCACTCGGCAAACTTTACGCAGGTCGCATCTCGTACTGTATCGGTCGTATGTTTTCGTCAGAACCCATTAACCCCAGGACGGCTGATGACCTGGTGCGCACCTGGCAAAACTGGATTGCTCTCTCGGGTGACCATCTCGTTGAGCAGCATATCCATAACATCGACATCGCTAACTGGTTTTGCGGCCGGCCGCCCGTCAGCGCAGTGGGGTTCGGTGGTCGTGCCAGACGCCCCGCCGGCGATATGTATGATTTCTTCAGCGTGGACTACGACTACGGCGAAGATGTCCATATCCACTCGATGTGCCGCCAGGTCAACGGCTGCTGGAACTTGACCGGGCACGACTTCATCTACGAGAAAGGCCGAACCAACGGGAGCAACTACCCAAAGCCCCAGCAGTCGCCGATTCCTGCCGACCTGCCCCAGGGACCAAGCAGTCACCATCAGGAGCAAATCGACACGCTCTATTATGTCAATAAGGGTGAACCTATTAACCAAGCGAGGGCTGTGGCCCAGTCCACCGCCACGGCTGTTATGGGTCGCATCTCCGCCTACACCGGCCAGCAGGTCTCCTGGAAGGAAATTATGGAGGACCCCAGTATTAACCCCCAGAATTACAACCTTACGTTAAAGCCAACAGCCGAGGATTTCGAGAAAGGCACGGTCGAAATCCCGAAGGAAAACTCTGTGCCCATCCCGGGCCGGGCGTGATGGGAGGCGCGTGTTGTTAAAGCAAAAAATTGTGATTTTGAGTTTAGCTGTCGCCGGCCTGTCCTGAGCTTGTCGAAGGGCACGGTGACTATGCAAAAGAAAAGCACAGTTGTTCTTTAGAAAGACATTAAAAGATATAAGCACAAACTATTCTCAAAGGGGCGATTATGAAACGACAAACGAAACATCATACGTTGAGGTCATTACGGACAGAATCAAACCCCGGCCGCCGGCAGGCGAGCAATCCCTCTCGCCGGCAGTTCCTGGCACACGGTGCCGAAGTGGTCGCCGGTTCGGTTCTTGCCGGTATCGCTCTGCCCCGGATTTACGCCGCCGAGGACAACACGATACGGCTGGCATTGGTCGGGTGCGGCGGACGTGGGAGCGGCGCAGTCGGCGACGCCCTCTCTTCATCGACAGGGCCCACTAAGCTGGTCGCTATGGCCGACGTCTTCGAGGACCGGCTGACAGGGTCATACAAAGCCCTCAGCGAGCAGTTTGGCCAGCGCATTGATGTGCCGCCTGACCGGCGATTCATCGGCTTCGATGCCTATCGCAAGGCCATCGACTGCCTGCGTCCGGGCGATGTTATGATACAGGCCACCCACTCAGTTTTCAGGCCGCCTCATCTGGAGTATGCCGTCGAGAAGGGCGTCAATGTTTTTATGGAGAAGTCGTTTGCGCCCGACCCGGGAGGCACCAGGCGGGTACTCCGCCTTGGGGAGGCGGCCCAGAAAAAGAACCTTAAAATAGCGTGCGGGCTTATGTGCCGGCATTCATCTGCGAGGCAGGCGCTAATTCAGAAAATCCGCGACGGTGCGCTGGGCAATGTCCAGCTTATCCGCGCTTACCGTATGGACCCTGGTGCCCGAATGGAGCCGTTCAAAGGTGGTGAGAACGAGCTGTTGTGGCAAATCCGGCGTCCATACTTCTTTATGTGGGTTTCCTCGGGGTGGTTTATCGAGATGATGATACACCAGGTTGACGAGTGCTGCTGGATTAAGGACGCCTGGCCGGTCTCGGCGCATGGCCTGGGCGGACGCGAGCCGAACAGCGCTGATTGCAGCCAGAACCTCCATACCTACTCGATAGAATATACCTTTGCCGACGGCGCCAGGGCGCTCGTCAACAGCCGTGCCATACCGCAGTGTTACAATGATTTCGCCACATTCGTCCACGGGACCAAGTGTGCCGCGCAGTTCTCGGGCAATGTTCACGCGCCGACCGTCCAGATTTACAAAGACCAGCGGACCGACAAAGACGATATTGTCTGGCAGCCGGAGAAGGAAAAAGTAAGCCCATACCAGGTTGAGTGGGACGTGTTGCTTGATGCAATCCGCAAAGACCG
>Ga0315288_10008925_pt1 | contig 12642 bp, 7 predicted proteins | sample YL17G11_20_MG_FD_203454 | JGI IMG/M metagenome (GOLD analysis project Ga0315288, IMG submission 203454) | Sediment microbial communities from Yellowstone Lake, YNP, Wyoming, USA - YL17G11_20 | ecosystem: Environmental > Aquatic > Freshwater > Lake > Sediment | place: USA: Wyoming | collected...
TGAGCCCCCAGGCGGACAGCTTCCCCGTGGCCAGCATGGGCAGGTACCGCTGCTTCTGCTCTTCATTGCCGTCGATGCAGATGTGCCCGACGCCCAGGGAGTTGTGGGCCGCGGTTATGAGGCCAACGCTGCCCGAGGCCCTGGACACCTCCTCGACGCCCATGGCGTAGGAGACGTAGTCCCAACCGGAGCCGTCGTACTTCTTCGGGATGGTCATGGACATGAGCCCAAGGCCGTACATCTTCTTGACGATCTCGTGCGGGAAGACGTCGTGCCCCTTCTCGATGTCGCCAGCCTTGGGATATATCTCCTTTTGTGCAAAATCCCTGGCAACGTCCCTTCTCTCGAGCTGCTCCTTGGTCGGAGTGAAGTCCATGTTCTTCCCCTCCCCCACGACGGTATGCCGTGACGGCAAGACCTCAATAGGCTTGCTCAATAAGAACTTATCGCTAAAGGTCCGGGGCAAGACCTCATATCATCTTGCACAGCCACTTGACCGTGTTGACTATGAACACCTTGCTGTCGGCCCTGTTGATGTACTTGTTCGTCAGGATGCTCGTGTCCCCGTAGGCCACGATGCGGCCCCCGTTGGTGTGCGGGTGGGCCGCCGTTATTAGGTGGCCGACCTTCTCGCCCGGGTCCAGGTTGCTATCTGCGTTCTCGTCACCGAAGCTCGTGGGCGACGACCAGGCCAGGGCGCTCTCCTCCGGGGCGTGCAGGCTGCAGCCCGAAAAATGCCCTATGACCTCGACACCCTTGTTAATGGGATGCTCGGCGAAGTCCGTTATCCGGGGGAACTGGGGCATGGGCTCCCGCTTGATGACCTCATCGAAGAGCTTGATCTCCTCCTCGAAGGACTCCTTGGAGTCCGCGATCCTGTCGTTGTTGAAGGTTATACCGAACTGCTTGGAGATGGAGTTCAGTATGTCCGCGTTCTGCTTGAGGTTGCTCCACTCGGCCGTCATGAACAGCGACCCGCCGCCCTCGACGAAGTCCACCACGTTCTCGATCTCCTTCCCGGTGAACCTGTCGGTCGGGTAGGCTAACATGAGCACGTCCGTGGCCTTGAAGTGGTCAATATTGAAATCGGATCTTCTGGACATCCTGCCGACGGTGATCCCCACGTCCTCCAGGGCCTTGATGAGGACGGTCAGCCCGTCGTCTCCGGCGAACGTGGGCCGTATCCCCTCATCGTGCGTGAGGTCCATTATCATCGTCGGCATGTCGTGCTCCCTTCGTAACCTAGGCCGAGGCCCACATCGCCATCTTGCGATAAAAAAGTTGTTGCGGGGCCGCACTCTTGGCCCCGAAATCCCACCGGTCCCCTATTTTTCGTCTATCCGGACCCTCCGCAGGCATTCGCACAGCTCGGCCCTCTTGGCGCATTTGACATGGGCCCTGGCCCCGCAGGTGCAGTGATAGTACTTCATTCCCTTCTTGATGGACTTTTTACACTCGTTGCAGCGGTAGTCCTTGTCCGCGAACTCCACCCGGCTCTTTCTGAGCGGGCTTCCGATGACCCCGCGTGCCATGCCGTAGGCCACACACAGGACGACCCCGGCGATGATGGCACCGCCGACCAGCAGCGGGCTCACCGTTATCGGCCCCGCGGGCTTGGCCTTGACCTTCAGCACCACCGAGACCTGGTTGTCGTTTTCGTCTTGCTCCTTGATATCGTTGTCCGGGTCGACCTTGATGAGGATGGTGTGCGAGCCGGTCGTGGCCTTCCATTCGGTCCTGACGTACTTGATGTTGTTGGCAAGTATGACGTCTATGGTCTTGTTGGCGATCATCTGGCCGTCCATGAAGAACTCGACGAGGACGTCTTGCGACTTGTAGGTGTAGGCGTCCATGTTCCTGACCTGGACCGTGATGGACACCAGCTGGCCCGCCGTCACCTTGGTGGTCTCCTTGCCTTCCACGTAGAACAGGATGTCGCTTTCCTCGATCTTCAGGTTGGGCTGGTAGACCGTGACGGACCTCGTGATGCTGTTGTTCTCATAGGCGCTCTCTATTATGGCCTTGCCGTCGTTGACCACGAATGTCAGCTCGTCCGGTCCCTTGTACTGGGGGGTCCACTCGACGTCCATCTCGATGAAGCCCCCGGCCTTGACCGACGACGAAGCCTTCCCGGCGAATATGACTTCGTGGCTTCTGTCGTAGACCGTCAGGTTCGGGGCCAGAGAATCCACCAGGCCACCGTTGAATATCTTGACCCCGAATGTAGCGGCCTGGCCAACGACCAGGTCGTAGTCCAAGACGACGCCTTCCTGGTTGAGGAACAGGTCCGGCCTCAGGACCGTGATCAGTATGAAGCCATAGGCCGTGGTCTTACCGTCCTCCGATAAGGCAACCACGGTGACATTGTAGGTCGCCCCCTGGGCCTTGTCCCACACTATCAGCGTCAGGTTGGTCTTGAAGCCCCTGTCGAAGGCGGGGATGTTCACGGTCTTTTCGTCCCATCCCCAGTTCTCCTGGCCAATGAAGGTCCCCGACAGCGTTATCTTCACGCGGTCGTTCCCATTGCCCCTGTTGTCGAGCTCCACGAAGATCTCGACCCGGGGCGCGTTCGGGTCGACCCTGCCCCCGTCGGCGGCCCGGACGTTCGATATCAGCAGCATGCGGAACTGCTTGACGGTGATGTTGACGCTGGTGGATGCCCTGGTGATCGTTCCCTGGTACCTTCCCTCCGCGAGGACGCTCATCGAGCCGTTGCCCGCCGGGGCGCTTATGGGCACCGTCAAGGTGAGCACGACGGAGTCCTCCTGGCCTGGGTCCAGGATAAGGAAGGCCGTCTCGAACGAGGCCCAGGTCTGTATGGTGCCGTTGGCGCTCAGGTTGATGCTGGTCCGGATGTTCCCCGTGTTCTTGATAGTCAGCAGGTAGCTCGCGTTCTTGCCGGCCTCGGCCTGCTGGCCGTCCGGGGAGACCGAGATGTTCAGCCGCGGCGTGGTCCTTACGACGGCGGTGGTCGAGTTCTTAAGGACCTCGCCGGTCTCGTCCACGACCAAGGTCAGCACCGCCGTGGCCTTGGCGTTGGGCGGCGCGTCCACTGGGGACCGGACCCGCAGCTGCCCGCTCAGCTTCTGGAAGCCGCTAATGTTCGTTACGGGCTTGCCAGCGCTCACCTTCGGCGTGATATCCGCGCTCCAGCCGGCCGGCATGGATGACACGGACAGGTCACGGACGGTCTTGTTGGAGACGCCATGGTTGCGGATCACGAATGTGAAGTTCACCGAGCTGCCCGCGTCGACGCCCTTGGACGTCGGCGACAGCTCCAGCGTGAGCCCACCGTACAGCCAGTTCGTGATGGCCCCGGTCATGGTCGACCGGTCCTTGTCCTTGTTCAGGTAGGTTATGTCAAAGGCCGTGTAGACGATCTTGCTACTACCGTTGTAGTTAACGCCGTTGAAGGGCCCCGTGCTCGGGTTCTTGATGTTCTCGGACTCGTATGTCATGCCCACGGCCGGCGATGCGGGCGAAAGCGAATCGGTCCTATCATTGCCAGGGACCGGTACCTGGCCGCCGAAGGCCCAGCCGTTGCTTATCACGTTCCCCGGGACGCCGACCAGGGCCGTCGGGAAGCCCGCGTCGTCCTGGTAGCCCGACAGATGCAGCGTGTTCCTGAGGAAGGACGGGTCCGCATCCAATAGGTCGTAGACCGTCTCCTGGCTTATGAGCCAGAAGCCGCCGCCGGCACCGAGGTACTCCCTAAGCGTGGCCCTGTCGGCTGGCCCCAATGTCCCTAATATGGACCTGCCGGTGCCGTCCCAGCCCGTGGACCAAATGACCGTGTGATAGCCTTTGAGCACCGAGTAGTCCGGGCCCTCGGAGTTGAAAAGGACGTGCCAAACGTCGAATTGGAGGCCATGGGCCTCCAGGGCCGAGGTCAATGCGTAGTCCGTGTCTACGTCATAGCCCCAAAAGTGCAGCCTTCCGCCGTTGGTGGTCCCGCCGTCGTCGTCGACCAGAAGTATGCCCGCACCGCCGGAGGACACATGGACGCGGCGCTCCTGCCTGTTGTCGTAGTTGGACCCGTCGGTCCCCTGGGCCGGCGGGAGGATCTCGACGTCCACCCAATGGTCGCCCTCGGCCTTGAAGGCGAAGTCCCAGGTGGCCCTGGCCGAACCGCCCGGCGCCATGGCCGATATGTCCCGGTCCTCCTGTTCCATGAGGCCCGACACGTTATAGACCTTCATGCGGGCCGTAAATCCCGGCGACTGGGTCACGCCCAGGTTGGCGAAGGTGGCCCCGACGCTCTCGGTCTCGTTCAGGTGCGTGGTCCCAAGGTCGTCGATGCCCGTTACCGCGACCTCCTGGTCGGATTCGAAGCCATAGACTATGAAGTCGTCCAGGTAATAGCCCAGGCCGGTCGAGGTGGGCCCGGACCGGAAGGTGAACTTGAACCTGACGTCGTGGCCTATGTACTCGCTAATGTCCGTGCCGATCTCGTACTCGTTCAGTTGCATGGTTCCGTCCTTGTTCATGTCGACCCAGTTGTCGTTCCTATAGAACCAGTAAAAAGTCCCCTGGCTCTGCGTGGCACCGGTTATGACCGTTCGCGTGTCGATCCACGAGGCACCGTTATCGATGGAGATGTAGAGCCTTAAGTCGTCCGAGGGCAGCGTCGTGCCCCCGTAGTACTTGAAATTGATGAAGACCGGGTTCGTCGGTATCATCCGCTTGAGGCTCACGGACCTCGAAATGAGGCTTACGTTCATGTTGGCGGTGTAGAACGAGCCCACGACGGTCTCGGTGCCCGCGAACCATGCCCTGGGGGAAGAATGCGCCGTGGGGTCGGGGTCGGCCTCGATCTTGGCGGTCGTGTGCCATTTGGTGGGGCTCAAATCACCGCTCCAGTCGCTCTCCGAGTCCACCGTGTCCAGCCACTTGTCGACGAACCAGCCGGTCCCGTAGAAGGACCAGATGTTGTTGGTGGGGTCGGCGTCGTTGGCCACGGTCGAGGTCACCGAGGCCCAGACCTTTTGGGTCACCGTGGGCGTCCAGTCGGGCCAGATGACGGGGGCGCTGTCCCCCGGCCCGATGTCGGCCACCACGGCCGTGTGGCTGTTAATGACATTGCTGTAGTAGTCCTTGATCTCGATCTTGACATTGACGTTCGTTGCGTTAACGTCACCGATGTTCATGACGTAGACCTCGACGCTCGTGGCCCTTCCGACCGTCCCGACGCTGTAGCCGAACCAGGAAAAGTCCGTCGAGTTGAACGAGATGTTCTTGGGCGTCACGTCGGGCCCGGCCCTGCTGCCTTTGGGGACCAGCACCGAGGCCGGGACCTCGTCACACGGCGAACCCTGGGCCTGCGCCATGCCCGGCGCCACCGGGCTGCCCTGGGCGGTATACGGGACGGCCTGCGGATGGCCGGCCCCGGGGACGGCCGATGTCGTTGCGCCCCCGGCGTGGCCGAATGGCACCAGCGGGAAACTCAGGACGAGCAGCACGAACAGGGCGAGAGACCCGACGACCTTTGACATCCTATGCGCCTCCGGTGAAACACCGATGTGGAAGGATAGGATGTCTATACATAATGAATATTATTGTATAAATGATAAAGCAAAGACCGGGCGGTCGGGGCGCAGGGCCCAGCTGTATCGACACACACCTACTGCAGCATCAGCTCGTTGTTGCACCAGGGGCACTTGGCCATCCTCTGGTTGGGGTCCACGATGGTCCATTGGAAGGATTTGCTACACTTGCTGCATGTAACGTTCCTGACATTGGGCGGCAAAGGCTGCGGCGGGTAGCCCTGAGGGGGCGGGCCCATCGGCTTGGGCGGCGGTGCCATTCCCTGCTGTGGCGGATAGCCCTGAGGGGGCGGTCCCATCGGCTTGGGCGGCGGTGCCATTCCCTGCTGGGGCGGATAGCCCTGAGGAGGCGGTCCCATCGGCTTGGGTCCATATCCCGGAGGGGGCTGCTGTGGTCCATAGCCAGGCTGCTGGGGCGGGTAGCCCTGAGGAGGCGGTCCCATCGGCTTGGGTCCATATCCCGGAGGGGGCTGCTGCGGTCCATAGCCAGGCTGCGGTCCGTACGCCGGCGGCTGCTGGGGCCCGTAGACCGGCCTTTGCTGCATCGGCTGCACCGGCGGGAGCACGGGCTTTTCCGGGGCCTTCGGCTTGGGGGCCCCCTTCGTGAGGTAGATCTTGCAGGTCGGGCAGTACCAACCACCGACAACCTTGTCGAAGGTGACCGGCTGGCCGCACCTTTCGCATATGGGGGTCGGGATCGGCAATGTGGCCAGGTACTTCGGATGGTTCTTTATAAAGTTCTTGGCGCCTATGATCAGCATGATACCGGCGCCCACCCCGAAGAAGAGGCCAATGGCGCCCACTCCCAGGCTCCTGTTGTAGGCAGCGTCGTACTTGTCGTTCTTGAGGGCGGCGAGGACGAGCGCAAGGGTAAGGATCATGAATATCATGGCTATGATACCGAACGTAAAGAAGACGTAGGCAAGGGAGGAGTACATGAGTTTGTTGTCCGGGTCGTTCACGAACGAGGGCAGCTGTGTCCAGAAATAGGAGCCAATTCCTAACCAAATGCCCATCGCCGCGATGAACCATATCACGGCGAAAATTATGAAGTTTTTCGCTTTGGCGGTCATCTCTTCGGGAGTCATCGTTCGCCCCCTCCTTTCCTAGAGCACCATTTGATGGGATGGCGTGAAACCCTAATAAAAATATCGTTGGCCGGGAAGTATGGGAAAGAAATCACATTTGATATCGGTTGCAGGACGAGCAGAACCACATTCGGGTCTGCGAATTGAAGGTCATCATGGAGTTGCAGACCTGGCACCGGTGGACCTCGCCGCTGGTGGCCGTCGGCGTCGGGCTTGTACTTATATTAATGGACGTGCCCGACATGCGGACCGCGGACTTCTTCAGCAGGTCCTTGGCCTTGAAAACCAGGATGCCTGCGATGATAAAGCCGAACACGAATCCCATGATCATGATTATATTGAGGAACCTGCCCGCCTCCTCGAACTCCCCCTTTGCCATCGGGAGAATGGCCTTGGCCCTGGTGAAGAAGGCCATGACGAGGGCGAGGACGCCGAATATCAAGAGCACGATTCCCTCGATGAGGGAGGTCAGCACCTGGAAGGCGAGCTCGCTGTCGGTGGCGTTCTTAAAGGCGGTGCCGAAATAGTCCCGGAGCTCGTCGTCGCTCATGGTGGCCAGGTGAGCGTAGATACCGAGGTTGTAGGCCCCGGCGATGATGAATATGATGGCGGCTATGAAGAAGCAGACGAGCGCCATGGTCAGGTTGGTGCTGATATTTTCCTTCTCCGAGGGGGAGGGCTGCCTGAACTGGGGCGCCCCGGTTATGTACTGCGACTGCGGATTGTAGCTCACCTTGGCCTCGCCGTCCCTTTCGGTCACTCTATATGTTGTTCGTATTATTAAAGAATTCTTGAATGGTTTTGAAACCACGGCCAAAACATTTAACGGTCCCTAGGATATAATCCCGAACATGGCCCCGGACGCGCCACAGCCCCACCCATCGGCCTCGGCCGTCAGCCCGGCAAAGTTCATCCTGTTCGGCGAGCACGCCGTGGTCTACGGGGAGCCTGCCATCGCTGTGGCCATCGAGCTCCCGCTCAAGATAACCGTGGCCCCGTCCCAGGCCTTCACCGTGGACGGAGAGGCCATTGACCAGAGGGGGCATTCCTTCATCAAGGGGGCCATAGAGAGCGGCTGGAAGGGCGGGCCCCTGGCCATCCAGACCCTCTCCAAGATACCCAGGGCCAGCGGCCTCGGGTCCTCGGCGGCCGTTGTGGTCGCCACGCTCGCGGCCCTCAAGCGGCTCGAAGGGGCCACGAAGCTAGACGAGGAGGCCCTGGCCAGGGCCGCCTTCGAGGTCGAGTATGCCATCCAGGGCCGGGCCAGCCCCACGGACACATCTGTGTGCACACATGGCAAGGCCATCATGCTCGCAAAGGACAAGCGCGAGGGCCTGCTATGGCACATCAAGAAGGCCGACAAGGAATGGTTCATCCACCACCTGGACATGCCGGCCATGACCTTCGTCATTGGTAACACGGGCGAGCGCTCGGGCACCAAGGAGATGGTAAGCAAGGTCCGGCACTACTACGAGAAGAGCGGCCACGCCCGGGAGACCATCGAGGAGATCGGGAGGATAACGGTCGATGGCGCCAAGGCCCTGAAGAAGGGGGACAAGGCCGAGCTCGGGCGCCTCATGGACCTGAACCACAAGCGGCTCGTCTCCCTGGGCGCGAGCAGCGCGATGCTGGACAAGCTCGTCGAGGCCTGCAGGCCCCATTCCTTTGGCGCCAAGCTCACAGGCAAGGGCGGCGGGGGCTGCATGGTGGCGCTGACGGACAAATCGAAGGAGACCTGCGCGGCGATCAAGAGGGCCGGCGGCTTCCCGCTCGTTGTGACGCCCGCGCAGAAGGGCGTCCGGTTCTCGGACTGATCACGCCACGGTGCCGACGAAGTAAATATCGACGCCGCGCCCCTCATAGACCTTTTGGAACGGAGGCTCGCTGAACTTGGCCTTGGCCTCCTTGGACATCGGCTCGGCGTTCTGGAACTGATTCAGGGCCACGCCGTTCTCAATGACATCGTCGATTAGGACATAATTGATCCTGCTATGGCCCGACGGCGCCTCGACGTCCTGGAGCTCGGCCCTCGACCCGTTCAGGTCGTCGTGCAGCGTGTGGTAAGCCGAGTCCCATGTGGCGTTCAGGCCCGCAAAGCCGAACAGCATCGAGCTCATCCTGTGGTCCGTCGCCACCAGGGACTGGCGCGTTGGTATCTCCTGGCCGGCCCAGACAACGGCGCCAAGCTCCTTGCAGGTCGTGCCCTCCTCGAAGCCCCCCAAGAGCTGGTTGGGCGGATAGGCCGTGACGGCCGAGGCCAGGACCAGGACCGTGATGCCCGCGGCGACCGCGAGCCTCGGTCCCTTGCTCGTCCCGGGCCCAAACTCGAAGTGCAGGTCCGCCATGTAGCTGATGCCGAAGCCGGCCAGCAATGCCAGCGGGAGCGTGATGTACTCGTGCACCCTGTAGGCCACGATGACCGTGTTCCTGGTGAGGATGCTCATCAAGAGTATCAGCGAGACGGCCGTCAACCAGAGCCAGATGAACAGGCCCCGGCGGCTGAACTCGGAAGCGGTCGCACCGGTGATGCCGATGGCGAACAGGAGGCTCGTGGGCAGCAGGAACACGACCAGGTCCGGAGGGACGGAGATGTTCGTCCCAGGGACCTCCACGAAGGCCGTGAACGCCAACCAGGCGAGTATCATACCCGTGATGACCGCGAGGTACAGGGCCACGCGGGCAAGCCCGGGGCCCTTGGGGGAGTACCTGAACTTGATCCTCTTCCGGCGGATGTAAACGATGAACGGGGCCACGAACAGCAGGGCGATGACCCCGCCGACAAGGATGAACGGGTTCATGCCGAAGGCCTCGGTCATGACCTGCTCCCGAAACGGCGTGGCCAGGACCATCCAGTAGACGAGGTTGGCGGCCAACATGAACGAGAGATAGAAGATGTCAACCCGGGCCATGACCGGGTGCTCCTTCGATCGCAGGAGCTCCCGCACGAAGGTTATGAACAGCAGCGGGGCGAAGACGAAGAACGCGGACAGATGATGCGTGGGGACCAATGCCACGGACGCTATAGTCAGCGGGACCAGGGCCCTGCGGTCCTCGTAGACCTTAAGATAGAGCAGGATGCACACCGCGGCCAGAAGGTCCCCCAATGTCCCGGGCATGGGATGCGAGGTCGCGAAAACGTGCGGCATCGCCACGGCCACTATACCGGCAGCGATGAGGCCGGCCCTCTCGTCCTGGAAGGCCGTCCTGCCGATCATAAAAGCCAGGCCGCTCGTCGTGGCCCCGAGAAGCGGGAGGACGAGCTTGAGCAGTACGAGCATGTCCACACCAGAGACCAGGGCCGTCGACCCCACGAGGAGCTCGGCCCCCGGGAAGTACGGGTATCCGAACCCCCAGCCCGAATAGACCGTTGAGATGTAGCCGTGGTCCATGAGGCCCTTGATGAGCGCGTAATACTCTCCGCTGTCCGAGCCCCAGATCTGGAACTTGAACAGGGGCTCTATCCTGAGCAAGACGGCGAGCGCGAGGGCCGCCAGTAGGGCCGGGAGGGTCCACTTCCGCATGGGCTCAATAAGGAAATCTAGCCTTTAATAAGGTTATTGATGAAAGAACGGTTCTTAAATGTGAACCCACGATGACCCGATATCTACCCCTCGCCAATCTCCATCGGCCCGAAAGGGCCAATTGGGGCCTCGGGCGACCGGGGCCCCTCTTTTTATACATTTTTATAATTATATCTTTTCGAAGTGAGAGTGGGGGAAAAGAAGATATTTTAAAGGGAGATGAAGGCCAAATCGAAGAGAAAGCGGTCGGCGGGGGAACCCCGCCTGCGACCCTAGAGGTTTTAAACACATAGCCGAAAGAAATATATTTTTATAGTGTATATGACGACTTGTTTAACCATGTCATACCCATCCACGCCACAAACGTCCCCTCCACTCGGGAAGATACCGAAATACATCCTCTACATTAACCAATCGGGCGTCTCGTCTTGGCCACAAAAATGCACACTTTGCATGACCCCTCAGGTCTCACGGACCGATAAGGTCAGCGACTCATATGATGTCGAATCCTACGGACCGGTGAAGAAAGTTCACAAGGTTTCGCTCGAGGGAATTCCCTATTGCGAGACCTGCTGGAAAAAAACCCATAATTATTTGTTGATTCTTGTCGAGATAATCGTAGCGGTGTTCATTGGGATTGGGATTGCTTTTGCATTCGGTCCTAAATTCGGTACAAATCTTGAAATCGTGCAGACCATCCTTTCTGGGGCCATCCCGGGATTTATCATATTTGCTGTACTCTATGTTGGCCTTGGCCTATCCATGGGCGCGCATTCGGCGGTCACAGTCACCGCAAATCCAAAAGGCACTAAAATCAATTTTAGGAACTTCGATTATGCGAACGAATTCGCAACCATCAATCTAATGTCAATAGGATATCGCCCCTGTCCGACATGTGGACGGAAGCTTTTCGTCAACAGTTGGGACAATAATTGGTACTGCTTGGCCTGTGACAGTTAACGGATATGGCCATCGGTCCGGATATCCTCGCGAGCTCATCATCATGCACGTGCATTTAAAGGCCTTCGGCAATGCCTATAAGTCGATACTTACCGTTTAGGGCACAAGGCTACCTCGAACCCAATAGGGTTGATTTAATTGACAACGATAAGGAAACCCTGGCTATAGGGACACTCTATTTAAATGATGAGATAAGCAGCAGGGAGTTCACGGACAGGGCCAAAGCCCTCAAGATGAGACGCGTACGGTCAGTAGCAGCACCTTTAATAACGGAAAAATGACCCAGAAATAAGGTTATTGATATGCTTGTCGAAATGCCGGGCCTCAGCAGAAATGCACCTTTGCCTTCTTCACGAGGCCATGGACCGCGGACTTGACATCCTCGCCGTCCTTCAGAACGGAGACCATGAGCGACGCTACGGTGGCCATGTCCTTTTCCTTCATGCCGAGCCTTGTGACCTCCGAGGTCCCGAGCCTGCCCTGGCTGTCGATTATAATATCATTGGCCTCGAGGTTTGCTGCGAGCTCCGGGAACTTGGACCCGTAGAGCGTCGCTGCCTTCCTATCATCGATGAGGACCTGATGGCTCTCGGTGTATCCTCTGTGGCCGAACCTCATGGGAACCCGGAGGCCCGCCAGGGCCGACGCCAGGGCCTTGGAATTTCTGATGACCTGGCCCGCGTAGGCCTTGCCGTTCTCTTTCATCTCCTCCAGGGCCTGGCCCAATGCCGCGACCCTGTTCCAGTGGGCGTTGTCTATGGACCTCCAGGTGGAGTTCTCGATGAGCCGCTTGTATATGGTCTCGTCGTTGGTCAGCATGAGCCCTCCCTGGGGCCCGAAGAAGGTCTTGTGGGTGCTGCCGAGCATGAGGTCCGCACCCTCCTTGAGAGGCTGCTGGAACCTGCCCCCGGCCACGAGGCCCAGGACATGGCTCGCGTCGTAGCAAAGGTAGGCGTTGACCCGGTCGCAGGCCTCGCGTATGGGCCCGATTTTAAGCGGGAACGGGAAGTAGGACATCCCCATAACGACCATGGCTGGCCTCTGCCTGACGATGGCCTCGGCGGCGGCCGTGTAGTCCAGGTCCCAGTCGTTCATCACGAACGGGAGCGCGGCGTACCTGATGCCCAGGGCCTCGGGAAGGTATGGCCCGGTCCATCCATGGTAGCCTCCGGCACTGTCGTCGGGGGCCATGATGAGGTCGCCCTTCTTGCACATGGCCATGAGTGCCGTCATGGCGGCCACATGGCCCGAGAGCGCGTTGACATAGGCCTTCTTGCAGCCGAATACCTCGCACGCCAATTTCTGCGTGAGGGCCTGGGCCTCATCGGTGAAGCGCGTCCCCATGTAGGCGTTCTTGACGAACACGCCGTCTATCTCCCTGTTGAACGGGAGCGTGTACCGGTGGCCCAGGTCCGAGGCCAATATGGCCCTGACCGCGGGGCTCGTGACGTTCTCGGAAGCGATGAGGTTCAGGCACGAGCCGCGCCAGGCTTCGTGGTCCTTCACGATCTTCGAGATGGTCCTCATCTG
>Ga0315288_10008926_pt1 | contig 12642 bp, 18 predicted proteins | sample YL17G11_20_MG_FD_203454 | JGI IMG/M metagenome (GOLD analysis project Ga0315288, IMG submission 203454) | Sediment microbial communities from Yellowstone Lake, YNP, Wyoming, USA - YL17G11_20 | ecosystem: Environmental > Aquatic > Freshwater > Lake > Sediment | place: USA: Wyoming | collected...
GAATTAGGAAAAATGCTAAACTCAAAATATTTCATGAGTGGTATATACAAAGACATGGCCTGGTCTCGTTCAGATAATCCAGACATCAAAGGACATGAATGTGGACATGCAAAACTTATATTTATGGACAGATCAGAAGCCAACGCTCGCGCCAAGACGCTCATCTGGCTTATCGAAAACGGAATGTTAAAGATAAGACCATTATATGATGAAACCGACGAAACACAGAATGGAGCATACAACCCACGAATGGGATATTGAATAAAATGGTAAAAGTAATAGACCCCTATTTCGAAATAATAGATGACCTCAACGGAGAAGAAATCCTCAAAAGGATAGAACGCGCAGGACGCACCTGTTACAAAAGCGAAGACCGGATGACTCCAGATTCTTCGCGCAAATTCGTAGCGTTTATCATGTCAAAAGGCCATGAATCCGTCCTAGAACACGAAAAAATATCAGTACGCATCATTTGTGACCGCGGAGTCACCCATGAGATAGTAAGACATCGCCTCGCCAGCTACAGCCAAGAAAGCACTCGATACTGTAACTATTCCAAATCTGATGAGATAACGGTGATACACCCCTGCTTTTGGAATGGAACCGAATCTAATGATACACTAAAGATGATAACATGGCAAGAAGCAATGCGACATTGTGAAACCGCCTATATAGAATTAATTAAACTTGGTGCATCTGCCCAAGAAGCAAGATCTGTTCTCCCGAACAGCCTAAAAACAGAAATAGTAATGTCATGCAATCTTAGAGAATGGCGCCATTTCTTCAAACTAAGAACAAGTAAGGCAGCTCACCCCCAAATGCGCGAAATCACAATCCCTCTCTTAGAAGAGATGAAAAAGAGGATACCGGTCATATTTGACGATATAACCCTAGAATGAAACCAAAAACACTATTCAAAGAAATCAAAGAAAAAGTGTGCGAACAGCACCATCAATGGTATAATGAAAAAGGCGAAATAGAAACATTTGTCTGTGAAACCTACAAAGACGAAGCCCCATACATGACTGCCGGACCCGTTCACATCGGTATATGCATCAGATGTCACGATGTTGATAAATTCTGCTTAGGACTTAAGGCCTAAATCACTCTTTCTGATAGTATTTAAACCCCCCTGATAGTATTTAAACCCCCCTTTCCTATATATATTGTATAATATATATGACCACCAGGATAACGACAATAGGTGGGGGGAGTGGACAGCCTCCTATCCTAGTAGGACTGATGAAACTGTTCCACGACTTGGACGTGGATATAAATTCTGTGGTAGGCACTTGGGATAGCGGAGGCAGTTCCGGAAAGCTAAGAGACCTTTATGGAGTCATGCCACCCGGCGACATACTCAAGAACATAATGGCGCTGACCCCCCCAGAGAACAGAATTATATCCGACACACTTCTTAGAAGATTTGACCGTTCCATCCCTAAGCTGTTCAACCACAATGCCGGAAACATGCTATTGACCGCCCTTGAGAAACACGTTGGCATAGTTCCCGCCATAAGAGCCCTTGAAACCATAGTAGGATCCAAAGGCCACGTCTGGCCAGTCACCGAACATGATACAAACCTCTACGCAGAAATGGTAAGGGTAAAAGCAGTCATAGTCAACAAAGAAGATGAGATCGAAACCCGCCTAGACTCTAATTATAGGATATCCAAACTCTGGCTTGAACCATGTCCTAAAAACTCCCCAGCCTTGGAACCTCTCTCCAAAACAGACGTCCTAATCATATCCCCCGGCAGTATATTCACTTCAATCATCCCACATTTCACAATAAAAGAGATCCACGACATATGCATAAAAATACCAACCCGCATACTCATCGCAAATCTTGTCGATAAACGCTTCCATACCAAAGAATACATAGATTCCATAAAGATATGGTGTGGAATAAAACCCACCCATATAATATTCAACAGCATGAAGATCGACAATCAAAAATATACCTCTCATGGCTATAAACAGCTTGGAATTGACAAAGATTACGATCTTGATGGCGCCCACATCATAACCAGACCCATCCTAAAGACCACCGGAGATCTATTAAGGCATGATCCAAAGAGAACTGGAGCTGCCATAATGGAAATATTGTCAAAAGAAGGGATCCTATGATATGGTGTACCGAATCAAAGAAAAAACGTACATGCAATGAATGCGGAGAAGTAGTCTATGACGGAGAAGGCTCCTATTCATTCGATGAGATCGTACTTCACGTGGAGAGATGCCATCTCGGAGACGGCAAATGCATGCCATATTTCCGCGAAGACTTCGTATTCGATTCAGTTGACTGCCTAGAAAGATTCATTCCAAAAATACGGGAAATGGCTGGATTCAAGATCAAATATAGACCAGCTGCGGCCCCAGCCTAAACCGAAAGCTTTATATACTCATCCTACCTAATATGTATATAGGTGATATATATGACATACCTTGACAAGCTTTTAAGCGCATTTTTGAAAGACGAATACGGCCTCGAAGAAGCCGAGATAAAAGTACAAGCATACAGAATACGCGGACCAACCAACAGCGTCAAATTATTCGAACTTCATTCTACCACCGACAAAGAACTTCCAGATTGAAAGTCATCTTATTTTTACTTCTTGCAGCCATTATAGCCGGATGCATGGAAGACAGCCAAACGGCCCCCACTACTTCAACGTCAACCATACAACCGTTCCCCACTCTTCCACCAATAGAAGAATCAACAACAACCACAACTATCAGCTGCCCGCAATATTCTCCGCCATCCCCAGATTTCTGTAAAGGAGGAACGCTATATCCACCGGTCAAAGACATACATGGATGCCTAAGTCCGCCAATCTGCTTTCTTCCCGCAAATGTCACAACCACAACAATCCAAACATCATTCACACACAAAATAAGGATAGGATCGTGGAACCTACAAAGATACGGCCCCACAAAAGCCGCCAATGACGAAAAAGTCAGAGAAATAACCAACAAGATAAACGACTACGATATAATGATAGTCCAAGAAGTCACTGATTTGTCCGGCGCCGCCTTCAACAAACTATGCGCATATCTCCCCAATTATAAATGCTTCGCTTCCGATCGCATCGGCAGTGACACCTATAAAGAGCAATATGGAATCATATACAAAGATGCTGAACTCATAGACAGTTATATGATAGCATCCAACGCCATAGAACGCGGCCCCTTTGTACTAGAATTCAAATCAGGAAGTTGGAACTTCAACATAGTCACACTCCACACAAGACCCAATAACGTCTCTTTGGAACTAACTGCCCTCGAATACATACTAGACACAAACCCCAGATTCGCAAACGACACCATAGTCATGGGAGATCTTAATGCTGATTGCGATTATTATCCATATGTTCTTAACCTAGACGATTGGACCTGGGGAATACCAAGCGGAGAGGACACAACCACAGGAAAGACAGATTGCGCCTACGATCGCATAATATTCAATAAAGAAGCATCGGATAATTTCGAAAGTGCTGGAACGGATCGTAATGTAGCCCCCGGACTAAGCGACCACTATCCGATATTTGCGATATTCGATACGACACATAAATGAATGAAAAATGACACATAGCCTATACTTCCATATAAGTTTTGGAGACCGAAAGAATCTTACAGAATTCAAAAGAGAATTCGCCAACGATGACGAATTCATAGAAACCTATCAGTTGAAAAAGGAACGAAACGACAACTATCGTATGTATGGCGATCAACAGCCTTTTATCTACTTTCCGGATAATGATGGAGAACCATATATCAGCATCGAAACTGGCAGCCACGTGGCTCCAGAAGACAAACTCTATTCACTCCAATGGTTCTACTTTACCAAAGCATTCATAGACCGTTTTGGTCAAGAGCTGGATGAGTTAAATGCAACATGGGATTATCTTATAGAAGGAGATGATACCTGTTTGACTGACGAACAAATGTTAAAGGAGATAATGAAATGACAAGCGGAAAACCAAGCAAACCAAAAGACACAAGCCCATTCGAATGGTTCTTCAACCACAAAGACATGATAACCACCCTAGACTATCTAGTCCATAATAATGGAAAGACAGTCACGGAAGAAGACATAGAACGTCATCTAGGATTCAGCCAATCATATCTGAAAGCCAACATTCTTAAACATCTGATAACCACCAAAATAATAAAGAAGACCTCTGGCAGCTATGAATTCACTTCTTCGCAAACGGCAAAATCCTTCCTAAAACTAAACGAAGAACTTGATAAAGCCCGCTCAGAACTGCCGGTACCACAACCAGAAGACACGGCAGCCAAATAATGTCAAAGTATTGTTGGTTTCTGAAGACGGATTGTACAGAACCCGAAGCACCTGCGTGCTATAAGTGTAAACACCCCCAAGAACGATACAAAGTAGACAGGTCGACAAATATGTTCAGAAACAATATGTTCGAATATGTACGCATGATCCTGCGTACAAAAAGTAGCTATCGCCTGATGGACGAAGTCATAAACGACATAGAAGATATAGAACAAAAGAAAAAACTCAGAGCCCAACTAGGCGAATGCATGAAAGACGTCAACACCCTGATTGATGAACTTAAAAAACACGGCGAACTATTTTGAAATCCCGAGCGTTTCATCCAACATCTTTTGGGTGAATACCTTTCCTTCCGGATACCATACCTTGGAACCAGTTTCGAATTCCACTAAGAATTTTCCGTCCTTTCCTTCTTTTACCACGCCCGGATGAAATTCATATTCTCCTGGATCTCCTATACCAATGACCTTATCGCCTGGAGCCAGACTGAATTTATCAGTCGGTTTTATAGTCCCCTCGTTAAGCCCCTTTAGTATGGCATCATCTATCTTTTGAGCAAGCTTTCCCCTATGCCCCATAGCGAAAGCAAAAGCGTATCTCAGATATTCGGTATGCTCGTCTGCACCCTCTGGAAATTCCTTGCTCTTCTCGTAAGCATACTTGGCAACAACCTTCGGCTTATCCTCGAACGGCATATTAAGCCCAGTCATATAGCCCTCTAGATCTGCAAGAACCTTCACTTTTGAATCAGAAACAACATCATCAGCACTAAACTTGCCCTCCCTCTCATGCTTCATTGCATCCTCGGCATCCTCGAGATGAGGTATATAATAATCAGAAAACTCATCTATATGGTCTGTAGCAATCCACTCCTGCATCTGCTCGTCTTTTGGAAACTTCCCTTTCTCCTCAACGAACGCCTCTATCTTCCTGAACGTCGGCTTATGTTCAGCTTCGATTTCTATTCCTTTCTTCATCTGTAATGGACAATAATCATCAGGCTTTGCCGACATCATAGCTTCGCCAAAAGAATAAGAATCCCTATAATTGACATATTCCCCAGGCACCATCGCAAAATGAACACCTTTTTTCGGGAATATAACACCATCTTTCCTTCCCCAATGGAACACCATATTATCCCCGGTATCAGTAACCCTTATCTCATCGATGCCAGGATCCTTAGTAAGCTTCAAAGCCTCCGACATCACCTTATCAGCATTACCAGACAACTCAGAACCTCCATGATGTCCACCCCTATATGCGTAAAGCTCAAAATTCTCTTCCGCCTTCCCGCTGAATCTATTCATATTAGCGAATGCCGCCTTCCTTTGATTATCGCTTCTAAATCTCATTTTGTAGGATCAAAAGTCTTCATAACAGCGCCCTTAGCCTTGAGTTCCCCAAGATAATCCCTTGGTTCCGGCTTTATGAGCTTTGCAGTTTTCATCTCTTCAGCGAATTGAGGCTTAGCCTCCAGAGTTCCTATAGGCGTTTCCATCTTAACAATCTTCGGCTTCTCTGCAAACTTGATATCCTTGACAGCTCTTTCTACATCACCACTTACCTTGTTTATAGACCTCTGAGCAGCAGCCAACAACTCTGGATCACCACTAGCCTCAAGCCTCCTGATAGATTCTACATATTTCCCTGCCTCGGCCTCAAGATCTTGTGCCGCATCTGAGAATACCGGACGCCTCTTTAAATATCTATCAGCCTTCTCTGCAGCCTCAGTTTCAATTGCAGGCACTATCTCCCTTAGTTCTTCTACTGGAATCCCAGACTCTACAGACCCCCTAGCCACCAACTCATCAATAACCTGTTTTGGAAATGCGGCAGACTTATATCCTTCCCCTGCAAGAATGATAGTATTTTCTGGTATGACAACCGATCCCTCAGTTGTTACCACAGACGGTCTGATCTCCATGCTGATCTCACCAGATCCCCCACGCGTCACAACCGGAGCAACATCCATTTTAGCCCCAGTATAACCCTCTACGGCATATGGCCCCGGCGGATATACAGTTTCTTCAACAATATCAGAAACAAACCTATCCATAGGCCTCATTGCAAACTTATTCATGTTGGCCATCACAGCCTTTCTCTGATCATCTGATCTAAATCTCATAGTATCACCTAATTATTCGCATTTTGAGGATATAAGCTTAACTTCAGCTCCTTCCTAGCCTTTCTCCTCTCATATAATATATCACGCCAATCCCTCAAATAAGGATCTAAATAATTCTTTCTATCAATCTTCTCCAACGCATTTTTGCTTATCGAACCAGCATCCACCAACTTAGGCATATCGCCCTTCCAACCCCAATTACCAGGATATGTGAAATCTCTGTACTCAAACTCATAATTTGCAACCATATCAGTCATATTGGTTCCATATTCCTTGTCAACCCCCTCTAATACATCGTGGAACTTATGCAACCTCTCTGTACCTTCCGTAGTGTACGGCTTTGACTCAACATAACCAAACTCGACCATAGGCTTTAAAAACTTTCTTGTCCTAGGAATATCCTTGTCTGCCCTCTCAGCCAGCACATAATCTTCCCCTTTCTCTTCAACCACCGGAATGAACTCAAGCAAACTATCTCCCTCATAATCATTCTGAACAAGCCCCTCAGGATTCTTTGCCACCTTCAACACATTCTGTTCATCCATGGCATATACATCCCTATCACGCCCGCTTCCAAACTTAGTAGCCCCCACATATTGCTTGCCAAATCTCCTCAAAGCTATCTTCTCCGGATCTATAGCAAACTCTTTTTTGATATCAGATCCCCCCTTGAGCCCCTTATATACAACCTTGAAATCAGCAATATCTATCTTCCCCTCTCTTGCACGAGCCAGAAGTTCGTCTCTGCTGATATTTGCAAAACATGCCCGTCTCTGGGAATCCGATTTAAATCTCATCGCCAACCCCCGCATATCTCATAGCTTCATCAAAAGTAATAGCCTTAGACTCAGAAAGCCCCCTCAATTCCTCTGCCCTCTCTTCGGCCCACGGAGAGACCCTGCCCAGCTTGTCGTCTGGATTCAACAATTTGGCATACGAATCCGATTTCAAATCATAAACGATATTCCTTAGAAGATCCCACTTCTTCGGACGCGGCTCGTCCTCGAGATCGAGATGATGCCCCACCTCATGCATAGCATCATGAACCGCCTGCTTCTTCCCACCCTTTACATTCAGATTTATCATCGGAGCCCACTCCGTCTCTGCTGCCACCTGTTTGTCTATATAACCGCTGGTCTCGCGCGACCCCGGAAAATACTTCCTGAACTTCTGTGGGGTAAAAACATCCACGCGTTTCAATCCTACGAAATCCTCGTCTGGGACATCCTCCAAATAACCCAATACCTTGTCCGGCTTCATCCCGAATCCCTGAATTAGAAATTTCACCTCGGGGTATTCGTCCGACTTGACCCAATAGTCTTTCTCTTTTGGATCATATTCGGCATATAGAGAAAAATCATTATCTCCAAGCCTAGCCTGCTCGAACTTCCTCTTCGTAGCCAACCCCATACTGGTCCTCAGCTCCTTGTATGACCCTCCAGATTGAACCTCATCCCAATCTATATTATCAAGAGCAGCCACTCCATTATCCTCAGCATAATCCATCAAAACATTGACAAGAGTTATATTATCCACAGCCACATGAGGATGTGTCTTTAACTCAGGATGCCCCTTGATGTAATCATTGATTGCAATACGCCTAGTCTTATAATCTAGCCCGCCAAACCCCCTATTTATTGGAACAGTCATCTCATCTGAAATCTTTGATTGGATAACCATCGGTTTTTTATTCTCCGTATAATCCTTAACCCATTCAGGAGTCTCTAGCTTAACTTTATCGAATAAAGGCTTCTGCCCCTTTGGCAAATTGGCAAATACAGCCCTACGCTGAGAATCTGAACTAAATCTCACTCTTCATCACCAACCTCAATAGCAACAGGAACAGTTTCTAGCCCAGCCCTCTCAGCAGCCAATATCCTATGCCTACCCTCGCCTATCGTACCCCTCTTTATATCCCTATGCGTTATACCAACAACAGGAACGGTTCCCTTCTTCTGCTTTATCTCTTCAGCCATCGTATCAACATATTTATTAGAAGCCCTCTGCCATCCCTTATGAGTATCTTCCTCTGGCTCAACTCTATAATCCCCACTTATGCTTCCAACGTTGAATGGCTGCATTATCTTGTCTATCTCTTCTTTAAGCTGTTTAGGCTTATGTTTGAATGGAATCTCGGCATAATATCCATATCCTTTCTTCTCATTATACCTTATCTTTGGAGGTAATACAATAAGACCCTCATAACTAGACATTTCATTGCTCTTTGATTTTACATATTCATTGAAAATATCCTCATCAGGAGTCATAAAAAAGACATCATCGCCAAGTTCCCCTCTTTTGTTAGCCATGAAATCCCTAAACTCCTTACTGTCAGAATCTATATATTTATGACCCTTATGCACCCCGTAAATCCCCCTCATATATCTTAGTTCCTTGACGGGACGCTCCTCTAATGTAGCAGTATTCTCATCCCAAGGATTCTTAAACGTTCCATCTAACTTAGGAGATATCTCTGAAAAATCATTATGATCAGCCTTTCTGTATCCCCTAACCTTGCCAAAATATTCAAGTCTTTCCTCAACCTTATCCCAATCAGTCTCACCAGCTTTCTTTAGAGTACGATTAGTCCTGACACGCGGAGACGTATAATACTCGAACTCGGCTTGAACATTATCAGGCATACGCTTTATATCGTTCAGCATATCCTCGCGCTCTTTTGGAGTCAAATAACCATGAGCTTTAGCTTGGATAAGACGCACCTTATCTGGAGTTATACAGACAACATCCCATAAGCTACGAGACCCCGAAGAACGTATTGTAACGATGGAATTTGAATTATCGAGTCTAGAACGTATCTTCTGCTCAAACCTCCCACCACGACCAACATTCCCAGCCCTAGAGAATATGTTGGCAAAACATGCTCTACGTTGACTATCAGATCCAAATCTCATGCTCCCAACCTCTCCTCAAACCACTCTTTTTGGAAATCCGGAACCGCTATCTTCATCTCTTTAAGTCCACGCTCTATGATAGCAGCAGACCTATGCCTGCCATCAGGCACGTCTATCGTATCCAATCCAGGCCTTGCACCCGGCTTGGCATAAACCTCCGGCATATAAATCTTGTCACTTTTTTTGACTTCATCTAAAACCCCCTCATATCTGTCGTGCAATGCCACGGAATCCTTTTCGAAATAATTATCAGGATTCCTCTTCCAATACTCCTTGAACTTCTCGACATTGACTTTGACCGGAACATAATCCTGTAGATTCTCGATATTATTGGGCATGACAAACTTTGGATCTTTACTAAACTTTGTCTTCTTTGAAATAATGTCATCCTCATGCATTTTTTTGAATATTTCTTCTGCTTCTTCTCTTGTATAAAATCCTTTATCACCAAACGGATCAGTTCTTAATTTATATCTAAACCCAAAATCTTTATCTGGAACTGCATTCTGCCAAACCCTATAAAAAACTTTATCTAATTCTCTGCCACTTATATGCTTCTCTGCAATAGATTCTTCAGAAAACTTCTTTACCCTCTTAAGCTTCTCCGACGGAATAATCCCCTTATACTTGAAACTATCTGGATACATGATAGGATCAAACGTATCAGGAACTACTTCCTTTTCGTCCAACTCAACCTCATATACTATAGGACCATATTCGGTATCGCCCCAATGCCTTGCCCTCCTCTCGGCGTGAGTCTTAGCAAGATCCTTATCAGTAGTTAAAAACACATAATCATCGAACCCCGGACCCCTCTTCTCGTCTTTTGAAGTAGGCATATCTATCTGAGAAGGTGGAACAAGTCCGTCTGCTCCTATCACACGCCCCCTAAAGCCAGCGCTCCCATGATAGAACTTCTTTTTGCCCGAGCCGCCATGCTCCACTTGAGAAATCTTTGCCTTTAATGTAGCAATCTCTTCATCGGTTCTTGGCTTGTCTGGAAGTTTAGCTTTCAACAATATCTCATCATCAAAATCATCATATGAACTTAAATCGGTGACGAATTCTTGCAAATAATGTCTATCGGATGTTCCGCTAGACGATCTTGAGAATCTAGACATATTAGCGAAACACGCCTTCCTCTGATTATCGGATTTGAAATTCATCTCTCCTCCTCAATCAACTCATGATCTCTATTCTCGAACTGCTTAGCATACGCCTGAAACTCCTTCTTGGCAGCATTCCTAACCTCTGAATCCAACCCCCTATCATATGCCTTATCACGAAGCCCCCAATATTTCTGCAATTCATCATTGGATAAATCCAGCTTTATACGATAAGAAACCCCCTTCTTACTAAAATCAGACCCCACATTTCTTTTGCCTTTCTCTTCCAATAATTTATCACGAAGAAGACCGTATTTACCGCCCCAATACGAAGTTGCATAATCTACCATATTATCCAACAAAGAATCATCCATGAGCTGGATATAATTGAGATTGCCGGGAGTCAGAATGAAATCCGCCACAGTCCTATAATTCACTACATCTTCCTCATGCAATGAATTTTTATCGATATCCGGAACACTCTTAGAACGCTCTTCTACGATATCATCCATCACCTCTGATAATGGACGTTCTCCTTTAGGCTTATTTTTCGAACCAACTGGCCTGCCACCTTTACCTTTTGGTAACTCTACGAAAGTCTCCACACCAACCTTCGGCTTATGCCCCATCCTCCATGCACGAGCCTCCATTGTATCAGGATTTTCAAGCCTCCATGTAGCCCTAGTTCTCCATACCTCATCCTCTAGATCCTGCATTATAGGCTGCATCATAGCCCATTTATCTCTTGGAGGATTATAATCGTCGTACACCTGCATGAGATATTTCTCCTCAAGCAGGTCGTACGGCAGATCCGTTGTGATAGAAGCGCCCCCCTCGTCGGGAAGGTTAACATTATGATACATATTTTGGAAAGCCCCCCTCGTGATTTCTTTTGCCGTAGTAGTACTTAGAGAATCTCTTTTGTCAGGCCTTCCTATGCCACGCCTAAGATCTGCCTCAGCCACTATCTTTGGAGCATCGGTTCTGCCAAATGGAATCTTATCCTCCTCACCTGAATAAAATCCACCTTCAGCTTCATATGCCTTCATCACCTTAGGACTGGCCAAAGCAACCTTCTTTACACCAGCAAGGCTTTCTTCATCTAATTGTGATATAATCTTTTTTGCTTCTACAGGAGGTATATCCGTGGCCAACTCAAAAGAAGTAGTAGGAATATTCTCTGCTGATACCCTCAGCTTTCCAGATTCATCAGTGAACATCTCCAACTTAGATGGTGTCCTCTTGGCAAACATATTTGCAAAAGCCGCCCTCCTCTGATCATCCGATCCGAACCTCATTTCATCATCCTCTTCAGTTCCCTGAACTTCTTATCATCATCCACAATGCCCATCACCTGTCTCTTAAATGCATCACTGCTGATCGGCCTGACCTCGCCATAAACATTCATATAAGACCCATAAAGTTTGTCAATATCCCCCTCATAAACTAAATGTCTCATCTCCGACAACATATTTGAATCCAACCCCCCAACCATAACAGTCATCACATCACTTGTAAGAGTATTTTTTGGACGAGGTTTTTCCTCTTCTAAAAACCCCACAGTCGGACTAACCTTATATGTATCAATCGTATTGTCAATCTCCCTCTTAAAATCATTCAGCCCCGAAACGAAAGCCCCCGTATTTCCCTCCTTATAAGACTCCCAAAGCCTCCAATCATGATGAGCAAACCTCCCTAAAAACGCCCCCAGCTTATCATCATCTATCTGTTCCCCCTTCTCATTAAGCAGCCTTGAAGCATAAATCCTCTTGAAATTATCAAGCAGATCCTCAAATCTAGTCCTATTACCAACCCCCACAGACTCCACTAGAACAGCAGCCGGATCTTTGACATCAACATCAGTATTAATCCCAAGCAAATAATGCATCCTATCTACATTCTCATCTACAGATTTGTCTTTTGAATAGAATTTGGATATGTCAACCTCGTTGGGATTCACTCCATAAGCCAATGCAGTCTCCACAATCTCTATTGGAATACCCAACTGTTTGGAAAGTTCCAACGGCTCGACCCCCACATACGTCTTAAACTTATTTGGATCCAAAGCAAACTTATCTTCGGCCACCCTATGTCTAATATGAGAAATATTAGCCTCATCGTCCAAACGATTCAAAAAATCAGACCTAGCCTTCTCATATCTTTCTATCTCATCTTTAAGAAGAATCAAATCCC
>Ga0315288_10008927_pt1 | contig 12641 bp, 8 predicted proteins | sample YL17G11_20_MG_FD_203454 | JGI IMG/M metagenome (GOLD analysis project Ga0315288, IMG submission 203454) | Sediment microbial communities from Yellowstone Lake, YNP, Wyoming, USA - YL17G11_20 | ecosystem: Environmental > Aquatic > Freshwater > Lake > Sediment | place: USA: Wyoming | collected...
GGCATCTTTAACGGCCTCTCGTTCTGGAACCAGACGCCATTCTCCTTGCGGACAATCCCGCCCTTGACCTCCAGGATGAGGATGCCGCGGACCGGGTCGGCGACTAACTAATTCTTGTTTCTCTTATTCACGCTTTTTCCATGAAGAAGGATGATTGCGTTGTCTATTAGTTTAGGAACAGTCTGATTCCAGCGATCATCTAAATAATCCCTAAATTCAACTGGTTGCTGCATAACTTCAAACGAAAATTTAATTATATTAAGATAACGATTGACTGATTCATATGTACTGTTAAACAAATATTGAAGTGTATTTGTCCCGTCCATGGGCATGCACAAAGAAGGGAAAAGGAAGTGGAGACATTTGGAATTTGAAACGAGTCTCCCTGATGTCTTCATTAATTCCATGTCTTGGAATGCGTTCTTCAGCAGATCTAACATCTTATCGTCGATTGCTGGATTAAAGCTTCTAAGTTCGTTTTCTGTCGCCTCAAGTTTAGGAATGCATAAAATTAGGGCGCTTTTAAATTCGTCAAAATATTTCAGCTTTGCGCCTCGGCTATCCATGTCCCAGGAAACCAAGGTTGCATAAAGTATTTCGAGGCAGTAATTATCTGAAAGGAAACTTGTGATATTTGTATGCTTCTTCCGCAATTCAATGATCCGCCTATAGAAATAGAGGCTGGGACCACTTCTATACAAAGAGTTGAATTCATTTATTTTTGAAGTTATTGTGCTAACAATTGCTTCGATCTTTTTCTCGCGGTTTAGAATCATTTCTTTTCTTCCGAGTACGGAATGATGAGATATTATTGGTGGCGAAGAAGTGCGATTGTGTGAATTGATCCTTGGATCTGCGGGATTGAGACAGTGCGTTGTAATTTCAGCTCGGGCTAAGCATTTATAATATCTGCCGAGCATTTCTTGAATCTTTTTTACTAGATTCTCTTCCAGTGATAGCTCACCGAGATTAATATGAATCCAGACATCATTCAGACGAGCGACTGAGGCAAATTTCAGATCTCCTCGACCTAATTTCTCTAGTCCAGATCCAACACTTTCGCTGTCAATTTGAACAATCCGTTGACCCAGTTTGTTCTTCCTCTGAATATAAGTGCAATCTGGATCAAAGTGCGTTGAAATCTTACCCTTTGGATAGTTGATATAAACTGAGATCATGGATCTTATCCCGCTACGCTCCACGCCTTCGTAAGAATTAGGACTAATCTCTCCATCGATTCTGACCTACCCCCGATCAATATACCATCTGTGAAGTGAAATTTTCAAGCTCCAGCCCTACCTCTATGACGCGGATTCATATTCGCGTGGCCTATTGACAACGACTATAACACATGCTATATATAAGCCGTAATCCAACTAAAAAGGATTTAACCGCTTGGGAAAGCCCGGGTTTATGGAACCTTGCACAATCACCCAACGGCCAGGTGACGACTACTCGGACTGCATCAAGCGGCTTCGCGCTAAGCTTGGTCTTACGCAACAAGCATTAGCCGACCGTTTGGGCGTTTCCTTTGCTACTGTGAATCGGTGGGAAAACAAGCAGACAAAACCTTCTCAACTCTCGTGGAGTCATCTTCGCCAATTCGAGATGCGCGTTGGGGAAGAGGATGACTCCTCCAACATAGAGCCAAAGAATTTAGCTCCCGCAATTTTGGACTTCACGGCGCCACCGGAGATTGTAAAAATCCTGGCTGAAGGCGAACGCCTTTCCTTCGGCCACCTCATGAATCCCACTTTTGCCACCGAAATCTCAAGTATTGACCCTTTGCCCCACCAACGGATCGCCGTTTACGACCACATGCTCAGGCAATCCCGTCTGCGTTTCCTCTTGGCGGACGACGCGGGCGCGGGCAAGACCATTATGGCCGGCCTTTACATCAGAGAGATGCTTTCCCGGCGGTTGCTCCGTCGCATTCTCATTGTTACTCCGGCAGGGCTAGTCGGGAACTGGCGCAGAGAGCTGGCGAAATCGTTTAACTTACCTTTCCGCATTATAAGTGGCGCGGATGCTCGGACCGAAAACCCCTTCATCGGCGAGAACAGCAACTGGCTCATCGTCAGCGTGGACACTCTCGCCAGTCCCCGCGTTTTTACACGCCTCCAAGCCACCGGAGTTATCCCGTATGATCTGGTCGTGTTCGACGAGGCCCACAAGCTCGCGGCTGATCGCGGCGCAGATCTTCGCGTCCGTAAGACTGACCGCTACTGCCTTGCCGAGGCGATTGCTGGAGTTCGGGGCGTCCATGAGCGTTGGGGCTTGGGCTGGAGCGCGAATCATCTTCTGTTGCTCACCGCTACGCCGCATATGGGTAAGGACTACCCTTATTACGCTCTATGGCGACTTCTTAAACCTGAAGTGCTTTCCACTCGAGAGGCTTTCGCTGAATTTCCCCCGTATAAGCGTCTTGAACACTTCATCAGACGCACCAAAGAAGAGATGGTGCACCTTGACGGGCGCCCGCTTTACCCAAAGCGAATTTCCGATACGCTCGGTTACGATCTTAGCCAGGAGGATGTCGGCGAACAGACGCTCTACGACGAGACGACGGACTATCTCCGCTTTGTCTACAATAAAGCTAAACTTCTAAACCGCGGGGCGGCGCGCCTGGCTATGAGCGTATTCCAACGCCGTCTGGCCAGCTCCACATACGCTCTTTTGCGATCCTTCGAGCGGAGGATCGAGAAACTGGACAATCTTATTCAAGATGTCCAAGACGGCAAGCTCTCCATCGAGCAGCTCTCATCTTTCCAGCAACGGATTCACGAGGAGGACGACGTTTTTGAGGCTAAAACGGCCGATGACGAATCCGAAGAGGAAGGCCGCGAAGAAAACGAACTGGCTGAGGATAAGCTCCTTCAAGGCGTGGTAGCCGCATCCTTAACCGACCTTCAGACTGAGAGAGAGCAGGTCAAACAACTCCTCGATCTGGCCAGAAGGGTCCACGAAGAAGGACATGAATCTAAATTCGAGAAACTCCGCGAAGTGTTGACCGACCCCAAGTTCGAGGACGAGAAATTCATCATTTTTACCGAACACCGCGACACAATGATTTTTCTCGCCAAGCGTCTGAGCGGGATGGGCTATACGGGTCAAGTCGCCCAGATTCATGGAGGCATGAGTTCCCAGCCGGATGCAGCCTCGGGCTTAAGCGATCGGGAAAGGCAAGTCGAGTTCTTTCGGAAACCGATTGCGGAAGGCGGGGCCCGCTTCCTTGTCTGCACAGATGCGGCGGGCGAAGGCATCAACCTGCAATTCTGCTGGATCATGATCAACTACGACGTACCCTGGAATCCGGCCCGTCTGGAACAGCGCATGGGCCGCATCCACCGTTACGGCCAGAAACACGACCCCGTCATCATCGTGAATCTCGTCGCGCCGAAAACCCGAGAGGGCAAGGTGCTCAAGGTTCTGCTCGACAAGCTGGAGAAAATCCGGAAGGAACTTCGATCGGACAAGGTCTTTGACTGCATCGGTCGCATCTTCCAGGACGTCTCCATCAAGCGGTATATGGAATTGGCCGTTACCGAGGACCCCGACGACGTGGCGCGGGAGCTCGACGGCCGCCTGACGAAGGAGCAGGTCGAGGCGCTTTCGGCGCGTGAGAAGTCCCTTTACGACTCCGGAGGCAGCGTGGCGAATGCTCTGCCCCGCTTGCGGGCCGACATTGAGCAGGAGGTCTATTTCCGATTGCTTCCGGGATATGTCCGCCAGTATGTCGAGAAGGCCGCGCCGGCGGCGGACATCACGCTCGAAGGCGACGCGGGTGGATTCTTCTCCTTCCGGCCTTCCCACCTGGGGGCGATCGATCCGCTTCTCCCGGCGCTGGAACTCTACCCCGAAAAAGCCCGCGAGAGGCTGACCGTATCCCGGCCCGCGGACCGGGAGGACGCCATCTGGCTTCATCCGGGCGAGCCGGTCTTTGAACGGTTCCGGGCGCTCGTGTCCGAGCGATTGGGCGATGCGGGCAGGCGCGGCTCGGTTTTCGTGGACCCGGCTGCCGACCGGCCGTACCTATTTCACATGGCGGTCCTATCCATCGCGCGGAAAGCCGACCCTGAACTGCCGGATCTGGCCAAGGAGGAAGCGCTCGATTGCCGACTAGTGGGCGTGAAGCAGAACGAGGGCACGGAAGTGGCATTGTGCCCCATCGAGCACTTGCTGCTATTGAAGGGTGGACACGGCTTGCCGCCCTCGGCTCAGCGCCTTGCAATCGCGGCGAGCAAGATGAAGGAGCGGGCGCTTGCCTTCCTCCTGGAACGCGTCGCGCGGGAAATGGCCCTCGAACGGAAGAAGACGCTCTTGGAGAGCCTGCCGGAGCGAGAGGGCTTCATCCAACGTGGATTCGACTTTCAGGAGGCGGAACTGGCTGCCGCCCGCGCGATGCATACTGAGAAGGCACGGACCGGGAACCTGAAAGCCATCGAGGCATTGGAGGACGTCAAGCGCCAGCAAAGGCAGCTTGCGGGCCGTAGGGCGAATACGCAGGTGGTCATGAGACGAGAACCGGAACTCATCGAGCCCGGCCTTGTGACGTTCGTAGCCCACGCGCTTGTCGTGCCGTCCTCCGACCCCAGGGACATCGAGGAACACGACGTCAACGTGGAAATGGCCGCCATGCAGATCGCGCGGGTATTTGAGGAAGCGGTCGGAGCCAACGTGATCGATGTCCATACGCCGGAATTCGCCCGCGTGGCGGGACTGCCCGACAATCCCGGCTTCGACCTGCTATCCGTCCGCCCGGGCAATGAGAAGCGCGCCATCGAGGTCAAAGGCCGCGTCGAGACGGGCGACATCGAGGTCTCGGCCAACGAATGGGCAAAGGCCTGCAATATGCGCCAGGGCTATTGGCTCTACGCCGTATACAACTGTGCCACGCCGACGCCTCGACTTGTCCGTGTGCAGGACCCATTCGGGAACCTGCTGGCGAGGGCAAAGGGGAGCATGTTGGTTTCGGCCAGGCAAGTCATCGAATATGGGAATAGATGAAAGGACAACGCTGCCCTTATTGACTTGACTTTGTATAGGTGAAATATGTATATTATCCTCAATAACCCCCTGAGTAGCTTCGGCGAAAGGGCGCAGAGCCGTTCTCTTGGAACGGCTCTTGCTTTTTATGGGGGGGATTCTTGAAGACATTTCTATACATTGACGCCTTCAATCTGTATTTCGGAGCCGTTCGGGGAACTCCATATAAATGGCTCGACTTGCAAAAGCTGGCGAAAATCTTGCTTCCCAGGAATGATGTCGTCAGAATTAAATATTACACCGCGTTGGTAAACGCGAGACCTCAGGATCCCGATCAACCTTTTCGGCAGAAAGCATACCTTCGAGCTTTGAAAACATTACCGAATCTGGAAATATTTTATGGGCATTTCCTCACCCATGTCGTAAAAATGCCTCTCGCAAATCCGGTACCCGGATTGCTGCCTTTGGTCGAGGTGGTGAAAACAGAAGAAAAGGGTTCTGATGTCAACCTGGCATCCCATCTTCTTTTGGATGCATTCCGGAATCGTTTCGAGTGTGCAGTCGTTATGACCGGTGATTCGGATCTGTTGACACCGGTTCAGATCGTCATGGAAGAATTGAGAAAGCCTGTGGGCGTAATAAACCCACAAAAAAATCCTTGTCGTGTTTTAGAGCGACAAGCGACTTTCTACAAACACATAAGGATTTCGACGCTTAAAAAATCCCAATTTCCTTTTCAATTGAAAGACGAAAAAGGTTTTGTTTTAAAACCCGGTGAATGGTGATAACAATGGCCGATATTCCCCGCCTCATCGAACATGCCTTTCCGCTGAAGCAGGCTTCGCTGAACTCGGTCCATGAGAAGAACGTCCGGCATGGACATCTATCGACGCTCCACATCTGGCCCGCACGGCGGAGGCTTGCGGTTTGCCGGGCGGAGACGGGCGACATTGAGGTCTCGGCCAACGAATGGGCCAAAGCATGTAATTTGCGGCACGGATATTGGCTTTATAAAGTTTACAGCTGCGCTACGCCGACCCCGCGCCTATTTCGCATAAAGGACCCGTTCGGGAACCTACTCGCGAGGGCAAAGGGCAGCATGCTTATTAGCCCTCGCGAGATTGCAGAGGCAACGGAACACTAAGCCACATTAAAAACGAGGTTAATGAAAATGCAAATACGCCATCTTCGGATCGAACGCTTTCGCGGCATCGAGCTGCTTGATTGGCGAATAAATGGGGACGTGATTTGCCTGGTCGGACGCGGCGATTCGACCAAGAGCACAGTTATAGAGGCGATAGAACTCACCCTTTCACCGAGGTGGGACTACTTGTTTGACGACTCTGACTTCTATGACGCCAACACGGCTTTCCCAATTGTTATTACTGCAACCGTCGGTCAGCTGCCAGACTCACTGCGGGCGGACAACAAGTTCGGTCTCGAAATCAGGGGATGGAGTCAGGCCGACGGAATTCGTGATGAGCCTATAGAAGGCGATGAAACTGTTCTTTCGATCCGGTTGAAGGTGGATTCATCCCTGGAGCCCGAATGGACCGTTATTAATGACCGGAACCCAGAAGGTCGAACGATTTCCTACAGGGACAGACAACTCTTGGGTGTTATTATGCTCAGTCCATTTATAGACCGCCATCTTACATGGAATACCGGGACGGTCTTATTCCGGCTCTCTGGAGATTTGAACTCGCTTCGGGGAATACTGGCCGAAGCTGGTCGCGCTGCCAGAGCGGCTTTAACGTGTGAAGCAGTGCCGGTGCTGACTGAAGCCGCCTCCAGGGCGCAAGAACTTGCGAAGGGTCTGGGCGTCGCACCAAGAAAGAGCTATCGTCCTGCCCTAGACATCCATCGCGTCAATATCGGCCAAGGTGCGATTTCCCTCCATGACGGAGAAATTCCGCTAAGAAGGGCTGGGTTGGGGACAAGGCGGTTACTTACCTTCGCACTGCAGCGTGAAGTGGCTAAGTCGGGCGGCATCACCCTCGTTGATGAGATAGAACATGGTCTGGAACCCCATCGAATTAGATCCCTGGTGAGATCTCTCCGCCCGGATAAAAGCCGTGGTCAGGTGATTATGACGACGCATTCTCCTGTTGCCATCCAAGAGCTGGCCGTATCCTGCGTGAGAATTGTACGCTCATCAGAGGGCATTACGAAGATCCTAGAAGTCCCGGATTCGTTGCAGGGTGTAGTGCGGGGAGCCTCCGAAGCTATCCTTGGCCGCAAAGTAATCGTCTGCGAAGGCAAGACCGAGATTGGATTTTGCCGTGCGCTTGATCAATTTTGGTCGCAGAGACAGGGGAAAGAAGCTTTCGCATATATTGGCGTTGTGCCAATAGCGCCGCAGGAAGGGGGTGGAACATCGAGGGCACCACAGTATGCGATTGATATACGCAGACTCGGATATAGCGTCTGCTTCCTAGGCGATTCCGACCGCGAGCTAAAGCCAGATCCTCCAGCAATGCATTCGGAAGGAATTCGGGTGCTACTTTGGGCCGATAGGATGTCTATTGAGGATCGTGTCGTGCGGGACCTGACCTGGGAGGGGGTGATCGCGGTGGTAGCGATTGCCGTTGAAGAAAAAAATGAACAAAGTGTAATTGATGCCATAAAGCTTCGCCTTGGACCAGGGCACCGTTTCCCTCGAGGCGAATTTCGTACGTGGCAAGACTCGCTCGAATTACGCAATGCCATCGGTAGTGCTGCCAAGAGCGCTGGGTGGTTCAAACGGATCAACAGCGGTGAGCATATGGGAGAGGTTGTCTGTCAATATATCGACCGTATTGCCACGACTGATTTAGCCCAAAAGATATTGCAACTTCGAGAGTGGATTGATGTCAATGACTGATGCGGCAATGCTCGCAGCTTCACCCCGAGCCTTCGTCGCTGCTGCTGCGGGGTGCGGAAAGACACACTTGATTTCCGAAGCAGTTTGTCACTATGGTTCTCGGAGGGACTTAGTACTTACTCACACCCATGCCGGGGTGGACGCGCTTCGCCGAAAGGTGCGTTCAAGAGGGAGCGTTGCTTCGGGCTTTACAGTGGACACCATTGCAGGCTGGGCTCTTCGGTATGCTTCGGCATTTCCCAGAACCTCTGGTTTGCGATGTGCGTTGCCAAAGACTCCTGATGAGTGGAATAGTATCTACGAAGCTGCCCAGAACTTACTAGTTCGAGAACCTATACGTGAGGTACTTCAGGCTTCCTACTCGGGCGTGTATATCGACGAGTATCAGGACTGTACGATTCAACAGCATGGGCTCGTGATGGCCATCGCTGAGGTTATTCCTACGAGAATCTTGGGTGACCCTCTCCAGGGGATCTTTGATTTTGGGCAGAATAAGCCGGTCGATTGGGATCGAGATATCCGGCCGAGTTTTCCGGAGCTTCCTGCATTGATTCGGCCGTGGCGGTGGGAGGAAAAGAACCCTCAGCTGGGTCAATGGCTTGCCTCTGTGCGTCAAGATCTACTTCAAGGGCGTCCTGTCAACCTTGATGGTGCCCCTGTCCGATGGGAAAGGTTACCTGCGACCAAGCAGATTACAGAGCAAATTAATGTCTGCTTTGATATCTCCAGGCAAGCCCAAGATACAGTGGTTGCGATTCATGGGCTATCTCCTCAATGCCATTTCGTCGCAAGCCGACTGAAGGGTTTATATCAGTGCGTCGAGCCCATCGAGTCCCCGGACCTCTTCCAGAGCGGGGCGGCTATTGAGGCAGCGCACGGTCCAGCTCGGGCAGCCGTAGTAGTCGCTTTCGCTAGCAAATGTATGACGCGAGTGGGAACAGCGCTTCAGCGAGTCAGAGATTCGTATCAATCTGGAAAAATCCCGCAGACCCGGCAAGGCCAGCTTTCTGCAGTTTTCTTAGCTTTGCGCCGAGTTGCGGAGGACGATTCCTTCTCCGCTGTCATTACCGCTCTGGAGCTCATTTCATTTATCCCCCAAGCAGTGTTGTATCGTCGAGAACTTTTCGAGGAAATGATCCGCGGGCTCCGCTCTGCTAAGGCGAACGGGGGTGGATCGCTGCCCGACGCTTTGTGGTTAGCCCGCAATCGGACTCGATTCGTCGGCCGGCGGCTTGGGCGTTGCGTGGTCGGAACCACCCTTTTGGTCAAGGGTCTCGAATTTGATCATGCGATAGTTCTCGATGCAGACGACATGGAAGGGAAGAACCTCTATGTTGCATTGACTAGAGGGGCCCGATCGCTGACGATATTCTCGCGTAGCCAGACCATCATACCCAAATGCAAAAAAAATAAGGTGACGGAATGATCGATTCTCCGCGTTTGATCGAACACGCTTTTCCGCTGAAACAGGCTTCGCTGGACTCGGTCCACGAGAAAAACGTGCGGCATGGACATATATCCACACTGCACATTTGGCCAGCGCGGCGGCCGTTGGCGGCCTGCCGGGCGGCGCTCATCGCCACCCTCCTGCCCGATCCCTCATCGCAACCTAAGCCCGAAGGCATGAGCGCCGAAGAGTGGCAAAAAGAGATTCGCCGCCGACGCCAGGAACTCTGCGAGAAGATCGGCGGCAAGGTGGTCAAGAAGATCGAGCGGAAGAAGATGCCCAGCGGCGAGACGGTCGAACGGGAGAAGGAGATCACGGAGGGAGGCATTCTTCACTGGAAGCGCGAAACGGAGAATAAGGAAGTTCTCGATTGGTTCCGCCGGGAAATCCGCAAAGCTTACGGCGGGCGGGCTCCAAAGGTCCTGGACCCCTTCGCAGGCGGCGGCGCGATCCCGCTCGAGGCCATGCGCCTTGGATGCGAAGCGACCGCCGTGGACATCAACCCGGTCGCCTGGTTCATCCTGAAATGCACGCTCGAATACCCGCAGAAACTGGCCGGAAAGACCTGGCCTCTGCCGGATTTCATCATCGAGGACGAGGAATTCATGAACGCCTTCTATAAGGTGTATCCGCACCTCGTCGGCCGGACGAAGAAGACCAAATGGCAAAAGCAAACTGAGGAAACCACTCCGGGGCTCTTCGACAAGCCTGATTCCGGACGCACGCCCAAGGCGAACCTCGCCTGGCACGTCAGGGCTTGGGGTCGGTGGGTGCTCGACCATGCCCGACGCGAACTCGCTCGTTTTTATCCCACTTATGCCGATTTTGAACATATTCCGTTGACCAGCAAAGAGGAGAGAAACGGCATTGTCCAGAAACCGTTTGAGAAGCGGATGATGCAGTTTGTGCCGATAAAAGAAGACGGAACGGCGGATGTTGATGCTCTCAATGCTGAGTTCAGCTTGGAGTACTTGGCAAATAAGCGTAACGCGAGATGGGTGGCCAAGCCCACCGTAGCTTACCTCTGGGCTCGGACGGTGAAATGCAAGAATTGCCGGGCGACGCTTCCGCTCTTGAAGACGCGATGGCTCTGCAAGAAGAAGGACGGTAGGAAGCGTGTGCTTCTCACAATGGAGCCCAACGCAGAGAAGACCGGCGTGGTCTTCGGTATCGAAGCGAATGTCCCAATCAAAGGCGGAAACGCGGCGCAACGCCGTGAGCACGATAAGCGTATTGCCGCAGGCACAATGTCAAAGTCGGGTGCAAAATGTCCATGCTGCGGTCTTCCTACTATGACACTAGAAGACCTTCGTTTGGAGGCAACTTCAAGCCATGACAACTATCAGCAGACGGCGACTGTTGTAGAAGGCCAACACACAAAGGAGTATCGAGTCGCTACCGACATCGAAATAGACGTAATAAAAAAAGCGGTGTTGACTGCGCCCAATGCGCTTGAATCGCTCCCCAATTCCTCAGTGACTGAAGCTTTTAAACCATGCAGTACTCGCTCAATATCTGCCCAACTGTATGGGGTAAAACGATGGTCCGATCTTTACTCGCCACGCCAGATAATAGCGATCTCCGCGCTTGGAAAAGCAATCCATGATGCGCACTCAGAAATGCATCCCGCAGGACAGGATTCTGCCTGGTTGAACGCGGTAACAGACTATTTGTGCCTCGGTCTTGATAGGCTTCTCAGCTTCCTTTGCGTGAACGCTTGTTGGAAACCCGATGCAGATTCATTGAATTGGGCGTTTTCACGGTTCTCGATTTCTCTCCTGTGGGACTTTGCAGAGGCACAACCTCTCGGCACATCCGCGGGGTCATATATCCGGTGCAATGAGCGAATCGCCACCGCACTTGACACACTCGTAGCAAGCATTAGTGGTTCTGGTATTCCCAAGGTAGTCAATGAGTCTGCAATGGAACTCATGGCAAGTGAGAAATACGATGCCATCGTTACAGACCCTCCATACTACCAAGCGGTCTCCTATGCCGATTTGTCAGACTTCTCCTACACATGGCTTCGTGGTTTTGTTCCAGAATTACCAAAAGAATTTCAGGAACGGCTGTCTAACAAGGTTAAGGAAGCCGTTCAACATATTCGCGAGGACAAGAGCCGTGATGCGGAACGTATCAAGTATGAAAATCAGATGGCGGAGGCGTTTTCAAGGGCAAGAGAAAGCCTAAACTCCGATGGCCGTTTTATCTGCGTGTTCGCCCACAAGGAACCCAATGCTTGGGAAACGTTGGTGTCGGCAATCATCAGAGCGGGCTTTGTTGTCACGGGTAGTTGGCCGATCCAAGATAATCTACCCACTCGACAGAGAGCCTCCTCATCAGCAGCCTTGGCATCATCGGTGTGGATTGTCTGCAAACCTCGTCCGTCCGCAGCACCCGCTGGATGGGACAACCAGGTTCTGGAAGACATGCGGCAGAACATCCGGGAAAAACTCCGCGAGTTCTGGGACGCCGGAATCCGCGGACCGGACTTCGTCTGGGCGGCAACCGGTCCAGCGCTCGAGGCTTACAGCAAACATCCCGTGGTCAAGAAAGCCAACGACCCCGGCCAAGTGATGCCTGTCTCGGAGTTTCTTACCCACGTCCGCCGGATGGTCGTGGACTTTGTGGTCGGCCGCGTGCTCTCAGGAGACAAAGATGATGGCGCGGAACTTTCCGCCGCCGATCGTCTCGACGAGCCAACCGCATACTACCTCCTTCACCGCCACGACTTCGGCCTGGATGAAGCCCCGGTGGGAGCTTGCATCCTTTATGCCATCTCGTGTGGCGTTTCGGACAAAGAACTCTCCGATACCTGGGACCTCATCGGCTTCACAAAGGGGAAGGCGGCGGATGACGAGGAACCGGAGGAGGCGGACGCCGATGCGGAAGCCGATACCGAGACCGAGGATGATTCCGGCAGCAAGGTGAAGCTCAAGACCTGGGCGCAGCGTAAAGGCAAATCGCTCGGTTTCGAGGCCCCCGGCGGCAGGCCCGTTCCGCTCATTGACCGGATTCATTGCCTGATGCACCTATGGAAAGCGGGCGATGTTCACAAGGTAGACGAGTACCTCGACGAGAACGGCCTGCGGCGGCAGGAACTCTTCAAGCGGCTCCTGCAGTCTCTCATCGAGCTTTCGCCGCACGGGAGCGAGGAGCGGTCGCTTCTCGAGTCCATCAGTAATCACATCGGCGCGCGGGGAGCGGTGAAGGACGAAAAGCAGATCTTACTTTTCAAGAACGATGATAACGAGGAGTCAAATCATGGCTAAACTGCCCTGGAAGCCCTGGCATGAAGTGGTGAAACTGCGCGACGACTTGCGCTCCGGCGATCTGCCTCTTCAT
>Ga0315288_10008928_pt1 | contig 12640 bp, 22 predicted proteins | sample YL17G11_20_MG_FD_203454 | JGI IMG/M metagenome (GOLD analysis project Ga0315288, IMG submission 203454) | Sediment microbial communities from Yellowstone Lake, YNP, Wyoming, USA - YL17G11_20 | ecosystem: Environmental > Aquatic > Freshwater > Lake > Sediment | place: USA: Wyoming | collected...
TGGCGCGGTCGGGTTGCGGATGCCGGGACGTGGCGCGGTCGGGTTGCGGTGTGGGAACGGGGGGCGATTACGGAGCGGGGGAATACGTTGAGGGTTAATGGTTAGGGCGAGGTTTGAGCGTGATAGGTCAACATTAGAGGCCAGTCTTGAATACCCCTAGGGAAAACACAGTTGAGATGTTGAGGGTTGCGGCTCCATCCAGCTATACCGTAAGTGCAACAGAGGCAGTAGGGCTCCAGGTTAGAGCATGTTAGGCAAAAAGAAAAACTCTCTAGGTCTAGTTTGAGGAGAGCCCACGGACGAGTAGGAAGGCTCATTTTTTCCTCTTCCGTTGTCTTGGTTGATTCCAATACTTGCTTTTGCAGTTCGGGCAGCGCTTCGGGGTGCCTTCAATCCGGGGCATCCACTGATAGGGGGCGCCGGTCTTCTTGTCTTTGCAGCGCCCGCATTGCCAGCGGGTGATTGTGAACATTACCTTGCTCATGTAAGCCTCTCCTTTGTTGACTAACTATGTCAAGTTACACGATGTGTTGCTACTCTGATGATAGCATGAGGATTATATTTTTACAACGTCTCTGAGTGGGAGCCGTAACGCATTGACTGAGGTACGCGCCGGGCGTAGGATGAGGCCCGGCCCACCTGGAGCGGTCAGTGATGTCAGCTACCATTGTTCTTGCCCGTTCATTTTTTCGTTATCCTTTTAAACATAAACTACACGGTCGGCGGGTGCCGGTCTCCTCGGAGAAAGATTTCCGGGCATGGTTCAAACGTCAAAAACGGTTCAAAGGGCGCCGACCGAAAAAAGAGCATTGGCTCTATACTCTCGATAGTGAAGTCTCGAAGTCGCGCAAAGGAATCAAGATTGGGGATGACTGGCATCGGATACAACTCCAACACAAAATGACGGAAGTGGAAAAGATTCTCCCGCTCTCCAGTTTTTCAGAGCGCCATATTCGGGACACGTTCAACAAACAAGAAGTCTTTAGGAACCTCTGGGCGAACTGGGGCGGTATTATTCGCGTGGTGGTCTCCGGGACGGTGGACGATGGGCGGCGGGTCAAGGAAATTATTCACCTGGCCTACCACAAAGAACACTGGGAGAGCCAAGAGCGGGGGCGCGGTAAGCGGAAGGTCTCCGGGCGTGAATTATTTCGGCGCTGGCTGGTATCGTCGGTGGCGACGAACTTGCGGCGGCGCGGGCTTCGGTTGTCGAACCCGAAAGAATCCGCGCAGCGTATCGCACGGCTTCGAAATGATCTCGCGAGGTTGCAAGGGCAAACTGAGTATATCGGCTTCATGGATAAAGCGAAGATGGGCGGGCACGTACAACAGATGATCTGGAAAGCGCGGGCGATCAAGCAACAACAGAAGACCAAGCAGCTTCGCGGAGCGACGGTACGGATTGAGAAAATGGTATAAAGCACGCGACAAGTAGGAGCGTGTTCTTATGAGCGGAGCGAAAAACGAGTGGGTCAAGCGTCGGTGGGCGCTCTTGATTGAGCGCTACGGGGGCCGGTGTTCATCTTGTGGCGCTGCCTATGATTTAGAGTTTGCACACTTACAGCCGACACAATGCAGGGGCGAAGGGCGCGGGAAGTATCGGCGGCTTAGGGATATTCTTCAGAATGCCGGACTATATCGGTTGTTGTGCATGAATTGTCACGATGAGATGGACGGACGGACCCGGCGCAAGCGACAAGTTGAGATACGGGGGAAGTTGTGAAAAAAACTCGCACGAAAAGAGAACGGGAGTGGTGGGTCTTCGATACGGAAGACAATAGCAAGGGCCGGGTCTACTGGGTCAACTTTTACAATGGGCAGCGGCACGTCTCGTTTGACAATCCCCACCGGGCGATAGAATGGATTCTCGATCAAGACGGCGTGTTTTGGGCGGTCAACTTGGAGTATGATTTAATTAACCTCTTCGGGCCACTGATGGACCTGTTATTAGTGTTGACCTATGGCGGGTTCGGACTCCTCAAGGCGTCGATCTATGGAAAGCCGGTCAGCTTCTTGAATACGCTCCGTCATTGGCCGATGTCGGTCGAGGAAATGGGGGAGCGGTTAGGGTTTCCTAAGCTGCCGTTTGATCCAACGAGTCTCGTCTACTGTCAGCGGGATTGCGAGGTCACGTATAAGTTTATTTCAACGATGGTTGAAAAGTATCATGCCATGGGGATTGACGAGGTACGGGCTACACTGCCGTCAACGGCGCTGCGGTTCTACCTCGAAAAATTCTGCAAGGTGCGATGGGAGCGGCATGGGGATATGGCTGTGTGGAAATTCTTGAGCATGGCCCGCTATGGCGGGCGGTGTGAGATTTTCTACACCAAGCCGGTGACGGCGCGGGTGTATGAGTATGATATTAACTCTTCCTACCCCTACGCGATGAAGACGGAGCGCTTTCCGAACCTTGACACGATTCAAGTCGGCAAGAAGTCCCCGGATTTTAGCGCGGAGGGGGTCGCGTGTTGCACGGTGACGGCGCCTAACATTGAATTTCCCTTACTCCCGTACAAGTCCGAGCGTGGGTCAAAATTGCTCTTTCCTACCGGCACGTTCACGGGGTTCTGGACGTACCCCGAGCTACGCAAGGCGCTGGAGCTTGGTTATTCCATCGACCGGGTGCATCGGTGCATTGAGTATCAGTCGATGTCGTCTCCGTTTGCGCCCTACATCGACTTCCTGTATGACTGGCGGCAGCGAGTCCGTGGAACGGATGAGCTTCTTTCGTATACGCTCAAGATTGCGATGAGTAGCACGTTTGGGAAGTTTGGGGAAGAAGGGGAGTTACAGATTATCTCTAGGGGGAAGCGCTACACGCTTCGGCAGATTCCTAGCCATAGCAATATGGTCTGGGCCACGTACATTCTAGCGTATGGGCGACTGAACCTGTATAAGAAGATGGTTGAAGCCTCAACCCTGGGGCAGTTGCTTTATTGCGATACCGATAGCGTGTTTATTAAGACGAACCGGCCCCCGTTCCCGGACAGCAAAGAGCTAGGAGCGCTTGGAAAAAAAGGCTGCTACGCTTACGCGCACTTTAAGCTCCCGAAGCTCTACCAAGTAGACACTCATTATAAGGCGAAGGGGGTACCGCTCGATAAGCGGCGGAAAGAGGACATGGAGCACTTGAAACGCGAGTTTTTCAATGATGGGGTTGCCGAATTTTTGAAGCCGTACCGCTGGTTGGAGTCGAAGAAGCTGAAGGAACAGCCGAACGTGTGGCGGGAAGTGACCAAGCAGATTAACGCGAGCTATGACAAGCGAACCGTGCATAAGAGCGGGAAGACTTGGCCGCTTCACCTGGGGAATGTGCGGTAAAATAGGGGTTTTTGGGGTGAGTTGACAGGTGGGATGCTTACTGCTATCATAAGTACATAAGGGGGGTGAACCATGTACCTGTTGAAGTATTACGATGATGGCGGGGTCACGGTGAAAGGGCCTTCGTTTGAATCTCGCGAGTGTGCTAACGTGGAAGCGGAAATGCGGAATGGCTATTTAGACGCGCAAGGGCTTCATTCGTTCGGGGTTTGGGTGGTGGTGACGGCATGCTGAACGTGTGCGCGTGGTGTGAACAAGAGGGGCAAGTAGACGCCGTGGCGCTGGTCAAGTCGGCGGCGTTCGGCGAGCCGATTACGCACGGGATTTGTGAGGAGCATCTGAAGAGCATTCTTGCAGAGCAAGGCGTCTACTCTGAGGGTGCACGTCGGTTTGGACGGGTGTGTGCATGAGCGTAGGCACGATCACGATACAGCTTCCGAGCCGGGCCTGTTGGTGGGTGAAGGCGCTAGCGGTAGAGTCGAAGGTATCCGTTCGGGAGTATCTACAAGTCATGGTGCTGAGACAGTTAGCCACATTGCCGGGGGTCGATCTCAGCCGGTCGCCGGACATTTTAACTACAGGGGGGCGGAACGATGGGAGCCAAGACAGCAAGCCAGACCGTGGCAAAGGTGGAAAACAAGCAAGAAGTCATGGGGCCGGTTACAGTGACTCCGGCACGGTTAGTCGATGAAGGGATGACGACGGGGGCGATTGCCGGGCTCCCGGACGAGTTCAAGGGGGCTGAAACGCTGGCGGGGTTTCCGCCTTCCGCGAAGTTTGACCGGGTAGGTGATTGCATCTTCGGGGAGTTTGTCGGCATGCGGGAATCGGTCGGCCCAAACGCCTCACGGTTGTATGAATTGTCGGTACCCGGCACGAACAACGGGGAAGCGATGAGCGTGGCCGTTTGGGGGAGCGCCGCGCTGGACCGGCTGTATGATTCAGCGTATCCGCCGATTCAAAGCGGGGACCGGCTGGCGTTCATTTTCTTAGGGGAAAAAGCGACCAAGCGCGGGTTGAATCCTGTGCGGTTGTTTGCGCTCAAGGTGAAGCGACCCGGACAGGCCACGAAGACCACACGCGCGGCGTAAGGGAATGCGGGAAGAGCACCGTGACACGTAACGGTTAAGTCCCGCAGATGAACACGGCGGGCCATGGCTGGAATGAACGTCTTGGCATTCGGGGGTCGAATGCCGGGGAGCCCCTAGAACTCTGGGGTCCGTGTTACTTGGCGGGGCCGATCATTCACAATGAGTGGTCCCGCTGAGTTTTCTTTTTTATCGGAGAGGAAACCGCATGGATGAGCTTGAAGCGGTAAAGCCGGTGGAAAGCATGACGGCGAAAGAAGGGGCGATTTATTTAGCACGGGCTGAGATGAACCCTGATGAGCCCGTTTTTATCCTACGCGGGCGCGACGTACTGGCCCCGGCAGCGGTCTTCGCGTGGGCGCGTTTGGCAGAGCGGTATGGTGTGGGGGTCAATAAACTGGCCGGGGCGCTGGATGCGGCGTCAAAGATGTTGACATGGCCGGGGCGACGGATGCCGGACTGAGACACGCGACGGCTAGGAGCGTGGCGGTCGGAAAGGGGATTATGTATCAGTTTACGTGTGTCACCTGTCAGCGTGACTTTTTTATTCCCTGTCGGTCGCTCGCGTGGCTGGTGGCGTTCAAGCATTTGGTGTGGGGCGGGCATCAGGTGTATTTTATGTCCTGGCATCAGCACAGACAGATTGGACAGTGATGGGGGTCTATGATGGAACGGTCTGACTTCGAGAATAGTACGAAAAAGGCGCAGCGGTATTTGACCCGTTCCAGGGTCTCCGGTCTTGTCACAAAAGATTTCATGTGGGCGACGGGCCGGTGGCGATGGTGGCCGGAACGGTTCACGCAAGCCGTCTTTCTCTGGAACCCGGAGGGCGGGGCCGCGTTGAATGGGGTGCATCGCCGAACCTATTGGCTCTGCATGGGGTGGTCGAGGATTGAGGTGAGACCGGACGTTGACCATGTGGACACGATACAAAACGGCGGGCGGTCAAAGTACCGCGTTGACGGGTCTATAAACCCGCGAAAGGAGGGTTGTGATGGGGGAGCATAAGTTACGAGTCGCAGGGAACGGGGACGAGGGGCGGGTGCTTTCGTCGCATATTGTTGAAGTTGTGAGTATGGCGAAGTGCGCGAACATCGAAGAGGAGTTACCGGGATTGATTGAACAGGCGTATATGAGGCTGAGTCAACGGGCTAAGGTAGAGGATAGTTTGATTGTTGGCGTTGTTCAAGCGGTTGGGCAGCATGTCGTAGTGATTACGGCGCAACGGATAGGACGCGAGGAGCTAGAGAAGCAACAACGGCTACAACGGATGCAAGGCGGGCGGGCGTTGTGAGTGCGACGCTGCCGAAAAAGTTAATCAGTGTTCCTGAAGATTGCGACCCACGCAGCCGGTACCACCTTGGCGGGGATGCCAGCGCCCAGACATGCGAGCATCATTATGTCGAATCATTCTGTAACGCGACTCATCGGGAATGGACGTGTCTGAACTGTGACAGGATTTGTGGGTTTTACCGATGGAACGCAAGAGGGGGGAGTCTGTAACATGGCAAAACGAGTGAAGACCCGCACGGTGGAAATTGTCGGCGATGAAGAGGAAGAGGTTGAAAAGGACGCTGAGGCCGATGTCGATGACCGGGCGATGGAAGACATTGCAAAAGATTTTGCAGAAGGTGAGCGACTGGTCAAGCTCTATCGTTACCCCGGCGATTTAGGTGGACGGCCTCGATTTCTTGCCGGGCTCGCCCCCCAAGATTTTAACGAAGTCTTGATTTTGGAGCGGTTCGGCGGGGGCCGGTATTTTGGCCGCTATAGGAAAAAGAACGGTCAGTATACCCGCTACAGTTTTGACATTGAAGGAGAGCCGAAAGTCTTCACGCGGGCGGAAGAGGCGCGGCGGTTCGAGGAGGATGGCGGCGGGGAGCCGTACCCGTACCTGAACCAGTCGCGGGAGCCTGAAGAGTCCCAATCCTCACGGATTGGAATGATTGACGTGTTAAAAATGATGGCGGAAACGCGCAAAGAAGCCCGTGAGGAAATGCGGGTGATGCTCGAAATGATGCGACCGGCACAGAACGCGCCGGACGCGACGGAGAAAGTATTCTCCCTCGTCGAAAAGCTCGCGCCGTTAATCTCGCAGGGCGGGGGCGAAGGGGGCGGCAACGGGAATCCCTGGCTTTTTGCGATCACGCAATTGAAAGAACCCTTGTCAAAATTCCTCGATACGGTTCATACGGCGATCACGAAGGGGGCCGCGCAACCGGCTCAAGGGTCTGTCATGCGCCCCTCACAACCGGATTTACGACCGCAGGTTGTGAACAATCCGCAACCCGCGCCCGTGGAACCTGTCACGGATTCGGCGCCTCTGGCGCCTCAACCTATAGAGGGCGATATGATTGCAGAGTCATTCAAAGAGTATTTGCCGATGTTGGTCAAGGCGGCGGCGGAGAAGAAAGGCCCAGACTTATACTGTGACCTGATTCTTGACCAGGTGCCGGGCTTCATGTATGATCGGCTCCGGGCTTGGCTCCTCAAGCCGGGGTGTCTCGATGCTCTCGCAAAACATGCGCCGATTATTTCCGCCGACCCGAACCAGCGCTTATGGTGGGATGCGCTCCGGCGTCTTCTCATTGAGGCGCTCAACGAGGAGTTAGGCGATGCCCCTACCCCGCTACAGTCTGAGCCTGATTCAAACCCTTCAGCCGCCAGTCCAGCCGATAGCGACCGCGTTTCTTGACCGATGTGCGGCGGCGGGTATCCCGTGCGAAGTCGCACAGGGTGCCCGCTCATTTTCCGAACAACAAGCGATCTATGACCAAGGACGAACTACGCCCGGCTCAATCGTGACGAAGGCCCGGCCCGGAGATAGCTACCATCAGTACGGGCTCGCCTTTGACGTGGTGCCGGTGGCCTACAAGAGCCTATCCGATTGGAACCCGACCGGCCCCCACTGGGCGGCAATCGGGCAGATTGGCGAAGCGCTTGGCCTGACCTGGGGTGGGCGGTGGGTCACTCCTGATAAGCCACATTTCGAGTTGAAGGCCGCGCCGCTGGACGAACTCAAAGCGTATTGGGCCAAGTTTCAAAAGGTGATGCCAATTCAGATCACGCCGTCAATGGGCGCGGGCGCGATCATTCTCGTGATTGGGGTCTTGTACTTTTTTTGGCTTCGGCCTATGCTGGCGCGGCGGGGGTACGTATGAGTCGAGTCCGATGTAGGACTCGACAACCTTTGGAGGTTGTCTCGTGTGGCCGTGGCTGATTGCAGGCGTGGTGATTTTGTGGTTGATCCGTGGCGCGTCGGTGACGGTGCACGGGCAAGTCGATGTTCCGCAACTGCCCGGCGCGGCGGGTATCGTGCAAACAATCGGGCTCATGCGGGCGATGACTAATCAAGCGATTGCTCACCCCTTAATACGGCAGCATGCGGCCCGCGCAACGGAGCATGTCGCACGGGGGCATCAGAAGGAACAAGCGCTAGCCATTGGCGAATGGGTCAGGGTGAAGGTCCGCTATGTGCCGGACCCGTTGCACAAAGAGAACTTGACGAACCCGGCAACGATGGCGACGGCGATTCACCAAGGGAAAAAGGTGTTCGGGGATTGCGACGATATGAGCATGTTAGTGGCCGCGATGGGAAAGAGTATCGGGCTTCAACCGATCTTTCACGGCGTCGGACGGAAAACGTTTCACCATGTCTATACGGAAATGGCGGGCGTGGCGATTGATCCGACCGTGAGTCTAGGCGTGAAACCGTTTGACGCGCAACGTCGAATTTCCGTGCAGGTGTAATTATGTACGCGCACAACATGGGCGGGGCAGAGTTAGGCAAGTTCAGTTTTCGACCGGGGAAGGCGTTGAAACGTGTCGCGCATATCACGCCAAAGTCTTTCACGGTAAAGCGTATTCTGGGGGCGGTGGGCTCCTTTACGGCTACCGTGATGACGGGCGGGCTTGGACCGATCATTGCGCCGAAGATTGTCGGCGCGAACAGTAAGGGGATGCAAATTCTCGGCGGAGTCACAACCGCAATCGCCGTAGCTGCCGGGGCCGTAATTCTTGGCCCGGCGATTGCGGCCAGCTTGGGGCCGACTCTCTCCAGCGCTTCAGGGATGCTAGGGAAAGGCGTCGAAACGCTCACGGGTTTTTTTGGCGCGTTCAATAAGCTCTCGCCCGCGCAACAGCAACAGCAAGCTGGATCACTCACGGCTCAACAGATTGCCGACGTTGAGCAAGGCCGGGCGACATTCGACCCGAATACAGGAGCCTTGACCTATGGGAATCAAGGAGCCATGCCAGGCTCCTTGATGGTGCAAGGGCAGAACGTCCCGCTTGCACCATGGCAACCGTCCGGGAGCCCGGCAAGTGATTTCGGCCCACCGACCGGCCAGCCCGGCGAGACCACGGAACCGGTACAAGCCGGAATGCTTGGCGGGCTCTCTCCGATTGCACTGGGCCTGATGATTGGCGTACCCTTGCTTATGCAATTCTTGACGAAGAAGGGAAGGAACTAACCATGTATTTTCAGGGTGACAGTGAAATCACAGTCAAACCCGTAACGCGCCGGGCGACGATGGCGCGGGGGACGTTTCACAAACGCGAGCGGCGCTATCTGATGAAGGCCGGGCGGAAGCCGCTCAATCGTCATGCGTACCCCACGATGGGCACGCCGGTTGCGGTCGATCTCTCCATGCAGCCGGGGCATTTCGGGGGAGAGCCCGCTGATGCGTTTTCGATGAAGGGGCTCAACCCTCTCCGTCCAGCCAGTGCGGGGCCGATAATTCTGGCCGTTCAGACTCGTTCAGGTCGGCGAGTGTTGACGCGGCCCTATGACCCCTTCTCTCCGGTGGCGCTTGGCGCGTCGATTTTTGACCCGCTCTCTATCACGCCGGGTTTTGTGCCGTCAATCAGTGCGGCGCCTACGCCCGCGCCGACCGGGGGGTTTTGGAACCCGCTGACTAACCTCGTCGATCTGTGGAATCAGCGCCCGCAAGTGTTGAAGAATATCAGAATCAAGGTGGCGCCTCAGCAAGTCATGTCGATGGCGCAATCCGTGGTCAAGCCCAGTCAGGTTAGCGGGGTGGTCGATCAACTGCGGGCGTGGGGCGTCAACCTCGATTATCAAGGGGTGCCGATCTCCGGGACCACGGCGGGAGCCGGGTACCGAATCGCCGGGATGGACCTGGGCCAATATCTCCCCTGGATTGCGGGCGGGGCCGCGCTGTTGTTTGTGGTGCCGATGCTGATGCGGAAAAATTAAGATGGCCCAATCTATAGTGGACTTGTTGCAAGATTTTTGTATTGTGGTAGTGATGGGGTGGGTTCTTTGGCACACCATTAGGTATCATTGAGGGGTCATTATGGTCCTAGGAATTTCCACCGAATATCAAACCGGCTCTACTGGAGCCAACGTCAAGCAAATTCAAGCCGCGCTCGCCTTCGCCGGGTATCTCCAGACGGCCCCCGATGGTCTCTATGGGCCTCTCACGAAGCAAGCCGTACAACGGTTTCAATCGGACAAAGGATTAGCGATAGATGGGATTGTCGGCCCGAATACCTGGGCCGCGCTGATGGGCGGCTCTCCGGTGCCGTCAACACCCCCGGCCTTGATCCGGCTCCCGAAAGCCGGACCCGCGCCCTCGGCTGTAGTGCTCCCGGTCAGATCCTCGGCACAGCTCTTGGATGGAGTGAACCCGGTGCAAATGATCGTCGGTGGGCTTGGCTTGTTGCTCTTGGCGTCGGTAGGGCTTGGGGGGAAGACACGGACACGCGGAAAGAAAAATCCTGCAAGGCGAAGACGGCGATGACCTTTTACACCCCTCAGCAAGCGCTTGATTACTTGCAGCGACAAGTTGCAAGTCTCTTTGCGGCAAGAGGAACCCTCCAGGATGCCTACGGTAAAGCCATTATGCTCCGGCAAAAGTCCATGGGGACTGAGAACGCGGTACGGGCTTCTCGGTTGGTGGCCGATCTGATTGTTTCATTGGACGATCAAACGACGCTGGAGAATCGTGTTCGCTCTATCGTTCCGGCCTCGTGGCTCCCGCAGACCATGGGCCTCTTCCCTTTGATCTTGGGCGTCGGAGCCGTGGCGATTGCCGGAGCCGTGTATCTCCATTTGCAACGAGTCGCGGAGCACCGGCAGACCCTCGCACTGGTTGAAAAAGGTGTCCTCACACCCGCGCAAGCGATTGAGTTGGAGAAGTCCGGGGGCTTACTGGGTGGGGGCGGGCTCTCCGGGATCACAGGGAACCTCAGTACGATTCTTATGATGGCGGTCGGCGGCTACGCGCTCTTTTTGTTTGGGCCGATGCTGTCACGCATGGTAGGGGGGAGAAAATCGTGAGTGGAAAAACTTATATCGTGTTTCTTGTTTCCTTGTTGTTGGCGTTTGGCGCGTGGAACACGCGGGCATATGCCGCCCCCGGCCCGTTACAAGCCGTGTTAGATTGGGGGAATCCCGATGATACCACCGATAAAATACAAGTGGAAAAAGGCATCTCACGAACCGGCACCTTTACCGGTACATTTGCCAGCATGGGGCAGCTGCCCCCCTCGACAATCACGTTTGTTGATTCGCTCAACTCTCCCGGAGATACGGCATGCTATCGTATTGCCTATGTCAATGCGTCGGGTGTGGGGCCGTATGCCGGACCCGTGTGTAAGACCTTTCCCGCGTTACCGACACAGACCCCCGAACCGTTTACCGTCAAATAAGAGTGGAAGAATGGCGACACAATGCGGGGCGTGTGAAACTGAGGAAGCGGAAAAATTTTGTTTTGAGCATAGCCTAGCCTTGTGTCTCGATTGCTACATAGATGAGCATGAGGAATGCGAAATGATAGATGACGAGGGCGATGGCGAGGACGAGGACGAGGGGGAATGATGGCGCGAACGGTCAGCGAACGAAGGGTTGCAGTCCGGGCGGCGGGGCTCAAGGCTGAAGCGGCCTTTAAGAAAGCGCTCATTCGCCGCGCCGGGCTCCAGACAGAGGAGCACTTTTTCGGCCCGCGTGGGGTGTTTGCGAAGGCGGGGCATACGGGGCACCTGAAAGAAAACCCCGGCATTCTGGGCGTCGATGATCCGGTGTATAACACCCGTCAAAGGTTTCCGAAGTATAGCGGGGAAGTGTCTCCGCTTTCCGCGCATGGAAGCGACGGGGTGAAAATGCTTGTGCGTCGGCTTCCACAGTTCACAAAGGCCGACCATCGGGATCATGCCCATTCTCACGAACGGAGTGCATTGAGTCTTGACGAACAATATCAAAGCCTAATAACCGATGAACTCGCGGCGCTGAAACGCAAAGGGATTGAGCGGGGACCGCTCATTTCCGGGATTGTTTCGGGGCAGTTTCCTGAGACAGTGAAAAACGCACTCAGGCAATTAGCAACACAGATCACGAAGCACAGGGGGGCCGCGTGGTTACACGACCAAGCCGCTCGATCTCGGATGGTGAAAAACCCGATCACAGTCGTAGGGAATCCGTTGAGAAAGAGTAAGCCTGAATGGTACTACGACGCGGGGATGCGTTCTTATATTCTAGACCTTAAGGGGTCGGTGTATATTTTGAGCCCTACGGGGAATGGATTCAAGTATAGCTTGTCAGTCGGTGGGAACATTATTCACTACTCGAAAACCTTCCCGGAAATCGAACTAGCGATGGATGCGATTGACCATGGGCAAGACAAGACATTCAAGCGCCCGCCCGGTATTTACGGCTCAACTAGACTGAAGCCGAACCCCCCCGCTCGAATCAACACCACGGTTGCCGGAGTCCTCTACAACCGATGCCGGGAAATCCGGGCGGAAAAAACGGCAGCGGGCAAGTTGAACGGGCTCTATTATCACCCGTTCCTCGAACGCTCCAAAGTGTGCGTCCTAGCGCTTGACAACGGAGATATTTTGATTCATTCTCAGGCCGGGAAAAAGTTGTGGAAGCTGGACTAAATGACGGTACTAACCACCACAGACCCGGCGTATATTCGGCATGGGCTTGTCCTGAGTGCCGACGTGTTGCTGGTCGATCTCACGGAGCCGCGCACGTTGCACGTTAAAGGCGTGAACACGGTGACGGGCGAGACAAAAGACTACTTGCTAAAGGTGACGCAATCCGGTAAATTACTCCTCATCTAAACTTTCTCAGTCAGCGGGATTCATCCCCGCAAGCTCAAGGAAGGCTAACCCCTCAACGAGGGGTTGGCCTTTTGTCGTTTTGGGGTGGAAGAGTTTCAACTCTCCATCCTAGGAGAGTTGAAATGTTTCCGACCGAA
>Ga0315288_10008929_pt1 | contig 12640 bp, 16 predicted proteins | sample YL17G11_20_MG_FD_203454 | JGI IMG/M metagenome (GOLD analysis project Ga0315288, IMG submission 203454) | Sediment microbial communities from Yellowstone Lake, YNP, Wyoming, USA - YL17G11_20 | ecosystem: Environmental > Aquatic > Freshwater > Lake > Sediment | place: USA: Wyoming | collected...
GCGATCGCTGCTGCCAGTACCCCGGCGATGAGCCCGCGTGCCCGCAAGGAACGCTCCATCCCCCTCACTCCTCTCCCGGGTGGTGTCTCTGCTTCCTGCGAAGGTTACGCTCTTTCGCCCGCGTTCGGGGGCCCGTTGCGCCGTCGGTCACGCGGGCGTCTCCCTCGGCTCCCAGCGCACGGGGAGCGGCTTCTCCCGCAGCTCCCGAACGAACCCTACGCATTCCTCCACAGCGGCGTCGAGCAGGATCCGACCCTTCTCGGCGGTCGCCTTCGTCGCGTCGCCGTGAACCCCGGTGTGGCTGAGCGCGTGTCCAAGAGACTCGATGCGGGCAACCAAGTCGACGCGATGTGCATCTCGGAGTTGGTGAGTAGGCCGGACAACGTTCGGGTCGGCCTCGCCGTCCTCGTTGCTCCGCATGTGAAAGTCCGGCACGTCTGTCCCACATCGCGCAGTCTGGGAACTCAGGGTGCGAGTCGACGTTCGACGGGAACGAAGTCCACATCGAACCCGAAATGGGAAGGGCCGAGCGACGCGATCCCGGTCGGGGTCCGCCATCCCGAGGCGCTCGGGAACGCCAACACGGACACGAGAGTTCCCGCCTCGACCTCCGGGTTGGTCACCGGCATGCCGTCGTCGTCGAGGATGCAGATGAGGTCGGGGCAGATGACATCGGGGATGCCGTCGCGCCAGGCGAGCAAGTTCTCGTTCTTGAACCACACGCGATACGTCGACGATGCCCACGCGTCGGCGCCTTCGATGGTGGTCTCGCCAACCGTGAATCCCTCGGCGTCCCGCCAGTCCGACGACGTGACGGTGCCATGGAACACGACGACACCGTCAGCGGCCGCCGCAACGGCACCCGCGACATCCTGGGCAGCTTCGGCCGCTTCGCGTCGGGCCCTGCCCACCCGTTCCGCGAGGCCGATGGTGCCGTGAACCACGATGTCTCGCAGGTCGCTCCACGGGAGTCCGTGATCGGCAACCCAGACAGCGTTCCGGCTGGCGACCGCCATCGCGCGGATCAGCACCTCGGCTCGCTCATCGTCTGCGACATCCGTGAAGATAGCCGTGTCTCCGATCTCGTTCACGACGGAGAAGGGGGCGATCGGCACGCCGTGGATCGCGAGCATCGAGTGCTGGACCTCAGGTACCGCTCGCCCAACCGGATCGGCATCGATGATTGGAACGCCGAGTACCGCTGCGGGGTAGAAGGCGTCTGCGACGCTGCTGCCACCGAGCTCGCCGCAGATGAGCGCCGCGAATCCTTGGCCGAGGTGATCGCCGAGCGCACGGACCGAGAGCACGCTCGGGTGCTCGGCTGCACGTGGCCGGTCGCCGAAAGGGTCCACCTCCGCCGTCGTCATGGCACCGACCGCGTACGGACAGGCGACCATCGCATCGGCGCTCACCTCTTCCGGGCTCGCGAGCAATACGGCCAGCCCGCCGTTGTAGATGGGCTCCATCTGATCCATGCCGTAGGCAAGTCCGCCGCCGCCGCCGCAGCCAAGGATCGTCGCTCCGACAAGGATGTCCTCGACCTCACGCCAAGCAAGCGTTCGCACGCGATCCTCCGTCTGCCGATTGTATCGAAGCGTACCCGAGGTGCACACCGGACAGCCTGGTGCTTCTTGGGTATGTGCGCCACGCGTTTCCTAAACCGCCTGTCGCAGGTCCGATTCCGCTTCCTGGCGCCCTCGGCAGGGGTGATCGTCAGGCGCCGAAGACAACCCGGAGACCGTTTTCAAGACCGTCGCCTTCGTCCGCTCGGCCACCCTCCCGGTCGGACCGTAGCAGCGGCGACGGGCCTCGGCAAAGGCCCGGAGTGACGATTGGGGCCACCTGCCGCTCCCGACTACGGCCTGGGGCGAAGAACCTGCGCCGACTCCGGCAGGTACGGGTGCAGCGCGGGCAGGATCTCGACGGACCCGTCCTCGCGCTGGTGCATGGGTCCCGGACGAACCCCTTCCGAGAAAAGGGAGGGAATGAACGTTCCGCTACGGTTTCGTCTCCCGCCCTCGCTTTCGGAGCCACCAGGCGTAGTGGGCCGATATGCGTCGGACCTGCGGTCTGCCCTGGAGAGCCTTCGCCTCGATCTCGTCCCGAGCGGTGTACGGCTCGCCGGGCTTGAGCGTGATGTCGAGTCGCGTGTGCCAGGGTGGGCGCTCGGTGCTCACGACAAGCGGCCCCTCGCCCTCCCAAAGGAATATCGGTCCAGGGGCCCTGCCTCGGCGCTCCACTCCCATAAGGCCACGCCTCAGCAAAGGACTCGGCCGGATGGCCGCCGCGTTCCCGCCAGACGCGCGACCAGGGGCGGTCAAGGTGGCCGACCAACTCGTCGATCGTGCGAGCGAACCGACCGCGCGGGGGCTCGGTGTAGGTGCGCGGCTGCTCCGTGAGGTTCAGCCACGTCCCCGGGTCGAGGTCCCGGTTCCCGAGCCTCACGCTTCCCCATGTGATTGACGAGCCGGGACTCGCGAGGATGGCCGTCACCGGCATGTCGAAGTACGCGGCCACGGCGACGAGTTCCTCGATCGTGAGCTGACGGTGCCGTTAGCTTCAGGTGGTCATCGCAACGAGCTCGGCCATGGCCTCTGATGGTGTCTTCCATCGCAGAGTTTGTCTAGGGCGTCCGTTGAGTTGTTCGGCGACGTCGTCGAGGCGCTCAACGGAGTAGGCGCCGAGATCGGTGCCCTTGGGGAAGTACTGGCGTAGCAGGCCGTTGGTGTTCTCGTTCGAGCCTCGCTGCCAGGGCGAGCGAGGATCGCAGAAGTAGATCTGCACGCCGGTATCCACGGTGAACCTCGCATGGTGGCTCATCTCGCGGCCCTGGTCCCAGGTGAGCGAGCGTTTCAGATGATCGGGCAGCTGCTTGATCTTAGCCGCGAGCGCGAAGGTCACCTGCTCGGCTGAGGGTCCGTCGGGCAGATGAAGCAGCATCAGGTAGCGCGTTGAGCGCTCGACGAGAGTGCCGATGTAGGACTTGCTGGCCTTGCCGACGATGAGATCGCCTTCCCAGTGACCAGGGACGGCGCGATCCTCCGCCTCCGCCGGCCGTTGGGAGATCATCACCATGTCCGGGATGCGGGTTCGCGGGACGCTGACCCGTTTCTGAGGACGCCGGCGTACCCGCCCGGTACGAAGGCAGCTCGTCAGCTCCAGGCGCAATGCACCGCGGGCCTGCACGAACAGGGACGCGTAGATCGTCTCGTGCGACACCCGCATCTCCGGGTCGTCGGGAAACTCCTCTTCAAGCCTGGCCGAGATCTGCTGCGGTGACCAGTACTTGGCGAGCCATCTCTCGACCTGTGTCCGTAGGCGAACGTTCGCGGCGAGCTTTGCCTGCTTCGGTCGGCGGGCACGGGCAACTGCCAAGCGGTCGGCGGAAACCGCCCGGTACCCTCTCGGGCCGCTGTTGCGAGCAACCTCGCGCGAGATCGTCGAGGCCGAGCGCCCCAGAGGACGCGCGATCTCGGTGAGTGTCTGACCGGCCGCCAGTCCGCGGGAGATCTCCTCGCGTTCCCCGAGCGAGAGCCGAAGCGCAGACCGAGGGACGAGAGGCCGCGGCCTCACGCCTCCGGACTCGCGCAGCCAGTAGTGGCCGGCCGTTCTGGAGATCCCCGCGGCTCGAGCTGCCTCCCTCAGCGTCGCTCCAGATGCCCTGGCCGTGAAGAACAGCTCGCGTACCGATGCCGGTTTCGGCCTCCGTCCCATCGCATCCTCCTGTGATCAGACCGAAGTCAGAATCACCGAGTATTGCGATGAACGATTGAAAGCGCCGGTTCCGCGACGGGGTCGACCGCGTCGTGCAGACGGAGGGAAGAGATGGCTGAGCGGCTGGTGGAGAAGTACCTGGGCGAGCTCAAGGGGGAGTTGCGCGATCTCCCACGCAGCCGCCGGCAGGAGCTACTCGCGGAGATCAGTGACCACATCGACGCCGCCCTGGCGCAGACGCCCGATCACGATGAGGCGGAGATCCGCAACGTCCTCGAACGGCTCGGCGATCCCACCGACATCGCGCAGGAAGCGCGCCAGCGCTTCGGCGTTCCCCGGGCGAGATCGGGCGCCTTCGAGGTCGCCGCCGTGATCCTGCTCCCGGTCGGCGGTGTCGTAGTCCCCGTCCTCGGCTGGGTCGCGGGCGTGATCCTGCTGTGGACCTCTCGGGTCTGGACGACACGGGAGAAGCTGGCCGGAACGCTGCTCTTCCCGGGCGGGCTCCTCCTCCCCGTCTTGCTGCTCACCGGCGCCGTCGGAGGGAGGGTATGCTTCGGCTCGGGGGTGGATGGGCGCGTGGTGTCGAATACCTGCGGACCGGGACCCTCGGCGCTGCAACTAACGACGGCGATCGGCACACTCGCGTTGCTCGTAGTCGTTCCGATAGCGATGGCGATCTTCCTGGGCCGAAGAGCGCAGCAACGGTCATCGGCCGGCTAGCTCTGCCCGCCCGCGACCTCCATCCAGCGGGGTCGACCGGCGGCCCGATGCCCCACTGGTTGGGTAACGGTGGCTTCGCGCCACTACACGATCCACGGCGTTACCCGCAGGAATCCACATCAGGGGTCCATGCGATGATCTATCGGTGGGTCGCTATCGCGCCGTGCTCTTCGACTGGCGGGGCACCCTCGTCCACATCCCTGAGCCCGCGTGGCGGGTCGAGCGTGCGCTCGAATCCATCGGTCGGCCGGTCGAGCGCGATGTGGTTGCCCGGGTCGTGACCAACATACGCACGGCAGCAGAAGCTCCCGAGTTCGTAGAAGCCGAACGCCACATCGACTCCTCGGCGGAGCTCCACCGCCCGATCTCGATGCGGATGTTCGAGCGAGCGAGCCTCGACGAGGAGCTCGCAGACGCGCTCTACCGCGTGGAGTGGGACCAGGCGAGCCGCCCCCTGTACCCGGACGCGCCAGAAGTGCTCGCCGCTGTCCGAGCGCTCGGCGTGAAGATCGCGCTGGTCAGCGACATCCACTTTGATGTTCGTGCCGACTGCGCCGAGCAGGGGATCGATGCACTCATCGATGCATACGTGCTGTCGTTCGAGCACGGCTTCCAGAAGCCCGACCCGAGGATGTTCCAGATGGCCCTCGATGCCCTGGGAGCGGAAGCGGGTGAGGCGCTCATGGTCGGTGACTGGGCGCCTACCGACGGCGGGGCGGTCTCGGTCGGCATCACCACGCTGATCCTCCCTAGGCCGACCAAGCTGGTGCCTCGCGGGCTCGATGTGGTGCTCCGCCTCCTCGAATGAGGGAGTCGCTCGGGCACCACGGCGATACGTCGCTCGGATCCCTGGTCACAGGCGGTTTTGCCGACACCATCTGTACCGGCGGACAACGTTCCTTGTGCGTAGACCGGGCCAAGAGTGAGCCAGGGACACACAGGCGGCGCGTGCCGGGGCGCGTGTGCAATTAGACCCTATGGGGGGTGGGAACGCGCGACTCCCTATGCCTGTCCGCCCACCACCCGGTACAGGAACCAGCGGTTCGGGACTCAGGATGCTGGATGGGGCTGGAAGAGCGTCGATCGACCCCTCGAAGTACAGTACTCGACGTGAAGGGGTTCGCGAGCGCCGATGTGCGGCACGAGGTGGAAGCGGCAGAAGGGCGGATCCGCCCACACGTCGTGGAGACGCCGCTCGAGCCCTCTCCACGACTCTCCCGGGATACGGGCGCGGAGGTCCTTCTGAAGATGGAGAACCTCCAGGTCACCCGGTCCTTCAAGGCGCGAGGTGCGTTCAACGCACTCTTGGGACTCGACGATGCCGAGCGAGCGAAGGGCGTCGTCACCGCCTCATCCGGAAACCACGCGATGGCGATGGCCCACGTCATGGCGCTCCTCGGCATCGAGGGCGAGATCTGGCTCCCCGATGAGGCGTCCCCGGCGAAGATCGAAGCGCTCAGGAGCCGGGGTGCGAACCTGCACCTGACCGGCGGCGATCCGGAGCTGTCGGCGCGAGAGCAAGCCGACCGCACGGGCCGCGTCTACGTGTCTCCCTACAACGACCCCAAGGTCATCGGCGGCCAGGGAACCATCGCGTTGGAGCTCCTGCGTCAGGCCGAACGGTTGGATGGTGTCTTCGTGCCGGTCGGCGGCGGCGGCCTGATCTCGGGGATCGCGGGCTACCTAAAGGAGGCATCTCCTGAGACCCAGGTGATCGGGTGCCAGCCGGCGAGGTCGCCAGTGATGGCAGAGGCGGTGCGGGTCGGTGAGCTCCGCGAGTTCCCTTGGGAGTCGTCGCTCTCCGACGGGACCGTTGGCGGTGTGGAACTGGGCTCGATCACGTTCCCGTTCTGCCGCGACCTCGTAGAAGACTGGGTGTTGCCTACCGAAGACGAGATCGCAGCGGCCATCGAGCTCGTCATGTCCGAACACTGGGTGATGGTGGAAGGTGCCGCCGTGCTGTCGGTGGCGTCGTTCCTGAAGACGGCCGAGCGCTGGAGAGGCAAGACGGTCGCCCTCGTGCTCAGCGGGTCCAGGATCTCGCTCGACACGCTGGCTGAGGTCCTCCGCCGCGGTCACGCCGCCCGGTAGAGGTGCCAGCGGTGGGGGACGCCCGTCAGCTCCGCTAGTGTGCCCACCTGCGCATCCTCGCGCTTGTCCTGACGAGTCTGCAAGGCGAACGGCTCGGAGTCCGTGAGCGAGGAAGCGCGCGCTGGGGCGCGTAGCCTCTATCGACCAGTTTCGTGGTCGGGGTGCCTCGTCGGCCGTGCCGCGCGGCCGTACGCGCCGGGGCGCGCGAGGCCGCCATCATCTGCGGATGGAGCAGTGTTGAGGCGGCCACTCGATGACCGCCGATCAACCCGTGCAATGGACCTGCCTGCCACCATCTCCGTCCGCGGACAACGCTCCTTACGCGTACACGGAGCCAGGAACCGCCTTATGCGACTCGAGCTGTGTAGTTTCCCCTACGCGTCGGCCACGACTCGCGCTCGGAGGCGCTCACTGAACACAACGTCATAAGGAAGAAGCCTGAGTTCCTCGGCTGTTGCCTCAATACCGTGAACGTGCAGGAGCTCGGCCAGCCGCTCCCAGGGGTGTTCGTCCTGGGTGTCGTCGTCGTCCGGCAGCACCGTGGTGAGCACGTTCGCCTCGAGGTGCTCCAACGTCAGGCCCCGCCACTGGTCGCTCGGCGCGGGTCCGCTGCTTGCTAAGGCCCAACTGGTGAACCCCCGCTCCTCGTGCAGCGTGAGGCGGCGTCCGTCCGCAAGGTCGGCGAACTCATGCACGACGAATGAGAGCCCCTGCTTGAAGGCCTCGACAAGGTTCTCGACCTCCTCGGTTGACCGCGGAGCGAAAGGGGCGGGGTGAGCGCGTGCACCCGACTGCCGTTCGACAGTCGCGCGCCATCCGCCCTTGACGAGTCGCTGGCGGTACTCGTCCGGGGTCACAAAATCGCACCAGGCACCCAAACCGACGACAGTCGTCACGGCGCCATCATCAACACCGGCAGGACTTGTTGGCAAGTTGGCTCACCTTGTACTCGCGCCCTTTGTACGTCGACGCGGCCGGGTCGCGGGGACTGCCTGTGCTGGGCGCGTGTGGCCTCCGTCCGGGGCAGATTGGGCAGGCGCGAAGCGCACGACCAGCGACAGTCTCCGTGCCTGTTCTACCCACCCCTCCCGATCCGCCCCTTCCGCTCCACGTAGACGTCGTCGGCCCCGTTCACAATGGCCTCCATCGCCGAGACGAGCCCCGACGTGCACGGAATCAGCTAGATGCTAGGCTCATTCTGATGAGTGGGCCTGCGGACGTATTGCGGGCGACATTCGCACACCACACGTGGGCGACGGCGACCTTGATTGACCACCTCGAGGCCCTCCCCCGTGAGCGGCTGGATGACGCGATCGCCGGCACTTACGGCTCCATCGTGCGAACGCTCACGCATCTGGTTGATGCAGACGCGAGGTACTTGCAGCGGCTCGTGATGGACTCACCGCCTCCAGCCCTGAACCGAGACGAGGCCCCCCTTCCAACGCTCCGCGACGACATGCGCGACCACGCCAAGCGATGGGATGAGATGCTCAACAGGCTCGAGGCGGGTGCGCTCAACGCGTCGATCATGGGGAGTGAAGACTATCCGGACACGCGCCATGCGGAAGGTCTGCTGATGGTTCAGGCCATCCACCACGCGAACGAGCATCGAACCCAAGTGTGCTCAACCTTGGGCGCTCTCGGAGAAGAAGTCCCTGACCTCAGTGGTTGGTCGTACTGGCTCCTCAAGAGGTAGATGAGTAGGTCACTCTGCGCGGGTGACCTCGGTGACGTCGGGATCCTTCAGCAGGAACTCGATCGGCCCGAGCCCGACGACCGCATCCGAGACCTCGTTGACCACCTTCGTGAGCGCGCTCTTGCGGCAGCAGGTGGCCAGGTACCTCCCTAGCGATACGGGGCTACCCATCGGGCACCTCGGTTCCCTTCTTCTTCAGGGCGTGATCACCATGCGGCCGAGGACCTCGCCGCGGCGGACGCGGCCCAGAGCCTCGTTGACCTGCTCCAAGGGAAGGGTCTCCACGTGCCAGGTGATTTCGCCCCGGTTCGCGTGTTGCAGGACCGCCTCGAGATCAGCGATGGAGGCCCAGGCGGCCGTCGTGAAGTGGGCCTCGGCTGGCACCGTCGCGTGGCCGAAGGACAGCCGACCGCCGGCCTCGCCAATCTGCACGACGATTCCCATCGGCTCGACGGTGGCGGCCGCAAGGGCGAGAGTCTCGTTCGATCCCACGACATCGAGAACGACCCTGGCGCGGCCGAGCTCGCCGACCTGCTCCGGCGAGGCGACTTCATCGGCGCCAAGCTCGCGCGCCGACGCTCGCCTTCGCTCGTCGATGTCCACCGCAACCACGCGCGCATCGGTCAGGAGCTTCAGGTACTGAACGGCGAACTGACCGAGACCGCCGGCCCCGATCACGAGCGCCACCCCACCACGCTCCAGCCATCCGCGGACACGGCGGACGGCGCGGTACGGCGTCACCCCCGCGTCAGCGAGCGGAGCGGCGCGGACGGGGTCGAGATCCTGCAGCGGGAGCAAGTATCGGCGGGACGGCACGAGGACGAACTCCGCGTACCCTCCGTCCCGCACCCATCCCGCCTCGGCCACCTCGGGGCAGAGCTGCTCCTCCCCGCGGCGGCAGAGCTCGCAGGATCCGCACCCCCAGCAAGGGTAGACGAGCACAGGGCCGATGCCCTCCGCTTCACCGGCAATCTCGTGGCCGAGGACGCGAGGCAGGGGAAGGTCCGGCCAGTAGCCGTCGATCATGTGGAGGTCGGTGTGGCACACGCCCGCCCCTCTCACGCGCACGAGGACCTCGTCCCCGCGGGCCCTCGGGTCAGGGAGCTCCTCAAGGGCCAGCAACGAGCCGAACCGGTGCAGGACGGCGGCCTTCATCACCATCCATCTTCGTATGTCCGTGGCCTTGTCGCAGTGCTCATGTGCCCCTTGAAGACCCGAGCTGGCGTGTCATCGGCTTCAGCGAGCAGAGGAATCCGGCGCCAGCATGTCGATCCAGCAAGGGCGTCGGTGCATGGCCGTCTCCTCCAGTAGCTTCCCGGCGACTAGCTTCCTGGCGACCGCAACACCCTCCGGCAGACTATCCCACTCCCAGCGGTGCTTACACCGTTGCGGTCTCGGTGGTCCACACGGCTGCGTGCTGGTTATCGACGCCATCGTGGACGGGGCCTGGACGGCTCGCAGCGAACGGGCCAGCCGCAAGGATCGACGACGCGAGGACGATCCGAGAAGGCGGCGCGACGGCCGCCTTCTCGGAGGTATCGGACGTCCTCTCGTCCTTACGGGTGTGCGTTCGTCGAGCTCACGACCCCCGACTCCACATAGGCGGACCAACTTCCGGGAACCGTCCCGCCGGAACGCACGCTCACGTCCCGGTCACCGAGGATCGCAGAGGTATCCGGGTCGAAGATCAGCTCGTGCCGGATCCCTCCTTCCGTGTAGCCCACGGCGATCCCGGGGCGCCCGATCCCGTCGGTCGTGTCCCCGATGAGCTCCACGCCGGGTAGCGTGGAGGCCACCTCGAACAGTGCCGATCGAAGCTGGGGCGACTCGTAGAGCACGGGAGAGGAGAAGCTTTCCCGCAGGAGGTCACCGACCACAACGAACATCTCGTAGTCGAGCGGTTGGTCTGCCTTCGACGCCCGCTCCCGGATGAACGAGCGAAGCGCGTCGACGTCCGTCGGAACCTTCGTGAGGTCGTCGGAGTTAAACTCACCGCGACCCAGGACCTCGCTGTAGCTGTTCGATCCTCTCGATCCCGCCATGCGGCCCGAACCATCGGGTGCAATCCACAACTCCTGCACTGCCTGCTGCAAGACGCAGTCGTTGCCCTCGCACGTTTCCCACCGCGCCTGGATCTTCGAGTACACGTACTGGTCGGGCCCAACGGTGACCGCCGGTTGCTTCGCGGCGACCTCGGACAGCTGGCGCAGCGTATCGGCTGCCGCTGATGGCTCGTGCCCGGCCGGGAGCAATGCGGGAACCACGATACCGACGACCAGCGCAAGTGCAACGATCGACGTAGTGAACGACACGGCGCGCACGTACCGCCTGCGCCGCGCCAATGCTCGGATCGATGCCAGATCCGTCGAGAGCTCGATCGGGGAGAAGCTCTGCTTGATGCGTTCCTCAACAAGGTTCATCAGCGGACACCTCCGTAACAAGTCGGGTTCGAAGCGACCAGAGAGCTCGGTGCAGGTGCGCCGTGATCGTCCCGGGGGCGACGCCGAGGACCTCCGCTGCCTGCTCCGTGCTCAGGTCCAGGAGCAACCGAAGGCCGATCACCTGTCGCTGGCGCTCGGGGAGGGCGAGTACCGCCTCGACGACCGACCTGTCGAGCGGATCGTCGAACGTGTAGTGCCCCTCGGGCACGTCGCCAGTTCGGTCACGCGTCCGTCGTCGCCAGGATGACCGCGCGTAGTTGACGGCCGTCTTCGTCACCCATGCGACGGGGCTGGGATGCCGACTGACCTTGCCCCAGCGGGAACACGCCCTCGTGAAGGCCTCGCTCACCGCGTCCTCGGCGAGATGCGGATCGCCTGTGCATACGTATACCGTGCGCAGGACGCGATCCTTGTTCGTCTCGTAGAAGCGTGCGAACCCATCCTCCACCCCAACGCTCCTCGCTCTTCCGCCACCCAGATAACGCCCGGGCGCAGACATTGACTTACATGGTCGCCCTGATAAAGCGGGAAGCTAGACTGAAATCCGGCCGGGTCGGCTCGAACTTCGCCGGTTAGTCTCTTGGCGGCCCTCGCCGTTTTTCGCGATCCGCCCGGAGGCCTCGAAAGGCGGGCGAAACCGCCCGAATCTCCGCCTGCTAGGCACGAGAACCCAAGCGGTCGGCGGCACCGCTGCGTGCCAGGTCGCGTCACAGGGTGCCCTTGCCCTGACTATACACTGAGTGTATAGTCACCCGCGTGTCGCTCGGCCATGCGCTCCTCGGGCTGCTCGAAGACCGGCCGCGGCACGGCTACGAGCTGAAGCGCCTGTACGACGACCGCTTCGGCGGCTCGCAGTCGGTGAAGTTCGGGCAGATCTACACGACCCTCGCGCGGCTGCGCCGTGACGACATGATCGACATCGCTGCGGTGGAGTCGGGCGGCGGCCCAGACCGGAAGCTCTACCTCATCACGCCGACGGGCGTCGCCGACCTCGAGCGCTGGCTCCTCGAGCCGGAGCAGCCCGCGATGTACGCGCGCAAGGTCCTCTTCACCAAGGTCGTTCTCGCGCTCATGTCCGGGCGTCCCGCGCACGAGATCCTGGACGCTCAGCGGACGGCGCACCTCACCCGGATGCGTGAGCTCACCGAACGCAAGCGAAGCGGCGATCTCACCGACGCGCTCGCGTGTGACTTCGAGCTGTTTCACTTGGAAGCCGACCTGAGATGGATCGAACTCGCCGGGGACCGTGTCGAGCGGCTCCGGGCTGACCTGACGACCTCGAGAGGGTGATCGCGTTGCAGCAGGCGGACCCGAACGGATCGCGCCCCGCCGGGGACGCACTGATCAGGGCGACCGACCTCCACAAACGGTTCAGGGCCTCGGTCGCGCTCCAGGGTCTCTCCCTGGAGATCCGAGGAGGAGAAGTCGTGGCCGTGCTCGGCCCGAGCGGCTCGGGGAAGTCGACCCTGCTGCTGTGCCTCGCGGGGATCATCGCCCCCGACTCCGGAGAGGTCGCCTACCGAGGTCGAACCCTCGGCGGCTTGTCGGACACGGCGCTCACCCGGCTTCGTCGAGACGAGTTCGGGTTCGTCTTTCAGTTCGGGCAGCTCGTCCCCGAGCTCACGGCGATCGACAACGTTGCGCTTCCGCTCCGGCTCGCCGGACTCAAAGGTCGCGACGCCGAAGCGCGCGCCCGCTCATGGCTGGAGCGCTTGGACGTCCTCGACGTCGCCGACAAGCGCGCCGGCGACATGTCGGGAGGGGAGGCGCAGCGCGTCGCGGTGGCGAGGGCGCTCGTCACGGGACCGCGCGCGCTCTTCGCCGACGAACCCACCGGCTCGCTCGACTCGCTGAACGGCGAGATGGTGATGGACCTCCTCGTCTCCGCCGCACGGGACAACGGAACGACGGTCGTGCTCGTAACCCACGAGGCGCGCATCGCCGCCTACGCCGATCGCGAGATCGTGATCCGCGACGG
>Ga0315288_10008930_pt1 | contig 12639 bp, 11 predicted proteins | sample YL17G11_20_MG_FD_203454 | JGI IMG/M metagenome (GOLD analysis project Ga0315288, IMG submission 203454) | Sediment microbial communities from Yellowstone Lake, YNP, Wyoming, USA - YL17G11_20 | ecosystem: Environmental > Aquatic > Freshwater > Lake > Sediment | place: USA: Wyoming | collected...
TGCGGACATAGCCTTCGGGCTAGGGGCACGGATAGAAGGATGGTCCACAAGACCTCAAGAGAAGGCAAGAGAAGAAAGGAGAAGAAAAAAGAAAAAACCGCTTGCGTCACATCATCATAGAAAGAATTTCCTTTTTCTACGATGTGGTGAATTCCTGCTCCGGACAAAGAGTCTACCCTCCTAACTATGCTGGAAGTATATGGCCGGCCGCGCGGCGATGTCAACAACAGCAAAAAAGTGTCCGAATTTCGCTGACGTCAAACAAAGATGAGGAGGGAGTTGAACCGCATGGCGATGCTTGAACCCTTGCCAAACGGAGTCAGCCAAATTATCGTGAGAGACGGAATCCGTAGCTTAAGAAATCAGCACGCGAATCCGAAACCGCCTGACGATGCACACTCCGCACCAACAGGTCCAAGGGGCAAGCGGGCTTTGATCTACTTTTTTTTCAGTCTGATCGCCCGTCCACGAACGGTGGTTGTGATCTTCGTATAAACGCCGAGGATGCTCTTGACCTTCTTGTCGACCGTGATGTCAATGAGCCGAGTAGCGTTGGGACACTGTTTCATGGCGTTTTCGATGGCGGCCCCGTATCCGAAGTCGCCCGTCGCAATGAGACCGAGGATGATCTCTCCGGAGGCCTTCCCTTCGACAAAGGCCAAGCTTTCAAAGTCCGACTCGGGCGTGATGGTATAGCTGGATACGCTGGCGAGCGTGCCCGGCAAAGTCATATCGGTGTAAAGAGCTCCGCCCATGCCGACGGCACAACTAATGGATGCGCCCGCCGCGGCCACGATCAGGAAATTACGGATAATTCTGACGGACATGATCTTTCTCCTTAGAAAAATAGATAACCGAGGGATATGGAAAAAACCCGGCTCTTGATATCGGCAAATGCACCGATTGCCTCCTTTATGATCGGAGACAGGCCCATGGTGTATCGGAGATCGAATAGGATCGACTCGCTGTCCGACAGCCGGAAGGCGGCCCCTGCCCCAAGGATCATACTAAAGTCGAAAAATTTAATATCGTTGTATTTTCCGGTTAGTCTCAGGGCGACGGCAGGTCCGGCGATCACGAACGGCCGAACGATATCTACAGGGACGTTCATCTTTAGCAGGATCGGCATTTCCAGGTAGTTGATCCGTACGGCGATCAACGGGTAGTCATTGGAGGCCGCTCCTTTTTGCGTAAAGGCCAATTCGGGCTGGATCGACAGGAAGCGACCCATGGGGATGTCCATCAGGAGTCCTATGCCGATCCCTGTGCGCGTGGTCATAATGCCCTTTTCCGGGAAAGACATGGTGGCCATGTTCAATCCGGCCCTCAGACCGAAGGCAACAAAACCGCCGTTTAATACGGAGCGTACGTCCTTGCGAGGTTCCGCAGGCTTGCTCTTCGTTCTCTTTTCGAGTCTCCAGGAGATTTCCGTGCCGATCTCCTCCTCGCTCCTGGACACCTGCTCCACATTTTCGTCAGGCTTTTCCGGCTTTCCCGCTTGAACCGGCGCCAACGGGCTCACGCCGACCACGCTCCTGTGGATGTATCCGGCTTTTCCGCTCGCCGAGAACTCGGATAGGTCCTCGATCCTGAACCAATCGCCCTCTTTTTGATGGGATACGAGTTCGGTGTCCTTCTGAACTTGCGCTATGATCAGGCTTGTCGTCGCCGGAGCCGCTCGGATGTTGGCGACCGCGACTCTGACCTTGAGCCGAAAAACGGACTCTTCGGAAAACAGGGAAGAGCAGAAACCGCCAATGAAAATGAGCAAACAATAAACGGCTATCCTCCTGGCTTTTGACATTGGACGTCTCTCCTTTGTAAGATAAGGATTTGCTTTTTCCACGGCATGGCGAATTTCCTCTCTGGGCGCTAAATCTCCCCTTCTGACCACGAGGGAACCATATCACCGGCCGCTCGGCGATGTCAATGACAACGAAAAATGCGAAAATCGAGCCCGAAAAGCATATGGGGACGGAAAATCCTCTCGCACCGGCTGGAAAGCCGGACGGCTCGTCCATCGAGTCCCTTGAAAGATGATAGACTCCCGCTCCAACCTGATCATCAAATCCTAGAAATATTCCCCGCTATCTTCGGCCGCCGCGAGCGCAACCTGCTCGAAGACATGGGACGGGGGGGGCTTCGCCGCCACAAACGTCAGCTTCATGTGATCGATGATCCGGTCCACGGCCCCGAATTCCGCGATGAAAGCGATGATCTTCGTCGTCCCCTTGCACTTGGGGCAGACCATCGGGTCAACCTCATAGAGCAAGTGTTAAATAAGTCGAAGCCCTATTCCAAGTGCGATTTGGTTCCGAAAATTTTCATTCTTCTTCAGTGGATTGATATATTTGACCTCTATACAAATTCCAGCCTTTTTGGAAAAAAAGAAATCAACTCCAGCCACTAGCGCAAAAGCACCAGAATAGACAAAGATTTCTTCTCTTCTATTTTCCATCTCGCTCTCTTTTAAACCATCATCAAGTCCATCAATGAAGATTGCTGAAGTTAATCCTCCACCAACACTAAAATAAGGCCTAAGCCATTCTTGAACTCTGTACTTGTATCCAAGAAAAAGAAATAAATTAATAGGAATAATTCTAGTAGGGATGTCCTCTATGTATTCTTCCTCAAATTCATCAAGGACATATTCATTTACAACCTCTGTTACTCTTCTATAATTAACCGCGTACTTTCTTTCAAAATATCCTGTGCCCAACTCTAGTCCTAAGTTTATACCCTTATACAAGGCAAAATCCATGCCCAAAACAGCATAGGCCCGTCGCAGAAAAGAATTAGTACTGGTCGACGTGAAACGCTTTGTCTCACTGGTCCGGTATAAATGACCTTCCCACTCGCCTTCTTCAAGTATTCTGTAAACAGTAAAAGGAAATGCAATTTCGCCCGATATCAAACCAGAATCAGTTGCTCTCCATCCAAGCATCAACTTTAATTCTGCTCCTCTTGCATAGAAAAAAGAACTTGTGAAAATAAAGAACGCCAAAACAAAAACTATTCTTTTTTTCATTCTCCCTTACGTCCTTTGCCTCGTCATAGGCGAAAGATAGGAATTTGGTTTTTCCGAGCGAGCTGAATCCCCGCTCCGGACGATGAACCCCTCCTCTTGCCCACACTGGCAATATACTTCCGGCCGTGCGGCCATGTCAATCACCGCGAAAAGCGGCTAAGCCTCAGCCCCCCAGAGATCGCACCGCCTTGGGCCGGGAAGGGTGCTCAAATCACCCTTAAAGCGGGGGGTTGGCGCGATGTAAATGTCAAGTACTTTTCCTACCCCTACGGTAAAGATATTTCCCAGGAGCCGGCGCTTGTACTTGAAGAAGACCCGCAGCATCTTGGGGATGGTGAAGACAACCTGACGGTGAGGCACGTCCAGGAGAAGCGTCTCCCGCATCCATTCACGTTGGAAGTGGCGGGCGCGGGACCTTTTTTCCAAATTCGATTTTTGCCCAATAACCGACTGCAGGTTTAGGAACTTTCAGTTTTCGGCATATCTTAGCAAGGCCCACATCGGACATTCCCCTGAACTTCTTCAAGAGCTTTAGCTCATTTTCCGAGTCCATTTTGTCTTCATCAAGGATAGTAAACTAATATACATTTTGATTGTTATGAAAAAAGAAGTTTTAAATTCACAACGACTAGATTAAGATGCGCATTAGAGGGGTAAAATGAACATGTACCTTCTTGGCATTGCCAGTGGCATCCTGTTATCCATACTGGGCCATCTCGTGGCTTTTTGGAGATTGAAATGGAAGATCAAAGCCGGCAGAAAGACACACTTGGCTAATTTAAGAATCCCGATTTATGCGGAGGCATTAGCGCTTGTTTACTCAATAGAAAACAATCGAGGTAATGCCGACGCTCTCCACGCGGCCATAAATGGACTGAAGGACTGGATCCCGGCGAAAGCCACATATTTGCCTCCTCAAGGGAATGCCGCGATTTTTGGAATTATTAGCTTTGGAACTGCATATTGGTGTGATTTACAGAATAGACAAACAGATGCAGAGACTCGAAGAATCTTTCAAGAAAACCTCCAAACTGCAAAACGGTTTTTTATGGAAAACCGAGATATTGGATGGTTGCCGAAGGACCTGGAATAACCGATGATCAACAAGACCTTGGATGATATAACCGAAGAAGATCTTCAGCGTTTAATCCAAAACGCAATTCCAGAAAAAAAGAACCTCGAATATAAGGCGGAAATCCCTCTTAATTCTGATAGAGAAAAGATCCGCTTTTTGGCTGATGTTTCATCTTTTGCTAACGCAAATGGCGGAGATTTATGTATCGGTATTGTCGAAGATAGAGAGAAAGGCATACCTCAGGAAATACGGGGCGTCAAAATAGAGAATCCCGATAAGGAGATTCTGCGAATAGAAAGCCTCATAAGAGATGGGATAACTCCTCGCTTGTCCCCTGTGGAAATACGGTGCCTAAAGATGTTAAATGAGAATTTCATAATTCTCTTGCGAATTCAACCCAGCTGGATGAGCCCCCACCGTGTGATTCTGAAAGGGCATGATAAGTTCTATTCAAGAAATTCTGCGGGGAAGTACCAGATGGACGTCGATGAACTTAGAAATGCATTCACCTTGGCCGACACGGTTAGAAAGAATATAAGCAATTTCAGGACCGATAGAATCTTTAAAATCGAAGCAAATGAAACTCCCGTTTTGTGCTATGAATCCGCGAAAACAATTTTCCATTTAATTCCCCTGGTATCGTTAAGTCGGCCAATTAGTTTTGAGATCAAATCGCTTGTGAGGTCTCCCGATATTTTGAACAAGATGCAGCCAATGGGACACACTGCCCATGAGAGAAGATATAATTTCGATGGTTATCTAACGTATTCTATCGGCCAAGAAAACAAAGCTTCCTCCTACTTTCAATTCTATCGAAATGGGATCATAGAATCAGTCGAAGCTTATTGGCTCAGTAGGGATAAATATATACAAATAGCCTCCCTCGAAAGGGGCATTATTGAATCATTATCTGATTATCTAATTTTGATGCGGGGTCTCAGGATACCTGTTCCAATCTTCATGTTCTTGACATTAGTAGGAGTCAAAGACCATCGCATTCCGCCAAGTCGTGACACATATCTCTTATCTGCAGAGCACATGATTGGGAGAGATATTCTCCAATTACGGGAACTAATCATCGAGGACTATCCAACAAAGGTCGATGCTATTTTGAAGCCGATCTTTGATTCTCTATGGAATGCCGGCGGGTATTCAGAGGACCCATATTATGCGGAAGATGGGACATGGTCGGGTCCTGGTTCGTGAATTTTCTGACTGCTGGTCTTATATAGCGTCAAAAAATGCGTTCTTGCCGCGCTTCGTAGCCTTTGGCGGGGCTGATAGCCCCGCCTTAAGTCGATCGTGGGAATATGGGAAGAAGTAACCAGAATTCATAAAAACTAGGCCGAGAACCAATAAGCTTGCTCTTTTATAAATTTCATAACACCATCGACGCCACTAAACATTGAAGCTCCGTCAATACCCTCGTACTCACTAAGCCTTTTTAACAATATTTTTCGATTACGTGAATGCAAAATGAATTTTCTTAATGGAAAGATTCCACCGTATTTTTTGTTATTGAAGCTTGCTGCTTCTTCAAAAGTAAGATACTTAGGATACTTATCTACTACGGGTGATCGGACTAAGGTAAAACATCCACGTTGAAGTACAAGATTCTGGTTTAACCCAGTGGGCACATCTATAATCTTTATTTCAGGTTCTTTGTATCTTTCTATGAACTGATCGCAAAAAGCCCATACAGCCATATCTTCATTTAGCTCTTTTTCATCTTGTTCATAGATTGCCTTCTTTGCAGTTCCCGTCGCGGCAAAATAAGCCGCTATATAGGATCTTTTCGTCCAATCAAGCAGTCGTGTTGGCAAGCCGGAATGTTGCGCAAATGTCAATACATGAACAGCGTTTTTATCCGGCCAGATATCCGAATTGCTCGAATATCCAGAAACAACGCTTGAGCTAAACTCTTTATTTATCCACCTCTCTCTAAACTCTGGACTATCACCTGGTACTAAAATGCCCTGCCGGTCTGCGGCTTCAAGAAATAGTCTTAATGCCCGTAACTCAAGTGATATTTGACTTTCAGGAGAACGTGCAGCATAAAACCAGCGCGTTAAATTCGAAAGAGTTTCCCCCCTAAAAGCAGAAGGAGTTAGATTAAACTCAGATGGTTGACCACGAAATATCCAGCGTCTTTGGGAATCGTTCCGCATATCACTTATCGGATGAATCCGTTTTAAAAAATCATCAACACTGTCACAAGAAAAAATATAGTCAGCCGGGATCTTGTTTATTGATTTGTTAGCCATTTTAATTGTTCCCTCTCTTAATTCTGGACGAAAGGATAGAAGCTTGCCTTTTGCATAGCGTGGCTCTTATTCCGATAAACTAAAAACCGACGCCACCCCGCGCGACATGATGATATTGCCGGCCGTGGATTGATGTCAAGAAAGGGACAGTTGCCACGAAGCGGACGGGCTGGCCGAATGAGCAGGTCGGACGGCCGCAAGCGGAACGCTCCCACCACCCTGGCAGGTCCTTTCCTCCAACCTCTGCTCACGTCTGCTGGTCGTTCTCGGGCGGCGCTAGGGCTTCAATTGACTTTTCTAAACGATAGGATTTTCCTTTTTGTGCGGCGTTGAGAACGGCCCCTCCTGTCGATGAATCTCCCCTCCTAACCTTACCGAAAGTATATCGTCGGCCGCGCGGCAAAGTCAATCACCGGGAAAAGCGGCGGCTGGTCCACATACCCCAACGCCAGATGGCGGCTGCAGGCCAGAAAGTAATATTCATCGCGGAAGATGCCGTAACTGTCCAAGGCATTGGTCAATAGTAAGATCATGCATGCCAATAGAGCAAACCCGATGGGAATAATCCATTCTTTTTGCCAAAATGTTTTTTTATCCGTAGCGAGATCCTTTCGGACAAGAAATCCTCAAATCAATGATCGCACAGCCGGTTCGGTAAGGGAATTGTCAAGATTATCCACGTCAGGATTACAAAGAACCGTTCGATTGACTCCCGGCTCAAATCCCGCCGCCTTCTCGAGTTCCCTTGATGTACGACCAGTGGGTATGGACAATCTTCCATTCGCCGCCGATCTTGGCGAACACCTCGCTGCAGTGCCACGGAGTGCGGGTTTTGACCGTGCCGTTGGGATTCAAGACCGTCGAGAAAAATTGGTAGGTCAAAACAGCCGTGTCGCCATAAACCTGGACGCGCGGATTGATAAATTCCATCACGTCATAAAATATTTTGTTTTCCCGTTTCTTGTACTCTGCCCGGAGTTCCTTAAGGCCGTTAAACCGTCCCTGGGTCCCGGTATCAAAATAGGTCACCTCCGGAGCGGATATGGCGAGGAAGCCGTTGGGATCGCCCTTGCGCCAGCGTTCCATCGCGGCGGCCTCAAGTGCCAGCAGCTCACCGGGAACGCCCGCAACCTCTTTCTCTTGAAAGTGTATGGGAATGGTCACTTCCAGTTTGTCGGGCAGCTTGTGGTCGATGTATGACCAATGCGTATGAACGATCTTCCATTTGCCGGCAATCAGACTGTACACTTCGGTCGTGTTCCAAAAGGATGTTCTTTTTAGAAGGCCATCTTTATCTTTGCTCAGGGAATGGTAATTGTAGGTGAGAACCGCGGTATTTCCGTACCGCGCCACCTTGGGTTTCACATATTCCGATCTGTCGTAGGCCACTTTGCCGACCAGAGGCTCGAGGTATTCCCGATAGGCCTTGACGCCGACGACGGGAGCAGCTAAACCGGGATCGATATAGCTGATATCGTCGGCGGAGATCTCGGTCCAGCGCAGGGGTTTCCCCTGCCGCCACTGTTCCATCGCCCCGTCTTCAAGCCTGAAAATGACGTTGGCAAAAGAATCATCACCTTGAAGGTCGGGAGTGCGGATTTCTTGTGCCTGGGAAAAAACGGCGCCCAGCAGTGTAAAGAATAGGAAAACGGTTAAATAAGTGACAAGCATGTTGGACCTCCGGCACAAACCATAAGGAATATTAAGATTTTCCATGCCTCTAATCTTGGGAAACCGCATTGAAATGTCAATAAGCGGTTGCGTATTAATTGAAGATGCAGGGTTTTGCTTATTCCGCGGCATGGCGAATTCCCGCCCCGGAAAATAAATCTCCCCTCCTATCCATACCTGAAGTGTATCGGAGGCTGAGCGGCGATGTCAACAGCCCTGGAAATCGGCGCCACAGTCGGGACAGCGGATGCGGGCAAATCCGTAGCGCGGGTTGCCGCAGTCCAAATAGCGCTCTACGACCTCCTTGACGATCAGCCGGAAAAAACCGTGCTCCCGCTCGAAACGACTCTCATACTCGGCCAGAAAGCGCTCGGAAGCTATTTCTTTTTGCCTCCACCCGCCTCATCTTTTTTGAGGAGAGGTCTAGGTAATTTTCGGCGCTTTTGGCGCCTTGGATGGCTTTGCAGACATACCGCCCGCCCCCAAGCATTCCTTGACATCTTTTTTGTCATGATTTATTCTTCCTCATGATGGTTGGAGGGGCAAATGGGCACAAAGAGACTCACTCGGCCAGCTCAACCAAAAACGAAATTCTTCTTATCAACTATTTTAGTAAAAAGGAGAAAGAATGATGTCCTCTTTCGTTCAAAGATTTTTTTCCGCACTTTATAAAGATGAAAATTATCAGCGTATGCTTAAGAAACCTCAAGTTCCTCCCGGCTCGGAAATGGAAGCCATGATGCTTTTCAGCCTGAATATCTTCAAGGATAAGGCAATCATCGGTGACAAAGAGGTCTTTACTGCGGTTATAACATGCCTTTCCGGGTCCAATGACACACTCCGCCAGGCTGCCGAGAGAGCTTTTACGGGAATATGCTTACGGGAATTGGCCACTTCCAAAGAGTCTGAAATCGTTCAGCGTTTGAAGGATATCGTAAAGGACCTCGAGTCGGATCAACTGGCGGCTGAGAATCCACCGTTTTTGGAATACCTCAAACTATTCAAGGACACTCTTCAAGCCATAAGCGGCGTTTGACGAAACCCTTTGTGTAGCACATACCCCGCGGCTTGAATGGGAAAGAAATTCAAAAGAATGATAAAAGATTATAAAATATAAAATCTCCAAAAAGAGGAGAGATGGATAGATACAGGCTTCTCGAGCATATGGCAGACGGAAAGTTTCAGGCTTACGGAAAGAGTATGGAAGAGACTTTTTCAAACGCCGCCCTGGCCCTGTTACTTCGGCCTGTACGCCAATGCCCACCGGGGTAAAGTCGGCAAGTCAGAGGAAGGGAGTCATAAGTTTCTAATCATCGAGGAGGAATGCCCGAGAATCCCCCGCCGCGGCTGGGCCGCTTGAATGGAGAGGGGACATGATCCGAATTCTCTGGGATTCGGTTTGTGTCCCCAAGGAAGTCAGGATCCATAACTACGGCCTTTATGCCAACGCCCACAGAGGGAAAGTGAGGAAGGCCGGCCGGAGCCCCTTCGTCTTGCGGATGGCCGAGGAGGACAAGAAGCGCATTCCCTCCAAGGGATGGGCGGCTTAATTGAAGGGGGGACATGTTCCGAATTCTCTGGAATTCTGTACGTGTCCCCTTTCTTTGTGCTGTCCCAAGTGCGGCAGAGAGATGAGGGTCATTTCCTTTCTCACTGATTTCTCCGTAGACGATCGCATCATCAACCACCTCAAGCTGTCCTTTGTCGAAGACAAGCCTCCCCCCACCGCGTATCGCTTATCAAGAAGTTCTGATGGCCGCCGAGGCCGGCAGTGAGTATTTTTCATGACCTTCCCATGGCCCTGGGAGAGAGGCCTATGCGAGTTCCGGCGGTTTGAGGTTGCCGGCCACTCCTTGGCCCGCCTTCCGCTGTTTTTAGCTCGACTTGACATCCCATGTTTTCATAATCTATTATCCATGACGATGGGACGAAGCAAAATCAGTGCATAAATGTTCACTCAGCCAGCGCAGCAGAAAAGGAACCTATAAATATATCGTTAATCAATAGGGAGATTTACATGAAACATCCTTCATCTGTTCTGATCATTGGCCTGTTGACAGGAGCCATTGTTCTTACAACCGTTATGATCGTCATTCCTCAGCCTAGCCCAAAGGTAGAACTGGCTGGGGCATTATTAGGCGCGAACCCTCAAAAAATTGTTGTCCAGGGAGATTATGCGTACGTCGCGGCGGGGGGCTTCTTTTTGATCTTGAACATTGCCGACCCAGCGCACCCACAACTTATCAGCCGCGTGGATACGCCGGGCGAAGCCATGGACGTGAAGGTGGCCGGGAACTATACTTATGTAGCCGACGGGTTGTTCGGCCTTCGCACCATTGACATCAGTGATCCCGCAAACCCCGTAGAAAAAGGGGTTTTTATGATAATGAAAAAACCGACCTTGATCCGGAGGGTGGAACTTAGCGGGACTTATGCTTACCTCGCAGATTATTACAACGGTCTTCGCATCGTTGATGTCAGCAATCCATTTAGCCCTCGGGAAATAGGGCTTTGGAGCGAAGAAGAAGGAAGAATAAGTGTCACTGTTAGCGGCCGATATGCCTATGTGGCCGGAGCCAATTTTTACGTAGTTGACATTAGCAACCCTCAGCGACCTAAAACGATCAGCCGAAGTTTCCAGATGGGAATGTTTGATGATGTGACAGTGAGGGGAAATTATGCTTACACAGATCGATTCATTATCGATATCAGCAATCCTAAGAAACCCCACAAACTCGGAGAGTTCAAGGCTTCAGGAAATCGCTTTAAACCCATTTCGCTCGATGAAAAGGGTGATTACAACTATACATATGCAGGAATTCGCGGCAATAGCATTGCAGCTGCTGGAAACTATGTGTATTTGGCTGATGTGCTATCGGGGCTTCGTATTTTTGATATCAGTGACCTTTTGGCTCCGGCCGAAAAGGGAGCCTGCGATACACCCGGTCAAGCAATGGGAGTTACAGTCATTGGAAATTACGCGTATGTAGCAGATGGGACAGGAATTCGGGTGATTGATGTCAGCAATCCAGCAACCCCCATAGCAAAGGGCAATTATGATACACCGGCCGGGACGGGACATGATATCGCCATAAGCGGAACCTATGCTTACTTGGCAGAGGATGACGGCCTCCGAGTCATCGACATCAGCAATCCTTCAACTCCAAAAGACGAAGGGATATGCCTAGGGCCGTTACAAGCCAAACGCCTGACAATCCAGGGAAAGATTGGCTATATGGTTAGCGAGAGCGGTTTGCATATTTTAGATATAAGCAATCCCGCAAGTCCCAAAGAAATCAAACTTTATGAGAAGGAACAAGGCGTACGTATAGCTGAAAGTGCAGGTGTGCTGTATATCGCCGACGGCACTACTGGAAAAATCGAACTTTATGAGAAGGAACAAGGCGTACGTATAGCTACAAGTGCAGGTACGCTGTATGTCGGCGACGGCACTACTGGAAAAATCATATCTTATGAGAAGGAACAAGGCGTAGGTATAGCTGCAAGTGCAGGTGTGCTGTATATCGCCAAGGGCAATACTGGCCTGCGCATTGTCGACATCAGTATTGCTTCGAGCCCTGAAGAGAAAGGATTTTACGACATCAAAGGCAAGGCATCAGGCGTGGCGGTAAACGGGAAATATGCCTATGTAACCGGCGGCCCTGTGCTATCTTTTTCGTTTAGCATCGATGGCGGTCTTTACATCATCGACGTGAATAACGTATCGAATCCTAAACGAATTGGGTTCTGCGATACTCCTGGGGATTCTTATAATGTGGCTGTAAACGGCAATTATGCCTATGTAGCGGATGGGGTCAATGGTGGACTTCGCATCATTGATATCAGCAATCCAGCGCGTCCGAAAGAAAAAGGACATTTCGATACGCGCGGGGAGGCACTCCATGTTGCATTAAACGGAAATTATGCCTATGTGGCAGACGGCTTGTTAGGCGTCAGCATCATTGATATCAGCAATCCGGTTAGCCCGAAAGAAATAGCATACCTCGATACCCCAGGCCGTGCTGAGGCCGTCGCTGCAGTAGGGGATTATGTCTATGTGGCCGATAATGGCGCCGGATTTTTAGTCTTTAAGGTTCAATCCCAAGGGACATCAGACTGATTTCCGGAGATAGGACGAGCATTTCATAAGAGTTTCGTCATCTTAAATGATATCAGCAAACTCTGCACAATTGGAAGCGAGAAGGAAAACAATGAAGGGATAACTGATACCGAAGAAATTACTTTATGGGTCTTTCCAAAACATTTTTTAAACATATGTGCTGAAAGAGAGAAATATAAGAATTTGCTTTTTCCGAGCGAGCTGAATTCCTGCTCCGGACAATGAATCTACCCTCCTGACCATATCGGTACTATACTTCCGGCCTGTTGGCCCTGTCAATCGACGCGAAAAGTAACCTGATGTCAGTCCTTCAAGCGTTCAGCCTTGGCGGAGGCTGGCCCCGGAAGGCGCCCAGGATGCCCCCACAAGTCCGAGAACCCCGTTTTTCATGTCACCTTTCTCGGGGAAAAATATGTTGAAAAAAGGGGGGGTCTGTATGATTCATCCTGTTTCCGTCAAAATGTCACCCTTTCCCCTGTTG
>Ga0315288_10008931_pt1 | contig 12639 bp, 14 predicted proteins | sample YL17G11_20_MG_FD_203454 | JGI IMG/M metagenome (GOLD analysis project Ga0315288, IMG submission 203454) | Sediment microbial communities from Yellowstone Lake, YNP, Wyoming, USA - YL17G11_20 | ecosystem: Environmental > Aquatic > Freshwater > Lake > Sediment | place: USA: Wyoming | collected...
GTATTTATGATTATGTCGGTGATAACCCACTTTTTGCCAGAGGCAGGACTCCATACTATCCCGTCAGTAACGGCACCAGCGTTAGTGTAGTATTTTCTAATTGCCGTATAATTTATAACGTCTTTTTTCACCGCACCGATTACATTCGTTCCTGTAGGTAAAGCGGCAACTATGTCAACCTGAGCTTCGTTTCCCGATATACAGTTGTCTATTGCTTCAACAGCGGTTTTTATTGAACCAGAGTTAGTCTCGGTAATAGCACCCGATGATACTACAACATTATGCCCGTCTGCTAATTGTTTGGCTGAAGTAGCAAATCCCGTAATCGCCGCAGGTGGAGTTAAAGTTGTTACGGTTGCCGCAGGAAGTGCCACAGGTACAGGATTAGTCGTTGATAGGGGAGCGGAAACTCCATCTGCACCTACATCTATTTTTACTTTTTGAAACTGGACTCCTGAAACATCATCGGTGGCAATATCTGTTCCTGTCCCTGCAGTTATTGGTACATTGTCCATTTTAACTCCCATCTAAAATTATTGATTGTCCTGCTTTTATTACTATGTCTTTTTTACAATCCAAAGATACTGTCCCAGACGAAGGTTCTATCGTTAATTCTCCAGTCATAGTATCACCTGCTTTTTTGACATACAAAGCATCGGCGGCGGATTGGGAGAGAACGCCAGTTACTTTGACTTGACCAGTAGCATCTACGGCTAACCTACGCCATTGAGTATTATCAAGATCATACCCATATAAACCACCCTTTTTTTTTGATGTAGTTTCGGTATCGTGTTCTGAGTTAATCAATTCGAGAAGTTCTTTTTTTGCCATCATATACTCACTTTTAAATAACCATTTTCATCAACTGCCAGACGGCGCCATTGAGAATTATCAATATCATATCCATAAACACCAATTTTCTTCTTATTGGTCGTTTCTGTATCATTTTCCGAGTTTTCTAATTCAAGTTGTTCTCTGCGAGCCATTCATCTCTCCTAATAATAATTCGTCTTGTTTATGTCTATTGTACACGGTAATATAGTTGATAATTCTGGTAAAAATGTTCTCCCCTAAACTCGGACTTCCTAATTTATTTTTAAGCCGTATAACTTCCCAAATAATTGACTCCCTGTCTTTGTTGGTTGCTTGTTCTTTGGCGTAGTCCCAAATTTGTCTTAAATACTCGTCGGTTCTTGAAGAAGGATTATCAACACTAAAAAGATATTTTATTCCTTCATATTCTTTAACTTTAGAAATAGAAGGTTCTGGTTCTCCGTGCTCAATTGGTTCTTCTTTTGGTTGCTTTTGAGCAATCTTTTCTTCGCTCATCTCTTCCATTGAATATCCTTTCCCAATTTATTTCATATTCTTTTCCAACTGGTCTATATTTTTCTATATGTTTAAGCGCTTCCATTCGGATTTCCTAAATATCCTTGTAAGCATTTGTCGCATTGCCAGTCGCCTTCTTTAATTTTTATCCACTTATGTTTGCAGTTCGCTCTATCTCGCGTCAGTTTAGGATGCAAAATACTCCAACCTTGTTCTTCGTAGTATTTCTCGGCTTTCTCTTTAGGTAATTCTTTTATTTGGTCGTCAGTTAGCTCATCCATACAATCTCCTGATCGTCATCTTAGGTTTATATACTTTACCACCGAAACTTGCTTTAGTGGCTATTCTTGGTTTTCTAACCACGGCTCTAAATGGTGCTCTTGCATTAGCTTTCGCTGATACGGTTGGTTTATTAACTTTAAGAGATACTTTAGGTGCGGAAGGTAAAGCGGATATTTTAACCGATGGTACTGATAGAACTTTACCCTTTTTCGGCTTCTTGGCTTTCTTTGGTTTAGTAAATCCACCATAACCGGCATACTTTTGATAATTTGAAACCAAAGTATCTATATCGTTTTGAATACTTATCTTATCAAGTTCGTCAACATTCGGATCGTTTAATTGATTGTCTAACGCTTGAAGTTGTTTGTCCGCTGTTTCAAACCACGCTTTTAGGTTTTCATTCTTTTTATAAGAAGTAAGTTGAGCGGAATAAAGTTGAGAATTATATTTGTCTTTACTTAATACAATTCCTTTCCCACTTGCGTCTTTACGAAAAACTGTATCGCCATTGTCTTGAAAGTTTTTGTTTGATTTTTCAAATGTATCTAACTCCATTTGAGTTTTATACTTATCAGTCAAATTTCCGGTATTGAAACTACCAATTTTTGAATTAGTAAAAGTTTGTTCTCCTGTTGCTAAACTATTTTTTACTTGTGTTCTAATATCCGAAACTGCGTTGTCAATTAGTTTTTTCTTTTCTTCGTCTGGAAGAGATTTATAAGTTGGTTCTTGAACTATTTGATTCAAAAGTGGTTGTAATTGACCTCCACTTGCTGATTCAAGTTGGTCTAATTCCTGTGGTGTTAGTTTTACTTTCTGACCATAAATTGTTTGATTCGCAGTTAATTTTGAAGGTGTCGCTTCATTACCAGCTATATTTAATCTTGATAGTTCATTTACCAAAGGGTTATTTACTGGAGTTTTAGAGTTAAACAAATCAACAAAAGCTCCTACCCCTGTTGGTGCTTGCGGTAAAGTATTTCCCAAAACATCTCTACTTGGTAACAAAGTATTTCTAAACCCTGGTATTCTTGCTTTTAATGGTTCTACCACATATCCGCTCGTCTCCCGTTGGGTTTTATCAAATGCCTTCCCAACATCACTTATTATGTTAGGTACAAGAGAACCGACCGTACTTTTTATTGTTTGTTGACCATATTGTGTTGGATTAGTGATTGCGTTTAAGTTTTGTTGTACTCCCTGCAATGAAGATTGACTGACTAAAGTTTTTCCTATATTTCCAGCCAAAGTTCCAATCCCGTTTTTTTGTTTTAAATCGTGTTGGGCTTGTGCTCCAGCAAGAAGTACCATAAGTTCCGGCCCAATAGAGTTTATTGAACGCCACTTACCACCGATTAAAATTGAGTTTGGTTGTTTCCCTTCAAGTTGCCATTGAGCATATTCTTGAGCATTTTTAGGATTACCAATTATTAAACCTTTATTAGCAAGATATACACCAATTCCTACAAGTCCTGTTCCGATAACTCCTCTCCCTATTTCTTGAGATGCTTGTCTTTGTAAAGTTGGTATTCCTTCTGCGGTTGCTTTACTGGTAATCACTTTCCCAGCGTTATAAATTCCTTTTAATAAACCGACCGGAGAATAAGCAATCGCTTGACCTGCAATAGAAGTTGGCACTCCAGTAAAAGGAGCGACAATCTCTCCAATAGCCGAATAATTGCCCAAAGCTCTTTTAGCATTAGTAGCTAATTTTCCTAAAGCATTCTTATTTTTGAAAGTCGCGATAGAAGCGTCTTGAGTGGCAGTTTTTAACATATCTTCTGTCGGACTACTAACTAATTTTTCTATAAATGCTCTATCTCCCGCTTTACTTGCGTTGATCGCCGCCGCTCCAGCTTGGTCATATAAAGAACGAGCAAACGCAGAGTGATAAAATGGTTTGTCTTGAGCTCCTAATGAGTTAAAAACAAAATCAGTATATTTACCAAGTGCTTTGCCTATTCTACCTTGTCCCCAATTTACTCTTTTCACATCATACTTTGATATGGACGCTTCTGGGTCAAATCCTAAAGTCATAATATCTTTAGCTGATTTAGCACCTTTTTTTGCGCCACTTAATATACCTTGTGTTGTAAAAGTTTTGGTTCTTTGCCCTGTTTTTAATGCCATCACTCTATCGGCAAGTGCAGACGGAATATCTTTAACAACTTCCGCCGCTCCGTGTAGAGTGTTTCCTATCAAGTTTCTTTCTGTGGTTCTTAAAGAAGTTAAAAGTCCGGCTTTCCAAACTGTAATAGCTTTATCACCAAAACTTGAAGGTATTAAATTGTTCAAATCTCTTTTTAGTTGATAGATGGCTATTTGCCTATCTCGTCCTTCTGCTAATTTACTTATTTGTGTTGCTCTATCTGAAAATTCTTTGGTGATAGTTCCTGTGATTTCAGGTAGTTTTTTAGTCGCCGTTTCATTGTATTTTTGGATAAGTTTTGCCGCAGAAGATACTACTCCTTCTGGTGAAAGTTTATCTATCAAGGCAGCGGCTTGGACTTCACGACCAGCTTCGGTTAAACGACGAGCTTTTTCATTTAATATATATGCTTCTTTATCAAAATTTAATTCTTTGCGATATTTTTGAGCTAAAGCAATCGCTGTTGCTGTTCCTTCATCTGAATTTGTATTGATAGCGAATTCGTGAGCTGCGACTTCATCTTTAGCAATTCTTTTAGCCGCAGAGTTATACAACACTTCGTTTTGTTTTGGAGTATAGTTTCCACTTAGGGTTACTTTAGCTTCTGGTGATACTAATTCTGACTCTTTTGCTGAAGTAATAAGCCCTCGTTCCTGTTTCGGTGTTTCCGTTACTTTTAGAGGTGTTTTTGGAGCTTCTGGAGTTTCTAATTTGAATGTCTTACCAGTTTTTAAGTTTTTTCCTTCTGTTGCTCCTTTTGGTATAGAAACTTCTTGGGCTGGATAAAATTTAGGTTTAACAACACCACTGACGGAAGGTTCAATTGGTCTATAAATAGTTTTAGCTTGACCCATAGTTCCAAATTCTTTTGGTCGTAGTGTGCTCCAATCCCCTTGATATTTTTGTAATTTACCTTCTTTAACTAATTTTTCAAGTTGGATTTTTTCGTCTTTACTAAATTGGCCTATATCAGAAACACCATTGCCAACTTTTTTCATTAAATCTACTCCCCCCACCTCTCCTGGCTTTATTACTTTAGGAAATATCTTTTCTGTTTCACCAATCACACTTTTAACTTTATTAACATCAGAAACATTAACTAACTTTTTAGCCATTTTAGAAATAACTTTTTCATCAATGTTAGTGGTTTTTAATAATTTAGATATTTCACCTATGTTTTTTGACTTAGCTATTCCTTTTAATACATTCTTTCCTTTACCAGCACCGGTTATATCTAAAACCGTCCCTAATGCAGTTAAACCAACCCCTACCGCTGGAATACCTGTCTTTTGAGCACCCCAGCTTTCACCAGCTCTTGTTATAGGTTCTTTACCGAATACAAATTTCTCTACTTTAGTTGTCGGAGTTAATACATCTTGTCTAAAAGGTTTTGTCTGCATCATTAAAGAAGCGGCATTTTTGGCAGGATATTCAAAAGCCGTTTGTTTTACAAATCTATTTACTTTCTGAGGAACATTTATAGCAGTAGTAACTCGTCTCGCCGCACTTGGTAATTCTCTTATTATATCTCTTGCTCTAACTTGTTGTGTAGGTTGAAAGTATTTTTGAACTGGTTGAATAACTCTCGGTTGAACTACTTTTTGAGTAATATAAGAATAGGGCGTTGGATATCTTTGAACACCTTGCTTTAATTGAGCAATCTTATTCTTTACAAAATCTAAAAATCTCATTTAACTCCTCTATTAAGCAATCCCATATTGTTGAGCCAATGCTTGTTCTTCTGATGTAAGTTGTTGTCCTGCGCTTATCTTGTTTAGAATGGCGTTTATGTTGCTTGAAATGCCCGGAGTAATCTTATTAGCGGTTTGAGCCGGCATCGCACCAATCGCTTGACCTAACTTGTCAAAATAACTTTGTATATTAAGAGGTTGCGCCGCAGTTACGGTCGGAGTTCCTGTTGGAGTAGCCATACCTGCAATTCTATTTCTAACTGCTTGTGATTCGCTTTCGGATAGAGCGGAGTAAAGAGCATCAAGGTCTTGCTGTCTCTGTTGAGCTTGTTGTTGCTGATAGTTAGTCCACCAATCATTTATACCAGTTTCTTGTTGTCCTAAAGCTCGTTCCTGTGCTTCTCGTTGCTGTTGGAGTTCGGTTTTTCCTGATTCGTAAGTTTCTTGACTTCCTTTGATGTTCTCGCCTTCCGCTGACTGATACATTTCTGGAGCGATAGCCGAAAAGTACCGAGCAATATTTATGTCTCGCTGTTCTTTGGATTTACCAAGTTGTCCTAAATTAGAGGTAAAACCTTGACCCAATGTGTCTCTTTGATAACCTAAATTGCCCAATTCTTGTTGGGTTTGTTTTTCTGCCGCTGAAAGTCCTTGACCGTAGTTTTGTTCAATAAAAGCTCTTCTTTGATTGGCATAAGCTTCAGCTTGGTTTGGATCACTCATATTATATCTAACCCCTGCCCACCACCCATAAGTCGGTTCTGAAGCGGCTGTTGACCCACCTCCGCCACCCGTAGGTGAATATGTACTTGTAGGAGTATTATTAGGCATATTCTGTGTCTGGGGCAAAGATGATTGATCATATTGCCCTACTGGAAATTCCATCGCTTGCGCTCTTTCTGCGGAAAGCATATTTTTAGGTACACCAGTTGCCTGAATTGCTTTATATGCCAAACCTGCTGGAGTTCCATATTGAACTGCTTTTCTCGCCCACTGAGGCGTATGTTGTTGTCCCCAATTTCTTACATTGTAAACGCTCTGAAGAAAATCCATTTAATCTCCTTATTATTGACTTATTTTATGTTTTGTGCTATATGTGAATTATGAAAACTTTATTTTGGATTTGTTCTATCATTGGTATTGTTATTTTAATCGGTTTCGGAGTAAATTCTTATCAAACTAATCAAGATTACCAAGCCAAACTTTCTAATCAGAAACTAATTGAACAACAAAATGTTAAAGTAGAAACTCAACCAGAAGTTCAGCAACCGACTCAATTAACTCAGACGACTCAGAAAACTCAGACAACTTCTCCTAAATCTACCACTAAACCAAAAGTTATAACTCCTTATACGAATACCTATACTCCGACGCCTATTCCTAAAGTAATACCAGCTCAACCTCTTAATGTTGATAAATACATCAATGAATTGAATAAACCATTAGGCACTTCTGTTCAAGAATGTCAGTATAGTCCTTTAGGTCAGAGATATAATTGTCATTGGGTTGTTAAATAACTCCTCTATAGTTCATTACGCTAAATAAAAAAAGGGTCTTATCGACCGCGATTATCATAGAGAACTAACGCTATGTACGGTTGCGACCCGATCCTCTATTTCAAATCAAGACCCGTCATAATACATTACGCTTTATTCGTTTTCTCAAATTAGTGGAAGAATAATTATGTTTTCGTTCTATCCAATAAATGTTTTTTTTCTCGCCGGTTATCTTCTTGTTTTTCCAATCCTTGCCGATAAAACGAATATCGGGTTGTATAGTTTTTAGCATATTTTCTAAATCTTCTTCGGTATCGTAAGGAATTATCTCATCTATGTATTTAATCGCTTTTAATTTTATGTATCGTTCAAAAGTAGTTTCTATTGGTTTATTCTTTTCTTTTCGTTCAATAGACGGATCAATATGAAGTCCCACTATTAAATAATCGCAATTTTCTTTACATTCTTTGAGCATCAAAATATGACCAGTGTGCAATAAATCAAAAGCACCAAAAACGATACCAATTTTCATATTATCGCCTCCCTTGTTTCATAATCAGGATTTTTTTTAATATATACTTTTTCGTCTTCTAAATAGATTTTTCTTTTATCAAGTAAATTAAAAGTAGCACTTCCTGGATGTTCAATACAAATTTTGTTTAATTTAACTATCGGGATACCTAACTCATCGGCTTTTAACCAGTATTCTCTATCAGCAAAAAAGTGTTTGTATTCTTCATTAAGATAACCCATCTTTTTCAGTGTTTTTCGGTTCATCGCAAAACAAGCTCCTGAATGTGGCCAGTAAGACGAACAACTATCTTGTGGACAATAAATTCCATCGCCTATCTCAAAGAATGGGTCTAAATCACCCTTTTTTATTACAAGATCATCATTCATTACTATTACAATATCAGTGTTAGATAATTTAAGACCAATATTAACCGACTTAACATAACCAAGATTTTTTTCGTTTTTATGGCTAATATTAAAAGGATGATCACTTGGCGAACAATCATCAATCACGATTAAAGGAACATCTGGATAATTTTCATCTAATGATCTGAAAAATTTATCAATTGTATAATGAAGTTCTGGCAGATAGTACAAGGGTACAACAATGCTAATACTGGGGGTGTGCAAGATAGAATTCATATAATATTCTCCTTTTTTTATTGTTATTTATTAGATATTGTGCGACTCTTTTTTCAAATGTTTCGCCAGATTGTGGTGGATAATCTGGTAATTCTGGTTTTCTATAATTATAAATTTGTTGTCTAAATTCCTTTACTCTTATCAGATACCCCTGATCACTGAAGTAATTATCATAATCTTTTCTATCCCATTTGTTACATTCAGAAAAAGGTGAAACAACTGATACATTTGGTTCGTTTTCAAGTATTTTAATTCCCGGCGTAATCCAATCGCCTTTCGGAGTAATAATTGAATCAGATGATAAGTGACAAAGATAATCAAATTCATCAGCCAAATAAAGTTCAGTTAACTCTTCTATTGAGTAATAATATCCGCCCTTGAAGTCGTCTTTGGTGAGATTAAAAAACTTTAATACTTTATTTTCATAATCAGAAACTTTAACTGTGATAGCGTCAAAAGAAGCATTATCAGGAACACCATTGTTAATAAAAAGCCATTTATGAGTAAAAGGATAACAACACGATTGCCATTTTCTATCAAAAGCGCCAGATAAGAATTTAGCAAAATCACCGCCCCATACCTTTGTGGCAAAAAGTATTTTAGGTTTCACCATCCACTCCACATTGCCACTTAATACCATAAGCCACTCTCGGATCTAACATTCGGTCTATTTCTTTAATATTCTTAAATTTATGCCTTTTAAATAATCCGGTTAAACTCTCCAAGTTCCACAATGATTTATGTAAAGGTTCTGTATCTAATTTCTGAATATAGGAAAAAATATATACATCGTTCAAATCTTTAATTGTAATTTCACCTTTGGCATACATTCTAAATATCTCATCAGTATCAGGTGTTACTATTCCCAATTTCCCGCCGTTAACTAACACCTTTTTACATTCTTCTATAAAATCCTCAGCTTCAAAAGGTGTTAAATGTTCTAAAAAATGTCCTGCGTATATTTCATCAACTTCCTTACCAAATTTATCAGATAACTTTCTCACATCCATTACAATATCAGGATTGACTTCTTTTCTTATATCAACATTAAGCCAATTTTTTAGAGGCAAATCAGAACACGCTAAATTTAATCTAATAATTTTTTCCTCCACTCATCAGCTATATACTTCCACGAGCATTTTGTCATAATATCAAAAGTATTTTCTTTAGGATTTTTAAGATATTTTATAACCGCTTCGGAAAATTCTTTCTGTGCTTTTTTATCAGTATAAATATCTTCGGTCTTGATTATCTCGCCAAATTTCACCCGTTCAAGCGTCCCGCCCGCTGTAGAAGTTGAGATAACATAACAATTGGCTATCTGACACTTTTGAGAAGTATTATTGTAAGTTTCAGGCCATCTTGAAGCATAAGGATAAACCATACACTTTTCCATTAAATCTATAACTTTCTGGTGAGATACTGTCCCATAATGAATAATATTTTCCTTGTTTTCTAAGTATGGTGTTAACTTTTTACGAAGTTCTTTAAGATCTGGTCTTTCGCCTTCTTCTATTGATTTATCTATTGTATTCCACCCATAACAAATATGCATTTTAACATCGGGTATTTCTTTTTCAATCATAGGTAAAATATTTTCAATAAAAGGTAAAAGTCCTCTATCATAAGATGAACCCCAAAACAAAGAATTTGGTTCTTTTTTAACTTTCTTAAATTGAGATGGTTCTACGCCCACCGCTGAATAATAGATTTTATCTTCTGGCACTTCAGGATTAGCCACTCGCTGATATTTTGAAACATAAATAAATTTATCTATATTTTTGATTATTTTTTCATTAAAGGAAGTTCTTGGCATCATATCGTGAAGCCACACAATTTTTTGTTTAGCTTTAATTTCTTCTCTAAATATTTCAGGATTACGCCAGCTTATAAAATAATTAAAGTTATCTTTATAGTTAAAATGATAATATGGTTTATATTCTACTCCGTCATAAACTCCCGCCATTTTGCCACACTTATTATAAACCGTAACCTCATAACCTGATTTAACTAATTCTTTACTCAAATAGATAACACTCTCTTCACTTCCGCCAACTCCGGTATAAATTGAAGGATATGCCCATTCAAACTGACTATCACCACAAAATATTACAATTGATTTATTCGACCAATTTTTAGGTGGTGATAATTCCCATCTTAATTGTTGTATTCTTAAATCATCATCTTCACCAGTAGGAATACAGTCAAATATTTTTAATCCTTTCACCCTATCCTTAATGCTAATATACTTTATGGTAGTAATAAGTGATTTAACATAATTGTCCTCAATATACGATTTTTTACAGGTTTCAAGCAATTCTTTTACCATCGGAACTTTAGGATATTTTTTATAAAGAGCTTGAGCAATCTTTAATGCATCAGCGAATTTTTCTGTCATTAAATAAGCATCGGCTAAACGACCCAAAGGATATAATTCGTGATCAAGTGGTTGAATGGCTTGAATAGTGTCAGGGGACATTCTTTCAAGCCCCGTCAATGTCCAGTCAATCACTTTTTCATAATCTTGTAATCCCATATAAGCATCGGCAAGTTCAAAATATGAGGTTGACCAGCGAGGATATATTTTCAAACTTTCTAAAAGTATATTGATCGCTTCATTGTATTTTTTTAGCATCCTGAGACAAAAAGAAGTGTTAATTAAAGCCCAATATCTATCTTCGGTACAACCTGACCCGCGATATTGAATTAAAAAGAATTTAATTGCTTCTTCAAATTGTCCCAATCCAAGATATGAGCGTCCGATATAATCAATCGTTCTTAAATCTGTTTTATCACCATCTTTTTTATACTCGGTCATCATTACACCTAAATTACGAAGTGATTTCTTCTGCATCTGCTTAATATCGGTTATAATGTTTTGATGATTAACTATAAGAGGTTCTTTTACTATATCCTCGTCTTTTATTTGTTCAACATTTTTAATTGGATCAAAGTCCTCATGACAAGTTTTATTCCATACACCGGTATTTTTTTTCATAAATCTCGGTCTTATTTGGGATGTCATCACATTGCCCCATTGGTCAAAAGCATAATTATATCGGCAATAAACCCATTCAATATCAAAATTTTTCATTTTCTCAATTATTTTCGGTATTACATCACCATTAGGGATGCGGTCGTCTAAATCAAACCACGCGATGATGTCTCCAGTAGCGTGATTAAAAGATGAATTGCGTGCCGCCGCTGTATCAAAATCTTTACCACTTTCACCAAAATACTCATCATATACTTTAATTTTTAATTCTTTAGCGGTTTTAATAAGTTCTTTGTTGTGGTCGGTAGATACTAAAACAATCTCATCAAAATATTTACCAATATCGCCTATTAAGTTTTTAAGTCCTTCACTTTCATCTTTTCCTATGATTGCCAAACTTGTTTTCATAATACTCCTTATAAAAACCCTTACTGGGGTAGGGTTTGTTTAATTTCTTTAATTTCTTGTTTTGTCGTGTAACGCCAATAATTTATTTTTCGCCAAGTTTGCGTATTTTCTGGTGTTTTTTTTAATAAATCATTAGCAGTTTGGTATAGTTCTTCTAACTTCCCCAGCAAAGTTACCAAAGCATCTTGCTCTGACATCATCCCGTTCACCTCCCTATATTTGTGCGGAATATTCACTCAACTTTTTGTAATGTACTTTTAACCACGATTTTAATTTGTCGTATAATTCAGGTTTTTGTAAAAATCTCCACCAGTGATACCAACAAAACTCAGTATTTAGATCCATATCATTATCAATAAAGTATTCTAAGGCATTACCTTCTCTCGCCAATACTTTAATATCTCGTTTTTCAAGTTCGGTTTTTAATATTTCGGATATATTATTAAATGGAGGAGCAAAATAAAATATCCGACATTCAAGTAATTTCTCAAGGTATTCTTTGGCCTTTAATATTTCGTCTAAGTGTTTATCTTCCATATTTATATGTCTAAACCCGTGCAAACAAATATTGTGTCCATTTTTAACTCTATTTTTTAGAAACTCAACCAATTCTTTATTTTTCTCGATTGGTTCATTCCCAGTAATAATATCTAACTTATAATTATCTTTGGAATATTCTCCATCTTTCACCATATTGCCATAAGGAACGACTGAATAAAGTTCGTCTATGCCATATTCCTCAAATAAATTACTAATTTCTTTTAATTTAGCAACCGGAGTATCAACACAAATATCGTCGTCTCTAAAAATAATATGATTTATATGTTCTGGTTGAGCTGACCATAAGTCGGCTTCAGTACGATAATTTATCCTTTGTGGAAATTCCTCGCACCAATCCACATTCCATTTATTAGCAAAGTATTTCCAGTGGAACTTACGATTTCTATATCTTTGATACCACATATCGCCCTGACAAACATTATGAATAGATCGTAATTCCGGACAAAAATATACTTTCCATTTAGTATTTTTAACTGATAAAAAGAAATCTAAATGTTCGGTAGAAGTAATTAAATTATTGTCCCATTTAGCATCATTAAATACTTCTTTTCTGGCTACAAACCAATTAAGTCC
>Ga0315288_10008933_pt1 | contig 12638 bp, 10 predicted proteins | sample YL17G11_20_MG_FD_203454 | JGI IMG/M metagenome (GOLD analysis project Ga0315288, IMG submission 203454) | Sediment microbial communities from Yellowstone Lake, YNP, Wyoming, USA - YL17G11_20 | ecosystem: Environmental > Aquatic > Freshwater > Lake > Sediment | place: USA: Wyoming | collected...
TGCCTCCAGGCCTTCTTTGTAGGGGTCGGATTTATCCGACCCGCATCGCGGGCTTGATAAATCAAGCCCCTACACAATGGGCTACATACGCCGGAGCGACAAAACAGATTTTTTCACACCTTCTCAGGTAGTCAGAAGCCAGGATCCAGAATCCAGAATGGATCGCGAATAAGCTTCCAGTAGCGTGCTGACCTCCTCGTGGGCCTTTCGCCACACCACCACGTCCTCTAATGTCGCCGCTGGCGTCCTCATTCTAACTCCTGGATCCTGACTCCTGAATTCTGGCTCCTGGGCAGTTACGAAGAAAGGTTGAGGGTTCAGGAATGAGCTCTCAACACTCAGCCCCCAACACCCAACGATCAACCTATTTCTCCACTCTCTTCGTCTTGGGCAGGCCGAGCGGAGAATCCCCTTCTTTCAATTTTCCTTTCGCCTTGAGAATATCAATGCGCTCGAACCTCTTGAGGACATTCCTCCTCGCCTTTACCTTCCCGCTCCTGCCGAAGCTCGGATGTCTGCTCATACGATGGACCTCCCCTCATTGTGCGGTGCGCGACATACCCTGCACCGCTACGGTATATGATATTCCCGCGTTCAAATTTTTTCACTGCGCAACAATTTATCGAGCCCCTTCAGATAACGCGCACGATCGAAGGGCGTATCATATCTCCCGCGCACCATGGACAAGTTGCCCGGCAAAATGACACGCCGCGCGATACCCCGGGGCGAGCTGGCTCAATTCCGGCTCTCGCTCGACGCAGACGCGCTGCGCCATGTCGCATCGCGGGTGGAAACGGCACCCGCGAGGATACTCGATCGGGTTGGGGACGCCCCCCCTGATAGTCTCAAGCCGCGCGCGCCTCGCCCCTCCCAGGCGCGGCAGTGACCTCAGCAGCGCGCGCGTGTACGGATGCGCGGGCGAGGCGAGGAGCCGCCGGGCCGGCCCCTCCTCAACGATTTTTCCGGCGTACATGATCGCGATGCGGTCGGCGAGCTCTGAGATGACGCCCAGGTCGTGGCTGATGAGCAGCAGCGCCATGCCGGAACTCTTCTGTATCTCCTCAAGGAGATCGAGTATCTGCGCCTGGATGGTCACGTCCAGCGCCGTGGTCGGTTCGTCCGCGATGAGCAACCGCGGATCGCACGAGAGCGACATGGCGATCATCGCCCTCTGCTGCATCCCGCCTGACATCTGGTGCGGATACTCGTGAATCCGCACCTCGGGCGAGGGGATGCGCACGCGCGCGAGCGCCTCTCGAGATTTCAAGAGCGCTTCCCGCCGTCCGGCGCCCCGGTGGAGCCTCACCGACTCGGAGAGCTGGTTGCCGATCGTGAACACAGGGTTGAGCGACGCGAATGGATCCTGGAAAACCATCCCGATTTCACTGCCGCGGATGAACCGCATCTCCCTCTCAGGGAGGGTGAGCAGGTCCCTTCCCCGCCACCGCACGCGTCCGCCGACAACTGCCCCCTGACGGGGGTCAATGAGCCTCAGGATCGAAAGCGCCGTGGCGCTCTTGCCACACGCGCTCTCGCCCACCAGGCCGAGCGTCTCCCCCTCGCCTATACTCAGGGAGACGCCGTCAACGGCCCTGACGACGCCCTCGTCTGAAAAAAAATGCGTCCTGAGATCAACAACCTCGAGCAAGGGTTTAGCCATACGCTTCCACGCATCCGAGGTGAGTGGGTGCCTCCGCGATGAACAATTGCTCTCCCCTGCTATAGGATAACCATGGGGAAAGGCCGATGCCCACGCAAAGAATCCACCAACGATGGACAGTCGGTGGATGCGCCTGATCTCCCCTTCCCGCTGCGGTTACTCTGCAGTGGCGTTCCCGCTCTCCGGGCCGCTATCTTTCTGCGCATCGGACGGGAGGGCGGGTTTCTCAGCTTCTCCTGCGGGCGCCGCCTTCTTCTCCTCAACAACCGTGCTCAGTATGGACCTGCCGACGCTGGGCCGGACCCTGGTGAAGAGCAGGCAAGTGACAATAAACGCGACGGCGAAGACGACGGTTGCCTTGCTGAGCACATCACCGGCGCGCGCGCCGAATATGGTCTGCCCGCCGCCCCCCAGGCCGAATGCCCCCGAGAGTCCGGCATCCTTGCCTGATTGAAGCAGCACGGCAACAACCAGAAGCACGCAGCTCGCTACATGCACGATCACCACTATCATGTACAGCATTTCCCTTTCTCCTTACCTATTGTACTTCACGATCCTGCAAAACGCATCCGCGTCAAGGCTCGCGCCTCCGACGAGGGCTCCGTCAATGCCCTCCCGCGCCATCAATTCTTTAATGTTGTGCGGGGTCACACTCCCGCCGTAGATGATGCGCAGTTTCTCGCCTGCCCCCCCGTGGTAGCGCTCCCTCGCCCACAGACGAATCGTCGCGTGGGCCGCCGCGGCCTGTTGCGGCGTAGCGGTATGTCCGGTGCCGATCGCCCACACCGGCTCATAGGCGACGGCGCATTTCAGGAAATCCCCCTCGGCGCATGAGGCAAACGCGCCATCCATCTGCTTTCTCAAAACCTCGTCGGTGACTCCGTGCTCCCTTTTTTCGAGCGCCTCTCCCACACACACGATCGGCGTGAGGCCTGCCGAGAGCGCCGCGGCAATCTTCCTGCTTACCGTCTCACCCGTCTCGCCGAAGAGTCGCCGGCGCTCTGAGTGGCCAATGATCACGAAAGCGCACCCGACATCCTTGAGCATCGCCGCGCTGATCTCGCCCGTGTAGGCGCCCTCAGCCTCCCAGAAGAGGTCCTGGGCTCCCAGGCGTATGGCGCTCCCCTCGAGTATCTCTCCGATCGGGCTCAGCGCGGTGAATGGCGGGCAGACGACGATTTCCGCCGCCCGTTCGTCGTAGAGTTCACGCTTCAGGGCCACCACAAGCTCGATGGCGTCCCCGACCGTTTTGTTCATCTTCCAATTGCCCGCGATCAGCGGCTTTCGCATAGTATGCTCCAGCAGTAAGGATTAAGCCCCTAAGCTGTAAGCAATACGGATTCCATTGCTTAATCCTTACAGCTTAATCCTTACCGCTGTTGGTCAATGCGGCGATGCCCGGCAGTTCCTTTCCCTCCAGGAACTCGAGCGAGGCGCCGCCGCCTGTGGAGACATGTGTTATCATGTCCGCCAGTCCGAATTTGTTAATCGCGTTCACGGAGTCGCCGCCGCCGACCACGCTCACCGCGTTGGAATCCGCGATCTTCCGCGCAATCGCTTCGGTCCCCTTCGCAAACTCATCAATCTCGCATACGCCCATCGGCCCATTCCAGAATATCGTTTGTGCGGCGGCGATCTTCTCTCCGTAGAGGGAAACGGTGCGCGGGCCTATATCAACGCCGATCCACCCATCCCCGATGCCGTCTCTCCCGACCAATGTGGCCTCGCTCCCACTCTCCACTTTCTTCGCGATCAGGTGGTCAACAGGCAGCATGAGCTCCCTCCCTCCAGCGGCGGCTGTGCGGATGAGTGAGGAGGCGAGCGCCAGCTTGTCCGTCTCGACGAGCGACGACCCGACGGGAACCCCCTGTGCCTTGAGCAGCGTGTAGCTCATCGCGCCGCCGATCAGCAGATCGTCGGCCTTCTCCATCAGGTTCTCGATCACCGCGATCTTCGTGGAGATCTTCGCGCCGCCCAGGATTACCACGAAGGGGCGCCGGGGAACCGCGAGGAGGTCGCCGAGATACCTGGTCTCCTCACGCATCAAATAGCCCGCAGCGGCCTTCGTGACATAGCGCGTCACACCGACGGTCGAGGCGTGCGCCCGGTGCGCGGTGCCGAACGCATCGTTCACGTAAAGCTCGCCAAGGGAGGCGAGCGCTTTACTGAAGGCCTCATCATTCTCCTCTTCCTCCGGGTGGAACCGCACGTTTTCCAGGAGCGCACTATCGCCTGCCTTCATCCCGCTGACGAATTTCTCGACTTCAGCTCCCACACAATCGCCGAGCTGGGAAACGGGCCTGCCCAGTATTTCCGAGAGCCGCATGGACACAGGTTTCAAGCTCAGCGACGGGACAACCTTCCCCTCAGGTCTCCCCAGATGAGACATGAGGATCAGCGTGCCGCCGCGCTCCACCACGTAGCGAATTGAGGGAATGCTCGCCCTGATCCGGCTGTCATCGGCGACACGCCCGTCCGCGCCCAGCGGGACGTTGAAATCAACCCGCATGAGCACCCGCTTCCCCTTGACGTCTAAATCCTCGATGAAAAGCTTCGGCATATGCGACCACCTCGTAAAATGCAGCGGTTCCCCGCCGGACGGGCAGGAATCCTTCAGCAAGGTCCCTTCGACTTCGCTCAGGGTCTTCGACAGGACAAGTTTTATCGAACCCGGTTAAAATGGGGCGCGCGCATCACCCCGCACGCGTGATATGTGCCCCTGCCTTCCGGCAAGGCAGGCGGCCGAGACGGGAATCAGGCCGCTACAAGAGTGCGCGCTTGTTATACAGGCCCCTCACACCATTCCGGCGAGCAGCTTCAACAGGTCCACGCAGCGGCAGGAGTATCCCCACTCGTTATCGTACCAGCCGACCAGCTTCGCCATCCGGTCACCCATCACCATGGTGCAGAGCGAGTCAAAAATGCATGAGGCGGGGTTCCCGACAAAATCGACCGACACCAGCGGTTCGTCGCAGTACTCGATGATCCCCCTGAGCGGTCCCTCCGCGGCCTTTTTCATGGCGGAATTTACCGCTTCCACCGTGACGCTCTTCGTGGTCACCGCCACAAGATCGGTGACCGAACCATCCGCAGTGGGGACCCGTATCGCCATGCCGTCGAGCCGGCCCTTGAGCTCAGGGATGACCTTCGTCACGGCGATCGCAGCTCCGGTGGTGGTGGGAATCATGTTGAGCGCCGCGGCGCGCGCCCGCCGCAAATCCTTGTGCGGCATATCCAGGATTCTCTGGTCGTTTGTGTAGGAGTGGATCGTCGTCATCAGCCCCCGCTCGAATCCGAATGAATCATGGAGCACCTTGACCATCGGGGCGAGGCAGTTTGTGGTGCATGAGGCGTTTGAAATAAAGCGATGCTCCGGCATGATGCTGCCTTCGTTCACTCCCATGACCACCGTCGCGTCGATCTCTCCCTTGGCGGGAACGGTGAGCATGACCTTCTCCGCCCCCGCATCCACGTGTTTTTGCAGTTGCTCCTTCTTCCTGAAGACGCCGGATGATTCCAGCACAATTGCGACACCGAGTTCCTTCCAGGGCAGCAGGGCGGGATCCTTTTCTGATAATACGCTGACCTCGCGCCCGTTCACCACGAAGGCGCCGTCCTTCGACTCGACGGTCCCTCGAAAACGCCCATGTACCGAATCATATTTCAAGAGATGCGCCAGGGTAGGAGCATCGGTCAGATCATTAACTGCCACGACCTCAAGATCTTCCATCCCCTTCTGCTGGAGTATCCTGAATACCTGCCGCCCTACGCGGCCGAATCCGTTAATCCCAATCCTTACCGCCATTTATTCCTCCTTCGAATACCCGTAGCAGTGGTGCGGAAGGGGGGATTTGAACCCCCATGACCCGTTAGGGTCACAAGGCCCTCAACCTTGCGTGTCTGCCAGTTCCACCACTTCCGCACTCATTGAGTGAATTTTGCAACACCATTGGAGTGTCAGTAAGTTTATCTATAATTTGGCTCCGGCGCCACTATAAAATGCACAGACAGGTAATGGATAGTTATAGGGGGTAGCCGCAGATTTACGCAGATGAACGCTGATACACCTATATAAAATCTGCGTGTATCTGCGTGTATCCGCGGCAAGAAACCCTGACCACTCAAACAATCCTTTTTATCTGCGGCAATTCATTGCTGGGTTCACCCTGTAAGTGACCATTACACAGACAGGGCCCGGGAACGGCGGCACCATCATGGCCGACGGCGCCACGGCCCCTCGACCCGGACATACATATCAGTCTTCTCGTTCTCATTCCGGGCATACCCGGTCTCAAAGAGATGCCCTATGTAAAACGGATCGGGTATGTTATTCACCGGATAGTCATACACAGGGAACGATACCCTGACGTAGTTCCCCTGCTGCAATAGTCTCCTGAATATGTCGTGTGTCCGGCCATACGCCTTCCGTTCGACCACTATATCGGGTTGATGCCGCAGGTCCTCATCGAGGTTATTGCCGATGAGGCCTATCGTCACCTTGCAATCCAAATAGTACATATAGGAGCACTCTTCATAATTTGTCGCAACCACAAGCCGTTCCGTGTTTCTCATATTCTCTTTGATCCATGGGATAATATAATCGAGCGGCCCTTTATACTGATGGGTCAACTGGTAGATATATCCCTTGATATATGCCGAGGTGTGATAAAAAGTTACCAGAGAGAGCGCCGCCGCCGTTATGGCGAGACCGGATCTCACCGGCAGCCTCCTGCCCGGTGGAACCAGCGCGTTGATGTACCCGATCACTATGAACAGATCCGTGATCATCATTGCCGCCATGACCGGCTGGAGCACAATGTAATATCTCACGAAGAGGTAGGTGGGTATATTCGCGATCATCAGGCTGTATATAACAAGGAATGATGTGAGCAAAAATGAGAGCCTCTGCATCTTGCCGTGCGCCGCGCGCCATCCGGGGTAACCGTCCCCGGCGCTGCCCCTCACCCTCATGAGCGCCCATCCGAACAGCGCGCACACTTTCATGGCCAGTGCCAGGTAGAGCAGTTCCAGCTCCGAAAAATATCTCACCATCAGTTTGAGGTGCGAGAGGTATGTTGCGAACGTAAAATTGTATATCCGCGCGAGGAGCGCCGACGTTGTGAAGGTTTCATAGAACACGAACAGCGGCGCGAGGAGGGCCGCCGCAACCACGACCGGCGCCACCGCCTTCAACAGTTCCATGAGCCACCTCCGCATTTCAAACGGCCGGCCCGATTCATCCGGGGTTTTCTTGAGGATGGCGCAGCTCGCACAGACCGCCTGAACAAAGAGCAGCACCGCGCAAAATACATAGCAGAGAATACAATTCACGTTGAAGGCGATCACGAGCAGCAGGGTCATGGAGGCGAGATACCCGCCGAAATGATATTTTTTATGGATGAAATGGCGCGTGCACGCATATAAGAAGCACGCGCTCACAATGATAATCAAGGAGTAATATCGCGCCTCCCGCATGTGCAGGACCAGAAACACGGAGCATAGCTCCACACAGGCGAAAAGAGTGAGGAATACCCTGTAGTGGAGCGGGCTCGGGAAAATGCCCTTCACCGACAGCGCCAGGATAAGCAGCCCGATCAATCCGGCCGTGGCGAACGGGATCCTCACCAATGCCGTCTGGAGATAGATATCGCGGGTCAGCCTCGCGAAAAGAACGCCGATGGCGGCAAAGTAGTAATTCGCCCAGCCGATACTTATGTTTGCATCGTATGCCGCCTTAACCCCCAGCCGCAACCGCGTCAGGGGGAGAAAGATCACATTCTTGCCGTCGTGAACCTTGGGATAGCCATACTCGAGGATTTTCACCGCGGTCATGGCGGTCTCCGATTCGTCGTTCCAGAGGAGGGGATATGATATGTTCTTATACAGGCTCACGCACAAGAGCAGCGACAGGACGATGATCGCCCTGTTGAGCACCGACGCGGCCCAGGCGCATCGCGTATCCTCAGGATCAGATCGCATGCTGCAATCACCATGTATCCGGCACGCCGGTCACCCACGCGCCGCGGATGGTACATGACGCGCCGGAGAAGATGTTGATGCCCGCCGGCAGCATGCCCGCCAACGCCATCAGCCGGCCGGGATGAGCCCCCGCTCGCGGAGCAGATGGATGCTCACGGGGTCGTAGAGCTCGTGAAGGACAAAAACGTTATAGAAAAGCATGTAGTCAAATACGCTTATTGCAACGACGCAGAGGGCACACACGACAATCGCATGCCGGGGAGCGTACGTTTCCGCTATTCTCTGAATCATCAACACGGCAAACAGCCGCAGCAGGTTATCCAGGAGCATTGCATACCGTATGTTCTTAACGAAAAATATCAGAAAAAAGAAATAGCACACAATGAGCACGGAAAAGTATCGGTCATGCTCCCTGCGCTGAGACGCGAACATCCGGCTGAAGAAATAGCCTATGGCGAGTATGCACACCCATGGCGAGAGCAGTATGAAATCAACGACGTACCTGACCCAGCCGCCCGAACAGTACAGATTTGCATACCTGTTCACCGCCGGCGAACTCATGATGATCCTGATAATTTTAAAAACGCTCGCCGCGTCTCCCGAGGCAAGCACGCAGACCGCCAGCGCCAAAAAGGGCGGGCCTGCGGTCATCAACAGTAGATCGCGCAGAGGCGCCTGTCGCTTTTTCATGTATTTCCCGATTGCGAGATAAATAGCGAACACAGGCGCCAGCACCACCATGACCTCTTTCATAAGGATGGTAACGGCATAGACGCCTACGAACAGAGCCCTCCGCATCCCTCTCCGCTCGCTCGCTGCATCGTATAATAACCACACGGACAGAATCGCGCACAGGTTCGCGGGCCCGTCAACGAGCGCGCGCCTCGCCATCGCCATATTGAGCGGAGAAAATGCGAGGAGCATGGAAAAAAGGAGCGCGGTCGTCTCACCGTAGTATTTCCTGCAGAAATAATACGAGACGGCGAGCGCCCCGCAATAGCAGCAGAGCGATAACCATGAGAGCGCGATATAGGTACAGCCGAATAGCCATATCCACGCGCCCCCCAGCGCGATATACGCCACTCTCAGCGGGCTGGGGAAAATCCAATGCGCTTTATTATTTACATAATCGCTGAACATTCCCGGGAACGAGCCAACACCTTCAATGCTCATGCGCGTGGCGTAGGCCAGGTAGTAACCCTCGTCAGCGTCCGGTTTGTATGCCACTCGCGAAAGGCTTGAATAGACCAGAAATGCGGATGCAGCGAGGAGTGTGAGAAAAAAACGGCCGGCAATGATCGGTTTTGTGTGTGGATTCATCACGGAGCTTTGGCCGGCAGATGGATCAGATGTGCGCCTGGCGGATCTCTATGAATAATGGGAGGCGTGCCCGGATATCGGAATGTCGCGCGCATTGATTCACTCTCTCGGCGCAGAAAGGAAACCCAGGCGCTGCAGCGACCTCGCCTTCGGAGCGGCATTTGGCCTCCGCGCCACGGAGGGGATCGGCATATGTAAAGCCGTGGATGAGGGCGTTGCTTTCAACCGACTCTTTAGCATTTTCATCGGGAAGTTATATCCCGGGCACATGGTGTGTTCCCCCGTGAAATCACCGTGCCCCTTGATGCAGCTCAGGGGTATGTCATAGGTCGTGCGCAGCTTGTTCACCAGGTTGACAAGTGAATCCATCTGTTTCCTGCTCATCGTCTGCCGGTTGAAATTGCCCACGAGGCAGATCCCGATGCCGCTTTCATTGAGCCACGGCTGCTTGGCGTGCCCTCCCGGAAGCTGCGCTTTCCAGCGGTGGCTCTCCTCTACCTCCCCGTCCGCGCAACCAGAGGTGCCGTTTCCGATCACAAAATGGTAGGCGAGGCCATTCTGCATATGTCTGCGATTGCTGTGGTATCGATCCATGATCTCGGCATTCCCCTTGCGGGTAGCGCTGTGGTGGATGACGATGTGCCTCCAATGGCACGGCTTCTTAAACGGGGCCGATTCCGCTCCATTGGAGAACACCATCGAGGAAAAGGTGACTGCGATCAACAACACGCCACCACGGCAAGATAGTCTGTGGAGTTGCATCGATATAACTGAAATAAAAGCCTCCAACCCCGAGGGCTTATAATAGGATAACATATCTCCTCAGGGCTGCAATACATTTTGCACTATCCTCATCACCGAAGTCCTTACAATCCGCCCAATCAGCGGTTACATTCTTTTAATCACTGAAGCCACTCAATTCACCGAGGCTGGTGGATTGTCTCGTGGGGGAATATCCTGTTGACTGGCCAACTTAAAGATAGTATTTTTTAGCCGGAGATAAAAAACCATGGTGCTCCGTTTCGAGCAGGTTCAGCGGCAGACACAGAAACTCATTCTCTCCCCCCAGATGCAGCAGGCGATCAAGTTGCTGCTGCTCCCGCTCCCGCTCCTCCAGCAGACCATCCGGCAGGAGATGGCGCAGAATCCCGTCCTGGAAGAAGATCTCCTCCAGGAAGAGGAGCAGGAAGAGGCGCAGGAGACTGAACCACAGCAGGAATCAGAAGAAGCGGAGGACTCAACGCGGGATGAGGCTGGCGAGCTCAACTTTGAGGAGGAGTTCAACAGGCTCCTGAAGATTGACGATGAGTGGAAGGAATATTTCCGACAGAGCGGCACCTACCGCAAGTATTCCGAGGAAGATGAGGAGAAGCGGCGCTTCCTTGAATCATCGGTGGTGAAGCCGGAAACCCTCCAGGAAAATCTCCTGAACCAGCTCGGGCTCGCCCTCCTCGACGAGAAACAGAAAAAGATCTGCGAAGCGATCCTCGGGAACATAGACGATAACGGCTACCTCCGCGGCGGCATCGAGGACATCGCGCAACATCTCAAGGTCACCGTGGACGAGGCTGCGCGCATGCTGGCGCTCATCCAGACGCTCAGCCCGGTGGGCGTCGGCGCTCGGGATCTCCGCGAGTGCCTGCTCATCCAGCTCGGGCGCCTGGCGAAAAAAGACAGCCTGGCATACAGAATTGTCGAGCGCCACCTCGATGAGCTCGGCGCGAGGAAGTATCGCCAGATAGCTCACGCGCTCAAAGTGTCTCCGATTCAGGTTCAAAAAGCGGCTGAGATCATCGAGACTCTGGATCCCAAACCGGGGAGGACCTTCTCAAGCGAGCGCTCCCAGTATGTCACCCCTGATGTCTTTGTCGAAAAAGAGGGTGCGGACTACAACGTCATTCTCAATGACGACCGTATCCCCCACCTCCGCATCAGCAACCTCTACAGGCAGATGGTATTGGATCCCGGTGCCGACAAGGGCACAAAATCATACATACGGGAAAAGATCAAGGGGGGGCAATGGCTGCTGCGCAACATCAGGCAGCGCCAGCAGACAATCTACAATATCGCCTCGGAAATCGTGAAGAAGCAGCGAGAATTCTTTGATGAGGGCATTCCCCGCCTCAAGCCGCTCACGCTCCAGCAGCTTGCAGATTCGCTGGGAATTCACGAATCAACGGTCAGCCGCGCAATCGCCAGCAAGTATATTCAGACCCCCCACGGCCTCTTCGACATGAAGTATTTTTTCAGCGCGGGTATCGAGTCAGACGGCGGCGGGAGTGTCGCAATCAGCAACATTAAAAAAATGATCCAGCAGATGATCGGCCAGGAAGATCAAAAGAACCCGCTGAGTGACCAGCACATAATAGAAAAGCTGAAGGAAAAGGGGCTCACCCTCGCCCGGCGCACGGTTACCAAGTATCGGAAGGAGTTCGGCATCCTCTCATCCAACCAGCGCCGCAAATTCTGATTTCAGGATTAAGTGGTAAGCACTAAGGATTAAGCAAAAAGGGAGCCATTTCGGCTGTCTTCCACTTTCCACTGTTCACTCTTCACTTTTCACTGTAGTACTGGAGCCAGCGATCGGAATTGAACCGATAACCTGCGCATTACGAATGCGCCGCTCTGCCGGTTGAGCTACGCTGGCTATATGTTCAATCAGAATGAGTTACAGCAAGTGCTCCAGGGACGGAAATGATGCTGGTGTCCATATAGTGTCCATCCCGGTGACGTTTTGCCCCCTCCATGACCTCCACTGCCTCCCTCTTGCTCTCCGGGGTTGGATGCGCGTACCTCATCGTAGTCTCTATTGAAGCATGACCGAGGATTTCCTTTACTACGGGCAAGCTTACCCCGGCCAGCACCATTCTTGTGGCCACAGTATGCCTCAGGTCATGGAAGCGGCACCTTGCAATCCCTGACCGTCTCAGCGCGTTATTGAAAGCCGTCTTTACTGATCAAAAGGATTTACCATTTATTATCGAACACGAATATACCATCTCTCCTGCGGCCATTCAATACCTTATGGACTTCTGTGTTGATAGGTATTTGCCTCTGCTTCCCACTTTTGGTCTTTGTCACCGTAATAAAGCAGCATCAGGGTCAGACCTTCACTATACACTAACAAGTTTGTTGTAAATCTGTTTCACCCGTTTCGCCAATCTTCGGTCTTTCAACATCTGCTTCTGAATGCGCATATGATTATTCGTCACCGCGGCTTGTGACGTGGTACCATGCCCCGGATATTCAATCCTCAATGGCCTTGCCATGCTCGCACATGCCACGCTCGCACATGCCATGCTCGCACTATATCAACTATGCTCCTCTCAGTGTATAGTAGAGGTCTGACCCTGATTGCTCTACTCACATGCCATGCTCGCACTATATCAACTATGCTCCTCTCAGTGTATAGTAGAGGTCTGACCCTGATTGCTCTAACGTCTGCAAAGCCTACGCCTGCTTGTAGAGGTCTGACCCTGATTGCTCTATCTGCAAAGCCTACGCCTGCTTCTTTTCCTCCATACACTTTTTGCAGAGGGAATGGTTGATCCCAAACAGCAGCATTACCATGGCAAATATCAACATCCCGCCGGCGGAAACGCCCATTGGAATAGAACCCATGAGTTTCGAGATAACCGCCCCTATCGTTGCCAGGACGGCAATCCCCGCCATAATACAT
>Ga0315288_10008934_pt1 | contig 12638 bp, 7 predicted proteins | sample YL17G11_20_MG_FD_203454 | JGI IMG/M metagenome (GOLD analysis project Ga0315288, IMG submission 203454) | Sediment microbial communities from Yellowstone Lake, YNP, Wyoming, USA - YL17G11_20 | ecosystem: Environmental > Aquatic > Freshwater > Lake > Sediment | place: USA: Wyoming | collected...
GTCGAACTATTGGGCCTCCACGATGCAGTACCGCATCTTCTTCATGGACGCGCTCCGCCGCGTCACCGGCCGCGACCTGTTCAAGGAGTACGCCCGGTTCATGGATGGGCGCATCGCGCTGGCGGCGCTGGCGGGACGCTTTCCCCCCGGCCCGCCCGAGGACAACGAGTCCATCCTGTTCGCGCCCTCTTACGGGCAGCTCGACTACTGGTCGCCCGTGCTTCTGTACCTCGCGCGCGAGTACCGCCGGCCCAGCTATCAGCACCTGGCGCTCTGGGATGAAACGCTGGGATCCATTCAGACCACGCGCTATGTGACCAAGCGCGGCGAGCAGTTGCTCTTCGAGATGGGCGGCTACGTCTATGCCTGGTACGATCCCACGGTGCCCGACCGCATCGAGCGCGATTTGCCGCTGTCCTTCGAGTTCCCGGACGTGAAGGAGGTCTATGTGCGCGCCTCCTACCAGCCTGGCGGCATCGTCGCCGGAATGCGGAACGGGTCGCTCCTGGTCCACGCGGGCGGCCGCCCGGTGCTGAGCGATTATTTCGACCAGGCGCATCCCGCCCAGCCGATCGCGAGCGTGGTTCTCACCGACGATCGCACCACCGCGGGCATCCGCTGCGCGGCCGAGTCGGGGTCCATCCTACAGACCGTCACGCTCCAGCGGCCGAGCCTGTTGGTGATCAGTCGCAAGACCGACAAGGACGTGCGCTGGACGTGCCACGGCATCCCGGCACGGCGCGGCAACACGCTGACCTGGCCCGACGGAACGCAGTTGAGGGTAGCGAAGGGCGACATCATTTCGCTCGACCCCCAGGGGTACCACGACGAGAAGATCGTGGGCATGGGCAAACTGAAACTCGTGGATCCGACGCCGATAGCCTATCCCGTCGTCATCGCCCGCCCCCAAGGCGGCGAGTTGACGATCGAGGTGCGCGCCGCCCAGGGTCAGACCCAGAAACCATAAGTCGGGACATGAAAGGCGATGCCGAAAAGGGTCCACAGGCTGCCGACGATGAACTCCCCCAGGATGAGCCCGAAGAAGAACGGCAGCGCCCGCTGGTAAAGCCGCAGCCCGCCGTAGCGCAGCAGGATCAGTTTGACCGCCCAGGCGATGAGCAGCGGCATCCAGCAGTAGTTCATCGCCCAACTGCTGCTCACCGCGTAGGCCAGCGGGTGGAACGGGAAGCCCATGAAGCGCGCCCGCGTCGCCTGGAGCGCGATCACGGTGCCGATGCCCACGGCCGTCGCCGAGATCACCTCCACGCTCGGGCCCTTGGGCTGGGTGAGCCACTGGGTGAGGTGCTGGTAGGGCTCCGCCCCGAAGATGAGCGCCGGACCGGCGGCCGGGCCGTAGCGGTAGAGGCAGTCGAGCAGCGCCCAGAACGCGGCCAGCGAGCCCACCAGCCCCGCGATCAGCACCGCCCAGAACATGCGCCGAGGGTCCGCGCCCGTGCGCTCGGCCATCTTGAACGCCTCCAGTTGCACCGGCATGGGATGGCTGCGATAGGCGCGGTTGAACCACCACATCAGCGACAGGCCGCTCAGGTTGGCCGGCGACAGGTTCGCCGATCCCACCCAGCGCACCATCATCTGGTCCGGGCCGGCGCTTCCCAGGTCGTGCGCCGGCGGACCCAGTTCGGCGCGCATCCGGCTGATCGAGACCGACATCAACAGGTAAAGCACGAAGAACGCCACCGCCACCAGCACCGACATCCCCGCCGCGTTCAGGAATCCCACCAGCGCCACGAACCCGATGCCCACGCCCACCAGCGCGCCGCGATAGGAGATCGGCTCGCCGGAATCCTCGAGCTCTCCGCGTCCCAGCGCCTTGCGCCAGACCGCGCGAAAATACTTGCGCTCCGTCCAGAGCACCACCAGCGCGATTCCGATGTATCCGCCCACCGCCTGTTCCATGGTGTAGGGCCCATTGAGGCGCGGCTCGAAACCCAGCATCGCCGCGATTACCATCTGGGCCTTCCAGAAGAGAAAGAAGAACCAGCACGAGAACAGCAGGTCCACCGGGAGCAGCATCCCCAGCCCGATCACGAAGGGGTAGAAGGCGGCCAGAAAGCCGTGCATGGCGATCCACGGCAGGTTGGGCATGAGCGGCTGCAAGTCCACGGCCTTCACCTGCATCTGGGGCAGCGAGGGGAAGATCGCCGCCAGGCCGTTGAGCAGGTCAATGCCCCCCGCCACGGCGATCCCCGCCCAGAGCAGGCCCTGGCGAAAGAGCCGGGCCTGCGGGTCCGTCATCGCCACCGGCAGTTGCACGATGGGGTAGGTGAGCCGCTCGTGGCGCGTCCACTGCCGGCGCACGATGGAGTTGATGCAGAGCATCACCAGGAGCAGCGCGGCGATGAACCCCATCCACGCCAGCACCGGCACCGCCCACGCGCGCAGGTGCGCGACGGTGTACAGCGTGCTGTGGCCGCTGTAAAAGTCGGCGAGCGCGCGATGATCGCGCAGGATCAGCCAGCGCGGCAGGAAGCGCTCGAAGAGCGCGTACTCCGGCCGGGCGAAGTGGAAGGGGTAGGCCATGAGCGACACCAGGATCTGCATCATGTCGTGGCCGCTCATCGCCGAGGCCAGGGCGACCATCACGTACACCGTGAGCATCTCCGCCGGGTTCAGCGCCCAGCGCGGCGCCGCCCGCGCCAGCACGCCGTTGACCAGGACCACCACGAAGAGCGTGAACACGGCGTTGAAGAAGAGCGAGATGGTGGTGGGATGCCCGGAGTACCGCACCAACTCCATCATGATCACCCAGTAGGAGTTGAGGGGGATGAGGACGATGCCCACGACCACCGCGCGCCAGGAGATGCCGCCCCGCGGCCGGGACGGAGGCGTCTGCGGCGGGGCGGGGGGTGAAGGCAAGAGGGGCCTTGGCGACTGGCTCATCTCTGTCGGCCGTGACCTGATGATCTGAACGGCGCTTCGCTCACCACGGCGGGTACTTCTCGTAGTCTTCGCCAGCACCCATCCCGCTAAGGTCCACGCTGAGCGCCTGGATGACCTCCAGCAACTCCAGCGGCGCCAGAAACTCGTCTGGAATCGCCGGCTGGCCCCACAGCGCGCCGAGGAGGTTTCCGGTGATGGCTCCCGTGCTATCGCTGTCGCCGCTGTGGTTGACAGCGATCCGGACGCCGTGAGCGAAGTCCACGGCCTTCAGCGCGCAGAACAGCGAGATTGCCAGCGCCTCCTCCGCCACCCATCCCTCGCCGAGTTCCTCCACGACTTCGGGCGTGGACTCGGCGCAGGCGGCGTGAGCCAGTGCGGCATCAACCGCGGCAAGGCACTCCTCGTGATGCGGCCACTTGCGGAGTTCCTCACGCGCGGCGGCGATCGCCTGAGACAGAGTGGCTTCGCGCGCGATTCCAGCGATGACGTGTGCGAGGAATCCAGCCGCCAGGTAGCCCGTGGGGTGGCCGTGGGTGATGGCGGCGATCTCACAGCCCAGGCGGAATGGCTCCGCCGCGATCAGGCCGACCGGCGCCACGCGCATGATCCCGCCGCATCCTTTGCTGTGGTTGATCGGACGCTCGATCGTTCCGAACTCGCCGCTCGCGAGAGCGGAGAGGCAGGTATTCCCAGGGCCCCGGCGCGAGTGAAGTTCAGGTTGCTCGCGGAGCCAGCCGTCGTGCCGGGCCGGGAACTCCGGATCGAACCGCTGGATCCCCTGGGTTCCGAGCCATCGCAGGTAAGCGTGCCACACTACCATCGCCGGATTGCAGATGCCCCGGTCCCGTCGGCGCTGCTCGGCGCGGATGAGTCCTTCCGCGGTGAACAGTGTCATCTGGGTGTCGTCGGTGATGGCACCGAGGCGGCCATAGGCCGGGGCGTAGCGCTGGATGCCGTGAGGGCCGAAGCGCTCGCGGATCTCCTCCAGCGACATGAACTCGACCGGCGCGCCGAGCGCGTCGCCCACCGCGCCGCCGAGCAGACAGCCGGCGAACCGCTCTGGCTTGCAGGGGGCCGTCACCACGCCGGCTCCATCACCGCCCGGCGCTCCGCCCGTGGCGAAGCATCGCAGCGTCGTTGATCTTCGTCTCGACCCATTCGCGAAGTCGCTGCCACTGGGCCGTGTCCATCCCGGCGCCAGACGCCGCTTCCTCCGCGACGGCCAGCAGGCTCTGGTAAGAGATGGCCTGGAAGGTGATCGCCTCGGGACGCAGCGCTGCCTGGAAATCCGCCATCCCCTGCCGCCTCATCTTCTCCGCGAACGGCAGGCCCGGGGCGTCGGCGTAGACGACCACGAATGCCGGCGTCAGTTGCTCATGGCTCGCCACCCACTCGCAGAGCACCACGTTCCGCATCCACTGGAACCAAGGGCCGGCGAAAGGGCAGGGGCCGTCATCGGTCTCCCCGCGATCGCGGAAGAGACGTGGGATGCGCTCCCAGTACCGGATTCCCTTGCCGGTCAGCGCGCAGCGGCTCTCTACCTTGGTCACAGGGTTGACCTGGCTCCGATAGCGACCGTCGCATTGGACCTGGCCGGCATGATGGCCGCGTCCCAGCGGATGCGTCTGCGAACAGTCGCCAGCGGCGGACTCGGTGAACTTGCACTCGAAGAAGATGAGCGCTCCACGGCCGGCGGCCACTGCGTCAACCTGCGTCGGCCGTGGCTCGCGGAGCCGGTTGGTCGCATCCTGCCATTCCAGTTCCACCTTCCACGGCCCTTTCGCCGCCACGCCAAGCCTCCGGGCCAGACCCCCCAGTGCGCGCTCCCGTTCCTCCTGCTCTGCCATCTTCAGCGTCCCGAAGACGTCAATGGCAAGCGCCTGGGAAGAGTTGCGCTGCCAGGTATCGCACTCGCCTCCACTCCCATGCCAACGGAACGACTCCCAAGGCTCCACGGCTTGCCGCGCGGCGGGGAACAGGTTGTCGGATATGCGCCCACGGAGGCTGTCGCTGATCGGCTTCATGCTTGCAACAACCCCCTTCGGTCTGGCAACGCGGCGGTTTCAGGCGCGCCGCGGCTCGGACAGGCGCACCTCGTACCCCAGCGTGGTGGCCATCTCGGCGCCGCGCACGTGAACGAGGTCGCCTTCCTGGAGCAGGTCGGGCAGGCGCAGTTCGAGGCGCCGGCCGCGGGTGAGCAACACCCAGGCGCGCTCGGCGCGCTGGCTCTTCGTGGTGCTGGGCATTTCGCCCAGGCGCACGGTGATCCGGCCGGGCTTCACGACCTCGTAGATGGTCAGCCGCCGCAAGGGCCGCTTCGCCGGCTTGTCGTGGCGAATGGCGACGGCGCCGCGCGTGACCACCGGCCCGAAGTCGAACTCCTGGTCCGAGGAGAAGTAGTCATACTCCGGGCTGCGCACCGTTTCCACCGTGGTCTCGCCCACACGCTCCCTGAACTGCGTGAAGCCCGGCCCCTCCACCAGGTAGCCGTACTGCGGCAGCACGTGCCCCTTCACGCGCCAGTCGGCCTTCCCGCGGTTGACCCACACCTGCGCGCCGTTGCCGTAGGTGTGGTGCTGGCGGTGGATGTCGCCGCCCACGAACTCGACGCGCTCCAACCGGCTCAACCCCAGCATCCTGTGAAACGCGCTGGTGAGGTAGTACAACTGCAGGCGGCTCGAGACATCAGACTGATCCTGGCCATAGTACACGGTGATGAACTGCGGCCGGCCGCCGAGGAGGGCCGCGTTGACGGCCTCGGGATCGGCGGTTACGCGCGGCACGGCGGGCCCCATGGTGAGCAACCGCTCGCGGTGGACCTGGTCGAGGATGGGATAGAGTTCCCAGTCGGCGCAGCGGATGCCCAGTTTTTCCGGGGCATCCCATTCGATGAACATCCCGCCGTCCATCATCCCCACCCAGGCCTCGTTGCCGCCCTCGGACCAGATCGGCACGTTCCCCAGGAAGCGCCGCGCGAAGCGGAACAACTTGGCCTCCCACTTCTGCTGCTCGGCCATGCTGTGGTGGCGGCCCTGGTCATCGAAGTAATGGCGCGGCGTGCGCGAGGCTTGCACGTCGAGGTAGAGCGCGGTGGGGCGGCAGACGCGCTTGTGGTCGGCGAGGTTCGCGACCTTGGTCGCCTCGGTGTTGACCCAGATGCGCCGCCCCTTGGCATCGCGCGACTTGGCCCCGAACATCGCCTGCTTGCGGGTGAGGGCGAGGTCGAGGTACATCGTGGGCACGTTGCGCGTAGCATCCCAGTAGCCGACCTCCATGCGGCCGCACTCGTAATACTTGGCCATGTCGGGCGACCAGACCGGCACCTTGGCCTTGCGCGGGCCCTCGTGCCAGAGGTCGTAGTAGGTGTCATAGACGCCGTAGAGCGCGCCGTAGCGATCCACGATCTCGCGATCCGCCGCGCTCGGCCAGTAGTTGAGCCAGAGGAAATCGCGCGCCCCGCGGCCGGTGAAGAGTTCCAGGAAGTCCTCGTAACGATCCGGGATGGGCGCGTTCGCCACCAGTCCCACGCGGCCCGGCACCTTGCGCAGCGACGGCGGCGCGGGGATCCGGATGGTGCGCCGGTACTGCTCGATCGCCTCCTGGGGGCCCTTGCCCGTGACCACCAGCGTGTAGTTGATGGGCACGTCGCAGTAGGTGTACATGTCATAGCGGCCGCGCGCGGAGTCGAAGGCGAAGCCGCGCGGCGCGCTGTCGGCGCCCATCATCAGGGTGAGCCCGCCCTTCATCTCGACGCACCAGAAGCGGGTGATCCGCCGGTCGTAGGGCACGTCGAAGGGCTTGATGGGCGCGTTCATCACCAGGTTGGTGGCGAAGAAGAGACGCCTGGCGGCCACGCCCTTGCCCTTGAAATCCCCCCAGCCCAGGCGGTCCAGGTGCTGGCCCCTGCCGCGCGCGCCGATGCGGAAACGGATGGCCTTGTCGCCCGGCTCCAGCCACACCTCGATGCGCACCCTGGTGGGCGACTTGAGTTTGGGATGGGTGAGCACGTGGTCGAAGATCACATGGCCATTGCGCACTTGCACGCGCACGGGCCCGGAAACCTGCGGCCGCTGGCCCCTGAGCGATCCCCACTGCCCCGGCGGCGGCTTGCGGGTGGCGCGCACCTCGTTCATCACCACGTAGAAGCCGCCGAAGGCGAGCGCGCGCCCTCCGACGCGCACCGTGACCGGGGCGCCCATCAACCCCCGCTCCTTGCTCAGCGCCACCGCGATGCGCTCGTCGCCGTTCCACGAGAGGGTTACACTGTTCCCGACCTCGCGCAAGGCGACTTGCCCGGCTGAACGGGCCTGTGTGGACCGTGCACGCATCTCGCGTTCCTTCCTTGCTTCTCGGGATATTCAGCGGGCCGGACGGATCACCATTAGCCGCGAGACCACTTTTCGCGCTTCGCCGCACACCAGGGCATCGCCCAACGCCGCGATCGTCCGCACCCGCCAACCAACCGCGCCTTCGTCGGCCGACTCGCCCGTCTCCGGGTTGTGGGAGAACACGTGACAGATATCATCGCGCTGGCCGGCGATGCCCCAGACGGTTCCGTCCGTGCCGACCGTGAGGGCGGCGATGTGGTCGTGGGGCGCGGGCGTGCCGCGGCGGCGCATCGTCAAGGTCGCCGGGTCGAGCAAGAAGAGCATGCCATCGCCGGCGGTGCCGCCGCAGATGGTCCCATCGGCTAGGCGCACCGCCGCCGACCACCCAGAGAGGAACCGCCGGTAGGCCATGTGCGGCAGATAGAGATCGAGTTGCTCGACGCGGCCGCTGCCCGCCTCCCACCTGAAGAGGCGGCCCCAGTCCGACGCGCCGAGCAGGTTGCCTTCGTTGTCGCAGACCAGCGTGGGCGACAACCCCTGGCCCGGTGCGCGGCCCAGCGCGACGAGCGCCTCCGTCGCCGGGTCGAAGCGAAAGAGGTCGCCGCTGTCCAGCGCGACGCCGTACACCGACTCCCCGCCCACACACAGCCGAACGGGGCCGCTGCCCGGAACCACCGCGGCGATGCGCTCGGGCCGGTGGCCCCCTGCGCACCGAAAGAGCGCCGCGCCGCTGGCGTCACTCAGCGCGCCGATGACGCCCCCTCCCGGCGCCGGCACCAAGGCAGTCACCTCGCCCTCGCCGTCGGTGAGCGCGCCCAGAGGCCGCACCGCCTCGCCGTCGAAGGCGAAGAGATGCGCGCGGCGCCCGCCGGTTCCGCCATAGACGAGGCCATCCGCTCCCACCACGAGCGCGTGGATCGCCTGCTCGTACCAGGCGATCTCGCCGAACGGATCGTCGGGACCCAGCGTCACGAAACGCTGCTCGCGTTCGACCAGCCGCGCGCCGGGCAGGTAGCGGTGAGCGTTCTGCTCCACCACTCGCCCGTACTCGGAAACCCACTCCCCGCGCTGGGCCGCTTCGAAGGCTTCCCACTCGGCTAGTTCCGGGCTGCCCTCCCAAGGTCGCTGCACGCCCGTCGCGCCAGGGGGAGAGAGGTAAGGCGGGTAATAGGCGAACACGCGTGTGGGGCCGCGGTTCACCTCGGCGTAGTAGATCACGCCGTCCGGCCCCAGGCAGCCTTCGCACATGCCCGCCGAGAGGCGGCCATCGGCGTGGGCCACGCCTATCGTGGCGTGGGTGTCGCTGATGGGATCATAGCAGGCGATGGCAATTCGGGTGGCGCGCTCCTTCTCCATCGGGGGCCATCGCTTCACCACGTAGTAGATGCGGCCGTCCGCGCCGACCACCAGGCCCCGCACGCGCGAGCCGCGCGGGCCATTCGGCGCGCGGTCCGGCCAGGCCGGGCCCAGGTTGTCCATCCTGCCCTCGGGGCCATCGTGCGGATCGTAGCGGAAGAGGTGCGGGTCGTCCCAGCCGGTGATGCCATAGAGGCGCCCCTCAGGGTCGGTGACCCCGTAAGACATCCACAGTTTCCCCGGCACGCGCATCGGCGGCAGGCTGACGCGCAGGGGCACGAAGCGGTCCTCATCGGCCACCCAGCGGATGATCCGGCCGTGCTCGTTGCTCAGGTACCAGTTGCCCCAGCGATCGTGGCACGCGCCGAAGGGAATGGTGTCGCCCACGGGGTCATACAGGCGCAGCCGCCCGCTGGGGAGGTCGTAGATGACGACCTGGTAGGTCATCATGGTGACGCCGAAGAGCCGCTCGCGCTCGCGGTCTATCTTCATGACATAGAGGGTGTCGAAGGGCACCTTCAGGCCCAGGTCGCGGCTCTCATCGCGCGCCGGGTCATAGACCGTGATGTGGGCGCCGGGGTAGTGCCGGTAGCGATCGTGGTAGGAGGCGGGCATGCTCCAGATGGGATCGCCGAGCGCGGGCGCGGTATTGTGGGTCGCGCCGTAGATCTTGCCGTCCTTGGCGGCGCACAGGTTGGTGTGGTACTTGCTGTGCGGCATGTGGCCGCGCGAGGGCGGGTTATCGGTGAGTTCGCCCAGGTCGTGGATGAGGCGCACGGCGCGCGTCGCCGGGTCGTACTGGTAGAGCAGCGCCGACAACGGCGCGATGATCTCGCAGCACACCCCGGCGTAGATCTTGCCGTCATCGCCGGCCGTGATCGCCCAGGTCGAGTTGTGCTGCGGGTGCTGCGGGAAGTTGATGGCCTCGATTCGGCCATCCTCGATGAGAAGCGGTTCCTCGACTGTCGTCTTGCTCATGGCCCTTCCTCGCGGACGCTCGTCAAGCCCATTTGTAGACCGGCGGCTGCTTGAGGCGGATCCGCGCCACTCGGACGAACACCGGCAATGCCTCGCCCGGCGGCGCCGCGAAAGCCACCGATTCGATGGCCATCATCAGTTCCCCCGGCGCCACCTCGCGCAGCGACGGGTACGAGCCCGCCTCGCCCGCGTACACGATCTCGTTGAGCGGCCAGGTGCGCCCCTCGTCGAACGAGAACATCACGCGCAGTTCGCGGCGGTGCTCCATCCTCCAGTAGTCTTCCTTCATGCCGTAGCCGCACGCCAGGGTGCCGTCCTGCATCGTGATCAGGAAGGGCGCGACGCCGAGGGTGCCGGGCACCACCTCCAGCGGCGTCCAGGTCCGCCCGCCGTCGCGCGACCGGCAGATGCGCAGCGCATTCACGCGCCCGGTGCGCATCAGGCACACCAGGTCGCCGCCTTGGGTGAGCGTGAGGCTGGGCTCACACGGGCCTTCCTCGCCGCTCGACGGGTCGTAGGAAACGGTGGTCACGTAGTCCCAGCTGCGCCCCTGGTCCGTGGACTTCAGCAGCACCACGCGGGTCTTGTTGTAGCCGGGGTGGGGATAGGTCTTGGGGCGGTAGGGTTCATAGGAGAACTCGATCGGCTCATCGTCGCCCTCGAAGTAGCCGTAAGCGGTGGTGAGCAGGTCGCCGCCGGGCATCTCGATGATGCGGTTCCAGAGGATCACCCCGTAATAGGACTTGAGGTCATCGCCCACGCCCGCGATCGCCGGCACCCTCGCCGTGATCCGGTCCGGCTGGAGGCTCTCCCAGGTGTCCTTCCCGCGGCGGCCCGGATAGGTGTACACGCCCGGCTGCGCGGGCGGGCCCTCGGCCCATCCGGTGGTGGCGATGAGGGTCCCGTCGCGCAGTTGCTCCTTGACGGCGCCGGCCCAGGGCATCGGCTGCTTGCGCCACGCCCGGCCGCCATCCGAGGAGATCATCGCGAACGATTCCGCGATCCGGCTCTCCCCGGGCTCCCAGCGATCCACCGCCACCACGATGTCGCCATTCGCCAGGCACAGCATCGGCGAGGCCGCGTTGAATCCCGGCCCGTAGGCCACCGTCTGCGGCGTTCCGATCACGATACGTGGCAGCGTGTCAGCCATGCTCAGGGCTCCTCAAGGGCGTTCGTCTTTCCTGGATTCGCTCGCGGCGGGCGGTGAGCCTGCCGGCCTGTTACAGAGCGAAACGCAGCCCCGCGGCGGGGCGGCCGTCGGGCTCGGTGAAGCGCGCGCAGACGCCCCAGCCGCCCTTCTGGTTCGCCACCTTGACCAGCAGCCGCGTCTGCCCCGCCGGTATCTCGACCGGCACGATCGCCTGGTCGGGATAGAGCACCTGCCCCACGCGCTTGCGCGCCACCAGCGCGCCGCCCAGCCACGCGGCGGCATCGTCATCGTGGCCCAGGCGCAATTGCAGTGAACGCGGGCGCGGCGAGGTCACGGTGCAGGTCACGTAGGCGAGCCGGAAGTCGCCGAAGCCGACCGCCCGCTGCAGGTCGAGCCGCCCGAAGGGACCCACCGTGTCCACCGTCTTCCACCGCACCGGGCCCTCCAGCCCGGGCAGGGCGGCATTGAAGTCCACCACGCGCTCGGGCGGATAGACGATCTCGTCGAAGCCCCGGCGGCCCGCGTTGTCGAACGGCCCGATCACGCGCCAGCGCCGCACCACCCCAGGCAGGTCAGGGGGCCGGGCCGCCTGGGGTGACATGAAAACGGCATCCGGCGGCAGGTCCGGCGGTGGGCCGAGCCGCAGTTGTCCCCTGCGGTACTCGGTGTACAACGCGCGCAGGGCGGGCCACAGGTCGGGCCGCCCATTCCAGCCGGTGATGAGCCCTGGCCGCGTCTGGCACGTATAGGCGCCCAGGCCCACGGCGCCCTGGCGCACGTAGTCCTCGGCTTGCAGGCGGATCTCGTCTGCGCCCGGGCCGAGCCACTCCTTCTCCATGCTGAACGTCTGGCACACGCCGATGAACGGGATACCGGGCACCCGCCAGCGCGACTCGACCAGCGCCTGCTGAATCCCCCGGTGCATCCAGACGCGGTCGTAGCCCCAGGTGCGCATCGGGTAGAAGTACCACACCAGAACGTCGGCGATGTCCGGGCCGAAGTTGGGCCAGGTGTCGAAGCCGCCGCCGCCCATGCACACCGGGTGGCCATAGGGCCGGCCGCGCTCGTCCCGATCCTCGCGGCGCACCGCGGCGTAGGCCGCCTTCAGCGCCGAGTAGCAGTCCCCGGGCGGATCGTCCACCATGTAGTAGCCCCACAGTTGCGGCGAGCGGCAGACGGCGCGAATCTCCGCGGCGGCGCGATCCGGCTCGAAGACGAACATGGCGCGCCGGTGGGCGGCTGGTTCGGTGCCGCGATAGCCCCGCTCGCAGTCGAGCAGGCGGCCCTCGTCCGTGCGGCCCACGTGGATGAGTTCATCGTCGAGTTGGATCACGGTCGGCGCCCGCAGGCCCGACTCGGTGACCGCGATCGTGGTCTCGCGCGGCCCGATCGCCTCCGCCAGCATCGGTCCGCCGATGAAGTGCATGGTGGGGTACATGACCTTCATGCCCGCCCGCGCGATGGCCGCGCCGATGGCGGTGCGTGCGTTGAGTTGCTGGCGGGCCACTGAGTGGTTCCCCATCACCACGTTGAACCCCAGGTCCGCCGCCCGCTCGACATCTTCCACGGTGAACACGTCGTAGGAGAAGACCGGCGGCTGGCCGTTCACGGTGAGGCGGACCGGGGCGGCGCCCGCCATGCCGCCGGCCACGAGCGTCGCGAGCACCACCGCCAGAACGAGCCCGCGTAAGGCCGCGGTTGCGCGGCCACTGCACCCTTTACCCATCAGGGTTCTCCTTTGGCCGATGCCTGTCAGATGTGTTCGCCGCGGTCGCGGTCGAAGGCGCCGAAGCAGGGGCGATCGTCCGTGTAGCGGATCTCCAGGTCCACCTTCATCACGCGGCAGGGCGCCCTCAGGTCCTGGTGGCGCGGCGAAAGCGCGAACCGCACATCATTCCATCCCACGCGCAGCAGCGTCGGGTCCA
>Ga0315288_10008935_pt1 | contig 12638 bp, 11 predicted proteins | sample YL17G11_20_MG_FD_203454 | JGI IMG/M metagenome (GOLD analysis project Ga0315288, IMG submission 203454) | Sediment microbial communities from Yellowstone Lake, YNP, Wyoming, USA - YL17G11_20 | ecosystem: Environmental > Aquatic > Freshwater > Lake > Sediment | place: USA: Wyoming | collected...
CGACGTGATCATGGATGACCGGACCAACACGCTGGTCATCAGCGACATCGCGGCGAAGCGGGAGCCCATCAACCGGCTCATCGACTCCCTGGACGAGCAGACGCCCCAGGTTTCCATCGAGGCGCGCATCGTCGAGACGGACCGGGAATTCGAGAGAGACCTGGGGATCCTCTGGGGCGCCAACGCCAAGTGGAACCCGGCGCTGGGGACCCAGACCGGCCTCCAGTTCCCCCACACGGCCGACGTGAGCTATGACGTCAATCTTCCGGCCACGGCGTCGGCCGGCAGCCTGGGCGTGCACTTCGGCAACGTCCTGAACAGCTTCACCCTGGACGCCAAGCTGGACGCCTTCGAGCTGAACGGCGACGTGAAGATCCTGTCGGCGCCCCGGGTGACCGCCCAGAACAACCAGACCGCCATCATCGAGCAGGGCACCCAGATCCCCGTGGTGAACACCACTGCCACGGAGATCAACGTGGAGTTCATTTCCGCCTCCCTGCGCCTGGAGGTCACCCCGCAGATCACCAAGGAGGGGACCGTCATCATGATGGTGAAGGTCGACAATTCGTCGCCCGACTTCGTGAACCGGGTGGGCGACGTCCCCCCGATCATCACCGAGCGGGCCCAGACCCAGATCCTGGTGGAGGATGGCGGCACGGCGGTCATCGGAGGGATTTTCCGGATCAACGACTCGGTGTCGGAGACCGGCGTGCCCGGGCTGAAGCGGATCCCGGGCCTCGGCTGGCTCTTCAAGAACAAGTCCATCAACCGGAAGAACACCGAGTTGCTCATCTTTATCACGCCCAGAATCCTGAAGAAGGCCTAGGCCCTGGAGGAGATGACACCATGCTCGCGTTGAAGAGAAACAGCCTGCTGGCCTCGGTCCTGGCGCTGGTGACCCTTGTGGCCGTCATCGCCTGCAACCAGGTCGGCAACAATCCGGACCGGTCCGACACGGTCATCGAGGTGCTGAGCGTCACCCCCGTCTCCTCGGACCCCACCAACACGGCGGTGAGCGACTCCACCACCATCATGCTGAAGGCGCTCCCGAGAAACCCCGACGCCACGACGTTCTTCAACGACGTGACGTTCACCACCTTCGACGTCGGCTACTCGGCTCTCCTGGCCTCCGCCAGCGGGGTGATCACGACCGGGTACATCCCCTCGGGGAGCACCGCTACCCTGTCCCTGGTGGTGGTTCCGGGCGCGGCGAAGATGGGTGGGTTTGCGGGCAACGTCATCAGAGCCCATATCACCGTCCATGGAAAGGACTTCAGCGATCGGGACGTCTCCTTCACCGCCGATACATTCATCACCTTCACCACGGCGCCCGATTCGGACGGAGACGGGGTTCCCGACGCGTCGGACAACTGTCCGGGTATCCCCAACCCGAGCCAGCTCGACACGTTCCCCATCGGCGGAAACGGCGTCGGCGATTGCTGCGATCCGACAACTCCGGGCTACCCGGTCTGCAGTCCGTAAAGCGGGCCGGCCTCGCGGACGTACAGGGGTTCCCGGAGACGATCGCCGGGAACCCCCTTTTATTTGGGGTTTTCTGAGTCGGGACTCCGGGACCGCGCGGGTTTGACAGTTCCGGGGGGCTTCCCTAGAATGGCCGCGTTTTCGTCGCCCGCCATGCCGAAAGCCCCGGGCGCCCCGTGCGCCCCGTGCGCCCCGCGTGCGAAGGCGCCCCGGGATCGGGGGAAAGCGAGGTCCTTTGCCACGTCTCGATGACCTGAAGGCACGCTGGGAGAGGGAACCCCTGTCCAGGGCCTTCGTCCCGCTGGCGGAGGAATACCGGCGCCTGGGGCGGTTCCCGGAGGCGGAGAAGGCCTGCCGGGAAGGGCTGCAGCGCCATCCGAACTACTACTCGGCCCGGGTCCTCCTGGGCCGCACCCTCCTGGAGCTGGATCGCCTGGACGAGGCGGCCGAGGAATTCCGGCGGGTCCTGGAGTCGGAGCCGCAGAACATTCTGGCCGGAAAGCTGCTCGCGGGGATCTATCGGAACCAGGGGCGCTGGGGGGACGCCCTGGAGACCTTCCGGCGCCTTCAGCTCTTCTATCCCGACAACGCCGAGGTGAGGACCCAGGTCTACCAGCTGGAGCGGGGCCCGGAAAACGGCGGAGGTTCCGCGGCCGGGGCCCCGGGCGAGATCCCGGCCCCGGGTGACGCCCTGGCGACCAACACGCTGGCGGAGATCTATCTGCGCCAGGGGCTGATCGATCGGGCTGTGGCGGTCTACGAGAACATGCTCCGGGCGGACCCCGACAACCATGCGGTCCGCCGGCGGATCGCGGAGATCCAGGGAGCCGATCCCGGCCTCCCCCGGGAGACGCAGCGGGCCCCGGCGGTGGTGGCCGCCGCACGGCCGCTTCCGAAGATCGCCGATCCGCAGCGACGGGTGATCCAGGGTCTTCAGAACTGGTTGATTGGCATCCAGAAGGGGTGATATGTTTAAGGACATTCTGCAGGGGCTCGTTGCAAAGCTGGAAGAGGCCCGCGGAGCCGCCATCGTCGGGGTGGACGGAATCCCACTTGAAGAGCATTCCCGGGGAGGCGGCCTGGACCTGGAAAGGCTGGCCGCCGAATGTACCTCCCTGATCAAGACGGCCATGGAAACGGGGCGGGCCCTGGATCAGGGGCCCACGAGGGAGGTGGTTCTCCGGTGCGACGGCGCCCAGACCATACTCCGATCCGTGACGACCGACTATTTCCTGTGTCTGATCCTGGGTCCGCAGGCCCAGTTGGGCCGGGCCCGGTACGAGCTGCAGAAAGCCTGCCAGCGCCTCGAGGGCGAGCTGGCCTGAAGGAACCGTCACACCCCGGGACTCCGCAAGGCGAGTTTCAGCAAGGACCCGGACCCCAGGCCCCGCAGCCCGGCTGCGGGGCCGACGTCTTGGGCGCCGCAGGGGAGGATCCTCCTTGGACAAGGAAATCTTGGAACTGATCGAGTTCATCTCCAACAGCAACTTCGTCGAGTTCGAGCTGGAGCGCGAGGGGTTCAAGATCCGGCTCGTCAAGTCGGGCGGCGGGGCCGTGCCCGTCGCCGCCGTCCCGGTCTCTTCACTGCCGGCGGCCGCCTCCGACGCGCCGCCGGCCGCATCGGCCACGGCCCCCCAGCCCGCCCAGCGCTTCCACGAGATCAAGTCGCCCCTGGTGGGGACTTTCTACCGGGCCCCCAGCCCGGATGCGCCCCCGTTCACGGAGGTGGGGAAGACGGTGAGGGCGGGGCAGGTCCTCTGTATCGTGGAGGCCATGAAGCTCATGAACGAAATCGAGTCGGACGTGGACGGAGCGGTGGAGGAGATCCTGGTTTCCAACGGCCAGCCCGTGGAATACGGCGAATTGCTCTTCCGGATACGCCCCTCGGCACCGGCGCCCTGAAGCCGTGTTCAAGAAGATCCTCATCGCCAACCGGGGGGAGATCGCCCTCCGGATCCTCTGGGCCTGCCGCGAGCTGGGCATCGCCACCGTGGCGGTGCATTCCGAGCCCGACGCCGAGTCCCTCCACGTGAAGTTCGCCGACGAGGATGTGTGCATCGGTCCCGCCCGGAACAGCGAGAGCTACCTCAACATCAGCAGCATCATCGCCGCGGCGGAAATCACCGACGCCGACGCCATCCATCCCGGCTACGGGTTCCTGGCCGAGAACGCCCACTTCGCCGAGGTCTGCGAGGCCTGCAAGATCAAGTTTATTGGCCCCGGTCCGGGCGTCATCCGGCAGATGGGCGACAAGGCGAAGGCCCGGGAGCTCATGGAGCAGGCGGGAGTGTCCTGCGTCCCGGGCAGCAAGGGGGTGCTGCCCGGCGAGCAGGAGGCCGTCTCTCTGGCGCGCAAGATCGGATACCCGGTGATTGTCAAGGCGGCGGCCGGGGGCGGCGGTCGGGGGATGCGGATCGCCCGGAGCGAGGACGAGATCCGGACTGCGGTTCAGACGGCCATGAACGAGGCCAAGAAGGCCTTCGACGTCCCCGACGTCTACCTGGAGAAATACATCGAGGCTCCCCGCCACGTGGAGTTCCAGATCCTGGGCGACGAGCACGGCAACATCATCCACCTAGGGGAGCGTGAATGCTCCATCCAGCGCCGGCACCAGAAGCTGGTGGAGGAGTCCCCCTCCACGGCGCTCACGCCCAAGCTCCGGAAGAGGATGGCCGAGGCCGCGCTGGCCGGTGCCCGGGCGGTGAGCTACCAGAACGCGGGGACCATCGAGTTCCTCCTGGCACCCGACGGCAAGTTCTACTTCATCGAGATGAACACCCGGATCCAGGTGGAGCACCCGGTGACCGAGATGGTGACCGGGATCGACCTGATCAAGGAGCAGATCCGGATTGCCGCCGGGGAGCCCCTGGGATACGGCCAGGATGACATCCAGTTCACGGGTCATTCCATCGAGTGCCGGGTGAACGCGGAGGATTCCGAGACCTTCGTGCCCTCTCCCGGCCGGATCACGACTTTCCAGATCTCGGGCGGACCCGGCATCCGCGTCGACACGGCCGCCCACCCCGACTGCGTCATCTCGCCCCATTACGACTCCCTGGTGGCCAAGGTCATCACCCGGGGGAACAGCCGCCAGGAGGCCATCTCCCGGATGCGCCGCATCCTGGACCTGATGGTCATCGAGGGAATCAAGACCAGCGTCCCCCTCCTTCGCCGGATCATGGCCGATCCCGATTTCATCGAGGGCCGGATCTCCACGCATTTCCTGGAGAAGAGCCTCTTCCGGAAAGACCGGGCCGGTGCCAGCTCCTGAGAGGAACCCGGTTGACCTCCGTGCCCGTCGGGCAGATCTATCTCGTGGGGTTCATGGGAGCGGGGAAGACCACCGCGGGAAGGGACCTCTCGGCGCTCCTGGGATGGGACTTCGCCGATCTGGACGACGCGATCTGCCTATCCGAGGGGAAGACCATCACCGAGATATTCCAGGAGCGTGGAGAGCCCCATTTCCGGCAGAGGGAGCGTGAGGCCCTGATCGGCCTGGCGGCCCTCCCCCGCCTGGTCGTGGCGACCGGCGGCGGCACCTACGTCTCCCAGGAGAACCGGAGCCTGGTGGAAGCCGCCGGCTGGTCGGTCTGGCTTCAGGTCTCTCTGCCGGAGGCCCTCCGCCGGTGCTGCGGCGGTGGGGAGCGGCCTCTGCTGGGCTCCCGGGCGGACCTGGAGGCGCTCTTCCGTTTCAGGCAGGAGTACTACCGGTGCGCCCGGATCACCGTGGACACCGAGCGCCTTCCACCCGGGCAGGTGGCCCCGGCCATCCTGGAGAGACTCCTGGCGGCCGGCTTCCAGCTCCGCTGAATCTCCCACAGGCGGTCCCGTGCGCACCCTGCTGCTCAGTGACCTCCATTCCAACCACGAAGCCACCGGGGCGGTGCTGGAATCGGCCCGATCGCTCGGCTTCGACCGGGTGGTGGTGCTGGGAGACCTGGTGGGATACGGCGCCAGCCCCAACGAGGTCGTGGCGGCAATCCGGGACCTGAACCCCTTCGCGGTCATCCGGGGGAATCACGACAAGGTGGTCGCGGGGGTCCATCCGGGGGAGGAGTTCAACCGGGTGGCACTGGAGGCGGCGCGGATCAATCGCCTCCTGCTTCTCCCGGAGAACGTGGAGTATCTCTCCGCGCTGCCCAGGGGCCCCGAGACGATTGGCGGCGCTTTCGCCATCGCCCACGGCACTCCCCTCGACGAGGACGAGTACCTTCTGGACGGGTGGGGAGCCGCCGCCGTCTTCGAAGAGACCGACTTTCCCGTCTGCTTCTTCGGGCACACCCACGTCCCCGGTGCCTTCGTGCTGAAGGAAGGGGCGGTCGGCCTCCTCGTCCCCGGGAAACCGGAGGCGGTGCTGCGGCTGGATGCCGGCGCCCGTTACCTGATCAATCCGGGATCGGTGGGGCAGCCCCGGGACTGTGACCCCCGGGCCTCCTACGCGATCTATGATGAGGCCGCCGGGGAGGTCATCTTCCGCCGGGTGGACTATCCCGTCGACCGGGCCCGGAAGAGGATCCGGGAGGCGGGACTTCCGGGGATTCTGGAGGAGAGGCTGCAGCGGGGAGTCTGAGCCGGGACCGGCTGCGCCCGCCGTCGATCCGGGGGTGCGAAGGTCAGCCCGCCCACCAGCCGCAGGCGAACAGGGCCATGAGGAACCCGCCCAGGGGCAGGCAGAGCGAAAGGTAGGCGTGCAGGAACCGGGGATGCCTGCGGGAGGCTTCTCCCGCGAGCGCGAAGGCCGGAAAGGTCAAAAGGCTCAGGCGGCCGAACGACCAGAGGGTGGAGCAGAGGGGGACCAGGACTGAGATCAAGGCGTGGGTACCCCAGGAGCGCGGGAACCTCCGCACCATGGGCACCAGGGCCGCCAGGAAGGCCAGGGCCGTCACGAGCTCCAGCAAAGAGTTGTGCGCTCCATGGATCTGGGGCGGCTGCTCCGTGAATCGCTGGAAGGCGCGCCAGGGACCCGAAAGCAACCCCCTCCATCTCTCCTGGCGGTGCACCCATGCAAGAGGGTCGCCGAACGCGCGAAAGCAGTAAAGGCTGAAGGCCGCCGTTCCTGCCGGAAATCCCCCCAGAGAGACCCACCCTCTCCATCCTCCCCTCCTTTCCAGGACTTCCCAGGCGAGCGGCAGCGCCGCCAGCAATCCGGTGGGCCGGGAGAGCGCGCAGCAGAATCCCGCCAGGGCCACCCATCCCCACCGTCCGCGGCGCGCCGCGAGAAAGGCCCCGAGAGTGAGGGCCAGTGAGAGGGACTCGCTGTAGACCGCCGAGAGAAACAGGGAGGTCGGGAAGCAAAGGAGGGCCCAGACGGCGGAGAGGGCCGCCTCGTCCCCGCAGCGGTCGCGGATCAGCTCATAAAGCAGTGTGAGCGCGGCGAGGAGCGCCAGGTTCGACAGGAGGAGGGCGGCCGCCAGGGAGCCGATTCCCGACGCCGCCAGGGCCCGGATCAGGAGCGGGTAGAGCGGGAAGAAGCCGACCGTGTCCTCGGCACGATAATTGGGACCGTAACGCGCCAGCAGGTCGCCGGATTGGTATCCCTTCTCGGCGATGAGGAGGTACCACTCCGAGTCCCAGCGGGCCCATATCTCCAGGGGCAGGGGAGCCGGGAGGTGGGCGACCAGGTTTCCCGGCATCCGATCCCGGACGGAGCCCATCAGCCCCAGGGCCAGGACGCCCACCAGGAGGAGGCCCGCGCGGGTGACGGCGAAGGGGAGCAGGATCCTCCGCGACCAGAGGGAAAAAGTCATTTCCCCCTCGTGGCGGCCGGAACCGGGAGGGGGAGAGGCCGGCGTCGGCCCATGGCCTGCCGCATCCAGTCGAAGGTCAGCGAGAGGGGAACCGCCGTCAGGGCGACGGGCGCCATGAGGAACCGGTTGCCGTAGTGGCTGGTGGCCCACCACCGGTAGGTGCTGAAGAGGAGGAAAGTGAACTCGCACAGACACAGGAGGAGAAGTCCCTCCCATGGGCGCCGCCGGATCAGCAGGACGAGACCCGGCAGGGCCAGCAGAAGCACCGGGGAGGTGGGAATCAGGCCCGTTCTCGATGAGAAGAGCTGTCCCCGGACTCCGTCGAGGGGCGGCAGATCGAAGAAGCCCCGGTGGGAAACGGTGGCGGTCGCTCCGTCTTCCAGCACCAGCGTCCGGTCGTACCCGGACGTGACCGGCGACCCGAACATGACGGCGTTCAGGATGGCGAGGATCGCCAGGAAGGGAAGAGCGGTCGCCGCGACGCGGAAAGCGTCGCGGCGCCCCGGGCGCGCGAGGAGGAAACCTGTGACCAGAAGGAGGCCGAAAACATTGGTGAGCTTGGCCATGACCGAGAGTCCCAGGAGGACTCCGCCGGAGAGCGGCCTTTCTTGAAGGACAAGGAGCAAGCCCCCGAGGACGAGAAGAGTGGAAAGGAGGTCGGGAGAGTAGTTGTAGACGTAGGCGCGCAGGAAGGTGCCGGCCAGGATGACCGTCGCGGTGATGGTGGCCACCCCCGGAGGTACGTGCCTCCGGCACAGCGCCCAGACCACCGCTCCGAGCCCCGCCAGGACCAGGACGTTGAATATCAGGAAGCCCGCCACCCCGAACAGCGCGTAGAAGGGAATGCCGAGGATGGGCATCAGAATCGGGTGCTTCGGATACCATGCTCCGCCCCGCCCCAGCGCCACTTGGCGCTGATGGACTTCGAGTCCCCCCTTGAGCTGGTTCGTGAGATCGAGATCCCCGTCCACCCAGAGCGAGACGGCGGCGGAGGCATAGTAGGGACAGTCGCCGATTAGGAAGTCTCCGGAGCTGACCGGCTTCCCCCAGAGCGATGCGACGATTCCGGCGGCCGTCAGGAGAAGGAGCAGGGGAAGCCCCGCGCTCCTGCGCGCCACGCCCGCCGCCCACCCCGGGATCCTGATCCATCCGGGCATTGCCTTCCCCTGTCTCGCTGTTAGTCCCGACGGCCCACTAATATAGAACCGGTGATAAATATTGTCAATGTGTCAAAAAATCATATTCAATTCTGCGAGTTCGCCTTGACAAAAATTGTTCCTGAACACTATATTAAGCGAGGTTTGTAAGGGCTGTAACTGGCTTGAAAGGAATGGCTTAGAAACCAGCGCGGAGCGAAGAACCGGCCAGGTCCCCGAGCCACTCACCGCGAGGCCAGGCTCAGGGGGCCGCAACGGTCACGGCGCCACGGTGAAAGATGGTCCCGGTTTTCTGAGGAGTCCCGAGGAAAATCCCGATGGCGGTGAAGCTCGGCGAGATGCTGATCAAGGCGAGCCTCCTGACTCCCAAGAAACTCGAGGAGGCGCTGGAGTACCAGAAGACCAACGGCGGGAAGCTGGGCTTCAACCTGGTGAAGCTGGGGTTCGTCAAGGAAGAGGACATCACCCGGGTCCTGTCCCAGCAGCACGGCGTTCCGTCCGTCAGCCTCCGCTCCCTGGAGCTGGACGAGGCGGTGGTCAAGCTCATCCCCTCCGAGGTGGCCCAGAAATACCTGATCCTCCCCGTTTCCCGGAACGGCGCCACGCTCACGGTGGCCATGGTGGACCCCACCAACGTCTTCGCCATGGACGACATCAAGTTCATGACGGGATACAACGTGGAGCCGGTGGTGGCCTCCGAGGTGGCCATCAAGGAAGCCATCGACAAGTACTACGGATCCATCCATGCCCTGGAACTGAAGAAGGTCATGGACGAGATGGCGGAGACCGAAGACCCGGCGTCCCTGGAGGTGCTGGAGGAGAGCGACGACGTCGACCTGGCGAAGCTGGAGGCCTCCACCGAGGAGGCCCCGGTGGTGCGCCTGGTCAACCTGATTCTCACCGACTCCATCAAGCGGGCCGCCTCGGACATCCACGTGGAACCCTACGAGAAGGACTTCCGGGTCCGCTTCCGGATCGACGGCGTCCTGTACGAGATCATGAACCCGCCCATGAAGCTGAAGGACGCCATCACCTCCCGCCTGAAGATCATGGCCAAGCTGGACATCTCCGAGAAGCGCCTCCCCCAGGACGGCCGGATCAAGATCAAGATGAAGCTGCAGGGGAAGAACAAGGAGATGGACTACCGGGTCTCGGTCCTGCCCACCCTGTTCGGCGAGAAGATCGTGCTCCGGCTGCTGGACAAGGAAAACCTGATGCTGGACATGACCCGGCTTGGGTTCGAGCAGGAGTCCCTGGAGAAGTTCGAGAAGGCCATCTTCAAGCCCTACGGCATGGTCCTGGTGACGGGGCCCACGGGCTCGGGGAAGACCAACACCCTCTATTCGTCCATCAGCCGGGTGAACACGCCCGAGACGAACATCATGACCGCCGAGGACCCGGTGGAATTCAACCTCCACGGCATCAACCAGGTCCAGATGAAGGAGCAGATTGGGCTGAACTTCGCCGCGGCCCTGCGATCCTTCCTGCGGCAGGACCCCAACATCATCCTCGTGGGAGAGATCCGCGACTTCGAGACGGCGGAAATCGCGGTGAAGGCGGCGCTCACCGGCCACCTGGTCCTCTCCACCCTCCACACCAACGACGCCCCCTCCACTATCAACCGGCTCATGAACATGGGAATCGAGCCCTACCTGGTGGCGACCTCGGTCCACCTCATCTGCGCCCAGCGCCTGGTGCGGCGGCTCTGCAAGGAGTGCAAGGAGGAGATCCACATGCCCCTGCAGGCCCTGACCGAGATCGGCTACACGCCCGAGGAGGCGGCCAAGCTCAAGCTCTACAAGGGCCGCGGATGCCCGGTCTGCAACAACACGGGGTACAAGGGCCGGGTGGGGCTTTACGAGGTGATGGAGATCAGCGACGAGCTCAGGGAGATGATCCTCTGCGGCGCCTCTTCCCTGGAGCTGAAGAACAAGTCGCTGGAGCATGGAATGATCTCGCTGCGCAAGAGCGGTCTGAGGAAGATCCGGGACGGACTGACCACCGTGGAGGAGGTTGTCCGGGAAACGGTGCTGTAGCCGGGAAGACGTCCGGGGGCACCCCAAGGAGGAAAGCGAATCATGTCCGTCACGCTCCACCAGCTCTTGAAGACCCTGGTCGAACAGGGCGGGACCGACCTTCATCTCACCACCAACTCCCCGCCCCAGATCCGGGTGGACGGGAAGCTGGTGCCGCTGCAGCTGCCCCCGCTCACGGCGCCCGAGACGAAGCAGCTAGCCTACTCCGTGCTCACCGACCAGCAGAAGCACCGGTTTGAGGAGAACATGGAGCTGGACTTCTCCTTCGGCGTGCGGGGGCTGGCGCGGTTCCGGGCCAACTTCTTCAACCAGCGGGGCGCCGTGGCGGCCGCCTTCCGGGCGATTCCCTGGGAGATCAAGGGCTTCGATGAGCTGGGACTCCCGGACGTGCTGAAGAAGCTCTGCGAGAAGCCCCGTGGCCTGGTGCTGGTCACCGGCCCGACGGGGTCGGGAAAGTCCACGACCCTCGCGGCCATGATCGACAAGATCAACAACGAGCGGGCGGAGCACATCGTCACCATCGAGGATCCCGTCGAGTATCTTCACTCCCACAAGCGCTGCATTATCAACCAGCGCGAGCTCTTCGCGGACACCCATTCCTTTCCCAACGCCCTGCGGTCCGTCCTCCGCCAGGACCCGGACGTGGTGCTCATCGGAGAGATGCGGGACCTGGAGACCATCGAGTCGGCCCTGCGGATAGCCGAAACGGGGCATCTGACCTTCGCCACCCTGCACACCAACTCGGCCGTGCAGACCATCAACCGCATCATCGACGTCTTCCCGGCCTACCAGCAGGCGCAGATCCGCGCCCAGCTCTCTTTCGTGCTGGAGGGCATCCTCTGCCAGAGCCTTCTTCCCAAGGCCAACGGGAAGGGGCGCGCGCTGGCCATGGAGATTCTGGTGCCCAATTCCGCCATCCGGAATCTGGTCCGGGAGGACAAGGTCCACCAGATCTACTCGATGATGCAGACGGGGCAGCTCCTCTACGGCATGCAGACCTTCAACCAGTCGCTGGCCACGCTCTACATCAATAAGCAGATTTCGCTGTCCACGGCGCTGTCCCGATCCTCCAATCCCGACGAGCTCCAGGAGATGATCAACCGGGGCGCCGGTCTCATCTACAACGCGCCCGCGGCGGGCCAGGGCCGGGTCGCACGGAAGTAGGCGATCGCAAGGAGAAACGAGATGCCAAGCTATTCCTGGAAGGGCAAGGGCAAGGGGGGAAAGATCCAGCAGGGGGTCATCGCGGCGGAGAACAAGGAAGCCGTGGTGGCCATGCTGCGCAAGCAGCAGGTCCTGGTGACGGCGGTCACCGAGAAAGGGAAGGAGATCGCCCTGCCGAAGTTCGGCGGGGGGGTCAAGCAGAAGGAAATCGCCATCTTCACCCGGCAGTTCTCGGTCATGATCGACGCCGGCCTTCCCCTGGTCCAGTGCCTGGAGATCCTGGGCAGCCAGCAGAAGAACCGGATGTTCCAGAAGGTCCTCTTCGAGGTTCGCCAGGACGTGGAGTCGGGATCCACCCTCGCCGACTCGCTGCGCAGGCACCCGAAGGTCTTCAACGACCTCTTCTGCAACATGATCGCCGCCGGCGAGGCCGGTGGTATCCTGGACACCATCCTGCAGAGGATGTCCACCTACATCGAGAAGAGGGTCAAGCTCCAGGCGGCCGTCCGCTCCGCCATGATCTACCCCTCGGCGGTGATCACCATCGCGGTGGGCGTCGTGGTCATCATCCTCTGGAAGGTCATCCCGACCTTCGCCGCCCTCTTCGAGGGCCTGGGGGCCCAGCTTCCGCTCCCCACCCGGGTCACCATCGCCGTCAGCAATTTCCTGGGCCGCTACATGTGGCTCATAGTGCTGGTGATCGGAGCCGGTGTCTTCGGCTTGTTCCAGTACCGCAGGACCCACAAGGGGAAGCGCCACATCGACCGGATCGTCCTGAAGCTCCCGGTCCTCGGAATGCTCATGAGAAAGATCGCCGTGGCCCGCTTCTGCCGGACCCTGGGCACGCTGCTCACCTCCGGCGTTCCCATCCTGGACGGCCTGGAGATCACCGCGCGCACCTCCGGGAACTCCATCGTCGAGGACGCCATCATGGCGACCCGGAAGAGCATCGAGGAGGGAAAGACCATCGCCCAGCCGCTGGAGGAGACGGACGTCTTCCCGCCCATGGTCATCCAGATGGTCTCGGTGGGGGAGCTGACGGGCGCCCTGGA
>Ga0315288_10008936_pt1 | contig 12637 bp, 9 predicted proteins | sample YL17G11_20_MG_FD_203454 | JGI IMG/M metagenome (GOLD analysis project Ga0315288, IMG submission 203454) | Sediment microbial communities from Yellowstone Lake, YNP, Wyoming, USA - YL17G11_20 | ecosystem: Environmental > Aquatic > Freshwater > Lake > Sediment | place: USA: Wyoming | collected...
GGAATAGGGCGACTCTCAGATCACCCGGATGCCTTGCTTTTCCCTGATTCTCTGCGATGACGCCATCGGTAACTCGACGAATAAAGCGTCTCAATTCTGCTCAGCTCAACCGAAACGAGTTTGGAGCTCTGACTCTCCTTTCGCGACGTTTTCTGCTGGCTGACCACAGGCCGTCAGTCCAGCCATGGCCAGCGAGACTTCTCGATGATGGCGCGAGAGGTGATGCAAGGCGCATATACCCATAGTACATCACGACCGACGGCAATGGAAGGGGATACGGGCTGCAAGCGGGTCGCACGCGGCGAAGGGAAACGGGAATAATCCTGCGCGAGACGACTCGCTCAGTCTGGAAGGCGTCAGCGGCGGTCGTCAGGCAGCGGGGCAATCCTATGCTTCAGGCGTGGGACACACCCGAGAGTGTCTCCGTCGCTTTGAGCGCACGGGGGGTGAACAGGAATCACACAGGTGCTGCCCCATGCTCGATCGTCACGGCCACAACATCTCGGCTGTCGACCTCTCGCGACGCCACCCCCTTCTTGATTGCGAGCCCGGCCGCGGCGCCCATGGCTTGGCCCATCGCCATACATGTGCACTGCGCGCGGATGCCGGCGAAGGCTACCCGATCGGCAGATACTATCCTGCCCGCCACAGTGATCCGTGAACTGCCCTTCGGGATCAGGGCGCTCATCGGGATCTTCGGCAACAGATCCTCGTCGCCCAAGAAGGTCACCTCGCAGCCGACCTGTTGGCTATGCATGTCAATGTAGTTGAACGCGTTGCAGACCTTATCGGGGAAGTCGGTGGCCCTGAGGAAATCATTCTCGGTCACGACGTATTCGCCGAGCGTTCGATACGTCTCACGCGCCACCGCGTGGGCAGCCATGGTCTTGAGCACGGCGCGCTCGCACCCCGGGATGCTCGATCGCAGGAACCTGAACATTCTAAGCATGCGCTCGCGTCCTTCGATGTCCGCCAGCGTCTGGCCCTCCGCAGTCGAGGTGTCGGAGGAATAGACGTGTGTTGAGTTGTAGCCTCCCTGATCAAGGTAGTACTTGAACGGCGACAGGTTTGGGTAGGCGTAATCTCCCTTATGCAGCGTGCCGTTGTTCATGGCCTCCTCGTAGAGAATCTGGACTTCCTTCTCCCAGATCTGCTCGTAGTCGATGCCTTCGATTCTGTACTCGTAGGATGCCGGTTGACGCGTCTCGGAGGTCATCACGCCCAGTCCGAGCATTCGCACCACATCCGAATCGCCGGTGCAGTCAATGATCTCCCGGGCTTTGGTGATGCGCGTGATCGCTCGGCCGACGGACGTGATCTCCCAGGTGTTGCCAACTAATGCAACATCGCGGATGAACTCGTGATAGTGAAGCTTCACACCCGCCTTGACAGCTTCATCCTCGGCCACCGCCACGTAGATGGGGATATTGATGTAGCTGTAGTAGGCCGGAGTCTCGATGGGCCTCCGCTTACGGTAATCGGGGATCGGCAAGCCCTCGATGTCCCTCGCCTTGGTGTACAACTCCCACGGGATACCTTGGACGACCGCACCGTGCTTGCTGAAGAAGTGATTCGGGGTGTGCACACCGCCGGCAGTCATCGTCCCTCCCAGCATGCTTCCTGCTTCGATGACTGATGTCCTCACCCCGAGCCTCGCGGCCTGGATGGCGGCGATGTGGCCGGCAGTTCCGCCGCCGGCAACCAGGACGTCAACAGTTTCAGAGATAGCTTCGGTCATGGGTCAACCTGTCCTTTGGAGAATCGTGGTCTGGAGCTGTCTCCAGCTCGACGGCAGACACTAGGCGCTGCGATTGTACTTTGTCGTCGGCACATGTCGTGCGAATCCGCGGATCGCCGGTGAATTGGCCACGTCGAGCGGTGGGCTGAACAGCTAGAAGATACGCACGCCTTGTCCCACAAGGGCCGCCTGAACCCTCTTGACAGCCACTTGTTGAGAGCTTACGTCATCCTTTACACTCACCGCGGCCGCGACCCCCGCGGCCTGGCCTGTGACCGTGCAGCACATCATGCTACGAACGGCCGCGTGGGAAAGCTTGTCACCCGCAATGCAGCGGCCTGCGACGAGCAGGTTGTCAATCCCCTGGGGGACCAGGGCGCCGTAAGGGATCTGGAAGTACTTGCCTGTCGTGGGCAGAGCGAGCACGCCGTACCCGTCAAGGAACTCCGGAAAGATGCCAATAGAATCCTCGAATCGGACTTGGTTGCGTACGTCGTGTTCGGTCAGGTTGTACCGTCCGATGATCTTGCGCGTGTCGCGAACACCCAGAGTCATGCCGAAGTTGCGGAGCATGGCTTTCTCAAACCCCGGGACGTACCGCCTGAGCGCCCGGATCGCCATGAGGGTCTGGCGTCTCCCCTCTATCTCGCCTTGGGTCAGATCCCACACATCCGAGCCGTCGCAATTGAGGATGTGCACCATGTTCAGGTAAGTCGCCTCGCCGGTGTCGGTGAGCGTGCTCCATGTCCCCGAGATGCCGGTGATCCCCTCTGGGATTGTCCCGTCCCGCCGGGCCTGATCGAAGGGCTCCTCCAAGTACGGGCTGAACAGGTCGTCTTCTTTGCCGGTTGTCTCCATCTTCCAGTTCTTGCCCCAGTCATTGTAGGTCGTCGGGTTCTTCTTCACGAACTGCAGGAAGCGCTCCTTGTTTACTCCGGAGCAGGAAAATATGACGGTCACATCCAGCATCTCGTCCTTGGGCGTCTTGCGACACGGAGCGCTCGCTCGATAGGCGATGTCGGCATCTCCCGTCGCATCAACCACGCGCTTCGCCAGGATGGCCTGACGCCCAGACTTGCTCTCCGTGATCACGCCTCGGATGGCTCCGTCTTCCACAAGCGCACCGACGGCAAGGCAATGGAGGAGCGGCCGCACCCCCGATTCCTGAACCATCTTGTCGGCCAGGCACTTGAACATCTCCGCGTTCAGGGCAACGCTCTTGGACTGAGGCTCTTCCGACGTTCCGCCCATCTGGGCGGCGCGCCGCTCGAACTCAATCCCGATGCCTTCAACGTCGACTGTCCCTTCGTGCCGGTACCAGGCGATGCTCTCAACTCCCACCTGGGAGATGGCGCCGCCGAAGCAACCATACCGATCCACGAGCATGGTGGGCACTCCCTCCCGCGCGGCGCTGATCGCTGCAGCCAGGCCTCCCGGACCGCTGCCGACAACAAGCACATCCGTCTCCGCCAGTACGGGGATGGATCTCGCGGCCTCCTGCACCTGCATTACCATTTCTCACCTCGATTCAAATGGGCACGCTGCTTTGTGCCCGCGACAGAATCGCTATGGGCGGACATGGGCGCAACACGCGGGAAGGTCTGACACTGGGGCACACGAATATCGGACAGGAAGGGGATCTTGTCTCTCGTGGCGGGGGGACGGGTTGAAGATTCATCCCTTGTCGTGTGCTGATGCCGCGAGATCTGTGCCCTAATTGGCGCTGGACCTTACCACAGGCGCCTGAAGTATCTTGCTGCCGCCATGCTCGTCGGCGAAATGACAGGCCACGAAATGCTCGGGACGGACTTCCCTCAGCTCTGGAACCATTTCCGAGCATTCTCCTGCTGCCAGCGGACAGCGCGGGTGGAAGACACATCCAGAGGGTGGCCTGGCCGGACTCGGCGGTTCACCCTTGAGGATCACCCTCTGCCTGATCTGCTCCAGTCTGGGATTTGGAATGGGGACTGCCGAGATGAGCGACTGGGTGTACGGGTGGCAGGGATCTTCGAACAGCGTCTGGCGGGCGGCACGTTCCATGATCTTGCCCAGATACATAACCGCAACACTGTGGGAGATGTGCTTCACCATGCTCAGGTCGTGGGCGATGAACAGGTAGGTCACGCCAAGCCTCTCTTGCAGGCCCTGCAGCAGGTTCACGACCTGTGCCTGGATTGAGACATCCAGAGCGGAGATTGGCTCGTCGCAAACCAGGAAATCGGGACTGGGCGACAAAGCGCGCGCAATCATGATTCGTTGCCGCTGGCCGCCGGAGAACTCGTGAGGGTACCGGCGCACGAACGCCGGATCAAGGCCTACCAACTCGAGGAGTTCCGCGACCCGGTCGTGCACCTCCGCGCGTTGCATCATTCCTTGGATGATCAATGGCTCCCCGATGATCTTCCCAACCGGATGCCGCGGGTTGAGAGAAGCGTAGGGATCCTGGAAAACTATCTGCATTCTGGGTCTCAGTCGCCGCAGCTCGTCGGGCGCCAGTGTCGTCAGTTCCTTGTCCTCGAGGTAGACCTGGCCCGAAGTGGGACGCAGGAGTTGGAGTATGGACCGGCCGGCGGTAGACTTTCCGCAGCCGCTCTCCCCCACGAGTCCCAAAGTCTCGCCGCGCTTGATCTCGAAAGAGATCCCATCCACAGCCTTCACAACGCCCACTTGGCGACCTAACAGCCCCCCCGCGACGGGGAAGTGCTTCTTGAGCTGGGCCACCCGGATCAGTGTCCCATTCTCATGCATCGCGGGGCCTGCCTTTGTCCAGGTCGTAGAAACATGCTGCTTTGTGGTCGGGCGCCACGGTGGTCAAGCGCGGGGCCTCCGCCCAGCAGCGCGGAAAGGCATGAGTGCAGCGCCAGGCAAATGGACAGTGGCTCACCGATATCAATGGATCAGGAGGCGTTCCGTCAATGCTTACCAGACGCCGCGATCCTACGGCGTCCAGGCGGGGCAGGGCGCCCAGCAAGCCGAGGGTGTAAGGATGCAGAGGATGCTCGTAGAGGTCGTTGACGCGCGCGACTTCGGCGGCGCGGCCGGCGTACATGACCATCACGCGATGCGCCAGCCCGGCAACCACGCCCAGGTCATGGGTGATCCATATGACGGCCACGCCCATCTTGTCCCGCAGACGCTTGAAGAGGTCGACGACCTGGGCCTGAACCGTTACGTCGAGCGCGGTGGTCGGTTCGTCGGCGATGATGATCTGCGGTGTGCAGGCGATGGCCATGGCGATCCCGACGCGCTGCCGCATCCCCCCCGAAAGCTGGAAGGGATAGCTCTTGTATCGCAACTCCGGATCAGGGATGCCCACATCTTCCAGAAGCGTGAGTACCCTGTTCCGGGATTGTTGCGCGGTCATCCCCATGTGGCGTGTCAGGATTTCGGAGATTTGATCCCCGATGGTCAGAATGGGGTTTAGTGTCGTACCCGGGTCCTGAAAGATGAATCCGACTTGCGCGCCGCGTACGTCTCTCAAGTCCTTGGGCGACAGCCGGAGCAAATCCTGAGGTCCGCCTGGTCCCTGGAAGATGGCGCTTCCGCTTTCCACCCGGCCGGGTGGCGAAGGGATCAACCCGAGGATGGACATCATGGCCACACTCTTGCCGCTGCCGCTTTCCCCCACGATGGCCAGGGTTTCGCCTTCCTCGAGCCGGAAGTCGACCCCGTTCACGGCGTGCACTACGCCGTCCAGCGTGTCGAACCGGGTGACGAGGTCCTTGACATCCAGAATCGGCGGCATGCTGGACTCCGGCCTACCTTCTGGCCCGCCGCAGACGCGGGTCGAGGACGTCGCGCAACCAGTCGCCCGAGAGGTTCATCCCCATCGAGGTGAACATGATCGCCAGACCTGGAAACGTCGTCAGCCAGGGATAGCTCGACAAGTACTTGCGTCCTTCCGCCAGCATATTGCCCCAGCTGGGCACGGTTGGCGGCACGCTCAGGCCCAGGAATCCAAGCCCGGCCTCGTAGAAGATCATCGCCGACATCTCGAAGGTGGCGAGAGTGATCAGTGGGCCGATGAGATTGGGCACTATATGATCGAAGATGATCCGTCCCCAGCGGGCTCCGGCACTCACGGCCGATTCGACGTAGGCGCTCTCGCGGATTCGCAAAACCTCCCCGCGCGTGACGCGCGCAAAGATCGGCGAGTCGGTGATCCCAAAGATCAGGATGACATTGAGCAGACTCCGTCCCAGGATGGCGGCAATGAACACGACAAAGAGCAGGTACGGCATGGAAAGGATCAAATTGATTGGCCCTGTGATCAGGGCATCGATCCTTCCCCCGAAGTAGCCTGCGATGGCGCCAACGACCATGCCGAGCGCAGCGGCAATGACAACCCCGAAGAGACCCACGGTCAGGGAGACGCGGGCCCCGTATATCGTGCGGCTGAAGAGGTCCCGGCCGAGACTGTCGGTGCCAAATGGATGATCCCAAGACCCGCCGGCATTCCAGGCTGGCGGCATCCGGCTCTCGCCCAGGTTCTGGGCCAATGGATCCTGCAAGCCGACATGGGGGGCGAGGAGGGCCGCCAGGATGACGACGAGGATCATTGTGAGGCCAATCACGCCGCTGCGGTCGCGCCACAAGAGCCGGCCCAGGTAGCCCAGACGATCCCGGAACGTCCGCCGCATGGACAGCATGCTGTCCGCTTGATGAGGAATGGTCTCACCGGCCATATCTGATCCTGGGATCGAGCAACGCGTAGGCCATATCGGTCACGAGATTCAGCGTGAGGACCACGACGCTTGTGAACACCGTCAGCGCCTGTACCAACGGGAAATCCCGCCAGCCGATGGCCTGTTGTAGCAGCTGTCCCATTCCCGGCCAGGCGTAGATTGCCTCGATGTAGATCGAGCCGCCTAGCATGTATCCAAATTGCACGCCGATCACGCTGACGAGCGGGATGGCGACATTCCGGAGAACATGCTTCAGGTAGATCGTTCGAGGCTGCAGGCCCTTACTGTGGGCCGTTCGGATGTAGTCTTCGCTACGGACCTCCAGCACGGTGGAGCGGGTCATGCGAAGGATCTGGCTGGAGACAGCCAGCCCGAGCACAAAGGCCGGCAGAACGACCGAAGTAAGCTCATCGCGGCCGAAGGCAGGAAACAAACCCAGCCGTACGGCAAACACAAGCATCAAGATAAGGGCAAGCCAGAAGTTGGGGATGCTCTGACCGAGCAGACCGATAAAGCGACCGATCGAGTCGAGAGCACTTCCGGGATTCAGGCCGCCGACAAGTCCCAGGGGTATGCCGACGACGAGGGCCATGAGCAATCCAACGCCGGCCAGTTCGACCGTTGCCGGCAAACGGCCCAGCACGAGCGGCAACGCCGGGGACCCGTAGTGCAGAGAGTTGCCGAAATCGCCCACGGCGGCACCGGTAAGGAAGTCCCAGAACTGGACCCCGAGAGGCCGGTTGAAGCCCATGGCTTCGCGAAAGGCCTCGATCTGCTCGGGGGAGGCCTCTCGCGACATCATGAGTGAGGCCGGGTCCCCGGTGACGCGCAACATGAAGAAGGCCAGCGTCATCACGCCGAGAAGGAGCACGATCGACAGCGCCAGCTTGGACAAGAAGTACCGCAGCATGCGTGTCTCCCCCAGACGAGCAGCGCAGGGGCTATCGAGTGCGAGTGATCAATGAGCCGACGAGCCGATCAGATTGACACCCCGGCGGCATCGGGCAACAACCTGCCACCCCGGCAAAGAACCAGCGCTATGTATGCGCGGGGCCACTCCGGGCACCGGAGGCGGCAATGTGCCCGTCCGTGCTTCCGGTTGTGAATCATACTGCGGTCCTGCCGAACGATGCCTTCTCGGCCAATTGCTCACCGAGGGACGACCGTTTGCAGCGCGAAGGACACAAGCGATTTCCGACCGCGTGCGCGCAGGGGGGAGGGCCGGCCAGCACCCTCCCCCCATGGCTGCGGGACTCACCACCAATTGCACCCGTGCAGTCCCGCCGAGCATCTCATCTCTGGTTCGGTCTGGTGGCTTGTGTTGATGCGATTACTGACCTGCGCCCACCGAGACCGACGTGAAGTACGCCAACTCCGAATGCCGCGGGCTGTAGCCCTCGACTCGATCCCGGAGGGCCTCAAACGTGAAGGGCTCGTACAGGTAGATGAAAGGCGGATTGTCCTGCATGTAGACCTGCAGTTCCTCGTAGAGCGCCTTGCGCTTGCCGGCATCGACCTCCTGCGAGATCGACTTGAGCAAGGCGTCGATCTTAGGATCGCTCCATGAGGAGTAGGCCGCGTCGTTCCCGCCGAGGGCGCCGTACAAGCGGTTGTAGGCCTCGCCGCTCGTGTCAGCCCATGCGTCACCGAAGAGAGGCGGGAGCTGCTTCTTGGCCTCCAGGTCCCAGTACTGACCCGATTCCATGATGTTGAGGTTGATTTTGATACCCACGGCCTCCAGGTATCCCGCCAAAGCTTGGCAGACCTCCTCAAAGGAGCTGTAAGACCCGGCAGGGCAGGCCATGTCCATCTCGAACCCGTTGGGGTAGCCCGCCTCCGTCAGAAGTTGCTTGGCCTTCGCGGGGTCGTAGGCGAAGGGCTTGACATTTCCGTATCCCATCTCGCCCGTAGCAACGTAGCCGGAAGCGCGCTTGCCGTAGCCGTTGAACAGGGCCTTGATGATCGCGTCCACGTCGACGGCGTAGTTCATCGCCTGCCGGACCTTGGCCTCCATCGTCGGCTTGCCCAGGCCGGTGGTCATGTTGTTGAAGGCGATGTAGTAAATGCGGGAGAGCGCATATTCCTTGGTTTTGATCCCCGCGGCGTTTTTGAGGCTCTCGGACTCCTCGGCGGTCAACCGCGTGACGATGTCAAGCTTGTCCGTCTGCAGGCCAGCCACGCGTGTCGCCGATTCCGGAACGAAGCGGAAGATCAGCGTCTCGACTTTGGGGAGTCCCGGCTGCCAGTAACTGGGATTCGCCTTGTAGGTCAGATGATCACCCTTGACCCACTCGACGAACTCAAAGGGGCCGGTGCCCACGGGATTCTGCTGGAAACCCTCGACGCCGACCTTGTCCATGTACGCCTTCGGGATGATCGACCAGAAGTCCCACATGGTCACGAGCAGGAGGGGCTTGGGGCCGTCCGTGGTGACTTTGACCGTGTAGTCATCGAGCTTTTCAACTGCGCTGGCGATGGTGTAGCGATCTGGCCATTTGGATTTCGCGGGATCCTTGCCGTATTCCCAGGTCGCAACTACATCGTCGGCCGTGAAGGGATCGCCGTTGTGGAACGTGACGCCTTTGCGCAGGTGGAACGTGTACTGTGTCCCATCGGCTGAGACGTCCCAGCTTTCCGCAAGCGAAGGAGTGATATTCCCCTCATCATCCAGCTGCACAAGAGGATCGTACAGCTGCGAGGCCGCCGTGTCCGAGTTCATGTCCGGCGTATTGGGGATGTAGATCGACGCGGGTTCGCCCGAGAGGGCCACACGGAGCGTCCCCAGCGGTTTGGGGACTGGAACGGCGGTGGGGGGAGGTGCTTCGGTGGGGGGAACTGGAGAACTCGCGACCGTCGTTGGCTGAGGGGTCGCCTGGCCACAAGCGGTCAGCAACGACACCAGCACGACGATGGTCATGGAAAGAGCAGACATCCGTTTCATTGGGCATCCTCCTCATAGGTTTCTTGGCGGCTTGGTGTGGAAGGGCGGTCCGATGCAGTTCTTTTCACCTCCTTGTGCAATTGCGCAGTCCGGATCAGGCGGCAGATGGCTAAGAGCGACCCGCGGCTTCGGGTAACGCCCGAGGACTCTTGGATCGTCTATAGGTGCCTGGGATGCAGACAGGTCGGTGTGGAATTGCCTCGAATCGTCGGGCAGGGGGGCAGGCGGCGTCACATGCCCCCGAAGAGATGGGGCACCGCAAACAGTATGTCGGTTGTTTCGCGCGGGCGGGGGATGGTTGGCAGGGCACCGTGTCCGCCATCGGATCAGTGGGTGATCTCCATAGCGTCCGTCGGCCGGCCAGGTATCTGCCATGGAGAAGGATTATCCGCTGCGATCGCGGGGCTTGCCGGCTACCGGAGAGCGTTAAGCCCATGCCCAGCCTAGACTCCGCAGAGCCCATTCTCATTGCCGGTGGTCCCCACCCCGATGAGGGACATCACAGGGGCCGGATCTCATGGCCGATCTCCGGTGAAACGACGTGACACTCTGCCAAGGTGTTCCTATCGCAGAGCCGCTCATCGGCTCCCGGAGATTCCTGAGAGCAGCGAATTGCGCATTGCGAAATTACTTTTCGTATTGTATAATGGAAACGCGACGATGTCAACGTGGCAAGATAGGCAGTTTTTGTAGGTTCTTCGCCCGGGGAGGGCTGCCCCGGTGGGGCGCCGCCCATCTAGCCGGTTGTTGGCGGTAGGTTAATTGGCCTCATGAGGGAGACCATGGTCACACGCGGACATCCCGCCTTGACAACTGAGAAAGCCAGCAGGCAGCGGCTCATCCAGTCACTGCAACGGGCAATGAGCATGCTCGAGTACGCGGCAACCCAGCCAACCGGCGTGTCATTGTCGCAGGTTGCCGGCCACGCTAAGTTGCATCCATCGACCACGCACCGCATTCTTGCCACGCTGGCGGCGGGCGGCTATGTGTCGCGCGACCCGGCTACCAGAATGTATCGGCTCGGGCCTTCCTTGATCGGCCTGGGCGAGGCCTCTCGTGCCCAGGCCGGGGCCACCCCTCAGATCAGGGCGATTCTCGGACGCCTCGCCGAGGAGTCCGCCGAGTTGGCCAACTTCGCCGCCCTGGATGGATTGATGGCGGTATACGTGGCCCAGGCACAGCCCGGTCCTGGCCCCGTCACGATATTCACGCGCATGGGGACGCGTGTGCCCCTCCATTGCACAGGTGTAGGCAAGGCAATGCTCGCCTTCTTGCCGGACATCTACTCAAAGGCGCTGATCGATGCTGGTCTGAAGCGGCATACTGAGTCGACGATCGTAAAACCCCTCCAGCTGGACCTGGAACTCAGGCGAATCCGGCAGGATGGATATGCCATTGATAACGAGGAGTACGAGGTCGGCGTCAGGTGCGTGGCCAGCCCGTTGCGGAACCGGGCCGGCGCGGTTATCGGGGCGATCAGCGTTTCTGGGCCGTCAACGCGGATGAGCTCGGAACGGCTCCCGCGATTGGCCAAGCTCGTGCTGGACGTAGCTCACACACCATGGACTCAACTCGATGGAGGACCAGGCACCGAGTAGCCGCCAGGGAGTCGGCCTCTTGGACTGGCACTTGCTGTGCCCGTGCGCGCTCTACTTCAAGAGGGGCGCGGAAGGCCGGGCGCAACCTCGAGGGAGACAACACCATGAAATCCATGTACACCGAACTAGATCCGCCCACGCGTCTACTTCTCGGTCCTGGGCCGAGCATGGTTCATCCCCGAGTCCTTCGCGCGATGTCCGCTCCCTTGCTCGGGCATCTCGATCCCCAGTTCGTCGCCCTGATGAACGAGGTGCAGGACCTCCTTCGCTTCGTGTTCGAAGCTCCCGATGCGCTGACGATCCCCGTCTCGGGAACGGGCAGCGCCGGGATGGAGGCGGCGCTGTGCAGCTTCATTGAAGAAGGGGATCCCGTCCTCGTATGCATCAACGGCTACTTTGGCGAGCGGATGCTTGACATGGCCACGCGCTACCGGGCCGACGCCCAGCGCATCGACGTCCCGTGGGGACAGGTCTTTTCGCCCAAGCAGATCGATGAGGCGCTCAAAGCCCGTCCTGCAAAGATCGTGACGATTGTCCACGCCGAGACTTCGACTGGAGCCTTGCAGCCCCTGGAGGAGATAGCGGAGGTGGCCCACCGACACGGTGCCCTCTTCCTGGTCGACACCGTCACCTCGCTGGGCGGTATCCCCGTGAAAATGAAGGAAGTGGGTATCGATATCTGCTACAGCGGGACGCAGAAGTGCCTGAGTGCGCCTCCGGGCTTAGCCCCGCTCGCGATGAGTCCCCATGCCGTGGATGTCCTCAAGGCGCGCAAGTCCAAGGTGGCCAACTGGTACCTGGACATGACGCTCATTCTCAAGTACTGGGGTCCGGAGCGCACGTACCACCATACTGCCCCCATTTCAATGAATTACGCGCTGCGCGAAGCGCTTCGCCTGGTGGAAGAAGAAGGGCTGACGGCGCGATTTGCCAGACACAGGCGTAATGCCGAGACGCTCTGGGAAGGGCTCGCCGCGTTGGATCTGACACCCCATGTTCCCATTGGCCATCGTCTGCCCAGCCTGACGACCGTCAGCCTTCCTGATGGATTGGATGAAGTTGGGTTGCGGAAGGCCCTGTTGGACGGCTACAACATCGAAATCGCAGGCGGCCTGGGTTCCTTCAAAGGTAAGGTCTGGCGGATCGGGCTGATGGGCTACTCCAGCCGGCCCGAGAACGTTGTCACACTCCTGGGGGCACTTGAGCGAATCTTGCCGAAGTAGCTCCAGCTTCAAGGCGCGAGCGCCTACGCCGAGCCGCCTGCAGCGCGGTCGTATTGGTCCAGACGCTGCTGGCCATCGGCGAACGTACCAAGGTCAGTTTGCCCTCTGTGCTTTGCCTGATGAGTGAAGTGGAGACTCGAGACAAGACCGAGGGAGGGCCGGAGTAAAGCGACTCTGGTTCATGGGTCGCGCTCATCGCAGGAGCAGCATGCTAGGGCTTCGAATGAAGGCCCGCGAAGGAGCTTGATTGGGGGAGTCGAGCCCGAGAATCCTTGCTTAGAAGGTATGTGAGCTTCAAGCCGTCCGGCCTCCGCTTGGAGGCCGGATGTGCTGTACGCCCAGCATGGGCGCTGACTTGGAAGGTGGAAGTCCTTCCCGGGGGTTGATGGCACCCACCGTAGCCAAGGGCAAGGGCGTCGCCGCGAGGCGGGGTCCAGAGGAAGCCGGAGGCA
>Ga0315288_10008937_pt1 | contig 12637 bp, 8 predicted proteins | sample YL17G11_20_MG_FD_203454 | JGI IMG/M metagenome (GOLD analysis project Ga0315288, IMG submission 203454) | Sediment microbial communities from Yellowstone Lake, YNP, Wyoming, USA - YL17G11_20 | ecosystem: Environmental > Aquatic > Freshwater > Lake > Sediment | place: USA: Wyoming | collected...
CCCTCCTTTGTTGTATGGCGGGTCTAGATAAATATCTACCTTACTTTTATAACTTTCTTGTATGAACATCAATGCTTGGAAATTTTCCGAATGGATTAATAAGCCATCCATTTGTGTTTCCATATCTTCAATGCTGGCTAATAATTGGTCGATAAAAGCATGCTCGAAAAACTTCGTATCCAGCACCAAAAACGAATTGGCTTTTAGAAACTTCACTGTCAGCGGCACACTGTAACCCGGCTTGAGCATATCGCCTTGAATTTCATCAATGGCAAACAGGCGCACCCATTCCTCTCGCTGGGCGTCGTTGGTGCAAATCTCGGGGTACAGCTCCTCGGTCACACGGTCGAGGGTGATACAGTAATTGGTCTCGACCACGAATTTCTTCTTCAGCCACAGTTTCTTTTGAAAGTCCTCGATCTGCGCCAGGAATGTGATGATCTTATGGGCGATGCTGCGCAAGGCCTTGATCTTACCCAAGTATTGCTCCACGCGCGGCGCGGTCTCGTCCTCGATGTCGTCCAGGCGCATCACTTCGTTCTTGATGTAAAAGTCCAGCTCGCGGCGCAGAAAGCCGCGCAGGTCTTTGTGAATGAAATAGTCGAAGGTGTTGCGGGCGGTGTAATCGACCAGGTGTTTTTCCAGCAGCGTGCGCCGCGGGTTGGCTTCTGTTGGCACAATGGTCTTCAGGTCAGTCGCCCAATCCACCGGCACACCTGCCAGGATGATCTCAACTGCCAGCGCATTGACCGTCTTCTGATCGCGTTTTTCTGGGTCAGCGCGGTACTCAAAACGGAGAACCAGGGCACCATCTTCAACTGCGATTGGGCTTTCTGTTGCCAGGATGAAGCGACGCTCATTATCGTTGGCAGCCTTGACGTTGTCTTTCTCAGTCTCGGCTTCAACAATCTTGAAGTGGGCAAGCCGACCGGAAGGTAGCTGAAAAGTATAATCACGGAAATTCTAAGTGGTTTTGACTTAATACTGGTCGGCGTTTGCCCAGTGCAGCTTGACTTCTTCGCCTTCATAAGGGATGGCATACACGCCCTCCTTATAACGGCGCATGGAGATAAAATCGCCTTTGTCGTAGTAGCGGCGGAAGAAGCTATATAGGTGGGAATAAACCTCATTTTCCAGTGCGCCGGTATCCACGCTGTAATTGGCAAGTTCCTCGCGTATTTCTCTCACCCTGGGTGCCTGGTCGGGGACAACTCCCAAAGTCTGGGCGCCTTGAATGGCTTTCTGAAGCTCGGCTTCCATCGTCTTTTTATCTGCCGGGCGATACTGGGCAAATGCCTCGCGCACTTGTGGCAATAATTCTTTATCCAGGAAGCGAGTGATCTCGTCACGCTTCTGGTTCATAATACGGTAAATGCCAAAGTCCAGGTCGGCTTGATCAAGTTGGAATAATTCCTTCAGAAGAGTACTCAGTTTTTCATAGGGTGTGGGCATCCGGCGCTCCTTGTTGATCATCGTAGAGGAACAAATCGTTTTGTATAACAGATTTTCTATTTTTTGTTATACAACAGAACTAAGACTGAAGTAAGAAATACAGTTTTTCAAATAAAAATACTTCCGGCGACCTTCCAGTAGGTTTTTTTAACGTAGTCAAGATACCCTCTTTTTTCAACCGTGTAACAATGCGGTGTGCAGTTTGGATGTTCAAGTTGGAGATTTGCACAAAATCGGAACTGCGAAAGATCGGCATACTGAATAACGAGTCCAGCACTTTGATCACATAGGGTGAATTCGATATACTGGTGATACGTTCTTTCATTTCTCTATAGAGATTTAAAACTTGATTGGCTTTTTCTGTATTTCTCCTGGATTGAACGGTTACTGCATCCAAAAAGAAACATACCCATTGCTCCCAATTCCGGTATTGAGAGATCGCTGCCAGGTTGTACATATAGTCACCCCGATGCTCATCAAAATATTCACTGATGTAAAACATCGGTGATTGTAGACGCTTTTTCCACCAGAGAAATAATGGGATTAATATTCGACCCGTGCGGCCATTACCATCCATGAACGGGTGAATCAGTTCAAATTGTGCGTGCATCAAGGCAGTTTGAATAATCACTTCTTGATCATAACCTTCCAAATATCTGAACAAGTTTTCCAAATGGAAATCCAAACCTAAAGGCTCAGGTGGAATAAAAGAAGCCTCTTCCATTGAGCAATTTTTTGCTCCAATCCAAACTTGTTCTTTACGAATTTCTCCCGGTCGTTTATCTTTTCCACGCACTCCCTGCAGGAGGTCTCTTTGTATGGCGCAAATCATCGTGATGTTAAACGGCATATCCCGATTGAGCCAGTCTTTCGCCTGACGAGTGGCTTTCCGATAGTTTAAGACCTCAATGATATCATTTTGTTTAGAAAGACTATCTGGCTTGAGATCAACCTCAAATTTCAGCACTTCATCAATCGTTGTCACAGTGCCTTCGATCCGGGAAGACAAGACAGCCTCCTTGGTTTCCAATGGAGATAGGAAGATCGCCGGATTAATCATTGATTCGAGAATGCCGTTGTAATATGCCAGAGCCGCGCTGGCCTCACTAACATTAATAATCAGTTTATACAAATTCCATTTAGATACATCAACCGGCAATTTTTCTGGTATATATGGTTGCATAGGATTCCCAATAAAGTTCTCAATCGAATTGTTTACTCGTAGCGGTAGTGTATCAGTTATGATAAACAAATCTAATTGTATATCACTTTTCTAAAAAAGTGTTATACAAAATTATAGCACTTTCCAGGCAATCGTGAATAACGGTTCCAGCGTGGTTTTCTGGGTCATGCGCCGTTCCAGCGCAGAGATCAGATCATCCCGTTTTTGAGCGATTTCATCTTCCAGGTCAAAGATCTGCTGGCGTTGGCGACGCTTTTTCTTCTCTAGTTCGCGAATTTTTGCCTGCATTTCTCGCTGTTCTTCCATAGTGGTTGCCAAGCGTGCCTGGCGGTTCAGGGCTTTAATTTGCTGTTTGGTGTCCTTCAGTCTTTTTCGGCAGCCAGGATCATATCCTCAGCCCATTTTTCGAGCCGTTCGCGTGCTTCGCTGAAATGGCGGTTATTTTATTCCAGAGACCGGCTGATGGTTGCCTCCGTATGGCGATGGGCTTCCGAATCCAAACGCGCTTGCGTATGCTCTAACCATGGGATTGCATCCTGGGTAACTGCCTGACAATGGAAAAGCTTTTCAAAGGTTTCTTGATCCAATGAATTTCCTTGTTCGTCGAACCCGGAGAAGATGATGTATTCTTCTCTCTCGAACGAATCGATCACTAACTGTTGCACGGTAAGCCATCCAGATTTCTTTTTCAGGTTTTCGATAACCGAAATCTTTACGGGATGGTGGGTAATATCGAAGGTTAATGTAGAAATTGGGGTGAGTTGGTCTTTTGCTGCTTGCAAGACATATTCGCCAAGCGGATGAGAAAGACGGTAAAGAAATTCGCCGCTTATATTCTGTTGGTTTTTAGAAATCAAATGGTAGCGCCCCGGACGAAAATCATCCCAATCAGACTCAGGCAAGTCAAAGGTAAGATCATGGTCATCAAAGGCCGCTTTTCCTTCCAGAATGGCCTTGGTGACCAGCCAGAACATCTCCGAGAAACGATCCAGACGCTCTCGCGCTCCTGTCAGGTTGGCGCGCAGGCGGGCGTGTACATCCTCATCAAAGTTTTCCAATAGTATCTGGCGAGTATCTTGAATACGGCTCGCAATGGTCTGGTCAAGTTCAGCCTGTAGCGTCTGGAAGGCGCGCTCTATTTCCTCTAGTGAGCGGCATTGCTGGTAAATATCCAGAATGCGGCGTTCAAAATCAATTCCAGATTCGATGCTACCCAAGACTTCATCGGAGGCGCCAAAGACACCGTCAAAGAGTTTGAACTTTTCCTTGAGCAATTCATAGACACGCTGATCGGCGGCATTGCGCTCATTGAGAAAGTTGATCACAACCACATCATATTTCTGACCATAGCGGTGACAGCGCCCGACACGTTGTTCAATTCTCTGGGGATTCCAGGGCAGATCAAAGTTGATCACTAATGAGCAGAACTGCAGGTTAATCCCTTCTGCGGCAGCCTCCGTGGCGACCATGATACTGGCCTGGTCGCGGAAATGCTCGATGATGGCGGTGCGGACGTTCACTGCCCGCGAGCCTTCAATGCGACCGGAATCCCGATTCGCCTCCAGCCAGCGTTCGTAAATCTGGGTAGACTCAGGATCGGTATTGGTGCCGTTGTAGACAACGACTCTACCAGCATAACCGTTAGCGTCCAGAAAATCTTTGAGGTAGGTCTGGGTGCGGCGTGATTCGGTGAATATCACCGCTTTTTGCGCAGCGCCCATCTCAGCCATCTTCCCGAAACCTATCTCCAGTGCCTTGAGCAGCGCACGCGTTTTGGTATCTACGCCAATACTGCGCGCCCAGCGGATATATTGATCCAGCTCAACGATTTCGGCATCGAGTTTCTTGCGATCGATTGACGTTTCATGTGTCTCTGGCTGCGCCGGTAATTCTTCCTGCTCATCTTCACCGAGAATCTCATCCAGCAATTCATCTTCCATCTCCTCATCCGATATGATCTGTTCGGCTAAAGGAATATTCGTCGTGTTTTTCTCACGCACGGCAATCAAACGGTTGCGCATGACCTCCAATGTGCCAGCCACTGCCTGAGAGGAAGAAGCCAGCAGCTTACGGACGACCAGCGTCGTGAGGTGGCGTTGCTGCTGCGGAAGAGAATACGTATCCGGGTGCTGTAAGAAGGCCGAAATGGCTTCGTAAAGGTTTTGCTCATTCACGGTTGGTTGGAAAGGACGGGTGATCAGTTTGCGTTCGGTAAATTGGATATATTCCAATACTTGCCGCCGGAGAGTACGGGTGCAGAAGAATTTTAAACGATCGCGCAGATCTCCCAGGTCCCCGTCGGTATTCATATATTGGGTGCGATAAGAAGGTAAATCGCCAAATATGCGCTCATCAATTATGGTTGAAAGGCCATACAACTCTAAAAGTGAGTTTTGTAACGGCGTGGCGGATAATAAGACTTTGCGGTAGTCTTCCACTGCCCAACGGATACGCTGCCCCATCTTATTGCTTTGGCGATAGGCATTGCGCAATTTATGCGCTTCATCTATGACAACAAGATCCCAGGGAATGGCCCGAATTTCTTCAGCGTTCTTGCTGGCATAATTTAAAGATGTCATCACCACTTTCTTGGAGTCAAACGGCATCGGGTTACCGGATCGCTTGCTTTCGTTGTAAGATTTAGCATCCAAGACTTCACAGGAGAAGTTAAATTTCTCGGTCAGTTCCAGTGCCCACTGTTTACGGATCGAAGCTGGACAGATGACGAGCAACTTGCGCTTACGCTCTGCCCAATACTCGCATAGTACGATACCTGCTTCAATCGTCTTGCCTAAACCGACTTCATCAGCTAATAGGACACCCTTAGAAACAGGTGAACGAACAGCAAAAAGAGCCGCTTCAATCTGGTGAGGATTTAAATCAACGCAGGCATCGAATAAGGAACGAGATAAACGCTCAACTCCCACTCCCCCCTGGCGAGTCAATTCATACGCATAATATTTTGCGTGGTATGGTGTGCTCATATCCATGTTAACCTGGGGTGGCTCCCTTTAGCCTGACAACAAAAGGGACAGTATAAAGAGGGACTCACCCTTTCTAAATTTATCAAAGTATCGTAACCCGTAACCTGATTATAATACACATCTGTAGTTCGATAGTCCAATGACCGGTCAGGGCACGTTTAGTGTAGAGCGATCCTTCGGTAAGCTCAAGGCACAGGTTTAGGGCGGGGCAAGCCACCCTTTTCTGCAGTGATCTTGAACTGTCCTGCGAGAAGCTGGGGGCTAAAGTGCGATTCCATACTATAAGTGGCAAGCAGTTGTTGCAAATGTCTAACCTGGTGTGGCAGCAGAAGGCAAGAAAATCCATCAGTATGCAAATATCCCTTATTGGGATACTAGAAGCTTGTATTATTTCTTATTTTGGGATATATTAACCATGCGAGTTCATAACTCAGAAAAAATAATCGCATTTGGAGAAAAATTCCCGGATGCCAAATCTGCCCTTGAAGCATGGTTGGCAGAAGCAAATGATGCAATTTGGAAAACGCCAGCAGATGTAAAAGCACGCTATCAACAAGCAAGTCTAATCCACGGAAATCGAGTTGTTTTTAATATCAGAGCTAACAATTACCGGTTAATTGTCAAGATTAATTACCCGTATAGGATAATAGAAATCCGATTTATTGGCGCCCACGCAGAATACGATCGGGTTAACGCAGAGACAATATGATGAACGCTAAAATTCTTAAAACAGATCTCGAGTATCAACAAGCACTTGCGCGCCTATCGGCGCTCATGGATGCTGAGTATGGGTCTCCCGAAGGCGAGGAGCTTGAACTACTTTCATTCCTCCTGGAAAAATATGAGAAAGAACATTTCCCGATCGATTTGCCAGATCCTATCGAAGCGATTAAGTTCCGCATGGAGCAGCAGGGGCTGACCCGCAAGGATCTGGAAGCATACATCGGCACTCAAAGTAAGGTATCGGAAGTGTTGAACAGAAAGAGACCGCTTAGCCTGGCGATGATCCGCGCCCTGCATGACGGGCTGGGCATCCCGGCAGAAGTGCTTTTGCAGGAACCCGGTAGGGAATTAGATGAATGCGCATACAATTATCGGGATTATCCATTCAATGAAATGTATCGAGACGGTTATTTTCACCCATTCAATGGTACCCTGGCCGAGGCAAGAGAACACTCAGAGGAACTTCTAAGGCTTCTTTTCTCCAACTCACAAAACACGACCCAGCGTAGAATATACTGTCGAAATTCAGATCAGCAGGTAGATGAAAAGGCATTGGCTGCCTGGCAAGCCAGGGTATTGAATTTGGCCATCGACCAGGATTTGCCTGCTTGTATACACGAGAAAATAACGATAGAATTCATGCGTGAAGTCGTAAGACTCAGTTATTTTTCTAAAGGCCCATTATTGGCAATCGAATATCTTAACAAAAGAGGAATTCATGTTATCGTTCAAGCGCATCTTCCCCATACTTATCTGGATGGGGCTTGCTTCAAGTCACCCTCAGGACGCCCGATTATTGGAATCACATTGAGACACGACCGGCTGGATCATTTCTGGTTTACGCTGCTTCATGAACTGGCACATATCAATCTTCATCTGGGCAATCATGACCTTGCCTTTTTTGATGATACTGAAGATAAGTTGACCCATTCTGCCGCTCCTGAGGAAATTGAAGCCAATGATCTTACTGCTGATAGCTTAATTCCTAACGAGATGTGGGAACAGGAGAAAAAAGATTTACTGAATACAAACCGCGTGACGAAAATCAAGGAATTTGCAGATAAACTGGAGATTTCCCCGGCAATTGTTGCCGGAAGAATCCGGTGGGAAAAGAACAACTACACCATTTTTCCTCACTTGATTGGGAATAAAACCGTAAGAAAGTTGTTCTTCCCAAATAACTAACCGAAATGACACAAATCCAATCTGCCCTGACCAATCTCTTTAAGAAGCACCGCATCGTCTTTTGGTACGACACGAAACGGGAATTACGGGGGGAGTTTGAAGCCCTGATCCTGCCTGGGATTGAGGTGATCGAACTAGCCAACAACGAATTCAGCGTCAAACACCGCATCCTGCGCCAGTTCCCTGAGCAGAAGTTCCTTCTTTACCGCGCCGGCCCGCCCCCGCCCGATCTGGAAAACTGGCTGCTGGATGTGCAGCTTGCAGTTGGCGAGTTGCGCGCCGATCAAAGCGCGCTGTGGCTGAGTGAACTGAGTCTTGGACTGGAATTTATGGAAGTCATTCAAGCGCAGGTGGAATTTTTCAGCGCAGAAAAACGGCGTATGGCGCTGAAGGCGCTGCTTAGCCCGGACGACACCGCGGGTGTGCTGCGCTTGAAAATGCTGGCGATTTGCAGCGATGCCGAGCCGAGACTGGACGAGATCCTTGAAGCATTACTGGCAGAATTAGCGGAAAAACGGGACGAAAAGATCGCTCTGATTCAGCAGTGCAGCCTGGATGATTTCCTTTGGGAACGGCTGGGGCGCATATATCGGTACCAATCCAATACAGCCGGTATTCAGGACTTTACCATCGAACTCTTCAAGTCCTGCTACGCACTCGGTCTGGGTCAAACGGCTAAATTTAACAATGATGCAATGGTATTCTTGAAACGCTGGAAAGACAGCATCAGCCACCACCAGGCTTTTGAAACGCTGTCCAACGAGTACGCCACAATATTAAATATCAAGCAAGATCTCCAGCACCAGGATTATCGCAACCTGGTGGAAATCGATCTCTTCAGCTTGATCGATCAAAAAATCATCAGCGAGCTGGCTCGCACAGTTGCTGACCGCACCATCTCAGCCGGTGATTGCAATGTCATCATCCGGCAGCGGCGCCGCAGCCATTGGTATAAAGACTTTCAGCATCTCTACAAAGCCATCGACTATGCAGCCCAGTTTATCCAGGCACTGGAGCAATCTAACCTGTCCATGACCTCACTGGCGGATGGCGTGCAGCGCTATACCAAGAATTGGTACCGGCTGGACCAGTTATATCGAAAAGTCATCTTCCATACCCGCAAATCCGGGCAAATATCCATTCTGGAAAGTATGGTTGAGCTGGTAGAAAATCTGTACAGCAACAATTATCTCTTGAAGCTGAACAACAACTGGCAGCAGATGGTAGACACTTGCCAGGTTTGGGAGGCAGCACCATACCCCTTGCAACGCCTATTCTACGATAAGTGGGTTGCGCCCTTCCTTCAAAACAAGAAGAAGGTGTATGTGATCATATCCGATGCTCTGCGTTTTGAGATCGCAGACGAATTCCTCAGCCTGGTGCGGCATGAGGATCGTTACGATGCCCAGCTTCTGCCAGCATTGTCCATGCTGCCCAGTTGCACTCAGCTTGGTATGGCAGCTTTACTTCCCAACAAAGAGATCATGTTTGCCGACAATGATAGCGGGGCGGTTATTGTCGATGGAACTCCCACACAGGGGACTCCCAATCGGGATAAAATTCTAAAACAAGCCACCCATGGAAAGGCAGCCGCCATGCGGGCAGAAGATTTGCTCGCCATGAATAAAGAGACCTGCCGTGAGTTGCTGCGCGACAACGAGGTCGTTTATTTTTACCATAACCGCATTGACTCGGTTGGCGATAAAAAGGAGTCGGAAGAACGTGTCTTTGAGGCAGTCGAAGAGGCGTTGGAAGAATTAATAACTATAATCAAGAAACTGACCGCCGCCAACGCGACTAACCTGCTGGTCACGTCCGACCACGGCTTTATTTATCAGAACCATGCCATTGACGAGAGCGATTTCTCTGCGGCTGAAGTGAGCGGGAAACCGGTTTTGTTCTTCGAGCGGCGTTTTGTCCTGGGGAAAGAACTGGCGCCCCACCCCAGCCTCAAAAAGTTCAAAGCGGTAGGTGTCGGGCTGGTCGGTGATATGGAGATTCAGATCCCAAAATCCATCACCCGCCTGCGCCTGAAGGGTTCGGGCAGCCGTTATGTACACGGGGGAGCAGCGCTTCAGGAAGTGGTTGTCCCAGTGATCCAGATCAACAAGAAGCGCGAAAGCGATGTGACCAAAGTGAGCGTGGATATCTTGCGGGGGGCGGCATCGATCATTACGGCCGGGCAATTCTCGGTATCCTTCTACCAGGTTAAGCCTGTGGGCGCTAAAGTTCACCTGCGCAAGCTGCGAGCCGGCATTTACACTTTGTCTGGAGATTTGATCTCCGACCTGCATGAGCTGGTCTTCGATCTGGAATCTGAAAACCCACGCGAACGAGAATTCCAGGTGCGGTTTATGTTCACGCGGGAAGCCAACCAGGTGAACAATCAGGAAGTCGTCCTGCGCCTGGATGAACAGGTACCCAACACTTCCCATTACCAGGAATACAAGTCGGCGCGTTACACGATGCGCAGATCCTTCACCAGCGATTTTGATTTCTAAATGGAAAAGCAACTATGAATCGTCTTGATCAAATCATAAATGAACACTTTCCTGGCTTAGTCGTACGTAAGGACCTGGTTAAAACAGTGAAGGGCAATGCTATCGTGCCGACGTATGTACTGGAATATTTGCTGGGTCAGTATTGCGCCACATCGGATGAAGCCAGCATCCAATCCGGTATTGAGACGGTCAAGGAAATCCTGCGCAAGCATTACGTACACCGCAACGAAGCGGGGCTGATCAAGTCTGTCATCCGTGAACAGGGGCGCCATAAAGTCATTGACAAGATCGGTGTAGCGCTCAACGAGAAGGCGGATGTCTACGAGGCAGAATTTTCCAACCTGGGGATTAAGAAGGTACTGGTGGATACCGATACGGTCAAGAAGAACCCAAAGCTGCTGGTCAGCGGGGTCTGGTGTATCGCCGATCTTGAATACCAATTTAATGAAGACAAAAGTGCATGCCCGTGGATCATGAACTCGTTAAAGCCGATCCAATTGTCCCATTTTGAGTTGGATAGTTATCTTAAAGCCCGGCAACAGTTCAGCACGGACGAATGGATCGATCTTCTTATCCAAAGTATTGGCTTCAACCCAGAGTTATTTGGGAAACGCAGCAAGCTGCTGCAACTCGTACGCCTGATCCCTTATTGCGAACGCAATTACAACCTGATTGAGTTAGGACCGAAGGGAACGGGTAAGTCGCATATCTATTCCGAGTTTTCACCGCACGGGATATTGCTCTCAGGCGGTGAGGTAACCGTGCCGAAGTTGTTTGTGAACAACACAACAGGCCGAATTGGATTGGTAGGTTATTGGGATGTGGTTGGTTTTGATGAGTTTGCCGGGAAAAAGAAGCGCATTGATAGAGCCCTGGTAGATATTATGAAAAACTATATGGCAAACAAATCATTTTCCCGCGGTGTGGAAACCCTGGGGGCTGAGGCATCGATGGCTTTTGTCGGCAATACCCAGCACACGCTGCCCTATATGCTTAAACATGCCGACCTGTTCGATGAACTACCGGAACAATACTACGATTCTGCTTTCTTAGACCGCCTGCATTTTTACATCCCCGGTTGGGAAGTGGACATTATCCGGGGAGAAATGTTCTCGGAGGGTTATGGTTTTGTGGTCGATTACCTGGCAGAAATCCTGCGAACTTTCCGCGACCATGATTTTCATCAAAAGTACAGCCAACATTTTCAACTCTTCAGCGAGATCTCCACCCGCGATCGAGACGGCGTCAACAAGACATTTTCCGGCATGTTTAAGATCCTCTTTCCGCATGGCGAAGCTACAAAAGAGGAGATCGAAATGCTGCTTCGATTTGCCATAGAAGGGCGAAAACGGATCAAAGACCAATTGATGCGCATTGATTCAACCTACGCCATCGTCCGATTCGGCTACACGGCTGTGGATGGTGGGCAAGAGCGATTGGTTAAGACATTGGAAGAAGAACAGTATCCACAACATTATCGCTCCCAAGTATTGGGATCATCTGGAGGCTACTCCGAAGGAATAGAAGCACCCCTAGCTTTGGAGAGAGCAGTTACTACCCCCATACCCTCCTTGAAAGAAGGACAGATTACCATCCAGGAAAACCAGCGGGGTGTTTCTTATGATGACCTGTTTGGACCTTATCTAATAGAGGCGAAGAAAATCATCATCACCGACCCTTATATCCGCATGTTTTATCAGGCACGCAACTTGATGGAGTTACTGGAAACCATAACCAGGCAAAAATCAGAAGATGAAGAAGTGGAAGTACACCTGATCACTTTCGAAGATAATTTCAACCCTGAAAGCCAGGCGGAGTTCCTGCAAAAGATCCAAGAGAATAGCGCTCCCGCGGGTGTCCAATTTACGTGGGAATTCATGGAGGCGCAATCCATCCATGCCCGGCACATTGTTACGGATCATGGATGGAAAATCCTGGTGGATAGGGGACTTGATATCTTCCAACGCTATGATATGAGCGATGACTTCTCTATCGCCAATCGCTTGCAACGATATCGTCCTTGCAAAGCCTTTGAGGTAACATATTTGAGGATGGAAAATAAAGTAGAACCACTGAAAAGCTGAGAAAAATGAAAGCGCTGAAAAGAAAGTTTGTCCATGATATCCATTTCTGCAGTGATCTTGAAGTGTCCTGCGAGAAGCTGGGGGCTAAAGCGCCTATTCCTTCACCATAATTGGCGAAGCTATTGATTTGAAGGATGAATACGATTTCAGTAAAGCGAAAAGAAACGCTTTAGACCCTTTGCCATACAGAAAAACCCGCATCACGATCCGGATAGGTACTGATATCCTGGATTGGTTTCGCAGCGAGGTAGATGCGGTGGTTGGGCGGCAATTATCAAACGTTGATCAATTATGCCCTGCGTGAGTATATTCAAAACCGTCAAGAACCGTTAGAAGAAATCCTACGCCGGGTGGTGCGATAAGAATTACACAGCGTCGCAGGATAATTACGTCCTCCCACTCAATCGCCAATCTAATGCCGTATAACGCTGCGCCACCTTATTATTCTTCACCGCGATGGCGATGGCGCGCTTGTTCCCCACCAGCACCACCAATTTCCTGGCACGCGTCACGGCGGTGTAGAGC
>Ga0315288_10008943_pt1 | contig 12633 bp, 9 predicted proteins | sample YL17G11_20_MG_FD_203454 | JGI IMG/M metagenome (GOLD analysis project Ga0315288, IMG submission 203454) | Sediment microbial communities from Yellowstone Lake, YNP, Wyoming, USA - YL17G11_20 | ecosystem: Environmental > Aquatic > Freshwater > Lake > Sediment | place: USA: Wyoming | collected...
CGGTCGCCTCCGGCTCCCTGCGCCCCCGCTGGCGTGCCGACGCCGATCAGCGCTGGACTTGCAGGGGATGGACTCTCATAATCCCTGGACCAAAGAATGGGGGCAGGTCACTTGACAGCGTCTTGGAAAGCGAGCGAAAGCAGGGCTACCAACTTGATGATTTTCTGATTCCGCTCTTCACACAGTTAAAGAACGGACTCACACCAGAGAACAGAGAGATCATGGACGTTCTGCGCGACCGGGCTTATGTCAAACGCACCCGATGGTATCCCATCAGACAGGCCCAGCCGCTTTTTCCTCTCTATCCCCATGATCTTGCTCCTCCCATGATAGAGGAAACCCTGCGAGAGCACGAACAATTCATCTACCAACTGGCAAGACTGGGAACTTCGCTTGGGTATGAGATATGGGTCGGAAAGAATGAACAGAATAAGAGCGACATATTACAGAGAATGAGCATCCGTAGGCTGGAAATCCCCGGCCTAAGCGAGAAGTTTATCGCGCAGAACCGCGTAGACCAGATTGACCTATTGTGGCTGAATGCGGATAAGGGCAGTTACGTTGCCTTTGAGGTGGAGAACTCAACCGGGATCGCTCCTGGGATTCTGCGACTGGCCAACCTCGCGGAAGGCATGAAACACCTTAACATCCCAACTTACGTGGTCTTCCCAGACAAGTTTCGAGGCAAGGCACAAAGGATTTTTGATTCCCCGGGTGGCCATAAGTTGGGAAGCAAGAATAGGCGTTTTATTGTCTATTCCAAATTGCTCCACCACATTGACCTTCTCAACAAGAGCGTAATAGAACCCGCGGGACTTCTTGAAGCAGTTTCAGAGAGAGCATAACGTATTCTATTTCCGTTTTCGGGTTTCCGGGGACCTGGAATTCCGGGGCATGGACACAATACTCAATCCGGAGGGCGACCTTGAGAAATAAGTATCGTGTCCCCCGAACTCCCCGTCTTTCGCAGCGATTAGACATATCGAGGCGCAACGGTGAAATCCTCTGGCACAACGCCATCTGAGCGCTATTTGGCTCACCTATGTAAGGGCACGTTTCTAAACCTTTGGAGTTACCCTAACATCTTCCGTGACCAAAAGCGGCACAAAGGCCGTGGCGACGGGAAGGAACTGGGAAAAAGGGGACATGCTACTTTTTCAGAGGAAATTCCGGGGACAGGCATTTCCGGCCCTCTGCCTTTCGCCCCCTTTTTCCGGTTTCCGCGTTTCGAGTTCCGCGTTGCCTTTCCCCGTTCCCCAATCCTCCCTTTGCGTGCTTTGCGCCCTTTGCGGTTAACCCAAACTTTAGCAAACGGCATGCCAAAGACACGGAAAAAAAGTTACTAACATAAAGGTATGCACATGGCATGGATGGAAAGAGTGCGAAATAGGGCACAAAAACCGGTAAAAACCGCAACAAAAACGTGAAAAAACCCCTAAAAAAGTCAAAATTTCCGCTAGCCCATCTTACCAAAGGCACCCCGTCCGCCGAAAAAAGTCCCCGGACGCTAGCGCCAGGGCCGGTGGGTTCCAAAAAATCGCCCGAAAATACCCCCCAAAACCTCCTCCAAAAAGTTATCCACAATCGCCGGTTGCTGTAAGTCGAAGTCGTTTTGAACCGCAAAGTGCGCCAAGAGCGCAAAGCAAAGTGAGGATTGGGGTAAAGGCCAAACGGCAAAACGTTCGTTGTCTTGTTTGCTCTTTGTTGTTCCCCGAGTTCGCCCGTCCTTTGCGCTCTTTGCGACCTTTGCGGTTAAGAGGACCTGTCGCAAATGGAGATGGGCGGCGACGCTGACCGGGCCCGGAACCGGACGCCGGATTCCTGCGACAAAGTGCTTGACAGCCGCCGCCGGGCGGGGTATGCTTGACACCGGTGTCGAAAGACTGTACGGGGGATCGGCGTCTGGCCGATGAGTCACGAGGGGTGGTCGTGCGGAGAACAGGAGGCCTGCCCATGAAATGGACGATGCGGGTCGCTGTGGCCGTGCTGTTGGTCGGCCTGTCGGCAACGGTTCTTCTGTCTGCCGCGAACGGCGGCAAACTGAAGGTCGTCACCCCCGGCATGATCCTCCAGATGATGGTCTTCGGCCAGAAGGCCGCCATTCCGGCGAACAAAGAAGCCTCTCTGCCTCCGGGCGAGTACAAGCCCGCCGGCATCGAACTCTACGCCCGCGAGGCCGACAACAAGGGCAATCCCGTCCTCTGGAAACTCACCAGTTCGGGCCCGTACGGCAAACTGGCGACGATCAGTGTCGCCGAAGGGCAGACGACGGAAGTCGAGGGCGGCGAGCCGATCACCGTCAAGGCGTCGTGCAGCATCCAGGCGCAGGGAGCCACCAAGTCCGTTTACGTCGGCCTGGCGTACATCGGCAAGTCCGGCGAAATGTACTCCCCGGCCGTTTACCGCGGCACGATGCGGGCCCCGGCGCCCCAGTTGCAGTTCTCCGACGAGTCCGGCAAAGTGCTCAACACCGCCTCCTTCGAGTATGGTTGAGGCGGAACCTGCCGGTACTCATGGCGAGTACCACCAACAGTCAAAGGGAAAGTTCAGGTCAAGGTCCAGCCGAACCTCGGGCCCTTCAAATGGCAGCAAGAGGAGACCTGGTTCACCGTCGAGTAGCGAGCACAGTGAAGGTCCACCCCGGGGAAGCGCTTAATCGCTTCCCCGTCTTTTTCTGCGCCGGGCAGAATCCGGCGCCGCCGAAAGACGCCGGCCACGGCCATTCGCCCGGAAGGAACAGGCCATGAGCGAATGCTCCGGCGGTACGCCGGCCCAAAGCGATTGCGGGTCCTCCCGGTCGGGTGCCGGCGCCTGCCCCTTCGAACGCTTCAGCCGCATGATCCCCAATTGCCTCGAGTACGCGACCGCCGCCAAGGCCCGGGGCCGACCCGTCGTCGGCATCCTGTGCGAGTTCACGCCGCGGGAAATCCTCCTCGCCGCCGGCGCCGTCCCGGTGTGCCTCTGCGGCGGGTCGGCCAAGATGGTGCCCCCCGCCGAGCGGGAACTCCCCGCCAACCTTTGCCCCCTCATCAAGTCCACCTACGGGTACCACCTGGAGAAGAAGAACCCGTTCCTCGAGATGGCGGACCTTGTCGTGGCCGAGACGACGTGCGACGGCAAAAAGAAGATGTACGAACTCCTCGCCGCGTCGCGCCCCATGCACGTCCTCGAATTGCCTCAGAAACCGGACGAGCCCGACGCCTTCGACCACTGGCTCCGGGAACTGGGGCGCCTGAAGGCGGAACTGGAGCGCCGCTTCAACGTCACGATCACCGACGCGCGCCTCCGCGAGGCCGTCCGGACGATGAACCGCGAACGCGCACTCCGCCGACGACTCGCCGAACTCATGAAGGCCGACACGCCCCCCATGACCGGCCGGCAACTCCTCGACCTTCGGAGCAGCATCTCCGGCATCCCGGCGGACCTCGAGGCGTACGAGCGAATCCTGGACGCGCTGGGCCGGGCGCGCCCCGCCGGCGCCGACGGCCGCGTCCGCGTCCTCATGACCGGCGTGCCGATGGCCCACGGCGCGGAGCGCGTCCTGGAGATCGTCGAGAAGGCCGGCGGCATCGTCGTCGCGATGGAGAATTGCACGGGCCTCAAGCCCATCCTCGAGGACGTGGACGAGGAGGCCGCCGATCCCCTTCGGGCCATCGCCGAAAAGTATTTTCACCTGCCTTGCTCCGTCATGACGCCGAACGATCGCCGCCTCGATTCCCTTCGCCGCCTCGCCGCCGACTACCGGCCCGCGTGCGTCGTCGAACTCGTCTGGCAGGCGTGCCTGACGTACGACGTCGAATCCAACCGCGTCAAGCGCCTGGCGGAAGAGGAACTCGGCCTGCCGTACCTCCGGATCGAGACCGATTACTCGCCGTCCGACTCGGCCCGCATCGCCGTCCGCGTCGAAGCGCTCTACGAAACCGTCCGCGCCGCCACGCCCGACTGGCGGGCCCGGTGAAAAATAGGGTATTTCACAGCGAGAAAGGAGAAAACCTATGTGCGGATGCAGCAGGCAACTGGCTTGGGTCGGTATGGCGGTGCTGGCGGGGTTGGCGTTGGCGGGCGGAGTGTTCGCCCAGGATCGACCGGAAACTGAAACCTTCGCGCCGGTCTTGTCTGAGGACCTTTCCCTGAGCCTGAAGGGCGTAAGTCCGTACGCGGCGGCTCCCGAGGCGTCAGCGTCTGCGTCGGAGGCGCCCGCTGCCGCGCCCGCCGGCAAAGCGCCGCCGATCCCGCCGCACGGCATCGAGGGCGTCGGCGGCGGCACGATCGTCCCGATGGCCTATCTGGTGAACCCCGGTCCCGAGGGGACCGTCTTCGGGTTGCCGGCGGCATCGTACACGTTCTTGAAGGCGGGCGAGAAGATCGTGCAAGCCTTTGCCATTTCGGAGACGTTTTACCGGCGGATCGAGTTCAGTTACGCCCTCAATCACGTCGGCCTCGGCGACTGGCCCGCCGCGGTCGAGAACGCGACGGGGGTTGACCTCGACCACAACTACATCGAGATGCACAACCTGAACCTGCGCGGTCTCCTTATCGAGGAAAACAGCGGAGGGACGGCCGTGCCGGCCGTTGTCGGCGGCGTGCACTTCAAGATCAACGACGGCGTCGAGAGCATTGACCACCAGACGGGCGGCGCGCCGTCGTCCCTGGGGTACGAGAAAGCCAGCGGCGTGGATTACACGCTGACGACGACGAAGACGATTCCGAAGATTCTCTTCGGCCGCCCCATTATTGCGACGGCGGGGCTGCGATTCAGCCAGGCCGCGCAACTCGGCTGGCTCGGTTTCGACGATGCGTATCGGATGACGTGGGAAGCCATGGTCGTCACCCCGATTACGGACAACTTCTGCCTCGGCTACGAGTACCGGCAGAAGAAGAACCCGTACCACCGTCTCGGCGACCTGGTCGGCCGGGAGGACGACTGGCACACCGTGTGTTTCGTGTGGATGATCAACGAGCACCTCTCCTTCGCGGGCGTTTGGGGCCACCTGGGCAACGTCGTGAACGGCACCGAGAACGGCGCGTGGGGATTCCAGTTCAAGTACGAATTTTAAGCCCAGCGCACCGGTCACGAAAGAAAAGAAAGGATTCGCCATGAAGAACAAACCCGGCATCGGACTCAAGGACGTCCAAGCCGTTTACAGCGGGCCCGAGGGCGACCTCTGGGAACTCGTCATGGGCGAGCAGATTCACATCGGCGGCTTCACGTCGTCGATGGACCTGGCGGAGAAGGCGAAGATCGCCGCCGGTTCCAGCGGCGTGGACTTCTGCTGCTGCAACGGGGCCGGCATGCGGTTCCTCGTCCGATTCCGCAACGTCCAGCGGATGACCGGCGTGGACGCGACGCGCACGGTCGTCGAGCGAGGCCGGGCGCGCACCAAGGCCGAGGGACTCGACGGCCGAATCCGGTTCGTCCTCGCCGACGTCTGCGAGAGCGGCATCGAGGACTCCAGCGCCGACTTCGTCTGGGGCGAGGACGCCTGGTGTTACGTCGTCGACAAGCCCCGCCTCATCGCCGAGGCCGCCCGCATCGTCCGGCCCGGCGGCGCCATCGCCTTCACCGACTGGGTCGAGGGGCCCGCCCCCCTTACGGACAAGGAGGCCGACCGCTTCCTCGCGTTCATGAAGTTTCCCAACGTCCAGGACCTGAAAGGCTACAGCGACCTTCTGGCGAAGAACGGGTGTAAGGTCGAGACGGCCGCCGACACCGGCCGATTCGCACCTCACGTGGACCTCTACCTCGACATGCTCGGCAAGCAACTGACGTACGACGCCCTGAAGATCATCGGGTTCGACGCGGACCTGATGCAGGCGATGGCCGGGGAGATGCAGTTCATGCAGGGCCTCGCGCACGCCGGCAAGATCGCCCAGGGACTTTTCGTCGCCCGCAAGGCGAAGTGACGGGGGCTGGAGCGACCTACGTGACGACCGTCGTCTATAGTTCGCCCTTCGTGCCTGCGGAGTGGATCGCGGCCCACGGGGCTCGGCCGAAACGCATCCGGCCGGACGCCGCCGCGGCCGCACGCTCCGCCGCGCCCGTCGCCGGCATGTGTCCCTACGCGCGGGCGCTGGCCGGCGAGGCCATGGCCTTGCGCGACGGCCAGGTCGCCGTCTTCACCACCACCTGCGACCAGATGCGCCGCGCCGCCGAGTGGACCGCCCTCGAAACGCCGGCGCCCGTCTTCCTCTTCAACGTGCCCGCCACGCACGGCACGCCCGCCGCCGCCCGCCTCTACCTCGACGAACTTCGGCGCCTCGGGCGATTCCTCGCGCGCCTCGGCGCGAGCGAACCCTCGCGCGACACACTCGCCGACGTGATGGAGGCCTACGACGCCCGCCGCCGTCAACTCCGCGACGCGCTCGGCGTCCTGGCGCCCCGCGAGGCCAGCGAGGCCATCGCCGCGTTCGACCGGGATGGGTCGCCGCCAACCCAAGCCGTGCACGGCTCGCTGCCGCACGGCATCCCGGTCGCGGTGGTCGGCGGGCCGCTCATGCGCAACGACGCGCAAGTTTTCGACCGGATCGAAGAGGCCGGCGGCGCCGTCGTCCTGGACGGAACCGAGAGCGGCGCCCGCACGCTCCCGGCCCCATTCGACCGCCGGCGCCTCCGCGACGAACCGGTTCTGGAACTCGTGGACGCCTACTTCGGCAGCATCCCCGACGTCTTTCGCCGGCCCGACGACGCGCTGGTGGCCTGGCTCGGGCGCGAGTTGGCCGCAAGCGGCGCCCGCGCCGTCGTCCTCTGGCGATACGTCTGGTGCGACCTCTGGGCCGCCTTCGCCGCCCGCGCCGGGGACCTCGCCGGCCTCCCCGTTCTGGACCTGGACGTTTCCGGCGACGAGGGGGCCGATCGCCGAACCGCCAACCGGCTCCAGGCCTTTCTGGAAGTGCTGCGATGAACCTGCCGCCCAAACGAATCTCGATGGAGGAACTCGACATCCTGTGGGAGCGCCGCCGCTCGGCCGGCGCCCCGATGCCCACGTATGTGGGGCCGCTTCGCCGCCACGTCGCGGAGGGCGACCGCCGGCTCCTGAGGCTCGAGTACGACGCCTCCCCGGCCGCGCTGCGCCTCTGGAGTTTCCTCCTCACGGAGGAGGAGCGCCTGCACGCCGCCCGCGCGGCCGGCGCCAAGATCGTCGGCACGATGAAGGACCTCGGCACCGTGGCCGTCATGGCCTACGCGCTGCCGAACGTCGTCGCCTTCTATCCCGACGGCGCCTGGTGGACGCCCTGCGTCATGGAACTTTCGGACGGCCTGTTCCGCATCGCCCAGTCGCTCGGTTTCGGCGAGTCGTTCTGCCCCGTCCGCGCGATGCTGGGCGCCTTCGTCAACCGCGCGCATTTTCCGATCCCGGACATTCTCATATGTAGCGCCGGGGCGGTGTGCGACGATTTTTCGGCCATCGCCCAGCGCGTCGAATCGCTCGGCCACCCGATTCTCTGGTGGGAGATGCCGCATCGCCGCCGCCCGGAGCCGGACGAACCCGCCGTCGAACTTCCGGGCGGCTTTTCGGCGCCCGCGTCCCAGGTTGCGCTGGTGCGGGCGGAACTGGAGCGCGTGCGGGCGGCGCTCGAGGGCCTGGCGGGCTCGCCCCTGGGCGACGCGGAACTGGCCGACGCCATCGCCGAAGCCAACCGCGTCCGCCGGCTGCTGGCCGAACTGCGCCGGCTCGCCTACACGGCCGACCCGTGCCCGATGCCGGCCCTCGAGATGCTCATCGCCGAAATGCTCGCCATCCATTTCTGCTCGGACCGCGCCGAGACGATCCGCGTCCTCGCGGACCTCCTGGAGGAAGTTCGCCGACGCGTCAAGGAAAAGGTCGGCATCGTGGCAAAGGAGGCCGCCAGGGTCTTCTGGGTCAACCCCGTGGCGGACCTGCGCGTCATGAACCTCCTGGAGGACTGCGGCGGCCGGCTGGCCGGCACGGAGTTCCTCTTCTCCCACGCCCTGGATTTGATCCCCGAGGACTTGCCTCCGATGGAAGCCCTGGCGAGAATGGCGCTGGCGGACCCGATGGCGGGCCCGTCGGCGGACCGCGCGGCGCGGATCGAGCGCGACGCCCGCGCCTTCGGCGCCGAGGCCGTGCTCGTCTCGCGCATTCCCGGGGCGAGCCACTGCGCCCTGGAGGGAGCGGTCATCGGTCGCACCGTCCGCCGGTCGCTCGCGGTCCCGGTCGTCGAGATCGAGGTGCCGCCCCTGGCCGACCCGATGAGGCCGACCCTGAGTGCGCAACTGGAGGCGCTCGTGGAGACCGTGCAGGAACGGAGGAAGAGATGATCTGTGCCGGGATCGACGCGGGGTCGCGGGCCCTGAAGATTGCGCTCTTCGACAGCGAGCGCAGCGAGGTGCTGGCCGCCGCCGTCCGCGACCAGGGAACGGACCACGACGGCCCGGCGCAGGAACTCTTCGAGGAACTTCTCCGGGCCGAGGGCCTGCCGCGCCGCCGCGTCGCCCGCATCGTCGCGACGGGCTACGGCCGCGGGGCCGTCTCCTGCGCCGACACCACCGTCACCGAGATCACCTGCCACGCCGCGGGCGTCCGCCACCGCGTGCCCGAGGCGGCGACGATCGTAGAGATCGGAGGCCAGGACTCGAAACTCCTCCGCCTGAACCCCGACGGCACGGTCCGCGACTTTGCGATGAACGATCGGTGCGCGGCCGGCACGGGCCGGTTCCTCGAAGTTGTCGCTTCGCGCCTTGGGGCGGCCCTCGATTCGCTGGGCGACTTGGCGCGGGCCGCCGAAGCGCCGGCCCCGATCAGCAGCATGTGCGTCGTCTTCGCCGAGACGGAGATCATCGGCCTCCTGGCGTCGGGCGCGCGGCGGGAGGACATCGTGGCGGGCGTCCAGGCGTCGATCGCCTCGCGCGTCGCCGCGATGCTCGGCCGCGACGTCACATCCCCCGTGATTTTCACGGGCGGCGTCGCCCTCGTGCCGGGCATGGCTGAGGCCCTCGCCTCGGCCCTCGCGACGCCGGTCCGCGTCTGCCCCGACCCGCAGATGACGGGGGCCCTCGGGGCGGCCCTGATCGCCTGTCGGCAGGCGTCGGCCTCCGCGTGAGCCGCGCGGCATTTGACGCGCCGAGAGAAAAGCCGTACAAACGACCGGCCCTGAGGGGAGCGGGCCACGGAAAGGGCGATGGCTCATGATCAACCCGGAGAAACGCCGGCGCGTCATGCAGAGGTCGATGCATCTGGGGCACTGCATCTGCGACGCGAAGAAAGCCTGCCCCTGCTCGCTGTTCAAGGAAAAGAACGTCTGTCTCTGCGCGGGCGAATCGCTCGAGCCGCCCTCGGGGCCGGTACGCCTGACGCAACTCGTCGAAAAAGCCGGCTGCGCGTCGAAGATCGACCAGGCCTCCCTCAAGCGGGTCCTCAAAGCCCTCCCCGAAATCCGCGACCCGCGCGTGCTCATTGGCGCCGCCGCGGGCGACGACGCTGGCGTCTACGCCCTCGACGACGGCCCGACGGCTCTCGTGCAGACGGTGGACGTCTTCAGCCCCTCGGTGGACGATCCGTACACGTTCGGCCAGGTGGCGGCGGCCAATTCATTGAGTGATGTGTACGCGATGGGCGGCCGGCCGATCACCGCCCTCTCGATCATCGGTTTTCCGATCCGCGAGGCGCCCGACTCCGTCATGGCGGACATCCTCCGCGGCGGGATCGACAAGATGAACGAGGCGGGCGTGCCGGTCGTCGGAGGCCACAGCATCCAGGACGCCGAGATCAAGGCCGGCTTCGCCGTCACGGGCCTCATCGACCGCGGCCGAATCGTCACGAACGCCGGCCTCCGCCCGGGCGATTCTTTGGTGCTCACAAAGCCGCTCGGGACGGGCATCCTCGCATTCGCCGTCCAGATCGGCCGCGCCCCCCCCGATGCCGCCGACGCCATCGCGCGATCCATGACGGAACTCAACAAGGCCGCGTCCGAAGCGATGCTCGCACTGGACGCCCACGCGTGCACCGACGTGACGGGCTTCGGCCTGATGGGCCACCTGGCGGAAATGGCCCGCGCCAGCCGCGCCGACGTCGAAATCGTCTGGGACGATCTGCCGATCTTCCCGCACGTCCTCGAGTGCCTGGCCCAGGGCATCGTTCCCGGCGGCATCGAACGCAACCGCGAATCGTCCGAATCGAGCGCCGTCCCCGCCGCGGGCGTCACCGAGGCCATGATGGACCTCTGCTTCGACCCGCAGACGTCGGGCGGCCTCTTGGTCGCGCTGGCGCCCGGCAAGGCCGAGGCGCTCGTCGAGCGATTGCACGGCGAGGGGATTTCAGCCGCTGCCGTCATCGGCAGGGTTCGAGGCAAAGGAACGGGAAAGGTCTTTGTGACGACGAGCGGCGTGCGGCCAATGCCGGCGCCCGAGGAGGATGAGGTCATGCAAGAGAAGCCGTCGAAAAAGAAAAAGGGCCGACCGGCGGGCGCCGAGGAACCTTGCTGTGCGGGGCCCGCCGCGGAAACCTGTTGTTCCGAAGGGCACGGCACGGGCGCTCCTGCTGTCGGTGCGGGCGCCGAGGAAATGTTCAAGGCTTTCATGAAGACGGCGGGGGCGCCGGGCGCGCTGGACGCGGCGACGAAGCAGGCGCTCCAGATAGCGCTGTCGGTGCTCGCGCGGTGCGGACCGTGCATCCGCATCCAGGTCGAGAAGGCCAGAAAGATGGGTTTCACGCAGGCGGAGATCGACGAGGCCGTTTGGATGGCGATTGCATTCGGCGGCGCGCCGGTTATGATGTTTTACAAGGAAGTCATGAAGGCCTGAGGCGGAGGTGACGGGCGCCCGGTGGCGCTCCTGGTCTTCAAATTCTTTTCGCTGTTGATGCGCAAGTCCTTGTTATTGCTGTAATTGCGCCTGCTGAAAGGACTTGCGGCTGTTTTCGGAATACCGCCCGAACCGCTAGAACCGCTGGAAACCGCCCGTCCGGTTGTCGCGACAACCGCCCCGCCGAATAGTTCGTTACCCCTCGCGCGGATTGCCGAAGCAGCAGAGCGGGTGGTTGTTAATCCCGGCGCGCCGGGATTGCAGGTTCGGGTCCTATCCGGGGAGCCAGACCTTTCCCGCGGAAGAAAGCGGTTCGAGTGGTTAACACGGAGCCCCGAGAGGGCTGACCTTCCCCCCGAAAACGAGTCCAGTTCTTGTGTTAGACTTTGGGCTCTGGGAGTCTTGGGAAGGGGCAACTTCGGACGATGGTGGTGGACAAATCAGCCTCCGAAAAGATGTTGTGATAAGACGCCTCGGAGGCTACCATAAGTGTCACCGAAGAAACAGGTTACGCCGCCAGGCTCCAGGCACAACAATCGGTGGATCGGCACACCTATGCCAAAGAAACCCCCAAGACCGTTGATCTGGGTTCCGATCATCCATTCGCAGGCCGACATGGGGAACATGAGGGAGCGGGTCAGGAATCTCTATGTTCGGAAGATGGGCCGGGCGAAATGGCGGCAGCACGTCCAGACCGTGGACCGGATGTGGAGGGAGATTCGTGCGGGGGTCGAAGCGCTCGCCCTCGATTACGGCAAGGTCCGGCTGTATCAGGACGGCTTGCCGAACTGCGGTCATGAACCGCAGATCGTCCGAGATCTGGCGCAAGCCGGAAGCGAGAACCATCGGCTGCTGCTGGACTTGATGGAGAGAGGGGCGAAGATCACCGGGACGGAATCCCCCGAGTTCCTTCTCGAAGAATACGAACTGGCTCAGCGGGTTCTGGTTTCAGCAGACTCGCGCGGGGCGGGAACCCGGCGGCCGGTCCAGAGCGACCTCGGCAAACGTATTCTCGAGAAACGGGATCGTTACATTGCCGAGCGAATCGGTCAGACGCTCCGAGCGGGGGAAACAGGCCTCTTGTTTCTCGGGATGCTCCATTCGCTGGTCGGCCATCTTCCTGCGGATGTCCAGATGGTGCGGCTCGACGAGGCCCGTGCGGCTGCACGGCAGAAGAAGTGAAACCTTGTTCGGGGCGGCGGGTGTGACCAACCGGAGAAAAAACGGGCCGCCGACGCCTCGCGGACGCAAGCGGCCCCTACGCTGGGATGGGACGCCCTCCTTATCGGCAACCCTCGGCGAAAGATTTACAGAAAATCGTCAACTCCACCGACGACTTCGTCATCTGTTGCTGCGGGACCGGGGCCGAGGCGCGGGCTGTCAGGCGGCGGTTGATGGGGCGGCCAACGGCTATGCCCGACCTGCCCCACCGCGCCAGACCTCGACTCCACTCCCGACAGGCCAAGAAATCTTTAAAGTCCGCGGATTGGATAGTCCGATAGCATGAGCAGTCGTGCTGGGACACAGTCGTACTGGGATGTACTGGGATGGGGATGGGATATGGTCTTCCGTGCCAAGCGCTTTGTTATTGCGCGCCGGCCGAGAGGCTTCGGACTCAACCGAGGCCGCACATCTCCTCTCACATCTTCTCAGTTGCTTGCCGGTTTTCCGAACGAACCCCCAGGCTCGGGGCGGCCGCTTGCCGCCACGGGGCAAGCCACCTATTCGGATACGACCATATCAACATGCATCTCGCCCCCCCCCCCCCCCCCCCCCGGGGGGGGCCCCCCGCCGGGGGGGCCCCGGCCCCCCCCCCCCGGGGGTCGCCCCCCCGCGGGCGAGCGCGCGGCGGCGCCAAACACGGATAGAGA
>Ga0315288_10008944_pt1 | contig 12632 bp, 20 predicted proteins | sample YL17G11_20_MG_FD_203454 | JGI IMG/M metagenome (GOLD analysis project Ga0315288, IMG submission 203454) | Sediment microbial communities from Yellowstone Lake, YNP, Wyoming, USA - YL17G11_20 | ecosystem: Environmental > Aquatic > Freshwater > Lake > Sediment | place: USA: Wyoming | collected...
TCGGCATCCAATTACCGGCTACAATCACCATTTGCGGAGAGACAGGAATTGAACCTACCTCACGTATTTGAAGCCACATTTAGCCGTATACGTTTGCACACACTGTGCTCCTCCCCTTACTTGTGCACCCGATAGGATTTGAACCTATGACGGGACTTACGTCCTCCAGATTAAAAGTCTGGTACTCTCGGCCGCTGAGTGACGGATGCATTTGTTATTTTTATACTCTTGTGGGTTTGGTTGGGAACGATCCAACATCTCTGGGGCTTCAACCCAGCACATAAACCTTTATGTTACAAACTCATTTCTTGTGTGACTAGTGGATCACGATACCACATCTTAGGTTTCACAAACCTACATCCTTGCCTTTGGACGATAATCACCATGTATTCTTTTTCTGTTTCTATTTTATGATACAAATATATGTTTGTTTTTCTTTTGTACCTAATTTTTTCACTTTTATTTTTTCTCAAATCCTTGTCCATAGCGGGATATAGCCGATTAGATCACGATGATTTGTGATTTTAAAGGCATAAAAAAACCCTGAACTTTTTTGGTTCAGGGTTATCAACTTATGCGTTTAAAATTTCTTCTTTATATTAGATATTTTGCATAAACAATAGCACCGAACCAGAGTGGCTAAACCACTTACTCGATTTACTATGACGTTTATGACTAAAATTAACTAACATGATTGTATATATTAAAATATTGTTCTTCCTTTGACTATTTATACAAATATATGAATAAAAGTTTGATTATTGCAAATTTATTTTAAAATTGTTGATTATTTCATTAAACCTGCGTGTATTAGTGTCTTAACTATCTCACTAGCTAATTCATTATGAAGTTTTTTAGACTCAACATTATCAAGTTCGTATGATTTAAGTATATTCTCAACTAACTCATAAGCATTGTTTGATGTAGTCTTTTTCCAGTCTGAAAACTCAGACTCTTCATTTTCATTAAACCTCTTTAAATGTTCCATAGACTTATTATTTTATTTTTTGTAGTTTCTCTATCATTTTTGCTACATCATCTTTACTTATTGATGTAACTTTACTATTCTTACCCTCTACTACTCTAACTTCTAATGCAGCAATGCGAATAAATATCGGTTCTTTATTATTGTATATGATAATATGAGTTATGTCTTTTATATTATTGGTAGAGCGTACTTGTTTATCCCAATCTTCCCATGCACAAGACTCCCCATCACCATATATGTTAGTATATGAAACTCTAACTTCCTCTGAACTTAAAGATTTAAATATAAAGTCAATAAGTTCCTTAGGGGTTTGCTCTTTTTTATTCCAGTTAAAAAAATCTTTTAATCCCATTATTCGTAAACAACTTTAGTTATTGTCCTTGGTTTAACTTCTGTTACTTCATTCCATTGTGTTTGATCATCGTGAAAATCACCTTGACCAAAATAATCAAAACACATAGCATAGAATTTACCATCCATTTCAATTACATATCTTTCAGTCCAAGAACCGTGGTCATGGTCTTGATCGTAAGAATCATCGTGATCAACTACCTTGAACGGTAATTCAAATTTAATATTTAAGTAGCTATAACCTGTTTTAGAATATTTAACAATACTTTCTACATCACTGATACTCAATGGTCGTGTATTATTACCTTGATAATAATGCTTATTATCTGCTTTGAATTGTTTAAGCATATCATCTGTTATGATAGCTGACATAAAATCAAGTATTTTCATATTTTTAGATTCGTTAAAAGGTTTTAAATGTTTCATTTGTTATAAATCTTTTGGTAGTCCAATGCCAGGGAAATTATAGTTTCCCTTTCTTACCTCAGCTTCTTCCGTTTCACGGGCTTTCTGGTAGTCTGGATGATTTTTTTCTTTTGTTTCGCACTCTTTACATACCATTTGAGTATTAAAGAATGACATCTTGTAAGATGTTGTCGGGGTGTTACAGCGGTCGCATTTCATATTTATCCTATTAATTCATTTTGTTCTAACCATTTAAAGAATTGCTTCTTGGTTAAAATATCTTCACCATAATCAGTAAATTGCTCTTTAGAACCTTTTACTTTATATGTAGTATTTCCTGTGTTAAGCTTTTGAAAGTAATCAAAATACTCAGCAAATGGCATAGTCAATTCAACTTCATCTTCTGTTTCAATATTAACATTCCACTTTTTATCAAATCCTAATTGACCAGCATCGAATGGTACACCAATGAAATCATTTAAGAAAAGGTCTAGTTGTTTTAGAGAACCAACTCTTTCAGATGTTTCATCTTGTTGAAATAAAATATCATTACCCAATGTAACTTTAACATTATGGTCTTCAAACCAAGTATTAAAATGCATAAAACCATCTACACCAGCTTCATATCTTCTTTTGTTAGTCCATAATAGGTCATATTTATTGCCTAGTAATGCAACTAATTCTTTAATATTTGCAACTTTGTTTTTAAAGCCAGTAAATCCAGATACTTTCGGTGATGGAATCACATCAACTTCTCTTGCAACTGGTAGATTTTCCCAATTTATTTTGATTGCAGCTTCCGCTACTTGTCTAGTGTAAGATAAGTCAACCCATTCAGTTGTAAAGTGTTCTTTCCAACCACCTGCTGATAAGTTTGTACATTCTGGGATAGTATCTAAAAATGTTGCAGTGTCAGTATAGTAAGCTTTGTGGTCTTTAGTATATTCCATTCCATTATTAGCGAACTCAATTGATAGAGCATCAGCAAATTCATCTGAACAACACCTTCTACCTAATTGACGAGTTACAATAGATCCTTTTTCTTTTCTATCAAAAGCTATGCATCTTTTATATTTTTGAAATTGTGGTTCAAATGCAGCAAGCGCTGATAATGATCCCCATCTTCCACCCATAGGGCTAATTGGTTCCTCACTCAGAAAAAAGTAATATAAACCTGGGATACCCTTACTAATCATGTATAACATGATAGTACAACCCAATTTATTATCACCACCTAAGATAGTCTTACCATCAGTTTTAATGATATCGCCATTTATGACATGATTAACTTTATCATACTTTTTACAATATGTATCTAAGTGAGTTGTGAATAGTGTTTCTGATTGTCCAACTTTAATATAGTAGTTACCAATTGAGTCTTTCTGAATACCAGAAGGTAAGTATTTTTCTAATGTATCTTCTTTACCGTGTGGTATAGTAAACTCAGTTAGTTTTAGGAATGTATCTTTAATGAAATCCATTTTGTATATATTAATCTGTTAATTGATTTAATTTAGTGCCTCTGATATATTCTTTTAAATGAGTTGGATTAATATCACCATATATACCAACATCAAGATTTTCAGTCAACATTCGCATTTTAATTATACAATCATATGATGTTCTAATTAAATGTAAGATGTATTCTTCAGTAGATCTCCAACTATTCTCATCTGAAATAAAATAGTAGATATCTATATAAGATTCTTGAATTTCGAAGTCTACTCGCATTAGTTCACCATCTTCTTTTACAGTAACTTTAATACCAGTAACATCAAAATATTCGAATTCGTTTCTATTGTGTAAATTAGGAGCTTCACTGTGCTGAAGTAGGAACATAAATCTAGGTCGTTCTCGGTGCTGTGGCGCTAGCCATGGTGGAGCTCCATCACCGTATTCCCAACCATTACTCCAAACATGGGTTGTATATTCTTGACAAATACTACTAACCGATAGATATAAATCCTTTATTAATTTTTTACTATCCATTAGTCTTCATCAGTATGAGTATTTTTATACTTCTGTTTTCGTCTTTTAATATAACCCTCTACTTTAGCGAAGAATAGTGATACAAATACTAAACCAACTGTTAGTATAATCGGAGCAAGCATAGCACCCATACCAGCTAATATTCCGATTGCTGACATAACCCAAATGAATGATGCGGTTGTAATACCGGTTATCTTATCATCATTGTTTTTCATAATTACACCACCACCTAAAAAACCAACACCAGTAACTATCGTACTCAGCATTCGAGTAGGATCTGCTATATTAGCACCATATACTTTTGCTAGGTAGAAAGATCCTGCGGCAAAAATTGCTGAACCAACGCATATTAGTATATTGGTTCTGAGTCCAGCCACTTTGTTTTTTAATTCTCTTTCTACTCCAATTATTGCACCACACAATGTGGCTATTAAGATTCTTGGTAAGAAGAACTTAACGATTTCCATTTCTGTTTCCATATTCTATTGTATTAAATTTTTAATTTGTAAATCTCTTATTAATTCTTTGCGCTCAGTTTCGGATATGTTGTTAACATATTCAATTATTTGAATAGTTAACCAGTGGTCTGCTCCTACTATCTTTGCTTGTTTGATAACCCAACCATGTACAATTGAATCATCTGTCTCCTCTGGGAAAAGGTTTTCATAGTTTCTAATTTCAGATAGTCGTGGCTCAAAGTAGTCAACCAGAACATTAATATCCTCAACCATCAGTGTACCATATATTATGCAAAATATTTTATTATGGTCAATACTATCAACATCTAAACCTAGATACTTAGATGACTTTTCATTTAGGTATTCTTTAAGATGTTCAGGTAGTATATTATGATCATTTGACCATACTTCTGATATTGCTGAATCCACACCACGCAAATATTCATCAATCGCACGTTGAGCGAAGTGAGTGTAAATAATTATGTTGTAAATTCTATTAAGCATTATAAATCAAATCAGTTCGTAGTACATATTTAACACCTTCAATTAATGGTAGACCAGCGTGTAATATCGTGTGTTCAAATATTAATAGTTTACCTTCTTCTGGTTTAACGGTTACTGGCTGTTCTAACATCCTATCACATAGGCTGGTTTCACCACCTTCAGTAACATCATTCAAGTAAATAAGAACTGTTACCAATGAAACACCACCTTCTTCTAGTTGGTTACCATCACGGTGTCTTTTGAATTCTTCACCAGTAACATACTTATAGAATCTGAAGTTCCCAGATAGTTTTATAAACTTCTTATAGTCTAAAATACCACCCTCTTTAATAGTAGTCAACACTAACGGTACGTGAGGTAGTATCATACTCTCTAATTCTACTCGTAATTTCTCATCACGACATAAACAACGAGAGTTATTACGATATTCTTTCTTCATAACGGCACCCGTTGGATAAGAGATATCAGCTTCGGTGTAACCCAAAGCCTCAGATTTATCTATAAGTTCCTGACATTTAGCCGGACTTAAAAAGTTATTTACTATCTTGTATACCATCTTGTTCTATTATTCTAATTGACATATCTCTTAACTCAGTTTTAATCCAATCCTCACTAGGTGCTTCTGTTTCACCATCAACATCACATTGCCAACATTCACCTGGGTTATAAAAGTCACACTTATTAGCATGTTTAAATTCCACGTTATCATTATTATAACCAATATCAAAAGTACCAGTTGGATGCTTGTCTATTAAACAAGAACCATCAGTCCCTTCTACTGTATAGTTAGAGTATCCATAATCTTTCATCATGAAGAATTTACAATCCTTACAGCTCTTATATTCGTTAATTTTTGTCATTGTGAATTCGTAATCTTTTTTTATTTGTTCCTTAGCGGCTTCTACGCTAGGAAATATTATTTGTTCTCTTATCTTTTCTAAAAGGTCAATACCAACCTCTTTACCATATAAATCACCATCAAAGTCAATTATATGTATCTCAAATACAAGTGCCTTTGCCTTAACTGAAACACCAACAAATCCTAACTTAACACGATTAGGTCGTGTTAGGTATTTCTCATTCACATTGAAGGCATTAGCTGGTAAATGAACTCTAACAGTCCACGCACCAACACATTCTGAACGTCTTATAAGCACGTCAGTATTTTTATACTCTACTAGCATATTAGCAGTAGCAAATCCTAATTTTGATTTACCATTACCTCTACCTTTAACTATCGTACCAAAGAATCTATGCATTGTAGTGAAATTTTTCATTAACAAATCCGTAAGCATCAACCATCATATCAACTCTTCCTTCTACACGATACATATAGTTAGCTAATAATTGACGAATGTTCTTGTTACCACCTGTATTATCAGAGTGTACAAACCAATCTGGTAATTTCTTGTTATTGTCTAAACAATACTCAATTAAGTAGTTAGCGGCATCTTTACCAGTCAATTCGTTTTCATCAATATCATATGATGAAATATCGTGGTCAAAGCTAATAAAGTCAATTTGATCGAAATTAGCGTTGATAATACTAACAAACTCGTCGTAGTTACGTGCAATTACCCACTCATTAGACTTACCCACAGATAAGCCGAGTCCACGCTCGCTATTATGCGAAACAGTAGGGTCAGAACGTTTATCATCGAGGTATAGATACATAAGTATAGTATTAGTATGTAAATATACGAATTTTTATTGAATTATGCAAATAAATGTTATATTTGTAGAATGAATACAGACAAGATATACAACGACTTAAAAAAGAAGTACACAGACGAAGAAATCGCAGAATCATTCGTTTTCCCGTCAAATTTATCTCCCGAAGAACAAGCCAGACAAAATGCTGAGTTTTCTAAATACATAAAAGAGCGCAGAAAGCAAATGACATGGAAACAAAAGCTACAAACTAACTATTATTGCTATAAGTTTAGATTACAGGATTGGTTCAAGAGTCTTAAATCTTCTGACTAATATCATCCATATACTTCTTCTCTGTTCTAGTCAAGGAGTCAAGTCCCATGTTAGAGATTTTATCTAGTATGCCATCCATACTTAGATTCTCATATACAAGTTTTTCAACAGAATCAAGAAAATAAGATACATTTAATGATTTCTCAGTACCTAGAAAATCAACAAGATCACGTTCCATATCTAATTTACCAGACAATACATCTTTAGTTACATCAGTAAGCTTACATTTAATACCATATTTAGAAAACATATCCTTATAGATAGTGATAGTTTCCTTGGTTGCTATTAGATATGATTGACACTTATTTTTAAGTTCTACGTCAAATGAGCTGGATACATCAGCTGCAGATAGATATTCTCTATCCTCTTTGGTTATAAGATCATAAGTTTTATTCAAACTTGTTGTACTTACTTTAAAGTCAAATCTCCAAATGCGTTTCATAAATTGGGATTATAATTTTAATATATATTAAAAAATTACCTCTTATTTAATGAAACATTTAAAAAAGTTTGATGAAGGATTATTCTCAAAGAAAGAAGAAGAATCAGATGATTTAAGACCAAAGGGTTTTAAAACAACAGAACGTCCTGAATGGAGCTACGAAAAACCAGAAATTAAAACTGGAGGCATTGAACCTAAGATTGACCCATATTTCATTCAAGAAATATCAGATAGATTATATGGCCCTGATTCAATTGAATATGTTAAAGAACTAATAGAACTCAATAAAAGATTTAGACCAAGAGGTGGTAGAGTTGGTAGCCAATTCTACGAAGAAGGAAATTAATAAAATACTATGAAATACGTTAAAACTTTTGAAAATTTCGACTCAAAAACTACACCAAATAAAGATGAATTAAAAAACATCATTGAAATGAGTGTTGAAGATTCTGATTTTAGTATACATGATTTATATATTTATGAACCATCATATTATGGTGATAGTGATGTTGAAAGACTAGAGTATGAAAAAAATAAAAAATTTAAAGTCACCATCGAGGAAATATTTGATAATAATAGTAAAATATCAGATTTATATAAGGCATTTAAAGCCGATATTGCTCTGCTACCTGATGGAAACAGAGGAAGCAATAACTTCATTTATAAGATTAAAAGTCAAGAACAAACAGAGGATGGGAAATATGCTATAGACCCAGATATGTTGGAAAAGAATAGTCAAAATCTAATAAATTTAATATCAGAAGTTGAAGCTATAAACAAGAAACTATTTGATCTTATGGCAAAAAAGTATGACTTCACATATGGTGGTATCAGCGTTAAAAATAGCTTACAAGGAGCATCAAATGAAAATCCAATAGTAAAAGTTAATATAACGGATATAAAATTTAAAGCGAGTTAAAATAACTCGCTTTTTTAATATATACTAAATGAAATTCGTAAAAACATTCGAGAAATTTACTGGTGGTCAAATTGCCTATCACGGTTCGCCGTATAGTTTCTCTAGTTTTGAATTTGGAAAAACTGGAGTTAATACTAAAAATTGGGGCTGGGGGTTATACTTCACATCAAATAGAGATGTTGCTAGATACTATGCTGATATTTCATTAGCTGATGACTTCTATGGTTCAGGTCTATCAATCAAAGTAGATGGTGTTGAACTTAAAGATAAAGTTGAAAAGTGGGCGGAAGTATATCAAAAGGCGCGTAATATAATTAGAACTTGGGGTAAAGACAAAGTTAATGACTTTTGCAGACTAATGCGTAAAGAATTTCCAGATCTTAAAGATTATTTTAAACCAAAGCACATAACGTTAAAATATGATGCTAAAAAATGGTTATATGACGTTACGGCAACTTCTGGATTAAAAATTGAAGATTGGGATTCTAAACCTTCAAGAGAGTTATTAACTAAGTTAGATTCACAATTTCACTCAAATAAATATTCAACGACATATAAATCAATATCCAATAAATTGGGTAATGATGAAGATGCTTCTAAATACCTATTAGACTTAGGTGTCGATGGACACGTTTATAAAGGATATAAAGGTGAAGATAATTGGGTTATATACGACGTGAGTAAGTTAGCTATTGCTAATAAAGAAGAAGTCGTTGAACTTAATGAATCAATGGAGGAATCAAATTATGATAAGATAAATAAAATATTCCCAATAACAGTGAATGATTTCAGTTTTTTATTTCACGATTTTCATGTTAAATTTCCCACACTAATACCACACTTATATCGAAATTATAGACAAGATAAAGAGACAATACGCAGCTTATGTAGATATGATTTAGAAGATGAGCTATTTCAACCAGTCAGCTTATATCCTGATTCAGCAATGATTGATGAATTAAATACTAAGTATAGAAGTATTATACAATATGAAGATCAGATTTTGGTCAATCTTGGAGAAACTGATACAGAAATTGATACAGAACTTATAGTTTATATGAAAGTTGTTGCTAAAAAAATTGCAATACTAGATGGTGTTAAATCTGCTACATTTAAAGATGATTTATATAACACGCGCGTATCTCATCCGAAAGTAGAACCAACGATGAACATCAATATTGTTTATGAAAAAGATAAAGTATTGAATGAGTCAGCTTCAAATGATATATTAACCATCACAGATGAACAAATCGATAAGATATGTGAATTTTATAACTACTGTGCAAATAGCTCCATTGTATCAGAAGTATATGATGATTTAACAGAACTATTTACCAATAATGGTGTACTTGATACTATTGGTCAACCTGGTGATCTAGTAAATGGCTATCATTTTAATGCAAATCCAACTACTATAAAGACATATGTTAGAAATATGAAAACTATGTTGGCTGCCAATGACATAGTATCAAAACAAACAAGTCGTAATTTTGATCTAGAAATAAGGACAAATAAAGTAATACATGAATTAAAGGATTTTAATACAACAATGTTATCTAATTACGAGGAAATTAAAGATTTTAAAAAACATGATTTGTCTGTATTTGATACAATAGAATCATGTGCATTTGATTTACTACATGATAATGATAATTTATATATTGATAAGGTATTAAAATTTTGGAAAGGGGCAAATGTATATTTACTCTATATAAGATTAGAAGATAGAAAAGTAAGAACTCTAACATATCGTGGTAGACAATATACATTTGATGGTTTATTTTCAAGACTAACTGATAATGACTCAATGTTATCACAAAAGTTGAAAACACAATTTAACTATGCTCGATGTGAAAGCGGAGACGCTTGGTTGAGTATTAAAGTTATGCAATAAAAAAGTCCCTTATTTCTAAGGGACTTTTTAATTTTTACTTTATCAGCGTGACGTGACCAGTGAGTTCTTTTGATTTACCAAACACATTAACTAGATCAATCTTCCATGTATAGGCATCTTCTTTACATAAGATACCGCGATATTTACCATCCCAAGCATTATGTATATCATTTGTTGTAAACATCTTTTCTCCCCAACGATCAAAGATGCTCATTTCAAATTTTGAAATACCATATCCTTTAGCAGAGAATACATCATTCAATCCATCACCGTTTGGTGTAAATGAATTTGGAACATAAATTCCATAATCTTCACCAACTACTATTAATTGTGTGATTGTATCCATACAACCTTTATCACTTTTAACTATTAAAGTTACAGCATATGGTCCAATTTCAGAGTAAATATAGTTTGGATTCTGAGATGTAGAATTAACTACTTGACTATTAAAGAACCAATACCATTCAGTAATATTTGCACCAAATGACGCATCAGTAAATGTGATTTCATTATCTACGATAGGTCTTAACGGAGCAAATATAAAGTCTGCCGTTGGTGTTGGATATACTTCAATCGTATGTGTAGCTCCACCGATACAACCATTATTATCAATAATAGTTGCAGTTGATGTATAAACACCACCTTTATTGAAACATTGTGTTGTTGTCGCAGTAGTAACACCCGAACCATTTTCAAAGAACCAACTAACATTACTAACTGATGTTGAACTGTTAACTGTGAATGATACACAAGCAGGAGCACAAATATTAGCTTTAGATGATGATATTGAAATGATAGGATTTGGGTTAATAGTAACTATTGTTGTGGCTACACCTTGACAACCACCAGCATCCGTTGCCACTACTGTGTAAATACAGCTTATAGTGGGTGGTGGGTTTTCTAGTGCAAAAAAAAAGCACCAGTGATTATCTGGTGCTTTAAAGTTAGTTCAATAGATCTAACACCAGACGGGATCTGTGCTAACGACTACTACTATGTTTGTTATTCTTAACATTTTGTTTTATTATTTTGCTAAAAGTAATTTTTTAGCGGCTTTCTTTGCTTTACGAGGTAAATTCTTAAGATGTGTCATATCAACAACAACCTTTTTAGGAGAACCATACTTCAAGCTTCTTTGTTTAGTACAAGAAGTCGCTTTATGCGCATTCTTTTCTGAGAATAATGGTGTTGGTTCAGGTTTAACAAAGGGTTTATTCTTAGTCAACTTTAATAATTTGTGTGTTGCTGCTCTTTTTGCGTTTTTAATTTGTAATGATTTTGCCATAATTTCGTTTTTAGTTTATTTCTACAAATATAAGGAATTTTTTCAGTTTTCCGTGTTATTATTTCTTAATTCTATTTTTAAATAAAATTGCTGTTTTCTGACTTATTGACTTTATTACTTCTTTTGATTCAATAATCTCGCTCTTACTCTCCTTCAAAACATCAACTATCATTGCTCTTATGACTAATTGCATATTAGCAATGCTTAAATTCTTAGGTAACTTATCAAGTATATGAGACAATCTCATTTCTGTCACCCATTCATCACTAATCTCGTTAGCATCACTCAATACTTTTAATTTTTCTGGACTTACTGCTCTTGGTGTCTTTGTTTCCATGAACTCGTCTCTTTTATGTTTAGTGATAATTCTATCACCGTTGTTTAGTGTAACTTCAATAAGAGGTCTTAATACAACACCTTCTCTTCGTTTCCCTGCTCCCATACCATTTCTGATAGCTTGCGTAGAATCTTTATCTCTCTCGGCATCTAAAGCTGCTAAATCAGTAGAAACTTTAGCGTAGTCAACAAACTCTAAACCCATCTTCTGCGCTACATTATCAGCTTTCGGAACGCTTAACCACATATCATTAATATTAATATCGAAAGCAATAAATCTTGACTCAATACCATAAGTTGCTGACATATGTAATAACTTTCCACCGTAAGCTTCACCATAGATAACTACATTGCAATCTGGGAAATGTTCAATAAACTTTGATAGTAATAGTTTCTTATCAAAGAAAGATATAAATTTCTCATAGTTTTCACCACCACTAGCGAATGTAATTCGCTTATCAGCATAGTTCCACTTAATATGTGTTGATGTACCATGAATTTTCTCCAAGGCATAACACTCTTTAAACATCAAAATTGTTTGATCTTTGTAGAGATTTAATATACTAAGGTAGCCCATTGGTATTGTTTTTATTAGTTTTTAAATTTATCTTCTTTAAGAGATACTGTCTTATTGAAAACTAAATCATTTGACTTAGTATCTCTAACATAGTAGCCCATTCTTATCATTTGTACTGGAACACCTGGCTCACATTTAGTGACAGAAGGTTCAAATATAGCAATTTTATTCGTAATTAGCGAATTTGTTTCTAAATAATTTACAAAATCATCTTCATACTTATCTGGTGTAGCATCAGAGAATAATCTATCGTAATCTCTTACTTCAACATTAACTCCGTGTTCAACGGATACCCAGTGAATTACTCCTTTAACCTTTCTATCTAAAACCATTCCTGATTTAGAATTAGGATCATAGGTACATCTGATTTCTGTTATGTTTCCATTTTCATCAGATGAGCAATCATTAGCTTTAATAACATATGCACCTTTTAATCTTACTTCACTACCCAACTTTAATCTGAAAAACTTGTTATCCGCTTCAATTCTAAAATCATCT
>Ga0315288_10008948_pt1 | contig 12628 bp, 13 predicted proteins | sample YL17G11_20_MG_FD_203454 | JGI IMG/M metagenome (GOLD analysis project Ga0315288, IMG submission 203454) | Sediment microbial communities from Yellowstone Lake, YNP, Wyoming, USA - YL17G11_20 | ecosystem: Environmental > Aquatic > Freshwater > Lake > Sediment | place: USA: Wyoming | collected...
AGATTCTTGAATGCTTCCGAATAGCGCCGCGCGATCTCGGCCCGGCGCGCATTCCAACTCTCCAGATGTGGCAGCTTGACGCGGAGGATGGCGGCCTGCAACTCGTCGAGCCGCGAGTTGTAGCCGGTGCAGGTCGTGGTGGTAGCGCCGCGCGATGCCGTGCACGCGCAGCATCCGGAGCTTCTTCGCCTGGGCCTCGTCGTTCGTCACCACCATCCCACCGTCGCCGTCCGCGCCGAGGTTCTTGGTGGGGTAAAAGCTGAAGCAACCGAGCCGCCCCAGGCCGCCCACCGACCGGCCGTGATAGGTCGCGCCGATCGCCTGGGCGCAATCTTCCACCATCGCAACGCCGCGCGGCTCGGCCAACGCCAGCAGTTCCCGGAGCGGTGCCGCTTGTCCAAACAGATGAACCGGAAGGATAGCGCGGGTGCGTGGCGTGATCTTCCGCGCCACGTCCGCCGGATCGAGATTGAAGGTGCGCGAGTGAACGTCGGCGAACACCAGCGTTGCCCCCACTTGATGAACGGACTCGGCCGGCGCGATGTAGGTGAACGGTGTGGTGATGACCTCATCGCCAGGGCCGAGCTCGAGGGCCCGCAGCGCCAGGGTCAGGGCGTCCGAGCCGGAGTTGACGCCGATGCCGAAGCGGGTGCCGGTGAACGCGGCGATCTCCTCCTCGAGCGCCTTGACGTTCGGCCCGAGGATGTAGTGGCCGCTGGCCAAGGTGCGTTCAACGACAGGCAGGAGCTCTGCTTTGAGCGTCGCGTACTGGGCCTGAAGGTTGAGAGAAGGGACGTTCATTGGCCAAGAAGAGAACCGCCGCTGCCGCCGCTGGTCACCGCGGGCGATACTCCGCCTTCGCTTCCGGAAGCCAGGCCTTGAGCTGCTGGATGCGCTTCTCGTCGAGGGGATGCGTGCGCAGGAACCAAGGCGTCGCGGAGCCGCCACTCTGGCGATTGACTTCGGCAAAGCGTTCCCAGAACCGGACCGCTTCCTCCGGATCGTAGCCGGCGCGCGCCATGTACTTCAGACCAATCAAGTCGGCTTCGGACTCCTGCTTGCGGCTGTGGGGCAATTCGCGGCCAAGCGTGGCGCCCAGCCCGTAGGCCGTGGCGGCGGCCGATTGCCACTTCGGATCGGTCTTGGAGAGACCGGCGTTGAGGATCCCGCCGCCGGTTTGCAGGACGAGGGCTTCGCTGACCCGCTCGGCCCCGTGATGCGCGGCGGCATGAGCGACTTCGTGGCCGATCACCGCCGCCAAGCCGGCTTCGTTCTTCGTGATCGGCAGAATCCCGGTATAAACGCCCACCTTTCCGCCAGGCAGACAGAACGCGTTCGCTTCCTTGCTCTCGAACACGACGAACTCCCATTGGGCATTCGGGAGCGTGGCGACCGCGGCGATCCGCTGGCCGACCTTTTGCAGCAGTGCGTTCGCGGCCGGATCCTTGCTGATCGGCACCTCCTTCTTCGTCTGCGTGAAACTGGTCAGGCCCAGTTGCGTCTCCTCCTGCGGCGACAGGAGGATGAGTTGCTTGCGCCCGGTTTCGGAAACCGTGGTGCAGCCCGTCAATCCCAGCAGCGGCAGGGCGGTCGCCGCCACGCACAACCCGATTCGCATCGTTTTCATGGGCGCATCGAACCACACCCGCCGCCCAGCGACAAGGGATTGCTCGCATTCGGGCAGAGCCGGATCCAGAGCCAGCGGGGCAGAGACAGAGTGCTACGTTATCCTTCGGGACGGTCAGGAACCGCCGGACGCGGACCCGCAGGGCCGGTGGTGCGGGAACCGGGGAGCGATCCCCGGCGACCCGATTGTGCCCGCTGGTCTTGATCCAAAACCGTGCGCTGGCAGCTACCTCGCGATGACATCCCGATCCAGGTCCTGAAATTGCCCCCGAATCCACCCGATTCGCAGCTTCACATCATCACGGCGGCCCAGCATATCAGCTATCTCTGGGTGGAGCGATCGCACGTCGGCGGAGAAGAGACTCACCGGCAGGTGTCGCAGATCCACCCGCTCCATCGGTAGGCCGGAGAAGTTTCCGAGCATCGTAGGGCTCAGAACCAGAAGCTGGATCGAAGTGAGTCCCTGATTGGCTCGCGAGATCTTGATCCGGTAACACAGCGAGGAGGACTTAAAGCGATACTGAAGCGCATCTGTCGACTTGAGGTGGTCCTCCAGGGAGACGACATCGAACACGAACCAGCCGAAGCCCTCGTCCAGGTACTGCCGGACCGCCGCTTGCAGAACTCCGGGGATGATCGGGTTGCCCACGCGGGACCGCTTCAAATAGTCATTCACCCAAGCGATGAACCACTCCGGGTCGAGCACGCGGGCAACGGCCACATCATGAGCGCCAATCTCCTCATGGAAAGCAATCTGGCCCGCAGGAGGCTGGGGACTCAATCCTCCACGTGAGCGCATCCACCGCTCTGCCTCCGCTGGAGTCGTCCGTCTCAGTTTCGCGTTGATGAGGTCGACGGCCCGGCGAAAGACGGCGACGTCAGCGTTCGTGACCGCCGGCTCCGCCGGGAAGGGCATCACTTCGAGCACTTTGCTGGATTATGAAACCCTGAGGTCCGTCGAGAGGATCAGCATCTCCTCCTCGCTGTTCCAGCGTCTCATGACTGCCCAAACCGTCACCGGGACAGGATTGGTGGCACCACGCGGAACTGAGGCACCGCCGCCGGGGACAGCGCCCCAACGAAGCCAGGGAGCAGCGGATCTCCCCGAGCCGTAGAAACGGAAAAGGGCGGCGGTTGCCTGAAGCGTCGTGTCCGGCATCATGGGGAGCTAGGTCCGAAAGTGCCATCGGCCCGCTTGTGCAGAATCACGGGATTCCCGTCCGGATCGAGGATCTCCATCGCCCAGCAAACCGAATAGTCATGAGGCTCTTTCACCACACGCACGCCTCGCTGCTTCAGCTCTTCGCAGGCCGCGTGAATATCATCCACCGCCAGGGCAATGCGTCCTCCAGAGATCTGCTCGGGCAGCTTCTCGCCTCCCTTGAGGGCGAGCGTGAGGTTCCCGCAATTGAATTCCGCCCACTGCCACTCTTCGCTATAGATCTCTTGTGGGAGACCCAGGACGTCGCGGTAGAAGCTGGCCGCCCGTGCCAGGTCGGATACCGGATACATCACGAAATCAGTTCCACGGATTCTCATGGTCGATGCGCAGCGTCACGGGTCAGCGCCCCCGCGCCGCTGAAGCTCGGCAGGGAGCAGAGGCGCAATCGCGGGGTTCGCTGGATCCAGTGTGTCGGCCACGTCAATCAAGCTCATTTTCTTTGCGAACTCCGTTCATCGGCACTCCTGCATCCACGATCTTCTGCACGGCTTTGGTTTGAGCCGGGCTGACCACACCGTTTGGCGTGTCAATGAATAGTACAACAGCGCCGCCGACCTTCTTGAGGCGCTCACACTCTACGGCGAAGTCCGCCAAACTCATCTGCTTCTTGTTGACGAGTACCTCTCCCGATCTCCCAATTTTCACCTTGGCCCACTCTGAAACAGATGGTGCGGCTGCCGATTCTGCGTGCTGCGGCATTCTTGTGCCTGGCCATACCCCACTGCTCCCGTCTGCGTTCGGCGGAGACTGGGTTGACTGTGTCGGTTCCTTGCAGCCGGCAACCACGAGTAGGAACGCCAGTCCGAGTGTGTTTGTGATTCTCATAACATTGTCGATAGGCCTGACAGCCTTAATACGCGAAAAGGTGTGCGCGCACTTGTGCGCACGTGATTTCCCCAACTCCTTTCCGTTGCATGGGCTGATGAAAGCAGAGCTTCCAGTTTCTGTGAAGGACTATCGCCGAAGCAACAGCGCCGAGATTCTACTGTGCCGCATCCCGATTGCCCGCTCGCCGGCCAAAGCTTGCCGGCGGATTCGTTCGCCATTTGCCGCATCGGCCGGTCCGTATAGGTCTTCCGTGGACTTGTGACCGTGGACGACCAGACCTAATCTACCGGAAGCCGGAGACGGGCGGCACGCCGGGATCGGCCAGTGGCTGCCAGCCGCCAGGTCGCTGATGCGAAAGACAATCGAGCCCATGAAGAGTCTTCCTCTACTCTGGTTCGGGGTCTATCCGGGATGGTTTTGCCTTCGTCTCGCCATTCTGGTCGCGACCTCACTCTCCGGTCTCGGCGCGGCAACGGAGACGCCGGAGCAACCCGCTCCACCGACCCCGGTGTTCAGCGTCTCGCCCATCGATCCCAGTGAGATCTCCGGCATTGTTCCGCTGGGAAACCTGAATCCACAGGGCGGCCACGTGTTTCCGACCGATCACATCTACCTGGACTACGGGGGCAAAGCCCGGTTGGCGGTGCTAGCGCCTGCCGAGGGCACGGTGTACGCCATCCGCGATCAGCTTCATGGCGGGGCCAAGATCGAAATCCGCGTCGATGCGCATCTGAGTTACTACCTCGCCCACGTCTTGCCGGATCCCGCCATCCGCGTCGGCAGCCCGTTGAAGGCTGGCCAGGTCATCGGCCGGGTCAGCGGCGAGAGTCTGCTGGATCTTGGAGCTTGCGACGCGCGCGTGCGGCTGCGCGGCTTCGTGAATCCGGCCCGGTATCCCGAATCGACTCTTCACACCGTTTCGCCGCTTTCCCTCTTTGCCGAACCCCTGAGGAGCCAGCTCCTGGTCAAGGTTCGGCGTGAGTCCCCTGATAAAGAGGGGAAGATCGACTACGACCAGCCGGGCAAACTGGTCGGCAACTGGTTTCAGGAGAGCCAGCCCGTGCCACAGAGCAGGGCCGGCCGACCGGAGGTCTGGGCCCGGCAACTGGCCTTCGTGTATGACGCGCGAGAGCCGCAGGCGATCCGAGTGTCCGTCGGCGGCACCGTGGCGCCCGCCGGGCTTTACGCAGTGCAACCCGGGGCGCCCGATCCGGCGAGCGTCGGCACCGATTCCGGCCGGGTGAAATATCTACTCATTGCAGCCTCCGCTCTTCAGAATCTTGCGGCCGCGCCCGCCAACTCGGCTCCGGTGCAGGGCGTCTTGTTGGTCCAGCTTGTGGACGAACAAAAGCTGAAAGTGGAGTGGTTCGCCGGCAAGGCCGCCGCTGCCGTCGAGCGTTTCACCGAGGCGGCGAGTCTCTACCTGCGCTGAAGGGAGGTCTTCCGGTCGTTACCCAGCCCGAGCCTTAGCGCTTCTTCATCGAGACACTGATGCCGGAATTGCCGGTGTTGAGGAACAGGGTCTCCAGGTTCACGTTGGTCGTGGCGGCCTGGATGAACGCGGCGTCGGCCATGCCCGGGGTGATATTGTGCGCCACGATCAATCCTCCGCCGCGAACCCGGGGAAACAGTCTTCGCTCATTGAAGGCGCACCGGCAAGAGCCTGGTCATTCCTCGGCGCGCATTGCCGATTACGCTCCGTTCATGCTGCTGTGCCCAGTCCAGAGCCCAGGCCTTGGCTTCCACCGGCAGATCACCCTGGATCACTCGAACCGGGTTGAGCCCCATCACCATCTCGGCCTCCCCGAGAAAGGCATGCAAGTGGATGCCGAACGTCCGGTGCAGCAGCATCCGGATCACGATCCCGTCGAGTTTTGCGAGCACTGCCATATCAACACACTTTCATTCGAGCCGTTCTTTCCGAGTGACACCGCGCATCGCGTCCAAGTTACTCAGATCCACGACCACGGTTATCTGGTGGTCACGCACGCCTCGTGCCAAGTGGACGGCGGTGGGATTCGGGCCGAATTGAGCGGAAAACGCGGGGAACCGACGCTCGCAGTGCGCAAGCCTTGCGCAGGCGTGCGCAAAGAGGAAGTGGGGCTCCGTCAGCAACAGCCACGAGAACGAGGACAACGACGCGGACGAGGACGACAGAGTTTCCGGGTCGAAGGGCGGCACCGAAAGCTCGTCAATCCGAGAGCTGACGGCTGGTGAAGAGGATTTGGCCAGCGACTTTGATTTCGACTTCCACCAGGTACTTCTTCAGCGCCGGCCAGTTCGGTTCCAGGCCGAGCCCGGGTCGTTCCGGCAGATGGATGCAGCCGTCGGCGTCCGGGATCAACCGGGTGGTCGTGAAGTCCTGCGCGAGCGCCGAAGGCTCGACGGGGTACTCGCATAAGTCATGGCCAGCCAACCCGGCGTAGGGCTGTACCGAAGCGCTCAAGGCCAGGTGCGTCGTGAAGGTGTGGTTGACGAACGTCACGCCCCGGGCGTGGGCGTAATCGGCGACCTGCTTCGCGGTTGTGATTCCGCCGATGCGGCCGGTGTCGATCTGCACGAAGCCCACGCCCGCATAGTCGATCATGTTCTGCGCCTGGTGGAGGTTGTGGCAGCCTTCGCCGCCCGCGAGTTTGACCGGCGCGCTCAGGTCGGCGAGACGCCGGTAGGCGCTCAAGGCGCCAGAGACGAACGGTTCCTCCAGCCACAACACCCCAACTTCCCGCAGGGCGGGCAACCGCGCGACCGCCAGCGCGACGTCATCGCCCCAGACCGTTCCCGCATCCACCAACAGGATCGCGTCGGGACCCAGGCCCTCCCGCGCAGCCCGGACCTGCTCGGCGTCCAGGGCCGGGGTGCCGCGGCCATACGGTCCCCAGCCGAACTTGGCCGCGCGGAAGCCGGCGCGCGCCACGGCTTGCGCCCGGGCGAACGTGCCGGCCGGATCGTCGGCGAACAACTGGGAGGCGTAGGCGGTCTTTGGAAGCGCCGCACGGTAGCCCAGCAAGCGATAAACGGGTTCGCCCAGCTTCCGGCCCAGCAGGTCCCACAACGCGACGTCGATGCCGGACAACGTGTGATCGGCCTGCAACAGGTCGAAGCTGTTCGCCCGCACCTCCGCGTTGATGCGCCGGATGTCTTCGACGTCGTCGAGTCGTTGGCCGAGCACGGAGGCGGCGACCGGCTTGCACGCGCTGTGCGACATCGGGCAACACCATGCGGCGATCGAGGCCAATGGCGCCGCTTCACACTCGCCCCAGCCCGTCCAGTCGCCCGCCTGCACCCGCACCAGCAAGGCGTCCTGGCTGCCGTCGCCGACGTCGCGCACGACCGGCATCGAGAGGTAGAAGAAGTCAACCGCGTCGATCTTCATGGGTGGGTCTCTCAGCCATATCAGGGCAGACGGAAGCACCACGAAATACACGAAACACACGAAAGCAATGGCAGCAAGCCCTCCCTCAGTCCACGGCTGTGAGTCACCGAAAAGTGACCTTTGGAGGAACCTGGCCTAGCCGGTCGAGACCCGCGATCACCCTGGGTTTCCCTTTCGTGTGTTTCGTGTATTTCGTGGTGGTACTGCATTGTTCCAGCTTAGAACGTGATCGTCAGCCCGCCATCGACCGTGATGATTTGCCCGGTGAGGTACGACGCGTCGGGACCCGCCAGGAACGCCGCCACGCCCGCGATCTCTTCCGGGCGCCCGGCTCGGCGCAGCGGCAGGTGATGGCCCTCGACGTAGTTCGCGCGAAACCAATCGGTGTCCAACTCGTTCACCCCGTCCGCGCGAATGCTCATCTCGGTGTCCACGAAGCCCGGAGCGATCGCGTTCACCAAAATGCCCCGCGGCGCCAGTTCCACCGCCAGACCGCGGCACCACTGATTCAGCGCCGCCTTCGCCATCGCATACGCGCTCGAACCCGCTTCGGCGCGGTCGCCGTGAATGGACGTGACGTGGATCACGCGCCCGCCCGCCGTCATCAGGGGCACCGCCATTCGTGTGACCCGCACCCCGCCCTCGAACATCGCGTCGAACGGCCTCCGCCATTCCTCGAGCGGCGAACCGACCGTGTCCGCCGCGCGGTGGATGCCGGCGCAGTTGACCAGCGCATCCACCCGCCCCCAGCGCTCGCGAATGCTGTTCCCCATCGCCTCCACGACCGCCGGGTCGCTGTAGTCGCCCGGGCAGACCAGGTGATCGCCGGGCGGCAATCCGCGCACGAGTTCCTGCAGGCGTGGCTCGCGCCGGGCGTTGACGCACACGTCGCAGCCGTCCTGCGCGAACCGGACCGCCGTGGCGCGCCCGATGCCGGACGAAGCCCCCGTGATGATTACCTTGCGACGCTCGTTCATGTTGGGGGATGGATCGAAGTGGAGGATGGGCCGGCATGGAGGACCACCCGGGTCGCCAGCGTCTGGCCGGGTTCGAGCCGGGAACATTGGCCCTTCGCAGCGGCTTCGTTCACCGACATCGGCATCGTCGTGCAGGGCTCAAGAATGACCGTGTAGTGGCCGTTGAAACCGCCATACGACGCGAACAGCCAAGCGAAACGAAACACCCGCGGATCGAACTCGTACGCGAGCTCCAGCCCGGCGCCCGGACGGCGCCAAGCCATCCGCCCGGCGCTCAGATCGAATAGATAGAAGAAATCGACCGTGCCGTCGGCGGTCGGGATGAGGTTCGCCGCGTGGCCCAGGATGATCGGCCACTCGAACGGCTCGAGTGTCCGGTAGCGTGACCACGCCAGGTCCACCACCTGCGCGCGTCGGGCGGGACAGTCGATGATGTCGCCCGCCTGCACGGCGAGGGCCGCGTGGAGCTTCCAAAGAAACGACCGCGGCTGGCTCGCCCGGTTCGTGATCCGGTAGGCCAGGTCCAGTTGCGGGCCGTCTTTGCGGAGCGATATCGCCCGTTCGTAGTGCAGGCCGAACCGGGGCAGATCGCCCGACAGGACCAGCCTCTCACCGTCACTTTGACAGGTGAGCGGAGCGGTCCAAAGCTCACCGTGGTCCGGGCAATTCACGCCGTCGATGACCTCCGGGATGTCGTTCGGCAACAGCTCGTCGATGCCGCCGTAGAAGTTGGGGTCGTATTCGCTGCCGGCCGGTTCGCGCCGCAGCGGCAGCGCGCGGTTGCGCCAGAGGAACTCGTGGCCGCTGGGTTTGTGGACGAGGCTGATTACTCTTCCGCCAACGCTCGGGGCGACGTCGAGGCGCAGGTGATCCGACTCCAGCCGGGTCACGGGCACCCCGTCGAGGCTCAGATCGTCTCGCCGGCGGGTCATGGACTGCCTCTTACCAGAACTTCACGTAAATGCCAACCAGCGTTGCGGCGAGCAGGCTCCACCAGAACCACAGGTTGGCGTACCAGCGCCGAGGGCCGGCGGTGCGCACCATCGAGTGATCCCAGAGGTTGGCGGCCGCCGATCGCCGCGCCCGCATCAGACCGAAGACCAACGCGGGCATGAGCAGCAGCAGAACCGCTGCGATCGTCACGGGGCTGACCGTCGCGATCCACAGGATCAGCGCGATGACGGCCGCGATGCCGGCCAGCCGCCCCCCGCGCCAGGGCTCCCCGGTGAGCCCGATGATCAAGGCGAGGGAAGTCAGGGAAATCGCACCAGCCAGGACCATGGGATTCTCCAGGTTCGTTGGCAGAAAGTGCCGGCCCGCGTCGGCGAGGATCGCCTTGGCCAGGATCAGCGGCACCGACAGAACCGAGAGCCAGAGGCAAGCCAGCGCGCCCCGCTCGTTCGCCCGCGGCCAGAGGGCACCGGCGAGGAAGACCACCACCACCGGAGCCGCCATCGGCGCCCAGACATCCTGGGCGTAACGAAAGATGCTCTGCCATTTCATGACGATCGGGGCGAACAACGCGCCGGCGAGCAGCGCCAGCCCACCCGACCACTGGCCGACCCGCACCAACCGCGCCTCGCTCCACGCCTGGCCTTTCCAGCGCTGCGCCAAGTCGAGCGTGACGAGTGTGGACGTCGAGTTTACCAGGCCCGACACGGTGGACATGATGGCGCTGAGGATCGCGGCGACGACCAACCCGCGCAGGCCCTCGGGGACGACGGCGGCCACGACCTGGGGATACGCGGCATCCGGGTTGTCCAGGTTCGGGTCGAGCACGCGGTAGATCATACCCGGAAAGCACGTGGCCAGCGGGATGAGCAACTGCAGGCCGGCGGAGAACAGAACGCCCATCTTGGCGTGCCATTCGTCACGCGCCGCCAGGCAACGCTGGTTGATGTACTGGTTGGTGGCGTAGTACCACACGTTGGTCGAAAGCATCAGCACGACCAGCGCGGTCCAGGGAACCTCGTGATCGGCCGGCGTCATCAGGTGCGCGGCCTGACCGGAGCCCAGCAGGGCGGCCCAGTTCCAGCCGATCTTGGCCATGCCGGCGAAAAACACGTACAAGCCGCCGCCCAGGAGCAGCACGCATTGGAGCGAGCTGGTCCACGCCACCGCCGTCAACCCGCCGTAAATGGTGTAGGCCCCGGTCACCAGCGCCAGCAGCCAGACCGCCGCCAACCGGTTGATTCCCCACATTCTCTCCACGGCGAACCCGCCCGTGTAAAAGACCAGGGCGAAGTTCACGAGGACGTAGCTCGCGATCGTCAGGCACGCGTACAGCGTTCGCGCCCGGCCGCCGAAGCGGCGCTCGAGGTACTCCGGCATGGTCGCGACGTTGTTGCGCACGTAGAGCGGAACGAAGACCCAGAGGAGAACCGACAACCCCGGCAGGACGAGCCACTCCCAGTTCACCACGGGCATCCCCAGCCGGTAGGCGTAGCCCATCTCGCCGACGAACTGCTCCGAGCTGATCCCGGCGGCGACGATGGAGAATCCGATCACGTACCACGGCAGTCGGTTGCCGGCACGAAAGTAGCCGCTCACCGAGGTCCGCTGGTGACGCGAGGAGAAGAAGCCGACGGCGACCACCGCGAGGAGGTAAGCGCCGCAGACCAGCAGGTCGAGGTGGCTGTAGGCTCGGTTGGACGCTGGATTCATTCAGTCAGTGATGGTCTGGCACTCTATGTATCACAGCCGACCTGCCAATAGCCAGGGGCAAGCCAATCACCAGGCCAACCCGAGTGTGTCCCGACGTTGTTGGCAGAGGTAGGGCGACGGAGTCAGCGTCCATGGTCGCGGCGGCCAGAGTCCTGCAAGTGAACCGGCTGGGCGCAAGTGGGTAATCACCGCGGGCGACGGCAGCTTGTCAACCTGTGACCACGGGCTGGGGAACGTGACGGTGTCGCGGGTGAACTCGCCATCGCCCTCAGAGTGACAAAACGTAGGCGGCCAGATCGTCGAGTTGCTGCCTCGTCAGATGCGACATTCGGCCGTGCCGGTCCCCCTCATTGCTGGTCGCCAATACCTCGCGCATCGTCACGGCCGAACCGTCATGTAGGTAAGGCGCCGTGCGCCAGCATTCCACGAGCGTGGGCGTATCGAACTTCTGCCCTGGCCGATCCTGGTGATTCGCGGTCCCCACCGCGTACGCTTTCAGGTCGGTGAACAGCGGCCCCGGGTGACAGGTCGCGCAGCCGACCGCCGCGGCCTCGAAAAGACGCCGGCCCCGCTGGGCCGATTCCGAGGGTTCGCCGCCGGCCAAGTAAGGACTCGGGACCGGCCGCAAGTCCTTGAGGTATTCGTCGATGGCCGCGGCCTCCGTCTCCGGCCGCAATGCGAACAGGATGTTCCGCAGACCCGACCGCACCGCCTTCTCGGCCGTCCCCCGTACCCCGTGGCTCATCGCCGGCGGCGTCCGATGGCTCCACAGAAGGCTCTTCGTGTTCTTGGCGTTGCCGATCCCGTCGTTGAGCAGGTCCCAGCTCAATCCGTCGGCTCGCCCGTCCGGACGATACGAAGCGCAACTCTGCCAGCTCCGATGGCGGATGGTGGCATCGTGGAACAGCCGTTCGCCTTCGCGTCGGATGCCTACGCTGAGATCCTCGGTTGGGTGGATCATCTGAGCCCGTACGGACGGGAGGAGGGAATCGAAATAGGCCAGGAGGGCTTCCCATTGGTAAAGCTTGCAGCCGATGAACAGCTGGGCGCAGCCAGGGAACCAGCGATGCGGAGGGCATCCAATCGCCAGAGCTCGCCGCTCCGGCTGCATTGCCAGCGTCTCGCGGGCGCACCGGCAGGGTCGGGGGCTTGGGGTGAACCAAGTCGTGGCTACAACCCGGCGACGAACTTGCGCCCAGCCCAGCTCGAACCCGCAGCGCCGAAACGCCTCGCTGGCGGGGAAGCTGCAGGAGGACCGGGGCCGACTCGACAACTGCCGGAGTGAAAGGAAATGCGCCTTGTCAACCGCCGTATAGGCGAAAGCCGAGCCTCATTCCGACTCAGAGCTGCCTCGATCGGACGCCGATGGCGTCGCGGGTCACTTTGGCACAATACCCCTGAAATTCCAGCGAAACCAGTATGACGGCCTTGCGGGCGATGGGCGGTAAGCTCGTCCTCCCTGCACAGGCTGGCGACGTCATGCCACTTCACACCGCCTCAGATGGCCGCAGTCGCCCCGAGTATCCTGCACGTTGACTTTCGCCGATGGTGAGCGATATTCGAGAAAGATCGAAAGCGAAGAAAGGGTCCATATGCCACCTTCTCCCTGTGCCGGCGTTATTACGGTTTACCTCTATTCCCAAGGGGATCCACCCTATGATCCCGGCCCGCTGCTTCTACCACTTGACTCAGGACAAGGGGAGGTCAGGGTGATGGCGCTCATATCTGCGGAGGGCTATTTTCCTTCACAGAAACCGGTGTGGTCGATTACGAAGAAGCCCTCAGAGCCTGTTTGAAAAGTGACTTCATTTTCCTGTATAAATAGCTCGTACGTTGTACCGCAACCCTGTACAAACTGGGGATGCGATACACCTCTGACCTCACCAACGCCGAATGGGATCTCATCTATTATTGCTTCCCCAAGCCCTGCAAGAAGGG
>Ga0315288_10008950_pt1 | contig 12627 bp, 24 predicted proteins | sample YL17G11_20_MG_FD_203454 | JGI IMG/M metagenome (GOLD analysis project Ga0315288, IMG submission 203454) | Sediment microbial communities from Yellowstone Lake, YNP, Wyoming, USA - YL17G11_20 | ecosystem: Environmental > Aquatic > Freshwater > Lake > Sediment | place: USA: Wyoming | collected...
AGTTGGAGTAGATGGCCACAGAACTAAAACTTAGGGGAAGTAGAGGGGTTGGATATGAATTTTTCACATCAAGTCCTTGTCTACTAATACACGAAAGTAAAATAGATTGGTTAAAAGGTAAGGTATTTGAATCAAGATTTAATATGAATGATGTGATATTGGAATCTAAATCAGTTGGATTGAAGTTTGCTAAGCAACCACAAAAGAAAGGAGCTAAGACGGATACCTATAATGTTTCTAAGAGTGGTAAAGTTATTGGTTTGGTGAAGTGGTCCAGTCGAATGAGAGGATATGCATTTCTTCCGACATCTGATTGTGAATCCAAGATTAAAGACTTCGTTAAAGACCTTATGAAAAAACGCAGGGAAAGTAAATAAATCTATTTAAAAATTCAAAATATGACTTTATAACCTTAATATATACTATATAAAACAAAATAACTAATTATGAAACATATTAAAACGTTTGAAAATTACTCGGATAATGAACCTTTGGTTAATGAGGGTTTGTTTGGAAACGAAAAGGGTAGGGAGATATTAGACAAGCAGTTCGATGAAGTAAACGCCAAATTAGTGGGTACTAAAGGTGACCAAGCTAATAATAAGAAAAAATGGATGGATCGTGCTAAGTCTGAGGACAATTACAGAGGTCGATTTATAGTTGATAGAGGTGTGTTACAATATGATTCTAACCCAGTAAACCCGTTACAAGGTAAGACTGGTGGGTCTAGTGGATATGGAACAGCAAACTCCTCATTTAAGTACAATGAGAACAAGAGAAACAAAAGATAATAAAAAATCCCTCAAATTGAGGGATTTTTTAATTTTAAATAATTTATTTGTTTAGATGTTTTTTAACACCAACATATCCTTTTTGTTTAGGCTTTCTTTACCCAACTCGCTAATTTTCTCAAGGACAGTATCAATATCAAGATTAGAATCAATAAAATTCTCTAAATAATATTCTACTAGGTTATACTCTATTCCACCCTTTCCCTCAACATAGGGAGTTGTGTCAATTTTACCATATAATGCGTCTTTAGTAATGTCCTCACAATTACTAACATCCACACCAATTTTGGTATAGAAATCAAGTATTTCCTTGATGTAATTTTCATGGGATATTATGAATAAACCAACCTTACCATCGACTTCAAAAAACTCACTTTTGAATTTTTTTTCCAAAATAGATCCTAAGTCCTTATCAAGGTCAGACATAGATGCCTCTATGTTTTCCATTTCGTCTTGTGTATGTGGTGTGATTATTTTTAAAAACTTCATCATAATAGTGGTTGTTTATGTGGTTAATAATGTATAAATATAAGGAATTTATTACTAACCACCAAATATATATTAAATATTATTTACTCATAAACTATCACTAAGCCTTTCTCCACGCGAACACCTGTAAGTCATACTCTTGATTAAAATACTCTAAACTACCAAGATTTCTTATCTCTTCCCACTTCCACTTCTCGTCTCTTCCAGGGACTTCCCACCAATATGTTTTAATGGTCTTATACATATTCTTTAATGGATCATTTGGCTTTCTTTCTGAGTTAATAATCAATTCTGTGAATTTATTATGACCATTTGGTTGAGATTGAATTATCACTTTAGAATTTGCTCGTGTTGATATTTTTGTAATAGCATTGTTATAATGAGTATCTAGAATTGAAGGTGGTATGTGTGAAAACTCCATATATGATAGGATATCAATGGTCTCAAAATCAATTGGTGTTGTTTTGGTTGTTGCTTGAGCAACCATCTTATTTCCGTTATTGAAGTATATTAGCTTTTGCGTTTTTGTCACTATTCCTGGTTTTAAAAAGTATGGTAATACTAAATATCTATCCCAGACCTTGTCTATAAACTCGCGAGCAGTGTCTCCTTTATTCGCCATTAGTAAAACATTCTTATCCTTATTATTGAAGATTAAGTAGTGTAGATATACTCCTGACATTACTTGAGAGTATCCTGTTTGTCGTGATGTACAATAGATTAGGAATCTATTTTTTACAAAATCGTCAATCCATTCTTTTTGATACCCTCTTAATTGATGGAATAACTTCGAAGTAGGTTTTAGTTCCAGGTTGCTTGTATATTCAATACCTTGTGTTATTGTGCAATATTTCTCTATAAAATAGACAATATCATTTGCGCATTTTACATACTCTATTAACTCATCTGGAGTTAGAGCTACTGATATATTTGCATCTAATGTACAGACTTGATTTCTGTAAAATATCTTATCTGCTCTTTTAAGTCCATGTCCTTTGAGATAACCATCTATAATTTTATTAATTTTGTGTGTCGTTGTTGTTTTCATATAATATGTTGTTTTTTTGACTAGTTAATTTAATTATATATGGTTTAAACTATTCTTCCTTTTTAAATTGTCGTTTTTTATACATATTGAAATTTATATAATTTTATCATAGATAATCTTTAAGTGATACTCTTATATTTGATAAAATCGAAGGATCCCTTTATTAATCACTATCTCCGGTTAATATATAGTATATGAAAAAGATATTATTAACTTTGTTATTATTGATCTCATTAATGATAACTACCGAAAATGTGAACAGTGAGTCAATCAATTCTATATCCGTTCCCAGATATAAAGACTCTCTTGTTTCCTTCTTTGAATCCAAGTGTTTGAATAGTTCCATTGATGGATATTTTACAGACAGTACCTTGGTTGATGTGAGGGGTAACTATTTTGAAGCAGATGTTGTTGAATTTAAGACAACGATGTATGGTATAATAGACAAATACAACCCATCTGGTTGTTGGATATACCGATATGATCCTAAATATCCTAGTTATTATAATGTGATCGGGGTCTGTGATAAAGTCGTTATAATATTTACATTTGAGATGTATAAGGGAAAAATAGATATTATTCACATCTATAAGAAGAATCTATAATTCATTTTTTGTGTGACAGGTATTAATATATACTCTGTGAGATACCTAAAAGAATATAAAATATTCGAATCATTAAGCGAGGTAGATGTCCTAAGTGACATCTGTGATGACTTAAGAGATGATGGATATGTGGTTAATATTACTCAGCCTTTTAGAGAGACAGATTGGTTCAAGAAAGTTGAATTCAAGGATCGGTTAACATCACCAGGCTCCGATCCAATGAATACGACAGTGGTTGAAGTAGATTTTCGGGGACCTGCTTTCGATGGTGTCTCTATTGAGACAGACTACACACTAAGATATTTTTCATTTGTTAAAGTTAAAGAAGTGTTTGATAGAATGGATAAGTATATGAGATCAGAAGGTTATAACTCTGAACTAGAACTATGTCGACAAAAATATAGTGGTGTTCAATGGGTAAAGTTTGGTGGAAAGATCACAGATAAACACAAAGCTTATAGAATAAAATTTCAAAAATGAAATACCTAAAGGCATATAAAATATTTGAGACACTTACAACAGAAGTTAAATCCGATATCGATAATATTCTATTGGATCTAAACGATGAGGGAATACAAACAATCACACTAGCATTTGAGAATGTTGTTGATTATGAAGAATTTAAATATATGTATTTGATAAAAATATATAAATCAAATGATAAATCCATTAGATGGGCTGATATCAAAGATGTTGTTAATAGAATTCTTATCTATTCAAACTCTTGTGGTGCTGGTAACCTAGATATAGAAATAGATGACGGTGATCAGATGTTGTACTTTGATAATGTATCAACAATTAATCATCGTGATATACCACCTGGTTGTGATTTTTTTACTATCGAAATTAAATTTATGATATGAAACATTTAAGGGGATATAATCTATTTTTGGAACAAAGGCTAATTGGATATAGTCAACAGGACTATCTAAAGTCAATCGAGTTGTATCATGTTGGTGATCACATTTATGCTGTTAAGATAAAAGATGGTCATTCAAGGGCTATGTTGTTTATGAGACCTCAGGAATTTTATGAAAGTGCATTTGAGGAAATAATTAAAAAACAATTTAAGACTTCCAGATTTATGAATATGTATAAGCAACACTATGGTAAACAAGAGTTTACCTATGGTGATGACTGGTCTGGATTTAATATACCATCCGAAGTGTTAGAAGAGTGTATGTTTAACATCGAATCAGATGATATTAATACCTATGATAAGGTTATGATATCTATCATAGATAGTATCAAAAAGTTGGAAGGTGATAATAAATATTATCTGTTGGGTGTTGATGAGTTGAACAATGATCTGTTAGAACACGAGTTCGCTCACGCGATGTATTACACATTACCTGAATATAAAATCACATTAAATGAATTGACTTCAAAATGTGATCCTATAATTAGAGATATGATGTATGAATGTATAACCAAATATGGATACGCTGACCACGTTCTACCAGATGAGATGCAGGCTTATATGAGTACTGGTTTGGGTGAGGTGATGGAAGAAATGAATATCCCAAATATCAAAGATGAAATGGAAAAATATAGAGAGGTATTTGAAGAATATTATAGTGAAAGTTTATATACATCTCCACTAAAGATAGACATTTCGTTTAATATCTAAGCAACATACCTATTAGTATAGCTCCCATAAATCCGCTAAGAATGGCTGGCATGTAATTGGTATTTGTCCTAATACACTTATGGAATTTTAATTCCCCTTCTTTAATTAAATATTGATACAATTTGCCCTCATATGTGACTTCAAATATTCTTGGTGTGTAATAGTCTTTACTAAACTCTGTCTTGGCTGCATTATCCACGTATGACGGAATATCAACCACCTTATCCTTGGATGAAAGGATGATATTATTAACCGAACAACTACTGAGAAAAAGTATAAATAATATAAGAATTGGTTTCATTATGCTTTAAAAAATTGATAGTAGATAAATGCAACTACCAAAGAAATCACGAATATATAAAGACCAATCGTTTTAAGATTGAATAGTAATCCAAATTCGTCATACCACCCTACTAATTCTTTTAATCTCTTTAAAATTTTCATAATCACAAAGATAAGGATTTTTTTATAGATCTCAAAATCTATTCTATAAAAATTTATTTATATATAGTATAATAAAAAATAATAAGAGTTATGGAAAAAGAAATTAAAAAACAAACCAGATGGTTTAGAACAGATGTTGATTTTGAGAACTCTTTTAAATTTTGGTTTGCTCTTCAATGGCAGAATACATACATTCAAATATTTGCAGTCTCCTTCACTCTATTATTTTTTCAGATTTGCAATTTTGGTAGATCTATACAATGGTTTAGTGAGGCTTGGGATGAGGGAGTCGGTTCGGGTATAATGGTTTCGATGGGACTACTTCTACCATTGTTGGTGACTGTTATTATTTCTTATAAAGGATTTTGGCAATATTTTAATGATCTTAAACATGGTAGAAGTAGATAATGAAGTCAATTAAATCATACAACGAATTCACCAATGAAGAAATAAATTGGAGAAAAGGATTAGCTGGAGCAGCTCTTGGTGCTTCTTTGGCTATATCATCTCCTAATATTGCTAAAGGACAAGAGATGGTTGATAAGATAGAAACTGTAACGAATAGATCAAAATCATCCGATCAAAAACTAAATGCTATTTTAGATGAGATACGATCCAATATTAAAAGTACTGATAGTACAAAATATGTGGAGTTGTTTAGTAAATTATCAACTCACTTATCTAAAGAATATGGATATGAGATAGTTCCTACTGAGATACGTAGCCTTGATAAAGATGAGGCTAGTGGAATGACACTATTTCAAATACTTGGTTGGTTAGGATCTATTTGTCTGGCTATTTGTGGTTTACCACAAGCTTGGATGTCTTTCAAAGACAAACACTCACATGGGATTTCTTGGGCATTTATCTTATTATGGGCATTTGGTGAAGCTTTTGCTTTGGCATATGTGTATGATAAATTGGATCTACCTTTGGTTATGAATTATCTTACCAATATTCTAATCGTTGGTGTTATTCTTTACTTCAAGATAAAGCCAGGAAAGTCTCAAATTTCATCAGAAATACAGAAATAGAACACAATATATAAAGATATGACTAAATTTTTATCCATATTCTTTCTTTTTGTTGGGTTAATCACATCCGATGTGATTAAGTCACAGAGTTTGATATTTGATAATACTAATTATAACAGGTGGGTACAGGCTGAATCTGGTCCTGGTTCATTCTTTATCAATACAACAACAGATTATCTAATTAGAAACGATGGTTATTATTATTTCAATATCTATTTTTTTAGTAACGCGTCCAATTCACAAGGATATTTAACATCTTGTTATGTTGAGAACATAACAGTTTACCTTGGTTACTATGATAAATTCTCAAACACATATAAATGGAAACAAGTTGTCTATATGCCATATGTTCTTGTTCAACCAAAAAATAATTATAGTGATGGTATAACATTGGCTGCATATGTTTATAGCCCCAGCATGTATCAAAAAATAAGAGTGACTTGGTTAAGTTCAAGTCCATATTAATATGGCTCCGAAGAACAATAATATAAATGTGGATTTAATTCCCGAAAAAGGAGTTACCCTTAAAGTTAAAACCATTGCATGGATAGTGGGTGTATTAATTTCAGCTATTAGTACTTTAGCTACGATGGGATATTTAAACATGAAAGCTGATATTAAAAATCAGAAAGACATATTCGAAGAAGAGAAACGTCAGTATAAGGATGAGATCAGAGATATGATTCAGAAAGAGTTACGAGAGGAGAGTAATAAAAGAGAATTGATGATCAAAGATATTGGTGATATAAAGGGTGATATAAAAGTTATCCTTGATAGAACTGGTGGTGGGACAAGCAACCACGTAAATGAAAATAAAAATATCCCGGTAACAACACCGGAATCAATCCCTCTCCCCAAGTAGGATTTCTCTATTTTTCTAATTATATTTGCATCTTAATATATACTTTTCGGTGAAACATCTAAAGACACATGAGGGGTTTGAAGTTGGTGATTTCAAAACATTCATTAGTAAATATAAGAAGACGGGTTACATATCAAGAACTGATATGAAGCGTATGGACGCGACCGATATGAAGTTTGAATATTTCGATAGAATAATCACAAAAGTCGATAAATGTTATGACTTCTTTAATATTAATGACTTTACGTTACTATCGGATTTGATGCTGGATGTTTATGATGAATTTCCTACAATTGACTCTGATAAGGTTCGTTATTCATTTGGTGTTTCTTATGAAGATAGAGTTGATTATAGTGTGGGTTATATCAGCACATCAGTAGATGATAAAGGCAATCAAATAATACCATATTTAGATAATAAACATGCTGGTTTAAAGGATAAAAAAGACGTAATTCAAAGTATCATCAATGGAGTTGTTGTTGATAGAGAAGTATCAATAAGAACAACAGAGCATGAGATCATAGATCGACCTAGTTATAAAAGGGAGATAAGAGCTGGTATAGAAGATCCTAATATCTCCAAACTAAGAAATCTAAAGACAAGAAACCCTTGGAGAAATCTAAATATTAAGGCATATCTATACATAGACATTAAATTATCCGAAAGTAATTTTAATTGGAGATTACACGATCAGAATAATGAAAGGTATTATATGATAGATAATTTTAAAAAATTAACAAAGACGCAGCTTGAAAGATACTTCTCAATGTTAGATTCTGACTATAAATTTGAGGTTGGATGTAATGATTTTTACAATAACAATTATCCTAGAATTGCAATATCTATTACCATATAAACTATTTTCAAATTTTTTCTATAATATTCACACACAAACAGAGAAGCGGAAAAAACCGTCTAAATTATCATCTGGATTAGATTCTGGAAAAAAATTAAATAAACAAAATGAAAACAGAAACAATTAGTCACTCAGGTGGCGAAAGAAAGTATCGCATTAAAAAAGATACTTTGAGTGGGTTAGAAAATGGATTTACTGATCTAACCACTGGTAAAACAAAAACCTACACACAGTTTGAAAAACACATGATCCAAGAAGGAGTTAAACAAGTATTATTTGCTCAAGGTAGTGAAGAAATGGAAGTTAGGTTGGTAAATGCTGGCAAAGGTGTAGTTAGTAGCTCTTACTTGAGAGTGGTGCCGAAAGAAACCATTCAATTTCTTTTAGACTATGATGTTATAGAAGAATTTAAATACTAAAAAAGAAACCCACTATAACGTGGGTTTTTTAATGCTTTAGATAATTAAAAATATTTACAAGATTTCTCAATATGAAGAGGCTAACTTTTCCATCTCTTCGGTTATTAACAATAAAGATTATAAATCTCCCTATAAACTTTTTCATACATAAAGGTATGGAAAAATAAAGCCGAATCAAAATTTGTTAGGATTGATTAATTTTATTAACTTTGTAATTCAATCTAAATCATGGTATATTTAAAATTTCTTCTAGCCGTAATGCTTGGTAGCATCGGAAAGACAATAACATTAGTAGTTACGATACTATGTTTCAATTATGCAGGAACAATCGCTGATAACGTAGTAGTTCGTCAGGTAGTTGGCACAAACACAGTTATTGGCATTGACACAACACATGTGTATCTTTATAATAGCGATGATAAGAATGTATCAATGGTTTCGTTTCATAAATCTCAAAAAATATTACCCAATAAAACCATTGTCTATAAAGAAGCTAATGGATTCAATGCATGTTTATGGTTTATATTCGCGATTGGTGTAATTCTGTTGTCTATTGGTACGTTTTCTGATGAGGATGATTTGAACTGGGAGTTTAGTGATAAGTGGCATGATACTCTCTTAAAAGAAATTCGGGTTATTGAAGAGTCGAGCAAATATCACTGGGTGTTAAATAATCGATTATTAGTAGTGTCTGATCAACCAATCGATAGTTGGTCACTTAATGATAGGATCACCGACTACATTAGAAATAAAAATATCTTCCCAGAGTTTACATCGAAAGAAGATAAGAGAGAGAAAAAATTAAAGAAGATAGGAATTATCTAACTACCAGCCTCTTCTTCTTCTATTAGCACTCATATATGCGGGGAAATCTATAACAAGTCCGCTTAGACCCGAAGCAAATCTATCTTCACCAACATGTGGTTTATTCAAAACTATTCCTGTCCTGTTATTTATAACGGGAATAATTTCGTTAATATCCCTCAATATATTAGCCCCATCTCCACCTTGTAGTATCTCATTAGACATACGATCCGCAACACCAAGTATTATAATACCACATTTCGCGAGAGAGCCATTGTTTAATTGAGTATAATTATACCGCCAATGCATTTTACCTGGTCCTGGAAGATGGGATGATCTACTATCAGTAGCATCATATTTATCAAGTATATCCCACATTGAGTCAATAATTTCCTCAGTGATATCATCACATTGTTGTTTAATACTAATCTCCGGAACCGGTTCTATTTTTTTCTTCTTTTTAAGAAAATCAAACAGACCCTCATATGTTTTAATATAGTTCATGAAATTATATATTAATATATAAACACAGTGAAGCATTTAAAACCATACAAGATTTTTGAATCAAATACAAGGGATGAATCCAATACTGAGATAATGGAAGTTCTCTCACATGTTGCTGATCATGGATATGATATAAAGATATATGATTTTTATTATTATGGCAGAGCAAAGGATGATATAAATACAGAAACACATGTGTTGTCTACAAATATAGCAAACATTCATGAAGATTGGAAAAAATCAAAACTAATCAAAATAACAAACAGAGATAGTCCATCGAAGTGGTTTAATGTTAACGAATTTGCCAAATTGGGATTTAATTCGAGTTCTTTTCATTTTAATGGTGATTTTATTAAGTATAGGGAGTTCTTTTTAGATCTGATGGATTCTGTATCACAGTTTTCGGATAGAAGTCCAAAGTTGTGCTTTAAGGACACCGATAATATACTTATACTATTGGAATATGAAACAGTTACTAAAGAGGAGTTAGAAACAAAAAAGATAATTGGTGAGTTATATGACAAATTACGTCTAGTGTTATCAAATTCCATGAATCACGGTGGTAAAAGGCAATATGATTTAGTGTACCTTCCACAAGTAAGACAATTAAAAATATCCCCAAGGGGAGGAGATGGTCAGATTTATTCATATAAAATAATCTCAACCCTATGCCCTCAGTTGAAAGATCAGCTTGGCTACGGTTGGATGAATCGAGAAGAATATAAACCAATAGATAATCCCGATTTTAGAGCTATTAAAGATCTACTTGATGACTTTAATTGTGAGGTCAAGTTTACTACACAAACGGTATCCGGTAGTTTTAACGATGATATCATATTCACGATATCAAAGAAAGAATAATTATTTTTTGATATAAGCTGGCATGACTTGCATGTTATTCCCACTACATAACATCTCAACCAATTTTTCGGATTCTTGTAACGTCTTAGACACTAGGTTTACTCTGATATCACCATCACTAAGGGGATATAATTTTAATGTCTGATTTTTTGGCTCAAATACAATACTATATTGACCCCATCCGCTTTCGTCTAGTTTCTTGAGATTTATTGTATAGATAACCTCCAGGGAAGATCCCTCATCCAAAACTTCACTAATTCTATCATCTCGAATAATATCGGGTGGTAGATAATCACCATATCTATCAGTGACCTCCCATCTGAGAGATCCACATTCTTTGAAATTTCTTTTTATTTCCGCGTAAGGTGGTGGCATTTTAGAATTTTAAACAAATATAGGATATTAATTTATTTTTTCCTATATTTGTTTAAAATATGCAAACAGTCAAGCAAATTTTAGAAGAAATGTTTCTTGGTAAAAAAGTCAAGATAACTATTGGACATCCGTCAAATAATCAACATGTGATAGCAACCGTTATAGGGTTTGAGTCAAATACGGAACAACCAATGGGTAATGATGGTACAAGAGGTATATTTATACTATTAAAAGATATTATTGGTTTTGAGGCAGATTATTCACAATCAGTAAAAAATATGATAAAGAGTGGACGATTTAATCGACACTACTTTAGACTAGATACCGAAATAGAACTATTGAGGGATGAAAATCTAAGCCAACTATTAGAAAATAAATAATAAAATAAATATGAAAAAGAAAACAAAAGAAGTAGAAGTGGTAGCTGAAAAGTCCTTAAGACTAAATGCTGAAGTAATTGCTAATCAATTAGACAAGGATGACGTTTGTAACTGGATAGTTATCGAAGGTCTGAAAAATTTTAACCAAGGTGCTAAGCTTGGAAAAAATATGGAAAACTTTTTAACACACATTGGTGTTTTAGAATATAGTAAGTAATGCGCAAATTTGTAATCGGTGATATACATGGTGCTCACAAGTCTCTAGTTGAGTGTCTCAAGGGTGTTGAGTTTGACTACAACAATGATATGCTTATATTCCTGGGTGATGTTTGTGATGGTTGGTCGGATGTAATTGAATCAATTGAAGAATTGATGAGGATTAGAAATCTTGTTTATATACTGGGTAATCACGATGATTGGGCTCATGCTTATATAAGGGGAATAATGAATCCTATTAACGAGTCGTGGTTGAAACATGGTGGTCTTGTGACTAAGCAAGCTATTGATGACAACCCTGCTAAAGTTATGATGATGAAATTATTTTTTGAAAACGGACTACCTTACTACATCGATGAAAACAATAACATCTTTATTCATGCTGGATTTAATCAAAATGGAAATCTAAAATATCAAGAACTAGAAACATTTATTTGGAACCGTTCTATGGTGAAAGATGCTCTAGAAAATAATATAGGAGATGATAGTTTCTATAATCCAAATAATGGATTTAATAAAGTGTATATCGGACACACATCCACAACTCGTATAGTTGGTGACCAACCACTTACTATTGGGACAAATATAGTTATGGTTGATACCGGTGCTGCTTTCAAAGGAAAGTTGACTATAATGAATGTCGATGATGGGACATATTTCCAATCAACTCCTTATATTTTATATCCCAATGAAATGGGTAGAAATAAACCCGATAGTCCAGAATAATGACTTGCTACGAGAAAGTATATCATGTTTTTAGTGAAGGTGATGAAGTTTATACTGAAAAAATTCACTATAAGTCAATCAGACCAAATAGACCATATACGGTATTGAAGTGTTATAAACCACCTGGATTTATAGAGGGGTGTCCAGTCATTATGATAGACCTAATGACGGATGGTGGGTATGTAAGTAGGTTCGCGACCGACAGATTTATTAAAACATCAAGACAATTAAGAGAAGATAAGATCAAATCTATTCTATATTAATAACTTGTCTCTGCTGGTGAATCATATACTGTAAGTTCCATGAAATATGATTTCCCGATCATCAAAGAGGATATAATGTCCGCGCATCCTATTTTGAGATGTCTCCTAGATCCTCTTAATTCCTGCATTGAAAATGATGTTAGTTTATATCCATATGATAATAAATAATCTCCGATATATGATTCTACTTCAATCAAACCCTCGCCTACGTAAACAAAATCTTGTTCATTAATAGAACGAATCAATTCTGGTTTAACATCTTCAAATCCTTTTGTTGCCATAAGTTATATATTATTTTCCTCTGAATCTAACTAATCATT